>Ga0182018_10002779_pt1 | contig 16818 bp, 11 predicted proteins | sample 812P2MmetaG_FD_120490 | JGI IMG/M metagenome (GOLD analysis project Ga0182018, IMG submission 120490) | Permafrost microbial communities from Stordalen Mire, Sweden - 812P2M metaG | ecosystem: Environmental > Terrestrial > Soil > Wetlands > Permafrost | place: Sweden: Stordalen | collected... | reverse complement strand
TACCTCGCAATTGTGGCCGTCGAGGGCGAGAGCCCCTTCGGACAGAGGTTCCTTCGCCACCTCATCGAAACACTGCATCGCTACCGATGATGGATACTCGGCAGGCTTTCCCGTCGCCCGATTGGCGATCCCCTGGCGAGTCCCGCCTCCACCTGAGGTCAAGTACTGGCTCTATGGCGTCACCCGGCTGACGGGACCCGAGTAGTCGTTGGTGTTCCACAGGTTCTGATGCACCTGCGGCCACGCCCCCCTGGCCGCCGAAGCCGGTGCACTGGTCCGCCAGATGAACAACTCTCCTTCGCGCGTCCCGGCCACCAGCACCTGCTGCGACATCGCCCCGAGGGTGCCGAACACCGCTCCATTGGTAACCCATCCGCCGGTCAGCTTTGGGAAGCCCGGAGCTTCCTGCCCCTGAGCGTCGAACGCCCGCAGGTCGGAGTCCGAGCTCGCTTCCACGGCGTATGCCTGTCCTGAGCTTCCGGTCAGGTTCGCCACGATCGGCTGGTCGAAGAACTGCAGGCTGTCCATCACCTGGGGGAAGCCCGAAAGGAACGTACCGGTTGCCGCGTCCCACGCGTCGAGCTGGCTGTCGTGCGGTGACTGCTCGGCCGGCTCGGAGACGTCGATCAGCTCCCCGGCGCTCTCCGCCGCACTGATAACGTCAAGCGATCCGCCACTTCCCGACGCCGCACCGAGCGGCGCGATGATCGGCATCCCGAGGGCGGGAACACTGGTGCCGAGAATCCCCGTCGAATTCGACTTGGACCCAGACGGTCCCGACGCCAGCACGTTGGGCAACCCGTCCGTCGTCCCGAGAGCATCGCTCCCGTCCGCCCGAAGCAAGTAGACCGGACCGACATCGCTCTGAACCGCGATCAACGGCCTACTGCCGGGAACCGTGGCCACCGCCGGCCCGTTGCGCGCCCCGTCACCGATGTCGGGAAGCAGGTCGGGATCGAGATCGGCGATGGCGACCGGCCATCCCGGGAGAAACGCTCCGGGGTTCGGATAGCCCGGCGGATCCGGCGCCCCGGCAGTCGCCTGATGTAACGACCCGTCGGGCCAGATGGCATACACGCGGGTGTTGGCCACATCCGAGAGCTTCCCGAACGCCGAGAAGAGCACCCCCAGGGTCCCGAGCGACGCGTCGGGCGCCCCCGTGTACTGCTCGTTCGAGGTCACCACCACTTCTGGTGGCCCGCCGGGCACGAGTTGGGCGATAGCTGGCGTGTCGTCGAGCTTCGTCCCGGTGTCCCCTCCGGCCCCGGAAAGGAACGTCACCTGGCCGTTAGAAGGATTGACAGACTGCACCTCCTTCGGATCCACCACCTCAACCGGCCAGCCGGGCGCTGCCTTTCCGCCGGGCTGCCAGGCGTACACGTGACGGTCCATCGCCGTGGTAACCACATCAAGCGTCCCGTTGCCCTGCAGATCCCCGAGCACCGGCGCGCCGAGAATCCCTCGGAGCACTTCGTTGTCCGTGTTGGTAACACCCGGACCCGAGAACGCGGCGTCAGTCCGCACCGGCCAGCCCACCAAGAGCTTCCCCTCGGCGTTCCACGCCCATACTCGTCCGGTGTAGTCAGTGACGACCACGTCAAGCTCGTGGCCTTTCGCGTCGGCCAGATCTCCCACCGCCAGGCCACCGATGATTTCCCCTCGGGGTATCGCACTCACTGCCTTCGACGTATACGCCTCCTCAGCGGGGTGGTACCCCGTGTCAGGAGAGGTATGGACCGGCCAACCCGGGAGGTCCTTCCCGTTCGAGCCGTAGGCGTGGACGGTACCGTCCGCCGTCGCCACGAGGAGAGCGTCGGTACCTCCGGGCCCGATGGGGGCCAGTACCGGGGCTACTACAATCGAACTCGAGAACTTAGTGGGCGTCCCGTTGACCAGACTCGGATCCCCGTGCAGGAACTCGCTGCGCCGGGCCATGCCGACCATCCCCGCTGCGTCCTGTACGACCACCCGGATGGTGAACATGTACTTGTCGGGGACGGGCTGACCGTTCGTCGCGGCCGGTGACCCGTCGAGATTCATTGTCTTCGGGAACAATGCGGCGACTCGGGTCAGAGGGATACGGGCCAGCAACCCGGTGCGCACCCCATGTCCGGTGCCGCTCGACACCACCCGCCACGCCGATTGGGCCGGCGCTTCACCCGGCGCCACCTGCACCTCGTAGCGCCATGAAGGGCTCCGAGTTGTACCCATCACGCCCGAGACCGTCACCTGCTGGGACGGGGAGAGCACCTGGTACCACGGCAGGCCGTCGATCTCGGCTTGGGGAGGGATGCGGCCCGATGAAATCCATTGCACTAGGCGCGCCGCGTCGATCCGACCGTATCCGCTCGTCGGATTGAAACCCGGCCCGGTCGGGTCGCGCTGGGTCGTGACGAACGGCAGATCAGTTTTCACCTCCGTGTTGTTTGCGGGCCCGTTGGGCGGCGCGGCGGTGGCGAAGTCGATGCCGTCGGCCGACATGGTCACCAGTTGGGTGATCTCGTTGACCGAGAGCGCCACCGGAGCCCCTGAAACCGTGTGGAGTCCGGGGTACGGCGCGATGACATGGTCGGCCATCGCCACGGCCGCAGCCGATTCGGCCAGGCCGATGATCCCACCGGTCTTCCCGGTCGCCTCCGACGAGCACGAGGTGCTCTCCACGCTCACCGAGATGTTGGCCCCGTAGTTCGTGCAGCCGTTCAGATAGAGGTAGCTAGGGGGGGAGAAGCTGCTCTCCTGGGTGACGCTGTTCACCACAATGGTGTTCTCGAGAACGGCCGGAAGGTTGTGGTGCTCGGACTCCTCGTCTGCCGCGCTGGCGATGACCGGCACACCGTGATCCTCGGCGTAGGTGATCGCTTCGGTGTCCGTCTCGGTCACGTCCAGGGTGCCGAGCGCCTCTTGGATCACAGTCGCCCCGGAGTCAACGGCGAAGAGCGCTGCCTCGGCGAAGGCGTTCCCCGAGGTGATGAATGAGTCACCCACTTTGATGGGCAACACCATGCAGTCCGGGCAGGCGCCCACCTCCTTGTCAAGGGTGCCGGCTGCCCCGACCGCATCCTCAGCCGTGCCAGTTCCGTGGTCGTAGTGCACGGCGTCGTACGGGTCGTTGTTGTCATCGACGAAGTCCCAACCGGCGATGGCGTCTGTGAATCCCGCCGGACCGCTCCGGGCGGCGTAGTACTTGCTCCCCGGGGTCCCGAAGGTCGCGATCAGGTCGGCCGGTGATATCCCGGTGTAACCGAACCCGTCACCGGCCTGAGTCGCGCAGAAATACGGCTTGGCGATCCGGGGATCGTTGGCGTATTGCTCCACGTTCAAGATCCCCGAGCCGTCGAGGTCGTACGGGTCGTCATCGGCGAATTGCTGGCCAGCCGCTTCGAGTTGTGCCTTCGTCTTCCCCTGTGCGTTCTCCGGCGGGGGTAGTGCGTCGTGGTTGAGGTAGATCTTGTCGACCAGCGCGGGGTCGCACCACTCGATGCCCGAGTCGGTCACCGCGATCACTGTCGAGGGTCGGCCGGCGGTGGTCTGCCAAGCAGTGTCGACACTGTTGCCCTCGACACCGCAGAGTTCTTGGGGGTTGTCGTTGAGCACTGGGTTGCTTGAGCGGGCGCTCGTGAGCTTCACGTCGCCCCCGCCCATGCTCCAGTTGGCCGGGCGCTCGGGTATCACCGTTTTTGGCGTGTGCGGATGGCTGACCCAATTGACTTGCGACGTTCCGGCCGGCGCAGCGGGCCACGGAAATCGCCCTGTCTGTGTAGCGGTGCCCGAGCCGGTGTTGGGGTCGGCTGTCCGAGGCGGACATGATGACGGCCGACTGTCCACCACAGCCGACGCCGTTGGCAACGTCGCGCGAGGGAGGACCGCCGAGAGCGACGAGGTGGACGCGCCGGAGGCCGCCAATGGGGTGGCGCTAATGAGGACGGCGACGATGACAGGGGTGACCCTCCGCCTCGGGCGACGGGTATTTTGGCCTTCGCCCCGGCAGGCGTGCTCGCTGTCAAGCGATCGACACCTCAGCACCGGCCAAATGTATCCGGTTCACCGGTTACGTCGCCGGGACGGTGCCGGCGGGATCGCGCTGTGTCGCCAAATCCTGACCGGGCGACGTCCTGGCCTGCCCCAGTCTGGCGGTCTCGTGACGCGCCTTCGCGGTCCCACGGCCGATGTTGCTGCCTTTTCGCGAGCGGGGTCCGCTCCGCCCACCGACTTCCAGCCTCGCGTCGAAGGCAAAAGACAGAGGCGCATCCAGGCCGGCCGATTCCGGCCGGCCATATCCATTGTGTCCCGGTACGTTTCCGGGCTCTCAAGGCACGGGACCACATGTGGCCCCTCTGCTGCGCAGGCCTTGACCGCCCTGGCGCCATGATGGGGCGTGTTCTCTTCGTTGCGGCTCGGATGTCCTCAACAATGTCCACAAATTCGCCCAATCCATCACTGAACTGCACTGTTGCTCGTCGGTCGCGTCCGTCATAGCCGTGAAGGGCGGATCCAAAAATGTCGTCTGTGGACATTTCTGGGGACTCTGGTGTGGACGTCTTCGGCGCATCGTGACGCATGCCTACGCCCACCACAGCTATTGCCAGCTCGTCCAGCGGTTCTCACCGAGAACCAGACGACTCCGAGTCAGCCGGGCAACTACATCCGCCACAGCGCCCCGGGTTGGTCATCCCCGGCGAGCGATTGGTACTGACCGTCGCCGAAGCGGGCGAGCTCCTCGGGATCTCACGTGCCTTCGCCTACGAGCTCGTGGCCCGCGGGGAGCTGCCGGTCATCCGCCTGGTTCGACGCATCGTGGTCCCTAAGGCCGCCCTGCTCGCCATGGTGGGTCTCGCTTCTGAGCCCAACTGACCGAAGGAGAGTGCGGGGGAGACTGTGCTCTCCATCGGCAAGATGGTGGCTGGCGCCGAGGAGTACTACCTGGGCATCGTCGCCGAAGGCAAAGAGGAGTACTACACCGGAGCCGGCGAGGCTCCGGGGACCTGGATCGGCGGCGGCACCGCGACGCCGGGTCTGAGCGGCCAGGTTGGTCCCGCCGATCTGCGGGCCATTTTGCTGGGCCTCTCGCCCAATGACGGAACCCCCCTCTCGACTAGGAGGGGAGGTTCGATCCCCCGGGTGGCCGGGTTCGATCTCACCTTCTCGGCCCCCAAGTCCGTGTCGGTGCTCTGGGGCCTCTCCGATCCCGTCACCTCGGCTGCGGTGCGCGTTGCCCATGACCGTGCCGTCTGTGCCTGCGGCTCTCAGCGCCGGCTGCCAGCGACTCACTCACCGGCGACGGCCACCGCCTCGCACTCGCTCAACCACGGCCGCCCGGCCGCCTGCAACGGCTCCCATTTGGCCAGGACGGACTCGTCCGTCTGCCCCAGCTCGGCCGGCGTCGGCCCGATGCGGTCGGCAATGGGCTGAAGAGCTCCCATGTCGAAGCCGTAGAACTCGGCCTGGTTCTCGCCCAGGATCTTCGCCGTCTCGTCGATGGGGATGTCCCAGAACCGGTCCTTGAGGAAGGCCCTCGTGTACGGCCACGTTCCCTCGGGATGGGGGAAGTCGTTACCCCACATGATGTTGCCGACACCGATCTCGTAGCGACGGGCCAGCTCGCGGCGCCGAGTGTTGGACGAGCCGATGGCGCAGTTGCGGTCGAAGTACTCGCTCGGGAGCATCCTGAGGACGTCGCGGGTGCCGACAAGCTTGCGCATGCCGTGCTCGCGGCTCACCATCATGTCCATCCGCCACAGCATGTCGGGCACCCAGTAGCTGCCGGCCTCGGTCACTGCCATCCGCAGCCTGGGGAAGCGCTCGAAGACCCCCGTCAAGAGCATGAACCACAGTGGGCGGCCGGTAAAGAAGATGGTCTCGTAACCGTAGACCGTTATCCAGCCCGGTGCTTCGCCGTAGTCCTCCTGCGGCGCCGGGCCGCTGTGGCAGTGCACGGGGAGGGAGAGCTCCTCGCATAGCGCCCACACCGGGTCGTAGCGATGGCTGGTGTACGACTCGTGACCGGTCCAGCGTGGTGGAATGATGATGCCTCCCGTCAGACCCTCGCCGTGGGCCCGTCGGATCTCGTCCATGACCCCTTCGAGGTCGTCGAGCAAAGGAGCGACGATGAGACCCCGACGGCGTTCCGAGCTCTGGCTGCACATCTCGGCCGCCCACCGGTTGAAGGCGCGGGCGCCGGCCAGCAGGTGCCCCGGGCTCTTCGTGGCCACCGGATTGAACCCGGCGCCGAAGGGCGCGCCCATCGTCCCGGTGACGGCGTCAGGGCCGGGGAAGACCACCTCGCCGCACACGGCATCGGCGTCCAGCTCCTTGTCGCGGGTGACGGCGTCCCATCCCCCCCGCAGGCCGATCTCGTGCAGGCTGTTGCCCTCCTCGTCCTCGCCGAACCACTCCTCTTTGAACTCGTCGTCGCCGACGAAGTTGGTAGACGATGTCTGCGCCCGCCGCTCGGCGATCAGACGTTCCCGCTCTTTGAGCTCCTCGTCGAAATCGGCCCGGTAGGCGGGATCGAGGAATTCACGGTAGACGGGTGACTCCGGGCCAGCGTGGCAGTCGGCCGAGATGATGACGTAGCGCTTCATGGCGTCCTTCCTCTCCGGTGGGCCTGGCCTGTGCGGTGCGGCCTGGTCAGTCGAACACGCCCCCCCGCGACACGGTCGGAAGCTCAGCGCGCGAGATCTTCTCGGCCCGCTGGCGCATCAGCTCGCCATTGGCCTTGGCCTCCAGACTGATGATGAACTTTCCCTCCCGCAAGGCGGCCAGCACGCTGTGCCCGAGCGCGACGAGGTCAGCCACCTGCACGCCCTTCGCCGCCAACTGCTCCTTGATCGTCGCGTAGTCCCATTGCTCGTCGACGTGGGGATGCTCGCGGGCGAGCTCAGCGGGCCGGTTGCGGCCGCTGTTCCACAGGCGCGTCTCCATGAGCCCGTTGCCGCCGGGGTAGAACACTGCCGCCCGCAGCTTCGTGCCCTCGTTGACGAAGGCGTTGGCTAGGCTCTCGGTGTAGGTGGACACGGCTGCCTTGGAGGCGGCATACACGCCCAGGTCGGGCAGAGGCTGGAACCCGCCATCGCCCGACGAGGTGTTGACGACCCAACCCTCCTCGCCTCCGTCGAGCATGCGGGGCACGAAGGCGGTCACGCAGTAGCCCACGCCGAATACATTGACGCCGAAGCACCACCGCCAGTCATTCGGCGTCCAGTTCCATGGCTTGGCGACGCCGCCCCCACCCACCCCGGCATTGTTGAACAGCAGATGACAGGTGCGGTAGGACTCGAACACCGTGTCGGCACAGGCCATCACCGACTCGAAGCTCGACACATCGGTGACGATGCCCCGCACCTCGCCCTTGGCGCTCAGGCGGTCGACCGTCTCGTCCAGCACTGACTGCTCGACATCGACGAGGACGACGCGCGCGCCCTCGTCGAGGAGCGCCTCGGCTAGCCCGGCACCGATGCCGCTGGCGCCGCCGGTGACGACTGCCACCTTGTCGGTGAGATTCTCCACCGGCCCGCCTAGACGTTCGCCGGTGGCCGCAGGCTGAAGGCCAGACTGGTGGCACCATCGGGAATGGTGTCGAGACCGGCCGCCACCTCGTCGACGGGCGGGCCGCATCGGTCGGCCAGCGGCCGGAGCACCTCGAGGTCGAAGCCGTACACAGCAGCGGCGGTGCCTCCCAGCATCGCTGCCACCTCCTCGGTCGGAACGCCGCCGAAGGTCATGCAGATCGCCTCATGGGAGAACGGGTAGGTCCCCTCGGCGTGCGGATAGTCGCTGCCCCACATGATGCGGTCAGTCCCGATCTGCCCGCGGCGGGCACAATCATCCCGGTGCATGAAGCTGGCAGCCACGAAGCAGTTCGTCTGCCAGTACTCGCTCGGCTTGCGGGTGAGCGCCACTGGGTTGAGGAACCGCAGCTCTCCCACATTTCCCCTCGTCAGATGGGTGTAGTGCTGGTCCACGACGTCAAGGGTGCTCCGGACCCAGCCGCTCCCCTGCTCGGAGAGCACGAGGCGGAGCCCGGGGAACCGCTCGAACACGCCGGAGAGGAGGAAGACCCACAGTGGGCGATGCGAGAACCAGCTCGTCTCCATCAGCCAGATGAGCTGGGAGGCCGGATACTCGCCGTAATCAGGCGAGGCGCTGCCGCCGTGGGCGTTGATGATCACCCCCCGCTCTTCGCAGGCCCGCCACACCGGGTCGTACGCGGGAGAATGTAGCGGCTCGATGGGCACCCCGGGCGGGAGCCCGGGGAGAAGGATGCCACCGCGCAGGCCGTTGTCGGCCACCCAGTGCACATCGCGCACGGCTTCCTCGACGTCGTTCAGCAGGAGCTGGCCTATGCCGGCCCTGCGCTCAGGGCTCTCGGCGCACCACGCCGCCAACCATCGGTTGTGGGCTCGCAGGCCGGCCAAGCGGTACTCGTAGTCCTGCGGCGACGGGGCTCCCGCCACCAGGCCACCCTTGGGGAAGAAGGGGGGCACCGTGTTGGGGTAGAGGACTTCGGCCACGATGCCGTCGTCCTCTAGCTCGGCGATGCGCCGGGCGCTGTCCCAGCTGCGGTAGGCGCTCGGTGCCTTGAGGTCGGCCCACGGGCTCACGTAGTGATCGGCCCAGTCGTCGAAGGCCTCGTGGAAACGGGACTCGAGGAACGCCTTGTAGTCGCGAAGCTCGGCACCGGCATGACAATCGGCCGAGATCACGATATAACGTTCCACTCAACACACCTCCTGCGAGGGCCAGTGCCTCACTACGCTCGCGCCGGCTGCAGCCGGGCGATCATGTTGTCGTAGCGCTGGTGCCGGTAGGGCCAGATCCACTCGGAGGGCACGGAGCGGCTGATCTGTCCTGACTGGGTCTGGTTGCTCTCGGTGTAGGTGATGCTGAGCACCCTGCGCACGGGCAGGTCGGCGATTGGGTCGAACGGGGAGTCTCGCAGGATGAGCTCGCCCTCGATCCGCTCCCGCAGGCGGTCCTCCTGGGTGCGGCGCACGTGCACCAGCGACGGATCGCCGTCGAAGCGCCCGCCGGCCGGGTCCATCAGGAACTTGAAATAGAAGGCGTACCGCTCGCTGCGCGGCTCCACCGGCAGCTGCTCGACCACCCGCCCCCGGACTTCGGCCAGTACGACACCACGCCGGCTCATGGCGGCGACGACTTGGTCGCCCTCGTGGCGGATGGACGCCTCACCGACCTTCTTCGGCTCGCCGAAGGTCTCTCGGCCGCCCACTACCGCCGTATCGGTGTTCATGATCATGAGCAGGTCGTAGGAGCCGACGATGTCCCCGTCACGGCACTTGACGGCGACGGTGCCTGCTGACAAAGGATTGCCGTCGGGCATGTCGACCTGGGCGTAGTTGACCCGGACAATGGGTTCGGTCAGCTCCAAGGGCCGGGGCAGCACGGCCGCCACCAGCTCGGGATCGGTCTCGTAGAGGGCCAGGACGTTCTTCGACCACATTTTGGGCCCGTCCGGGTCTGCACTGACCACAGGCTCCTCGTGCATCGCCGCGTATCGCACCATGTTCGCCCTCCTTTTTTCGGTCTCCCGAGTGGCGTGGCGCCGTGCGCAGTGCCAACACTACCGTTTCTCTCCGCACCGGTGCCACAGGCCCGGTGCGGAGAAGGGTGTCGTCGAGGTCACCGCCAATTCGACCTTCAGGTCATCCAGATCTGCTGCATCCAGATGTCGCCGTCGTTGAGGGCGAGCGCATAGCCACCGGTGGGGAGCGTCACCTTGGTGTAGCCGTTCACGCTCTTGGAGCTGGCGATGCAGGACAGCTCCCGGGTGAGCCAGACGTAGGGGACGTCCTTGGCGAACTGGTCCGAGACCGTCTGGTAGGCCTTGATGCGGGTCGAGATGTCAGGATCGCTCCGGCCCGTATTGAGGGCTGCGTCGATGGTGGCGTTGCCAAAGCGGGCGAAATTGATGGCCCCTTGTCCGATCGGGGCGATGTTCTTGGTGGCCCAGAACGAGTAGTTCTGGTCGGGATCGGCCGCCTCGTACTGGGACCACGAGGACGCCTGATAGTCGCCGTCGAGGGCGTTGGTGATGGTCGAGTTCGGGTCGACCGAGTCGATGGACGAGACGATGATCCCCGAGGCCTTCCACATCTGCTGCAACTGCTGGCAAAGGTCTTCATCCGTCGTCCCGCCCAGCTGCAGGGAGAAGGTCGGCGCGGCGCCGCCATGGTCAGCTTTGTAGGCGGCGACGAGGGCCCTCGCCTTGCGCTGGTTGTAGCTGGGATAGCCGGTCGGCGCGTACCACTTCGAGCCGGGAGAGAAGAGGCCGGTCGAGGGTGTCCCGAGGCCACTGTTGCTTATTTGGATGACCTTCTTCTGGTTGGTGGCGTAGGCCAGGGCCCGGCGCACCCGGACGTCGTTGAGCGGCGGTGACTCGGTGTTGAGCATAATGAACTTCTGGCTCGGCTCGATGGGCGGCGACTTGATATTGGTGAGCGAATTCAGCGATGTGTCGGACACGATCTCCTGGATCCCGAGGATGTTCGAGGTCTGGATCAGGTCGAGCGTTCCCGACTGCAGGCTCTGCAATCTCGAGGTGTCGTCGACGATGGGCGTAAAGGTGATCCCCGACAGATAGGGCAGGTTCCGCTGCCAGTAGTTCGGGTTGCGCCGGACGACGAAGTGCGACCCCGGCTCCCAGCTCACGAAGATGAACGGTCCGGTGCCGACCGGGTTGGAGGCGCCGTTGGGATTGGCGAGCATGCTCGGAGCCGCCACCAGCCCCACCTGGCCGACGCCGACCGACCCGGTGAGATAGGCCGGCAACGCTACCCAAGGGGCGCTGAATTGCATGGTCACGGTGAGCGAGTCGACCTGCTGAATCGAGGTCAGGGTGGTGAACGCTGATATCGCCGCCACGGGGCTGTGCTGAATGTGGCTGAGGTAGTTGGCAAAGGTGCTCGAGTCGAGCCGCGTGCCGTCGTGGAACGAGATGCCAGGCCGGAGCTTGAAGGTCCACAGGTCGTAGGTGGCGTTCGGGGTGACCGACTGGCAGAGGTAGGGACGGATCGACCCGTCGGCGGCCACGATGGTGATCGGGTCGAAGACGGCCCGGGCATAGCACATCCCCGCTGAGGCGATCTGGCTGGAGGTCGGGTCCACGCCGTTGGACTCGGCAGTGATGCCGAAGCGCAGCTGGCCTCCCACCTTGCGGGCGGCGGCAGTGAGGGTCGCCCCCCTCGATGGGCCCCCGCGGGCGAGCCGCCCCCCGACGGCGACGGAAGCCATCGCGCCGGCACCGAGCTGCAGGACCGAGCGCCGGTCGTAACGAGTGCCGCTCCCCCGTTCCCCATCGCCGCCCAAGTGACGCCCCCCTTGTGGTCTCCCCGGTGGGCATCCCACCGGGCCAGTCCAGTACGTCTACCCTGCTGTTGTGGCACCAGACGGTAATGGTGGCGCAAGGAACTGTCAACGTTCCACGCCTAACAAAACACCGCACCCGAACGGCGACGCACGTCACCTCCCCTTGAGTGGCAGCAACGTGTACTCTGTCACGCCCATGCCCCGCCTTGCCGTCTTCGTGGTCGTGGTCGACGTGGACGGAGAACCCCTTGTCGATCATCGCGACGAGGTGCGTACCGCCTTCATCACCCAGTGAGGGGTCGAGGCCCAGAGGTAGGAAGCAAGGGGGCATGGCGGAGAACGACTGGCGCTCATCCTGACCGGCTCGCCACCAGCCCTGGACACATGTCGCGACGTGACCAAAATGGCATAGTCAAAATGGCATAGAGGAGACGAAGGGGGGCATGCATACGGATGCGCCGGATCGCCGTCAAGTTCGTCGAGCTGATCGTGGTCGTGTTCTTCGTCTCGGCCATCACGTTCCTTCTACTCAACTTGCTGCCGGGCAGCCCAGCCGACGCCATCCTCGGTGTCGACGCCACGCCGAAGGCGGTCGCCACACTCAACCGGCAGCTCAACCTGGACCACCCCCTCCCAGTGCGGTACGTCGACTGGATAGGCCATATTCTGCGAGGGAACTTCGGCCGGTCCTACGTCAATGGAGAGCCGGTGAGTCAGGCCATCTTGCAGCACCTTCCCGTCACCCTCGAGCTGCTCGTGCTGTCGCAGCTGATGGCCTTCATCGTGGCCATCCCGCTCGGCATCTGGGCCGGCTACCGGAAGAACTCCTGGACGGACCGGCTCGCCAGCGGTGGCAGCTTCGCCCTCTTGGCTTTCCCGCCCTTCATATCGGCCCTGATTTTCGTCTACCTGCTGGCGGTGCGATGGCATGTGTTCCCGGCCACCGGTTTCACCCCGCTCTCAGACGGCCTGTTCGCCAACCTACAGACGATGTTCCTTCCCTCCCTCACGCTAGCGCTGGGCTCGGTGGCCATCTACGTGCGGGTGCTCCGGTCCGAGATCATCAACGTCCTCGAGGAGAATTACATCACGGCGGCCCGGGCCAAAGGCATGCCCGCCTGGTGGATCCTCACCCGCCACGCCTTCCGTCCGGCGACCTTCTCGCTGGTGACGGTGGCCGGCATCAACATCGGCCTCTTGATCGGGGGATCGTTCATCGTCGAGGAGATCTTCGCCCTGCCCGGCATCGGGCTCTTGACCCTCGACGCCATCTACTCCAGGGACTACGTGACCGTCCAGGGCTGCATCCTCGTCGTGGCCGTCGGCTTCGTTGTCATTAACTTCATAGTCGACCTCCTCTACCCGGTGCTCGACCCTCGCGTACGCGACATGCGGGTCGGGCGGACAGGATTCCGCTGACCATGGCCATGTCTCCCACCACCCTGCCGTCTGCCGCCGACGCCAGTGGCCTGCTGATCGTCCCCGACCTGTCCGGCGCCGCGCCCCGCAAGCGACACCTGAGCATCTTCTTTTGGGTTTCGGCCAGCTGGATCGCCCTCATCGTGCTGGTGGCGATCTTCGCCAATCTCCTGCCCATCCCGAGCCCGACGGCCATCGGCAACGCCGCCCCGGGAATGGGCCCGAGCTGGGGCCACCTCCTCGGGACGGACGAGCTCGGCCGTGACCTCCTCTCCCGGGTGATCTTCGGAGCCCGAGTGTCACTGATCGTGGGTGTGACGGCCACCAGTCTCGGGGTGGTCATCGGGGGGACACTCGGTCTCATCGCCGGCTACGCCGGGGGGATCGTCGACACGCTCATCGCCGGCTCGATGAATGTGCTGCTCGCTTTCCCCTCGCTGATCCTGGCCCTGGTCATCGTGACGTTCACCCAGCCCACCCTCTTGCACGTGACCCTCGCCATCGGCCTGTTCACGGTGGCCCCCCTCTGCCGCGTGGTGCGAGCGAACACCATCTCCTTCTCGCACCGAGAGTTCGTGCAGGCCGCCCAGGTGACGGGCGTGAAGCGACGGCGCATCATCTTCAGGGAGATCGTCCCCAACGTCTTACCCACGACCCTCTCGGTGGCCCTCGTCGCCATCCCCGGCGCCATCCTGGCCGAGGGTGCCCTGTCGTTCCTCGGGCTTTCGGTGCGGCCGCCCACACCGACGTGGGGGAACATGATCTCGGAGGGCCGCGACGTCCTGGCCAAGTACCCCCTCATCGCCCTCTGGCCCAGCATCGGCATGTTGCTCACCGTGCTGGCCCTCAACTTCATGGGTGACGAGCTGCGAGGGTACCTCGACGTGAAAGAGGGTGGCTTGTGAGCATATTGCGCCACTTCTGCCCGGAGGTGCAGGTGGAGCCGAACACCGAGACCGACCAGCGCCCGATCCTCGAGGTCCGGGATCTGAAGACCTACTTCGAAACCGAGCGCGGCGTCATCCGGGCGGTGGACGGCGTCTCGTTCACCGTGGCCCGCGCCAAGATCATCGGCGTCGTGGGGGAGTCGGGCTCGGGAAAGACCGTGCTCTCCCGATCGATCATGGGGCTGCTCCCCCGTCAGGGGACCATCCGGAGCGGAGAGGTGATCTTCGATGGTCGCAACATCTCCGACCTCTCAGAACACGAGATGCGAGCCCTGCGCGGCCTGCAGATCAGCATGGTCTTCCAGGACTCGCTCAGCTCTTTGAACCCGGTGGTCAAGGTCGGACGCCAGATCACCGAGGTACTGGAATTTCACTGGGGTATCAAGACATCCGAGGCCCGACCGAAGGCCCTCGAGCTCCTCCGTGCCGTCGAGGTGCCTGACCCCGAGCGGCGGCTGCGCGAGTACCCCCACCAACTGTCGGGCGGGATGCGCCAGCGTGTGGCCATCGCCATGGCGCTGGCCTGCGGGCCCAAGCTTCTCCTGGCCGACGAGCCGACTACCGCACTCGACGTCACCGTGCAGGCCCACGTGCTCGACCTTCTCCAGGACCTCCAGGAGAAGAACGGCATGGCGATGATCCTCGTCACCCACGACCTTGGCGTCGTGGCGGGCCGGGCCGACGAGATCATCGTCATGTACGCCGGTCGGGTGGTGGAGCGGGCGCCGACCCGGGCGTTGTTCCGGGACATGCAGATGCCCTATACCGAGGCCCTCCTGCGCTCCGTGCCCCAGATGGATGGTCCCCCCCACTCCACCTTCGTGACCATAGGGGGGCGCCCGCCCGACCTGTCCAATCCACCGCCCGGTTGCCGGTTCTCCCCCCGCTGCAGTCGCGCCCAGGAACGTTGTCATACCGAGGAGCCACCCCTCATGCCCGGACCCACGGCTGGCCACTGGTTCGCCTGCTGGTTTCCTCTCGGTGGCCAGCCCGTCGACACCAGTGCCGCCGCTCTCCCGGCGAGCGCCGCCGGCGAGCCGAACGGAGCCGGGTGATGGCGGGCTCAGGCACGGTCCATCTGCGTCGGGAAGACGACATCCTGCTAAACGTCGAGAACCTGGTGGTCGAGTTCTCCGTCGACCGCAAGACCCTGCACGCCGTCTCGAACGTCAGCTTCGACATCCGCAAGGGCGAGACGGTCGGATTGGTCGGTGAGTCCGGATGCGGAAAGTCGACAACGGGGCGGGCAATTGTCCAAATGCCGCGCCCGACCTCGGGCTCGATCGTCTTCGACGGGGTGGATCTGAGCTCGCTCAAGGGGGAGGAGCTGCGCCAGATCCGGCCGCGTATCCAGATGATCTTCCAGGACCCCATCGCCTCGCTGAACCCCCGTCGCAAGGTGGCCGACATCGTGGCCGAGCCACTCGTTGCCTGGGGAAAGAAAAAGGGTGCCGAGCGCAAGGAGCAGGTCCGGGAGATGTTCGATGCCGTCGGGCTCGACTACGACAGCGTCGGCACCTGGCGGCCGCACCAATTCTCGGGCGGCCAGTGCCAGCGGATCAGTATCGCCCGGGCCCTGGTGCTCGATCCCGACCTGCTGATCTGCGACGAGCCGGTCTCCGCCCTCGACGTCTCGGTGCAGGCGCAGATACTGAATCTCCTGCACGAGATGAAGGAGCGCTACGGGCTGACCCTCCTCTTCATCTCCCACGACCTGGCCGTGGTGAAGAACGTGAGTGACCGGGTGGTGGTGATCTATCTGGGAAAGGTCTGCGAGGTGGGACCGCCCCAAGAGCTCTACGAGCTCCCGCACCACCCGTACACCCGGCTCCTGCTGAGCTCAGTGCCCGTGGCCGATCCCGACGTTCCGGCCAAGGGAAAGGCAGTCGCCGGGGGCCGCGAATTCCCCTCCGCCATCAACCCGCCCAGCGGCTGCCGGTTCCGCACCCGTTGCCCGCGGGCCCTGGCGCGCTGCGCCCAGGAGGAGCCGGAGGTGCGCCAGGTCGGCGACGGCCACTATGTGGCCTGCCATTTCCCGGTCGACGGGCCTATGGACCTCACCTCGGCGCCCGCTCCCGCTCCCGCTCCTGCTGTCGGTACATAACGGAAGGCTCAGCTCCCGGCGCCGGCGATCTCGCGCACCCACCACCTCCTACTTCGCCCTGGCGCGGGCCATCTCGTCGGCCGGTTACCTTGCATGTACGAACACCCGTGTGCCCACTGCCGCAACGACCTTCACCGATCAGACCGGCCCGGCGCTTCGAGATTGACGAGCAAGCAAAACAACGACAGCCGCCGCAGCGGCTCTCGAGGTCCAAGAAGGGACCGAGCAAGGAGCTGCGCAGTGACCCCGTTAGCGCTCCGCTCCCTGGCCGCGGCAACCCGACCAGGAGGAGTGATCTCCGTGCTCTCGAAGAACCAGGCCAACCTTGCATTTCGAGCGGGCATACGTGGAGACTGGGAAGGAGCCCTCGCGGCATTTGACGCTCACCACTATTCGAACAGTCGATCACCCTCGTGCCGATGACCCAGACGAGGTGGTCGGCAATCTCGCCGCGCTCGGCGCGGATACCTTTGCCTGGTACGGAGTCCAACTCTTCACCGACCATTGGGATGACTTCAAGCTCTCTGAGAACTTCGAGAGCATTCTGTCTGCTGAGGAACAGGCAGGACGTCGCGAACCATATCGGCGCTTGGCCGCAGCAACGCACGTGGTTGCCCGCCGCCGGTCGCAGTATGTGGTACTTCTTGTCTGGACTCACCGGCCAGTCTGAAGCTGTGCCTCTAATCTTCGATAATGCGGCAGGGCAGTTCACCCAACAACAGCTCACACACGCAAGGAGTGGCTAAACAAGCAGAGCCCGCTGAGGCTAGGTCCGTCCTTCGGGCATTGCCCAGGGTCTGGGCTATTCGTGGGTTCAGCTGTCAGAGCGAAAGCACTTCTGTGCGGCGAAGTCATCCCTACAAAATCCCTACTTTCTGCTATTCCCGCGTCGAGGCGATAATCCAGCTCAGGGCGCACGGTCGCGCATTCGACCAGTTCAGAGAAGATTGTGGACCACGTGGTGCAACCGGCTCAAAGGCCATGGATGGGTCAGATGGGGCTCATAACCCGAAGGTCGCAGGT
>Ga0182018_10002778_pt1 | contig 16823 bp, 8 predicted proteins | sample 812P2MmetaG_FD_120490 | JGI IMG/M metagenome (GOLD analysis project Ga0182018, IMG submission 120490) | Permafrost microbial communities from Stordalen Mire, Sweden - 812P2M metaG | ecosystem: Environmental > Terrestrial > Soil > Wetlands > Permafrost | place: Sweden: Stordalen | collected... | reverse complement strand
GTTCGGCCGCAAGTGTTTGCAGCGAAGGCAGTTGTCACCCATTGGGTGAACTGCGCGGCAGTTGAAACTCCAGACAGGTCGCGGACTTGCCGACCGTACCGCGGGTCAACTGCCGTTTTTCGGCTCAATGACCGTTACGGCGTAAGCGGCGAAATCATTGGCCGGTCGATCGGTAAGGGTGCGTAGCGCCGGTCCGTTCAGAAGAGATAGCCTTGCGATACCCAGTAATGCCAGTCCGCCATGGCTTCCTCGCTGGAGTCGTCAGGATTGACGGGGCCAGTTGGGAAACCGACCCTGCGATCGAATGAGCAGTGTCGTTCACCGCCCCCGCCCCGGTGGAATAGGTGGGCAGGTGATCCCCGTCATTTGCGGAATTCGCGGGTCGCAAACACCGGGAGAAATCGATATCGAATTCCTCGAGGCACCGTCGCCCACGTTGGCGAAAAAGGACGCATCGCCGAGCGCCCCAGCGATCAGATTGTTTTCCACGCGCACCTGTTGCACCTGGTTTCCAGTCGCGGCTTCAAGCCCGGCCGTCACCGTGATGCCATTGACTCCCGAGGCGGTCGCAAGACCATTGGTGGGAAGCTGGTCTATCTGGTTGCAGAAGATCTGCGGACGAGCCACGACATTACTGTTGGCTGGGGAAGGAGGGTTAGTCGGTCCTTGCGTAACTCCCAATCCTCCGACAATGTTGATCCCGATGAGCTCGGTGTTCACGTCGTTATTGGCAATCGAGATGCCGTTGACGCTATTTCCCGGTTCCTGCAATCCTGCTATGACATAAATTCCCCCGCCTTCGGAGATTTCTTGCGCAAGGGTTGGCGGGAACGGGCTTGGGGGAAGGGGTGAGCTGTGGATGGTGTTCGCCTGGACAAGCACGTTGGACAGCATATTCCCGGTCGAGGGCCTGCTGTAGTACCCACCGCTGGCTCCGCCAATGAGCTCCAGGCCCGTCATCGTGTTACCCACTATGGAGAGATTGTCGATCGTGTTATTTCCATTCCCGCAGCATGCCACTTGAGCGTTGATTCCGAAATTACCGGATTCTCCGATGGTGTTCGAGAGAATCGCGATATTCCGAACGATGTTGTTCTCCGAATACTGGATCGGTCGCAGGGACGGGTACGCATCGTCGCTGGCGGCATCTCCGACCACTACGTTAATGCCGCCCCCCAATTCGTTCGCTGACGCGGTCTGGTCAATGAGGGCGATCTGGTTGCCAATCACCTGCATGCCGTCAATCAAACTGGAAGATCCGCTGCCCACGCCCGCCCCAATGCGAATCCCAAATGCGCCAGGTGCGGCTGAAATCGCATTGTTAGCGATCAGGGTATCGAGCGCCTGGTTGTTCATCGCCCCAAGGCCGCTTCCGATGCCCATCCCAATGCCTCCCGCTGCCGCTCCTGGCATCTGAATCGTAATGTTGTTGTTGGCGATGGTGATGTGCTGCAACGTGGCGCCGGTTGTGCTGCCGAGTTCCAAATCGATACCGACCACCGGGCCGGCGGCGTTGCCGGAGATGGTGTTGCCGGTAATCAGAATATGGTCCAGGGTGCTCTGATTCGCTGCGCTGGCGGGTGAGGGTGGATTGACTCCGATTGCCAAATACTGAATGTCCGTCAGCACCAGGTTGCCGATGGTGATGTTGGACAAGGTTCCCGCGGTGGCTCCCGGCGGTGCGCTGATCCAAACCCCATATGTAAAGTTCCGGAGAGCCAGCGCATAAATCGTGTTGCCCCCGGAAGCGACTGAAATGCCCTCCAAATTGCCGGACGGGCTGGTGAGGGTGATATCGGGCTGTCCGTCGCCATTGATGTCCCCGTTAATGGTGACGTTTCCCCCGGATAAGCCGGGTAATCCTAGGAATCCTACGGAGGGCTCGGGATCGACGTCGATAACGGAGCCCTTCAGGGCAGGCGCGAACTGAATGACCCATGTGCCAGGGTCGTTGTTGGTAGCCATGATGGCTTCCGGGAGAGAAATTCCGTCCGGGCCCGGATTGGCAACCAGCGCCGCCACCGAGGAGGTGTCGCCATTTATCGCAACCGTGGCATTCGTGACCGTGATCACCGTGCCGCGATTGAGAACCACCGTGGGAATGGTCACCGCGGGAGGCGTATAGCTGCTCGCCCCGACCCCGCCGCAAGAGGCTGGCAACTGGTACGCCAGTGACGGCAGTGCGCCGATGGCCAATAAGAAGGGGATAGCCCCCATCGCGTGTCGCATTTTTCAGGAGGCTCCAGGCGGACTGATTCGAACTGGAATTTCCATTTTGGAGTCACAGGCCAAGTTCAGTATACATCCAGCCCTCATCCGCTGATCTCAAAGACTCCACGAAACGCGGGCGTACAGACCGGCGCGGCCGGAATAGCCTCGCTCGCGCCTCGTACTACTCGATACGAATCGCGGTGTTGGAGACGGCCGAGGTAGTTCCCTGCGTCACCGTGGCGCGGATCTCGTAGCTGCCGGCGCGAACGGCCTCCGCGGGGATGGTCACCAGGTACGGGATGCGGCCCCGCGCATCCGGGGCGGGCAGTTCCATGGGGGCTGTTTGCACGGTCGTCCCATCCTTTGTAAATTCAATTTCCACGATCGGTTTGGCGGAAATCGAAGCGTCCGGGTATACCGTGAAAAACAGCCGGAGCGCCGAGTTGGGTACCTTCTTGTAGGTTATGTCCATGGTCGGAGTCAGGCTACCGCCCTGAACTTGAAAGGGGTCTTCGGGATCCAGATCCTTGGCATCGGGCGTGAACGAACGGATGGGCATCAAACCGGAGATGCCGACGCCGGGGACGACGCCGGGGACGGTGAATTCGGAGTGCTGCATGCCGATCTTCATGTTCGCGAGGTCCGATACGGCGGAGTCGAGCGTGTACTTGCCAGGGGCCAGATTGAGGATGGTCTTGTCCAGAAAGTTGCCGAGGTTGTGCTGGTCGGCGGTCACCCTGAAAGAGCGGTCGCGGGTGATCTTCTCCACCAAGGCCCCCTTGGAGTCCTTAACGAGCGCCGCCAGCGTGCAATGCACGTCCGTGCTGTCAGGAGTGGTGGTCGTCTGCAGCTCATGCAGCGGCACTTCCAGCAGGACGGCGACGCCGGTGGTGTCCTTCCCGGGCTGCAGCAGCACGGCGCCGGCGCGATACTTGACTTCCTCGGAGAGTTTGCCGTCGGAGATGGTTTTGAGCAACGGCAATTCGAAAGGAGCGAGGCCCGCGGCGACTGCCGCGGGCGGCAGCGCGAAGTAGCCGGTGCGGGCGTGAATCACCAGGTCCTTGCGGGTGGTGGCCACGGCGAGCTTGCGGAAGCCGGCGTCGTAATTCTCGATTGCCGGATTATAGGATAGCTCGTAGTAGGAGCTGATCTCTTCGTTGACGCGGCGCAACGGCACGCGGAGGTCGTTGCTGTCGCCGATGAGGAAGCCACCGGTGGATTCGGCCAGATCGCGTATCGGCAGGTCCAAATTGGCGCGGCCAGCGGTTTCGATGGTATCGGCGGCCGTCATCTGGTCTATGGTGACCGTGGCGTTCGCCACGGCGTTACTGCTCGCCGTGGTGGTGTTGCTCGACTGGGCGCCGGCGTTCAACAGGCTCATGGCGGTGTTATTTTGCGCGGAGACCATTACGCCTCGGGTATCCACGCTGTAAAAGGTCACGTTATTCCGGTTGGCTGTGGCCACGAGGTTGCGAAACGGCGTGTCCAATTCGGTCCCGAGGTACATGCCGACCGTAAAATACATGACGCTCTTGCGGCCCGGCATCTCGCGCAGGCCGTCCACCAAAGCTCTGAGAGCGGAGAGCGAGAGCCGGGCGCCATTCGATTGCACCGACGCATCCATGCGCAGCATGTCGAGCATGGTCCTGGCCAGCATGATCAGGGTCGGGTCTCCGCCTTGACCCGGCGTGGTTTCAGCCATTTGCGTCGCGGCGGTCAGCAGGTTGACATCCTGATCGGCGCCGTTGACCGATGGACCTGAGAGGCGACGCTTCAACTGGGCCACGATGGCGTCCGATTCGGAAGCCAGCCGCGGCGCGCTCACCCCCTCGGTGGCCCGCTCGATGGCCTTGGTCAGGGCGTCGTGGTCCTTGGTGAAATGCTGCAAGATCAGCAGCTTAGTGTCGATGACCACCACCGAATAGAAGACGTTGACGCCCTGGTCGCCTTTGACCAAGTCGAGGGCCGCGGTGCGCGCCAGCTTGCGCTGGTCGGGAGCGGCCAGTGGCTCAAAGGCAAGCGTGACCAGGCGGATCTGGCGCAACGGGTCGAGCGGCATGGAAGCGCCAGTCGAACTGACGGCTTCGGAGCCCCGCACCAGGCGAAAGCTGAGGATCGATTGCTTGACGCCGTTGTCGGTGATGGCGATCTCCTCGGGCTTGAGATCGGTGACGGGCTTTCCCTTTTTGTCGCGCACGACGAGGTCGAGCAGGACTTCGTCGACATTCGCTTTGGCTGTGGACTGTGGCTGGGGCAGAGCGGGGGGCGCCGCGGCCAGGAGAATGAGTACCGCCGAGATGATAAGTCTCATGAGACCTGTTTCCCTTCAAAATGTCCGAGCCGTTTGATTTCGGCCCGGAACGAGGTGTGTGCGATTTCGCCGAACGGGACCCGGAACCGGGACGGAGTACGGCGAACCGGCGGTAAAGGCCGGCCCGGCCGGAGTCCCGCATAGAACAGGGTGCCGTAGCGTGACCGGTCGTGGAAGCTGTGAAAGAATCGCCCGCAAGCGGGCGCGGCAGGCGGAACCGCCTGCCCCACCTCTGCCTCTGCTTCTGCCTCTGCCTCTGAAAATGCGGGACTTGTTGTGGTGGCGCAGGCGGTTCCGCCTGCGCAGCCGAGTTCTTTCACAGCTTCGCCGTAAACCTACTGCTCGAAGCGAATCGTGGTATTCGAAACGGCCGTCGTGCTTCCCTGCGTCGCCGTGGCGCGGATCTCATAGCTGCCGGCGGGAATGGCTTCCGCGGGAATGGTCATCAGTTGGGGGATGCGGCCCTGCGCATCGGCGGCCGGCAGTGGCATGGGAACTTTCTGCAGAGTCTGTCCGTTCTGCATGAATTCAATTTCCACGGTGGGTTTGCCGGGAATCGAAGCATCCTGGTAGACCGTGAAAAACAGCCGGAGCACCGAGTTGGGGACCTTCTTGACGGCTATGTCCATGGTCGGAGTCAAGCTGCCGCCCTGGAATTGGAAGGGGTCGTCGGGATCGAGGCCCTTGGCATTGGGGGTATACGAACGCATGGGCAGCAAACCGGAGATGCCGACGCCGGTGCCGCCGGCAGGGACGGTGAATTCGGAGTGCTGCATGCCGATCTTCATGTTCGCGAGGTCCGATACGGCGGAGTCGAGCGTGTACTTGCCGGGGGCGAGATTGAGGATGGTTTTGTCCAGAAAGTTGCCCAGGTTGTGTTGCTCGGCGGTCACCTTGAACGAGCGGTCGCGGGTGATCTTCTGCACCAACGTGCCATTGGAGTCCTTGATGAGAGCCGCCAGCGTGCAATGCAAATCCATGGTGGTGGGAGTGACGGTGGCCTGCAGCTCATGCATCGGCACTTCCAGCATCACGGCGACGGCGGTCGCGTCCTTTTTGGGCTGCAGCAGCACGGCGCTGGCGCGATACTTGACGTCCTCGGACGGTTTGCCGTCGGAGATGATTTTGAGCAACGGCAATTCAAAAGGCGCGAGACCCGCGGCGACCGCCTCCGGCGGCAGCGCGAAGTAGCCGGTGCGGGCGTGAATCACCAGGTCCTTGCGGGGGGTGGCTACGGCGAGCTTGCGGAAACTGGCGTCGTAATTCTCGATACCCGGATTGTAAGCAATCTCGTAGTAGGAGCTGATCTCTTCGTTGACGTGGCGCAACGGCACGCGGAGGTCGTTACTGTCGCCGATGAGAAAGCCGCCGGTGGATTCGGCCAGATCGCGCAGCGCCAGCTCCATATTGGCGCGGCCGGAGGTCTCGGCGGTATCGGCGGCCAGGATCTCTCCCTTGGTGGCGCCTCCGTCCGAGCGGGTCGTGGTGTTGGCGCTGGCCCCCGCGGCCTGGTTCAACTGGTTCATGGCGCCGGCGTTTTGCGAGGCGACCATCACGCCTCGGGTATCCACGCTGTAAAAGGTCACGTTATCGCGGTTGGCGGTGGCGACGAGATGGTGAAAGATATTATCCAATTCGGTTCCGAGGTACATGCCGTTCGAAAAGTACATGACGCTCTTACGGCCGGGCATTTCGCGCAGGCCGTCCACCAAGGCCTTTAGAGCATCGAGCGACATCCGGGTGCCATTCGATTGCGCCTGCTGATCCATGCGCAACATGTCCAGCATGACCTTGGCCAGCGCGGGCGCGAGCAAATCTCCGGTGGGCGGCCCCGTCCCATTCTGCGGTGTGGAAGCGAGCTGGTTCGCGGTGGCCAGCACGTTGGAATCCAGAACGGCGCCGCCGGTGCTGCCGGGCAGGCTGCTCAGGACGCTTTTCAACTGGGATACGATGGCATCCGATTCGGAGGTGAGCCGCGGCGCGCTCACGCCCTCGGTGGCCTTCTCAATGGCCTTGGCGAGGGCATCGTGGTCTTTGGTGAAATGCTGCAAGATGAGCAGCTTGGTGTCGATCACCACCACCGAATAGAAGACGTTGGTGCCCTGGTCGCCTTTGACCAGGTCGATGGCCGCCGTGCGCGCCAGCTTGCGTTGGTCGGGAGCGGCCATTGGCTCAAATGCCAGCGTGACCAGGCGTATCTGGCGCAACGGGTCCAGCGGCATGGAGGCGCCGGCGGCGCTGATTGCCTCGGAGCCGCGCACCTGGCGAAAGCTGAGGATGGTTTGCTTGACGCCGTTGTCGGTGATGGTGATCTCCTCGGGCTTGAGGTCGGTGATCGGCTTTCCCTTTTTGTCGCGCACGACGAGATCGAGCAGGACTTCATCGACGTTGGTTTTGACGGTGGGTGGCTGTTGCCGGGGTAGCGCGGGCGGCGCCGCGGCCAATAGAATGAGTGTGGCAGAGATGATAAGTTTCATGGGACCTGTTTCGCTCCAAGATGTTCGAGCCGTTTAAATTCGGCGGTTTCGCGCGCGGCGTCTTCTTTTCTGCCGAGGCGGCTGTAGGCCGTCGCCAGACTGAAGTGCGCATCCGGGACGTTGGGGGCGAGCTTCACGGCCTGCCCGAGTTCCGCGGCGGCGCGCGCCAGATCCTCGGAAGCGAGCAGAGCCCGGCCCAGAACGATGTGGGTGGCGAAATCGCCGGGACTGGCCTTCACCGCCAGTTCGCCGTATTCCACCGCGGCTTTGGCGTCCTCGCGCTTCAGTGAAATGGCGCTCAGACTTACCAGGGCGGGCACATGATCGGGGGCCAGCGCGATGGCTTTTCTGATTTCTTCGATTCCCCGGTCGGCGTCCTGAATGTAGAGCATGGCGCCGTAACGGAAATGAACGTTCGGCTCCGACGGATAAGCCTTCAGAACCTCGTCGAACTTGCGGTTGGCTTCCTTGTAGTCTTGTTCCATGCCCGAGGCCATGGCGTCGCCCACCCGGTAGACCAGCTCGCGCTCCGATTCGGGAACCTCCGAGGGCAGCCACGGCCGCCGCAGGCCGGCGATTCCGGCGGCTGCGATAATATCGGGCGTCTTCTTGTCTTTTCTGGTCAGATCGGTCAGGACTGTAATGGCCCTTTCAAAGTTCCCGGTCTTGGTGAGCACCAGTGCGTAGTGCAAACGCCCGGCGCGGGCCAGTTCGGCGTTTTCGTTAAACCCTAGCTGTTCGGCGTGGGTGAAGTCGTCCAGCGCCGAGCCGTAGTTGTGAAGCTCGTACTCACAAAGTCCCGCCATGGTCCAGCCGGGCGTGCCATCGGGTTTCAACTCGGAAAGCATGCCGAACGCCCCAATGCAGTCCTTGTATCGATTGAGATCGTAGGCGATGGAGCCTAAATTCCACAGCCCGTCCTCCCAGTTTGGCTTCAGCTTCAAGGCCTTTTTGTACAGGTCGACAGCTTTTTCGAACTGATTTGCATCGCGGGCGGCCTGCGCTTCGGTGGAGAGAGTGGAAAAGGAGGGCGCCGGGGCTTGAGCCGCACTCGTGCGGCCGGCGGCGAGCAACGCAAATACCAATAGTGCCCGGGCCGATAGTTGCATCTCAATCCATGGTAGCTCTTTGAGGCTCCGCAGGCGACCGGACGAAAGAAAAAGGCGGCTTCCGTGAACGGAAGCCGCCTCTCATCCCGCGCCTGCTTTACATCGCGGTTAGAAGTAGAACTTGACCGCGGCCTGAATGATGCGATGGCCCTGTTTCGTATCAACGGTTCCGAAACCGGGTGTACTGAGGGTGCCGTTCGGATTGAACCCGAGACTCAGATTGTTTCCATTGAACGACCACAGGGGGTGGTTCAGGAAGTTGTACGCATTGAAGCGGAACTGCAGCTTCTTCGACTCGGTGATATTGAAATTCTTGAACATTCCAAGATCGGAGTTGAAGAATGCCGGTCCGTAGACTGCCGGCCCGATGGTCGGCCCGTTCTGGCCAATCGCCGTCGGGAAGCTGTAGCATTTCGGGTTGATGAACTGGTTGGTGGTGAGACCCGAAGCGGGATTGCAGGTGATGATCGGATTGAGCTGAATCTCCGGCGTGCCCAGAAGCGACACGTCGCTGATATTCACGCCACCGTTGGTGCCGGTCCCTCCCGTACTGCCGGGGATGGTAGCGCCGTTCAGCGCCATGCCGAAGTTTTGGCCATCCAGGCCGGTAAGGTTCGGACCGCTTTGCAGTTGGGTGATTCCCGAGAGTTGCCAGCCGTTGATCAGCCCCTTCCCAAACGCGTTGTGTTGGACGGGATTGCCCAGTTCGATGGAGTAAGCGGCGTTGAATATTTGCTTGCGGTTGCTGGGTTGTACACCATAGTTGTTGGCCAAGTTGTACTGATCCAACGTTCCGTTACTGATGATGCCCATGGACTTGCCATAGGTGTAGTTCATGTTGATGGTGTAGCGGCCCTTGGTGCGCACCCAGGTGGCCTGCAGGGCGCTGTAGTTGTAGTACAAATTGTTGCTTGCCAGCGGCAGATCCGAGTATAACGGCATAGGCCTGAAATTATTGGCCGTCAGGCTGTTCGGGTCTGTGCCTCCGTTCTTGCTCTGCAACATCGCGCCATAGGGAACCAGATTGATGTTCACACCCTGGCCGCCGGCGGTGTCCGACTGGTCGCGGCTCCGGTTGCCGACGTAGGCTACCTCCAGCAGGCCCGACCACGGGGTTCGCTGAGAAACAGTCGCGTTGAAGCTATCGGTATAGGGCTGACTGTTGTCCGTGCTGTTCACCCCCGCGGGCGACCCGGCTTGCGCGCCATAGTTGATTGTAGAGAGGTTGCGCGCCAGCAGTGGTACACCATTAATGTTGTTGCCCAAGGTGATGGTTTCGACGCCCGCGGCAACATCCAGGCCGGCGGTGAACTGGCCCGAGTGATAGTAATAACGGCCCCAACCGCCGCGGAGAACGGTCTTGCCTTGACCCGACAGATCGAATGCCAAGCCTAGGCGGGGCTGATAGAACAGCGCACGGGTGGGGAATCCACCAATGGGGACCGAGGGGTCCTTGCTATGCCATTCGAAGCCGCAATATTGGATCGGTGTGCACGCCGCATTGTATTGCGCGGGATTGAAAATGGAATAACCAAAACCCAGGCGGTCGGCCCAAGGTTGGAAGTGGGTGAGGCGGAGCCCGAGTTCCAGGGTCAAGCGCCGCGAAACCTTCCAGGAATCCTGGACGAAGCCCTCATAGGTGTTGTAGGCGATATCGTTGACGCGGTTGAAATTAGTCTCGACGTATTGGTCCAGATTGCCGTAGAGCAGGTCGGCATATTCGTTGCCGAAGGTGTTGGAGTTTCCGCTCCACACATTCAGATCGCCGTTGGAGTCGTCGTTGCCAGGCTGCGCGTTGCGGATCCATTCCCAGAAGACACCGGCCTTCAAGGTGTGGGTACCCTGCACTCTGGTGATGGTATCGCTGGCGCTGGGCATATATTTGTCGGCATAGAGGCCTTGCGAGTTGCCGCCGTCCTCGAATCCGCCGGGGTTGAAGACGACCGCCGCTTCCTGGTTGGTCCAGCCCAAGCCGCCAAACGAAGGAATCTGCGCCACGCCGTTCTTAAAGAGACCCTGGTAGTCGTAGCCAACGGTGGTGCGGTTCACCTTGGTGGGGTCTTTGAAGACATTGGGGAAACCGACGTAGGTGTAGGCGAAGACGAACTCGTTGGTCATGGTGGGACTAAACACGTGGGTCAGCGAAGCGGTAACGCTGTTGGATTGGTTCTGTCCTTCGACCGGAGTGGGATAGGGAACCTGGTCCGTCTGGCGCCACCACAGGCCTACCGGGAACTGCTGGACTTCCTTCTGGAGATTGTAGCGGATGAACAGCTTGGTGTTGTCGCTGATGCTGTAGTCCAGGCGGGTCATCCATTGGGTGTTGTTCTGATTGAAGGTTTCCGCCTGCACGTAGTTGAAACCACCGGTGGCATTGGGATTCGCGTTGGCGGCGGGATACAGATTCATCAACGCCTGCATGTTCTTGTCGATGGAGGCTGCCGGCATGATCCCGTTCGGGAACATGGCCAGCGCGGCCGCGCTCAACTGACCGGGAGCACCGCCAGAAGCGGTGATGTTGCCTTCCGCGGCTACCGACGCAGGCGAGAAGTTTCCGCCGATTTCAGCCGAGGTGGGCACCGTGGCGCGCAGCAAACCGGTATCGAGAACCTGGTAGAAGTACTCGAACCCGGTAAAGAAGAACAGTTTGTTGCGGTTCTTATTGAAATTGGTGCCGGGGATGAGAACCGGACCGCCAATGGTGCCACCGGGGTAGTAGTACTTATTTTCCGGCCGCGCCTCACCGCTGGCATTGAACAGCGCGTCATTGGCGTTCATGGCGTAGTTGCGGGCATAGAAGAAGCCCGAGCCATGAAAGTCTTTGCCGCCCGATTTGGCGGTAGAGGTGATGACGGCCGGTCCCTTCTGGTTCGAAGCGTCGAAATTCGACATCTTCACCTGAATCTCGGAGATCATGTCGGAGTTGGGATTCACCGGCGTGTCGCAATTGCAGCCCGGGTCGGACACGTGCGCGCCGTCCGCCGTGATATCCATCGAGTTGCCCGGCAAGCCATTGTAGGAGTAGGCGTTGTTCAGCGGACTCTGGCTACCGGAGTCGCCGTTGCCGTTGATGCCGATGGTTTGGCCGGTGTAGCTGGCGCTGTTCGACGTGCCGTTGCTGATACCGAAACCCGGCATGATCTTGATGAACTCGGCCGCGTTGCTGCCCACTTGAATGTAGTTCTGCAGTTCCTTGGTGGTGACGAGGTTGGTTTTCTCGGCGGAGTCCACCGGCGCCACTTTGTCCACTTCGCCAGTCACTTCCACGGCTTCGGAGGTTGTGCCGACGGTGAGTTTGGCGTTGAGATTACGATTGTCGCCGCCGTTCAGGGCGATGCCGGTTACCTTAAACGTGGCAAAACCCTTCTGCTCGATGTCGAGTTCGTAGGTGCCGACCGGCACGGAAGCGAAGGTGAAATAGCCGTCGGTATTGGTGACGGTGTCACGCTGCGAACCGGACTGCGCGTCCTTCAAAACGACTTTCGCTTGCGGGATCACGGCTTGGGACTGGTCTGTCACGATACCCGTCAGCGTCGCGTAAATACCTTGCGCGGCGAGATTTGTTGCCAGGATCGTTGCAAACGCGAATCCAACCAGGAGTCTCTTCATATTGGATGATTCTTCCTTTTTCAATTTGCACCACTCTTCCCAGGAGGCTACATCCATTTCCGAGGCCTTCCTGAGGATGTCCTAGTATAAAAGGACTATGTGCAGAAAAAAAAGGCTAATGAAGGGCAGATGCGGTTAACAGAAACCGTTCCTCGGGGTCGTAAGGCGCTCCATCAGTACCGATCCCGAAAGTTGCAGTGCTAAAGGTCCGATTCCAGCGCCTCCGGCCGGTTTATATGGTTTCTTGTAGGAGAGCTGTGGGGAACAGGAACAGAGAGCGATCGCACAGTTAACGATAAAACCCTCAGTAAATCAATACGTTAACCCTCTTCGTTAACGGGAAATCGTGAAGACAACGGCTTGGTTTTGAGCCGGTTGGTGGTAGAATTTTCCTACAAAGGGAGCCAACTGGGTTGTCACAGCGGTACCTGATCGTGGCGGTTCTCGCCGTCAGTTTGCGAGCTCAAACTCCGGATTGCGGTGGCGATTTCGGCGCTGCCCCGGGGGTGTATAAAGCTGGGGATTTGGACGCTGCGGTTCGGGAGATCCGGTCATGAGGACCCTCTTCGTCCAATTTGCGGGGCTGGCCCTGTGGATCGCCGCCGCCTGGAGTCAGCAGCCCCCGGCGGCGGAGACGATGCTGCGTCACGCCATCGAACTGCACCAGGCCGGCGACGCCGCCGGCGCGATTCCCGAATACCGGGCTTATCTCCAGCAGGTCCCGGGCAACGCGATGGCGCGGTCGAACCTGGGCGCCGCGTTGTCGCATATGGGGCAGTACGAAGAGGCGATCGTCGAATACAAAACGGCTCTGGAATCGCAACCGGGCAACCTGCCGGTACGCCTGAATCTGGCGCTGGCGTATTACAAGACGATGGAGATTGCGCAAGCCGCTTCCGAGTTGGAGCGGGTGGTGGCGGAGAAGCCGTCGGACCGGCAGGCGCTTTTTCTGCTGGCGGATTGCGAACTTCGCCTGGGCGAGAACACCAAAGTGATCGGCTTGCTGTCTCCGCTGGAGGCCCAGCCGGTCGATGACAAGGCGCTCGACTACCTGCTGGGCACGGCCTTGATCCGCGACGACCAGACGGCTCGCGGTCAGTTGCTGGTGGACCGCATTCTGCGCTACGGCGATTCCGCCGAGGCCCGCGTTTTGATGGGCACCGCCAAATTGGGTGCGCGGGATTATAGCAGCGCTCTCGAGGATTTTAAGAAGGCGGTGGAACTGAACCCGCGGCTTCCCGACGTCTATTCGTATTACGGGATCGCACTATCCGGCAGCGGCGACACGCCCGGGGCCGCGGCGGCCTTCCGCAAGGAACTGGAGTCGAATCCGAACGACTACACGGCCAACCTTCAGCTTGGCATCCTGCTCAAGCAGGATGAAGACTACACCGGGGCGCGGCATTGCTTCGAGCGCGCGCTGGGAGTCCGTCCGCACGATGCCGCGATCCGCTATCAAGTGGCGACACTGGACCTGGAAGACGGCCACACGGACGAGGCGCGCGTGGAACTGGAGAAACTGATCGAAGAGGCTCCGCGGTTCGTGGAGGCTCACGTTTCGCTAGCCACCGTATACTACCGGCTGAAGCGTAAAGAAGAGGGCGACAAGGAGCGCGCTATCGTCCTCCGTCTCAATGCCGAGAAGCAAGGCGCCGAAACGGGAGGAAAAGGAAAATGAAGGCGACCCTCCCGGCCTATGCGTGCCTATGGCTGATGCTGCCCGGCCTGCCGTTCCCGGCCACGGCCGCCTCGCCCGTACCGGGCGATTCCGCGTGCACGGTTTGTCACCTGACCCAGGGGACGCACTACCGCACCACGCCCATGGCGGACGCACTCGAGAAGGTGGACGTGTGCAGAATCCTCAGGGAGCATCCGGACCTCTCCTTCCAGGAGGGCCCGTACCACACCCACATCGCGCGGCAGGGCGACCGCAGCATCCTCACCGTGACCAATGGCGCCGAGACGTTTACGGTTCCGCTGCCCTGGGCATTTGGACGCGGGAGGGCGGGCCAGACTTATGTTTTCGAGTACAACGGAGCGTTTTACGAAAGCCGCGTCAGCTTTTTCGATGCGCTCGGGGCGCTCGATCTCACGATGGGGGCAGCCAACAGCAAGCCGCAAACCATTCTGGAGGCCGCGGGCCGCCACATGGGCGCGATGGAAGCGCGCGAGTGCTTCGGATGCCACTCGAACGGCGGCGTGTTCGAGGGGAAGCTGCATCCGGAGGCGCTGGTTCCCGGGGTTGGCTGCCAGTCGTGTCACGGTCCGGTGCAAGAGCACACGGACGCGGTGCACGCGGGAGATCCGGTGGCCGCCGAACTGCCGCATTTGGGCGCGCTCTCGGCGGAAGACATGGCCGAACTGTGCGGCCGCTGTCACCGCACATGGTCGCAGATCGCCCTCAACGGACCGCGGGGCGTCAACAACGTGCGTTTCCAACCGTACCGGCTGGTGAACAGCAAGTGCTACGATGGGGGCGATCGCCGCATTCGCTGCGCGGCTTGCCACGATCCCCACGGGGAGCTCGAAACCAATCCGGCGGCGTACGACGCCAAGTGCACCGCCTGCCACGCGACGGCGCTCCATACCAAGGTCTGCCGCGTGGCGAAAGCCAACTGCGTAGGATGCCATATGCCTAAGATCGAGTTGCCGGGCGCGCACGCGCGCTTCACCGACCACCAGATCCGGATCGCGCGCGCCGGCGACGCGTATCCGAATTAAAGCTGTTAGCTGGCGGCTTTAAGCTTGCGGCTTGCAGCTTGCGCCTGCCGTAACTCTAAAGAGCCCGAATTTGCGGCCGTACCATCACGCGCGGAAAGGGTGGCCGGGCGGATAATATTCATTAGGGTAGCGGTTAGGAAATACGCTGACGTATGGCGCCCCGAGGCACTCCGCTCCTTGACAGTCGGGGCTCGGTGAAAGGCATCCGCAGGGGAACGGCCGAGCGGTGCGGCGCGTCCTTACGGCAGCAAAGGAAATTCAGACGCGAAGGTCTCTTATTCTCGCGGCTCTTGCAAGTCTTGCGGCGGTCGCCCAGGAGGAGTATCGCCTGCGCGTCACGGTCAATCTGGTGCAGGTGGATGCCACGGTGACCGATTCCAAGGGCAACCCGGTGCCGGATCTGAAAGCCGGCGACTTCCGCGTTCTCCTCGACGGCAAGCCGCAGGATCTCAAATCCTGCAATTACATCCATCTAAGCGATGCGCCGGGGCCCGCGCCGGTGAAGACGACGCTCGCCACGGAGGCCAAGGCCACCACGGCCGCGCAGCCGGCCATGCCGGCCGCACCCATTAAACGCGATAACGTGCGCCGTACGATCGTGCTCTTCGTCGGGGACCTCCTGACTTCCTCCGAAAGCATGCCGGGGATTCGGGCGGGGCTGAAGAAGTTCGTGCAGGAACAAGTTCAGCCGGGGGACCTGGTCGCGATCGTACGATCTAGCGCGGGGTTGGCCGCGTTGCAGGATTTCACGCCCGATAAGCGCATGTTGCTGGAGGCGGTCGATCAAGTGGTTTGGACGTCGAACGCGATAGGGACCGGCGGCGCCACGGCGTACGAGCAGATTGGCCAGCCGGCTCTGCAGGGAATCCTCCCTCTCGACTTGGCCCAAATGGACAAGATCGACTCCACCGAGCGGGCAGCCTTGGAAACCACGGCATCTCTGCTGCGAGTGATCCGTGGCATGGCCGATCTGCCGGGCCGCAAGTCCGTCGTACTGGTCTCGGACGGACTGCGGCTCGCCAGCCCGGATGAGATGGACCCCGGCTCCGGGCAGGCGGCGATTGGTACGGGCGCGTTTCTGAGCTCGATCTACGACAGCATGCGACGGTTGGTGGACGAATCGGTACGAGCGGGCGTAGTGTTGTACGCCATCGATACCCGCGGGCTGACCTCGTTGCGGGCCGGGGCGTCCGATCGTATGAAACCGGTGGGTACCGATGGTCCGTTAGACGGCCCCATACCTGCTTAGGGCTTTATTCCTCCCTCCGTGCTACAGGGGGATTGGGTGTCGAGCATGACCGACGCCCGCCGGGCGGAATACCGGGACAATCAATGGGGCGGAATTTTCCTGACGGCGCAGACCGGCGGATTCATGATCACCGAGGCGAACCGCATCGAGGCGGGCCTGGAGCGCGTGATGGCCGATCAGCGAGGTTATTACCTGCTCGCGTTCCAACCTCCGGAAGAGGCCATGGAGCCCGACTTCGCGGGTTCGCCCGACTACCATCGGTTGAAGATCGAGGTGCTCCGGCCCGGCCTGAAGGTTCGCTCCCATGCCGGCTTTTTCGGCATTGGGGACGAGGTGCGCACCGCGGCTGCGGGCCCAGAACTGCAGCTTTCCCAGTCGCTCGAGTCGCCGTTTCGGACTTCCGACATCAACCTGGACGTGGAAACCAGTTACGTGGCCGAGAAGAACGACTACTTCATCCGCGCCACGCTTTACATCGATGGCAAGGACGTAGTCTTTAGCGGGCCGCCGGTTCACCGTACCGGCCTGGTGCGCGTGATCCTGCGGGCCTTCAACGCCAAGGGCGCGACGCTGCCGGGAGGGATCGACCAGATGCGGCGCATTGACATTAACGAAGAGGGCTATGAGCGGCTGCAGAAATACGGCCTGATCTACACGACGCTGCTGCCGGTGGCGAAACCGGGACCCTACCAGGTTCGCGCCGCATGCCAGGACGTGGCGACTGGCAGAATCGGCACTGGGGCGGACTTTGTGTCCCTCCCCCAGACGAAGGGAAGCGGTTTGCGGCTATCGGGCATTGTTTTCCAGCATTCGCTCGGGACGGACGATCACGTGGTGCCGGCGTTCGCGCCCAGCGTCTATTCGGCAGGCCAGAGCGCCCGCTTCGCGGTCCAGATTATCTCCGGAGGGCCGAAGCCCAAACCGGAAGAGCTGGAGATGCGGACCCGTCTTTTCCGGGACGGCGTCGAGGTCTGGGAGAGCGCGGCCATTCCGGTCGAGTCCGATGCAACGAAGACGGCGAGTCTCTTCGCCCGGGGAGCGCTCGAAATTCCGAAGGGTCTCGATCCGGGGAAATACATAGTTCGCGTGGACATCGGCGACAAGGGGCAACCGGACACCGTGGCCGCCTGGCAGTG
>Ga0182018_10002776_pt1 | contig 16848 bp, 12 predicted proteins | sample 812P2MmetaG_FD_120490 | JGI IMG/M metagenome (GOLD analysis project Ga0182018, IMG submission 120490) | Permafrost microbial communities from Stordalen Mire, Sweden - 812P2M metaG | ecosystem: Environmental > Terrestrial > Soil > Wetlands > Permafrost | place: Sweden: Stordalen | collected... | reverse complement strand
TCGGGTCCGCTCGCCTCGCCGGCGTGGGCGCGGCGTGTGTCGCGGAGGGCAATGCCCTTTCGTACGAGCTCCGCTACCGGCCCCGGAAGGAGGGAGCTGCATGAACGAACAAGACCTACTGACTCAGCTCTACGACTTCACACTCGTCGGCAACGCCCCGGAGGTGCTGGCGCTGACAAACGCCGGCCTCGAGATGGGGATCACGCCCGAGTCTCTGCTGTTCGATGCGCTCATACCTTCTCTCGAGGAGGTCGGCGCGCGTTTCGAACGGGGCGACTTCTTCGTGCCCGAGATGCTCATCGCCGGCAAGGCGATGGCGGGGGCTCTCGAGCGTTTGCGACCACTGCTGGCGGAGACGGGCGTCCAGACCGTGGGCAAATTCGTCATGGGCACTGTCAAAGGTGACGTTCACGACATCGGGAAGAACCTCTGCAACATCATGCTGGAGGGGGCGGGTTTCCATGTGATCGATCTCGGTGTCCAGGTGTCACCGGAGAAGTTCGTGGAGGCGGTGGTGGAGCACGAGCCGGACGTCGTGGGTTTCTCGGCGTTCTTGACGACGACGATGCCGATGTTCAAGGCCAACGTCAATGCCCTCGAGAAGGCAGGGCTGCGGGACAAGGTCATCGTCATGGTGGGCGGAGCGCCCGTCACCCAGGAGTACGCCGACGCCGTCGGCGCCGACGGTTACGCGGCCGACGCCTCGGCAGCGGTCAGTCGTGCGAAGGAGCTCATCAAGCAGCGCCGCGCCCGCGACGGCGTCACCGCGGGCATCCGAGAGACGCAGAGGTAGCGAGTTGCACACCGTTCTCCGTTCGGCGACACGAGATGTCGTCATCGGCGAGGACCAACCGTTCTGCATCATCGGGGAGCGGATCAACCCGACCGGGCGCAAGATCTTCCAGAACCAGTTGCGCGCCGGCGACCTCTCGCGCATCGAGATCGACGTCGCCGACCAGGTCGCCGGCGGCGCCATGGTGCTCGACATCAACATGGGCACCCCGCTCGCCGACGAAGTCGACCTCATGGTCAAAGCCGTCCGTTTGGTGCAAGCCCACACCGACCTGCCCATAGTGATCGACTCGTCGATCATCGAGGTGCTCGAAGCCGGCCTCTCCACCTACGAGGGCAAGGCGCTCGTCAACTCCGTGACCGCCGAGGACGAGCGCCTCGACGCCATTCTCCCCCTGGTGAAGCAGCACGGCGCTGCTGTCATCTGCCTGCCGAATGATGAGACGGAGATACCCGAGCAGCCCGAGCGCCGCCTCGAGCTCGTTGCCAAGATCGTCGACGTCGCCCACGGTCGTTACGGCATCCCGCTCGAGGATCTCGTGATCGACCCCCTCGCCATGCCGATCGGGGCGGACACGGTGCTCGTCCGCAGAACCCTCGAGACGATTGCTCTCATCCGGGAGCGGTTCGGCCTCAACATGACCCTCGGCGCATCCAATGTTTCCTTCGGCATGCCCAATCGCGGCGCCATCGGGTCTGCGTTCCTGCCGATGGCGATGAAGGTGGGCCTCACGAGCGCCATCATGGATGCCCGCTCCCCGGAGATGGTGCGCGCCGTCAAGGCGGCGGACCTGCTGCTCGACCGTGATCCATGGGGGGCGGCCTGGATCGCCCGGCATCGGGCGGAGCAGGCGCGGGCGGCTCTTGCGGAAGCTGCCGCGGCGGCGTCGGCACCGACGCGTGAGGAAGCTGCCGCGGCGGCGTCGGCACCGACGCGTGAGGAAGCTGCCGCGGCGGCGTCGGCACCGACGCGTGAGGAAGCGGCGGACGCCCAGGCGGCTCCCATCGGCGCGATCTGACGTGATGCAGCGTGACGGCGTGACCGCGACGCACGAGGGAGTCGGTCGGGTCGATCTGCGTTTCGAGCCGAGCGGGCGCCAGGTGCGTGTGCCGCCCGGCGTGATGCTGTTCGATGCCGCCAGCTGGAACGGCATTGCCATCGACTCCACGTGCGGCGGGCACGGCACGTGCAAGAAGTGCAAGGTGCTCGTACTGGACGGGAACGCCCCGGTCACCTCGCTCGACACGCGCGCATTCGTGCCCGATGAGCTGCGGGCGGGCTGGCGCCTCGCCTGCCGGGTGGAAGTCGTCTCCGACTTGAAGGTCGACGTACCTCCCCTCGAGAACCGGCCGAAAGCCGCCACGGTGGGCGTCGGTCGCAAGGTCATCCTGCGTCCGGCCGTCCAGAAGCGCCACCTCCTGCTCACCGAGCCCTCGCTCTCCGACCAGACGAGCGACATGGAGCGCTTGCTCGCCTGCCTCGATGACCTCGAGCTCCGCATCGACCTGCGAGCCTTGCGCAACATCGGACGGCTCACCCGCGCCATCGACGCCGGCGACGCCGGTGTCACCGCCGTCATCGTCGACGACGTGCTCATCGACGTCGAAGCCGGCGACACGAGCGAGCGATTGTTCGGGATCGCCTTCGACCTCGGCACGACGACGGTCGTCGCCACGCTGCTCGACCTGGCCACCGGAGCGCCTGTAGCGGTGAGCTCGAAGCTCAATCCCCAACAGGCTTTCGGGGCCGATGTCATCACACGGATCAGCACGATCATGATGGACGACCGGGCGCTCGAGCGCCTCACCGGACTCGCCCACGGTGTGCTCGACGAGCTCGCTCACGATGTCTGCGCCGAAGCCGGCGTCGATCCGTCCGAGGTGTACGAGGTCGCCGTCGCCGGCAACGCCACGATGACCCACATCGTCCTCGGCATCGATCCTGAGCCGCTCGGCATGGCACCGTTCGTGATGGCCGCCAGGCAATGGCCGCAGATGCTCGCAGCCGACGTCGGCGTGCACGTCCACCCAGGCGCTCGTGCCGTGGTCTTCCCGGCACTCGGTGCCTACGTGGGGGGCGACATCATCTCCGGCTTGCTCGCTTCAGGCATGGACCGGGATCCGAGGACCCGACTCTTCATCGACATCGGCACGAACTGCGAGATCGTGCTCGGCAGCAACGAGCGGTTGCTGGCGACGGCAGCTCCCGCCGGGCCGGCGTTCGAAGGCGCGGCCATCCGCTGCGGAATGCGGGCGTCTCCCGGTGCGATCGAGGGCGTGCGGATGTCGACCGACGGCCTCGAGCTGACGATCATCGGCGATGTCGAGGCGACCGGCCTTTGTGGGTCAGGGCTCGTCGATGCCGTGGCGGAGCTGGTATCGCTCGGCCTCCTCGACCGATCCGGGCGCTTCGTCACCGACGAGGAGGCTGCTCGCATCGCCCCCGGCGTTGCCTCGAGGCTCACGATGGTGGGCGCCGAGCGCGTCTTCGTGCTGCACGAACGGGGCGCCGCCGAGTCCTCCATCTACCTGTCGCAGCGGGACGTGCGCGAGCTGCAGTTCGCCAAGGCCGCCATCGCCACGGGGTGGAACCTGCTCCTCGAGGATGCCGGCCTGGAGCCGAGTGACGTCGCCCAGGTGCTCCTCGCCGGGTCCTTCGGCAGCTACCTGTCACCCGCCAGCGCGGTTCGGCTCGGCCTCGTGCCGAAACTGCCGGTTCTTCGTGTCGTGAGCGCTGGCAACGTCGCCGGCGAGGGGGCGAAGATGGCCTTGTTGAGCGTGCGCGAGCGCGCCGGCGCCATGGCCCTGCTCGAGGAGGTGAACTACGTCGAGCTCTCGGATCGCACTGACTTCAACGACCGTTTCGTCGAGCTGTTGCAATTCCCGGCCTGACGACGTCGCCTCCACAGAGCCGGCCCGGCGCCCTGGAGTCACGGTGATCGCCTGCGGTGCTCTCGCCGCGCAGGTGCGTGGGGTGATCAGGCGGAGGGGTTTCGACGCCGAGGTTCGCCCCCTTCCGGCGCTGTTGCACGATCGTCCCGCTCTCATCGCCGGAGAGGTGGAGCGGCTCGCTGGATCGCTGCAGGCCGAGGGCCGTAGGGTCGTCATCGCATACGCCGACTGCGGGACGTACGGGGCGCTCGATGCCGTCTGTGCAACCCTCGGTGTGCGCCGACTTGCCGGCTTGCACTGCTACGACGTGCTCGCCGGTCCCGATCGGATCTCGGAGCTGTTCGCCGATGAGCCCGGTACGTACCTGCTGACCGACTTCCTCGTGCAGAGTTTCCGCCGAATCGTTGTCCGCGAGCTCGGACTCGACCGCCACCCGGAGCTGCGCGACGACTACTTCGGCAACTACCGACGCGTCGTGTGGCTGACCCAGCGCCCGACCCAGGCGCTGGCCGGCGAGGCGGGCGCGATCGCCGACATGCTCGGTCTCCCGCTGACGGTCGTCCCGACAACCGAGCTCGGTCTGGAGCGGGAGCTCGAGCGCCTTTTCGAGGGATTGGCGCTCCCGACGGGGTCATGAGCCGTCGCGGACTGCGGTTGGCGGCGGCAGCAGTCGGTGCCGCCCGCTACGAGGTCGTCCCGACGCCGAGCATCGAGCAGGCAGTTCTCGATCACGTGCCCCGAGAAGTGACCGTCACTGTGACAGCGTCCCCGACACGGGGTCTCGACGCCACCCTCGACCTGGCGGCTGCCCTCCGTACTCACGGCTACGACGTCGTGCCCCACGTCTCGGCCCGACTCGTGCGCGATGTGGAGCACCTCGCCGACATCGTTGCTCGTGTGACCGAGCAGGGGATCACCGACATGTTCGTCCCCGCCGGTGATGCCGATCCGCCGGCCGGTCCGTTCCACAGCTCGCTGGCGCTCCTGGAGGCGTTGCACGAGCTCGACCTCGCCGGAGGCAGGCGGCTGCCGCGACTTGGGATCACCGGCTATCCCGAGAGCCACCCGACGATCGACGACGACGTCACGATCCAAGCCATGTGGGACAAACGCAGCTACGCCTCCTACATCGTCAGCAACCTCTGTTTCGACGGCAGGACGATCTCGGACTGGGTGGCTCGCGTGCGTGCTCGCGGTGTGACCTTGCCCGTCCGGATCGGGCTTGCCGGTCCTGTCGAGAGCGCCAAGCTCATGACGATGGCGTCGAAGATCGGAGTCGCCGATGCGGCGCGTTTCATGCGCTCGCACCGCTCGTCTGTGCTCAGGCTCGCGACGCCGGGCGGCTACGACCCGAATCGGCTGTTGGAACGGATCGGGCCGACCCTCAGCGATCCGGCTGCGATCATCGAGGGCCTGCACGTGTTCACCTTCAACCAGGTCCGCGAGACCGAGCAGTGGCGCCGGCGCCTGCTGGCGCGACTGGGAGAGCACGAAGCTTCGCCGTCGGGCCCGCGATAGGAGCTTCTGCGTTCGGTCGCGTTAACGCTCGGGCTGCGACGACCTGGTCGGGAGAGTAGGTCGCGACGATCGGCTCATCGGAGGCTGTGACTGCCACAGTCGAGGCGGTGCGCGCCGCTCGGTCCAGCGCGTCGAGTGCCTGGGCGGCACGCAGAAGCCCGCTTCCCATGGCCGATCGACTCGCTGTACCAGCTTCCATTTGGACCTCTTCAGTCTGTCGCTGGAATGTCAGTCGGTTGTTTGTGTCGTTGAAATATCCTGGTATACAGCTCCACGTCATCTGCAGCGAGCCGACTGTGCGTACCATGAGGACGTGGCGGTCATGGCTCGAGCCGAGCACGTCGGTAGCTTGCTGCGCTCCAACCGGTTGCTCGACGCACGAAAGGCCCGCCAGGCCGGAGACATCCCTGCCACCGGGCTGAAGGAGGCCGAGGACACCGCCGTCCGGGAGGTCGTGGCTCTTCAAGAGGAGGTCGGCTGCCCGGTCGTCACTGACGGCGAGCAGCGCCGTGAGTCGTTCCAGAGCGAGCTCACGGCGGCGGCTTCGGGTTTCGAAGGTGCGGGCTTGGACGCCTGGCTCTGGGGGGACTGGCACTCGGACGAGCTCGGAGACATGTCCATCGAACGCCCGCCCGACTTGGCCGTCGTCGAGAGGATACGCCGGCGACGAAACCTCGCTGCCGAAGAGTTCACCTTTCTGCGGGCCGTCACCGACCGGCAGAAGAAGGTGACGCTACCGAGCCCGACACTGTTCTCGAACCTCTGGTCGCCGGAGCGCTCCCGCAACGCCTACCCGTCACTCGAGGATTTCATGTCCGACGTCGTCGAGATCCTCTGCGACGAAGTCGTGGAGCTGTGCCGCCTTGGCTGCACCTACATCCAGCTCGACGCCCCCCACTATCCGCTCCTCGTCGACCCGAAGTGGCGGGCGTTCTACGAGGCCCGTGGCGGGGCTGCCGACCGCTGGCTCTCGTACGGGATCGAGCTCGACAACGCCGTCATCAACGCAGGCACTCGCGCCGGCGCCACGTTCGGCTTTCATTTGTGCCGCGGGAATCAGGCGAGCCGCTGGCTGGTCTCCGGCGGTTACGAGGCTATCGCCGGCCCCATCTTCGGGGGGATTGGTGCCGAGCGCCTCCTGCTCGAATACGACGACGAGCGATCCGGTGGCTTCGACCCGCTCCGACTCGTCCCCGACGACAAGACGGTCGTGCTCGGCCTTGTCAGTACGAAGACGCCAAAGCTGGAGCGTCTCGATGATCTCCTCGTGCGCGTTGACGCCGCTGCCGAGCACATCGACACCGAGCGCCTCGCTATCGGCACGCAGTGCGGCTTCGCCACCTCTGTCCTCGGCAATGCTCTCGGCATGGCCGACGAGCGGGCGAAGCTGGATCTTGTCGTCGAGGCTGCCGGGGTGGCATTCGGCCAGGTGTAGTGGCGGTGCCTCGGCCATTGCCCGAGGCCACGCTCGTCACGTCGCCATCCTGTCAAAGGAGCTGTGCCTGGAGCTGTGACCTTCGGCAACGTGGGACAGATCAGGACAACCCGACGATCTCCCCGTTCTCGTCGATGTCGATCCGCTCGGCCGCCGGGGCGGAGCCAAGGCCCGGCATGGTCCGCATGTCGCCGCAGATCGGGTAGACGAAACCGGCCCCGACCGCCGCCCGCACCTCGCGAACGGGAAGTCGCCAGTGCGTCGGCGCCCCCTTCAGGCTGGCGTCAGAGGAGATGGACAGGTGTGTCTTGGCGACACAGATGGGGAGCTCGCCGAAGCCGTTCCGCTCGTAGGTGTCGAGCTGGCGGACCGCCAGTGGTGAGTAGTCGACGCCGGTGGCACCGTAGACCTTCGTGGCGATCGTCTCGATCTTCTCGCGCAACGAAGCCGTGCTCGGGTAGAGGAGACGGAACTCGCTCGGGTGGGCGGCGGCCTCCGTCACCGCCTCGGCAAGCTCGATCGCCCCTTTGCCACCTTCGGCGAAGTGGGTACAGACGGCGGACGGCACGCCCATCGCCTCGGCGATCTCGCGGATGGCATCGTGCTCGGAGCCGAAGTCGCCCGGAAAGGCATTGATCGCCACGACCGGTATCACGCCGTGCAGTTGGACGTTCTCGATCTGCTTGCGCAGGTTCGACCCACCGATATGGACCTCGTCCGGGTTCTCCTGGAGCAGCGCCGGTGGCAGCGCCTTGCCCGCCACGATCCGGTGGCGGCCCGAGTGGGCCTTGAGCGCTCGCACCGTCGAGACAATCACGGCGGCGTCGGGAGCGAGGCCTGACGTGCGGCACTTGATGTTGAAGAACCGCTCCGCCCCCATGTCGGCACCGAAACCCGACTCGGTGATGAGGTAGTCACCCCCACGGATCCCGATCAGGTCGGCCACGACCGAGGAGTTGCCGGTGGCGATATTGCCGAACGGGCCGGCGTGCACGAGGACGGGCGTGTTCTCCAGCGTCTGCAGCAGGTTGGGCTTGACGGCTTCCCGCATGATCACCGCCATGGCGCCCGCGCCCTTCAGCTGCTCGGCCGTCACGGCGTCGCCACTGTCGGTGTAGCCGACGACGATGCGGCCGAGGCGCGCCCGCAGGTCCTGCAGCGAATTGGCGAGGCCGAGAATCGCCATCACCTCGGACGCCGCCGTGATGTCGAAACCCGTCTGGCGCGGCACACCGTCGTCCTTACCCCCAAGGCCGATGATGATGTTCCGCAACGATCGATCATTGACGTCGAGCACTCGACGCCACGTGATGTTGTGGAGGTCGAGACCGAGCGCGTTGCCTTTGTGCAAATGGTTGTCGACCATCGCCGACAGCATGTTGTGAGCTGCCGTGACGGCGTGCATGTCGCCCGTGAGGTGCAGGTTGAACATCTCCATCGGCACTGCCTGGCTGTAGCCGCCGCCTGCGGCGCCGCCCTTGATGCCGAACGTCGGTCCCATCGACGGTTGGCGGATCGAGATCGTGGCGCGCTTCCCGATGTGGTGCATCGCCTGGCCGAGACCGACCGTCGTCGTCGTCTTGCCCTCGCCGAGCGGGGTAGGCGTGATCGCCGTGACGACGACGTACTTCGCCTTCGGGCGATCGGCGAGCTCCTCGATCGCCTCCAGCTTGATCTTGACGACGCTCTCGCCGTACTGCTCCAGCAGCCGGTGCGGTAACCCCATCTCCTCCCCGATCTCGCCGATGGGCCTGAGGCGGTCCTGGCGGGCGATCTCGAGGTCACTGGGAAAGGTCATGTTCAGATCTCCTTCTCGGGATATCCGTCGACGTCGATGGTGAGCTCGGCGCCGGCGTCAAGAATGGCGTCGAAGAGATACTGCCCGGAGGACCGGTCGCTCTCGATCAGATACGAGCGCTCCGGACCGAGATCGTCGCGGATGACGGTGCTGCGGAGCCGCGCCACGGAGGATGAGAAGCACGACCCGTTCGGCGTGACACGGTCGGAGAGGTCGATGGCGCAGAGTTTCTCGAGGACGCGGTGGGCGTTGGCGCCGGCGATGCGGAGCACGACCGAACCGTGCGTCATGTCGATCACCGTGATCAACCCGCCGCCGGCGCTACCGGCGCCCCCGGTGCCCTCGAGCGCCGCGGTCACCCGCGCCCCCGATCCTGCCGGGCTGAGGATCAGCCACTCGTCGGGACCCGTGCCGACAACGAGGCTGCCGTCTGCGTCCCGGCGGGTGCTGCCGAAGGCACAACCGACGTGCTGGCCCACGGTCGACCCGGGCGCCCCTCGCACGAGCACCTTGCTGAGCGGCGTCAGATCCGAAAGGCGCAGGGCGCCCTCCGACCGGGCGGCGGAGACCTCCCAGCCGGCGTGAGCGCGGACCGGCGCCTTTCGAGCGATCGGCGATCGGGCGATCGGCGACCGGGCGATCGGCGCGCCGGCGTCGGTCTCGGTGCTAGCCACGGAGCCGAATCCCGTCGATGTCGAAATGAGCGTGGTGCTCCATGACCGTGGCGGTGGCGGTGCTGCCGTCCGGCAGCCGGATCGTCACGACGGACCCTGGCCGCGCGAGGCGAGCCGAGACGATCGCGAGGCAGATCGATCGCCTGAGCGTCGGGGAGAAACGGCTCGAGGTGACGCGGCCCTCGATGGTGTCGAGGCGGCCGATGATCTGGCTCGCCTCGGCAGGCACGAGATCGGGATCGGTCGGTTGCAGGCCCACGAGCCGAGCCTCGCCCTCCCGTTCCGATTGCCAGGCGAGCTCTGGCTTGCCGGCGAAGTCGTCCTTGTCGAGCTTCACCAGCCAGTCGAGCCCGGCGGAGAACGCTTGTGTTATCCCGTCGGTGTCCTGGCCGACGATGAAGTGACCTTTCTCGAGGCGCATGATGCGTTGCGCCTCCAAGCCGAACGGTGCGACACCGAGGTCCGAGCCCTCGCGCATCAACGACTCCCAGACGTAAAGGCCGAAGGCGGCGGGCACGTGGATCTCGAAGCTCAGCTCACCGGTGAAACCGATCCGCCACATGTGGCAGCCGGGCACGCCGCCAACCGATCCGGTCCGGACCTGCATGTATTTGAAGGCCTCCGGCGTCAGGTCGACGTCGTCGACGAGTCGGCCGAGGAGCTCGCGCGAGCGGGGGCCGGCGATGTTGATGCTGGCGTAGGCGGACAGGACAGAGGTGACATGCACCTGCCACGACCTGAAGGTCGTCTGCAGCCAGTTCTCGATCCAGTCGTGCACGGTCGCCGCCCCGGAGCTCGTCGTCGACATGAAGTAGTGATCGGCGCCGAGGTGGCCGGTGACGCCGTCGTCCACCACGACGCCGTCCTCGCCGCACATGACGCCGTAGCGGACCGAACCGATGTCGAGTTTCGACCACTTGTTGACGTAGAGGAAGTTCAGGAGCGCCGGGACGTCGCGACCGCGGAGATCGAGCTTGCCGAGCGGTGTCACGTCGATGATGCCCACATGGCTGCGGACGTTGCGCACCTCGGCGGCCGGATCGCCGTAGTGCTCGGGCCGGATCCACTGGCCGGCGACGATGGGGCGGGCGCCGTGGGCGACGTGCCACGACTGCATCGGCGAGTACCTGGTCGGCTCGAGCGTGCGCCCGGCAAGGGCCCCGAGGCTGATGGGCACATGCGGTGGCCGCCACACCGTCGTGCCCGTCTCGGAGATCGTGCTGCGGTTCGCCTCCGCCAGCACGGCCACGGTGTTGATCGTCTCGAGCTTGCCCTGGGTCGGGCCCATCGTGGCCGTCGTGTAGCGCTTCAGCAGCTCGACCGAGTCGTATCCCTCACGTGCAGCCGACACGAGATCCTTCGACGAGACGTCCTCGGAGAAGTCGACCATCCCATCCGTGCTCGCCTTGAACAGGGCGGGGTGCGGGGCGGGCTCGAGCACAGGCACCTGCGGCAGCTTGCTGCTCACCGCCGCGCCAGCTCGAAGAGCGTGTTCAGACGCGAGCGCCCCGATGGCGCGACCGTGGGCCACGAGTACATCGGTGGCGCCGTCGCCGACGATGCCGCCCGTGGCGAAGACGCCCGGAGGAAGCTCGCCGCTCGGCACGAAGCGTGCCGCCCGCTCGTCGTAGACCGGCCGATCGCCGGCCATGTTGAGCAACAGCGTCGGCGCCGTCCAGCCCGTTGCGGTCACGAGGAGGTCGCACTCGACGGCGGTGCCGTCGGCCAGCTCGACCGACTCGACCCCGCCCTTGCCGCGGGCACGGGCGATGCGGCCCCCGGCGCGGGCGTCGACGACGCGGGCAATCTCGACGCCTGCATGTTCCAGGTCGGCGACGGCGGCGTCGCCCTCGCCGTTGGCGCTGAGCACGACGGCACGCTGCCCCGGACGTACCGCCCAGAGGCGGATCAGGCGCCTCGCTGCCGACGACAGCATGACGCCGGGCAGGTCGTTGCCGGCGAAGACATACGGGCGCTCGATGAGGCCGGGGGCGACGACGAGGGACTTCGCCCGCGCCTTTACCAGCCGCTCGACCACGTGTGGCAACCCCCGCTGCACCACGGCAATCCAGTTGTCGTCGTAGCGCCCGGTGACGGCCGAGTTCACGAGCACCTCGATCGCAGGCGAACCCGCCACGGCAGCCCGCAGTTCCCCCAGAGCCGCCAGCTCGTCGGCTCCGCCGTAGCGGAGGTGGCCGCCGAGCTCGTATTCCTCCTCGACGAGCATGACCTGAGCGCCGGACTCGGCAGCGGCAAGAGCGGCCGCCATGCCGGCCGGGCCGCCGCCTGCTACGAGCACGTCGGGGTGGGCGTAGCGCTTGTCGTACTCGGCGTGACGGCTGCGGGCCTCGACTTTCCCGCCGGCGGCGAAGCGTTGCAGCACCTTCTCGTAGGTCGGCCAGAGCCGCTGCGGCTTGATGAAGGTCTTGTAGTAGAAGCCGGCACCGATGAACCGCCCCACGAGCTGGTTGGCCGTGCCGACGTCGAGGCGAAGCGTCGGCCAGGCGTTCTGCGTGCGTACGGTCATCGCCGGCGCGACCTTCCGGTGCGCTGCCCGCACGTTCGGCTCGTCGTCCACCTGCAGCAGGCAGCCGGGGTCGTGGTAGCTCGCCGTCATGAGACCCCGCGGCCGGTGGTACTTGAAGCTGCGGGAGAAGATCCGATCACCGCCGGCTGCCAGGGCCGAGATGATCGTGTCCCCTTCGAAGGCTCGTCGCGATGCGCCGTTGAAACTGAACGTCAACGACTTCGTTCGGTCGATGACCTCAGCGTCCTGCGGCCCGAGGCGCATGGAGACGGCGGAAGCCGACCGGCGGAGCGGCATCATGGCAGCGGCTCGGGGATCTGGTCGCCCGGCAGCCCGGTCCAGCGCACCTCGTTCGATACCGTGTGGCGGACGGCGACGATGACCTTGCGGCAGCCGGAGGCGTGGAACCACTGCTCTGTGGTCCAGCCGGCGGGGTTTCGCTTCTCGTAGAGGTAGCGCCGCCACTGGGTCGGTGCATCCCCGGCGACGACCGACGGCCGCGACTTGGGCTCTCCCAAGTACGAGAACTCGCTCGAGTTGCGCGGGCCGCAGTGGGGGCAGGGGATCAGGATCATCGAGCGCCCACGCGTCGGTCAGTGCCCGACCGCGGCGGCGCCGCGCTCGCTCGCGAGCCGGCCCTGTTCGAAGCGGGCGAGGTCGAAGGCGGCGATGATGGGCGGGGTCGTCCCGGTGGCAACGAGCTCGGCCATTGCCTCGCCGGCGGCAGGGCCAGCCTTGAACCCGTAGGTTCCCCATCCCACGTCGACGAGAAACCCGTCCACGGGAGTGACACCCATGATCGGCGAGAAGTCCGGCGTGATGTCGCAGAGGCCCGCCCACTGGCGGAGCACGCGCATCTTCGCGATCGACGGCATCAGCTCGAGCACGTGGCCGGCGAGCTCCTCGGTGAACTCGAGCGAGCCGCGCATCGAGTAGGAGGCGTACGGGTCCGTGCTGGCGCCGAAGACGAGCTCGCCCCGGTCGGTCTGGCTGACGTACACGTGCAGGCTGCCCGAGACGACAACGGCGCCGAGGAACATCTTGACCGGCTCGGTCACCGCCGCCTGCAACGGGTGCGTGATGATCGGGAGCGCCACGCCGGCCATGTCGCTTACGAGGCTCGCCCAGCCGGCCGTGCAGTTGACGACGATGGGAGCCGAAATCTCACCCCGGCTCGTTGACACTCCGGTGACACGACCGGCTTTGGAGCTGATCGCCAGCACTTCGGTGTTCTGGTGGATCTGAACGCCGAGAGCGTCGGCGGCCCGGGCGTAGCCCCAGTTGACGGCGTCGTGTCGGATGATGCCACCGGGCGGGTGGTAGAGGGCGCCGAGGATCGGGTAACGGGTGTGGCTCGAGACGTCCATGAACGGCACGAGCTGTTTGATGTCCTCCGGAGCGATCACCTCGGAGTCGACTCCCTGCAGCTTGTTCACCTCGGCGCGCCAGCGCATCGTTCGCAACGACCCGTCGTTGTGGGCGAGCGTCAGGTGCCCGCGGGGGGCGAACATGACGTTGAAGTTCAAGTCGGCCGCCAATGTCCGGTACAACTGGACGGAGCGGTCATAGAACCGCACGCCTTCAGGTGTGAGGTAGTTCGACCGCAGGATGGCGGTGTTGCGGCCGGATCCGCCGCCACCGACGTAGCCCTTGTCGACGACCGCCACGCGGCGAATGCCGTGCCGGCTCGCCAGGTAATACGCCGTGGCGAGACCGTGGACGCCGGCGCCGATGACGACGACGTCGTAGCGGCTCTCGAGATCGAGGTTGCGCCAGACCTTTGGCCAGTCGTCGTGGCCCAAGCCGTGGCGGAGCAGGCTCAGCGCAGAATACGTCGGAGGCTTGTGGCGGCGCCCGGAATGGCCGTTGCGTTGCCAGCTCACCGCACGCGCCTGGCCCCGAACGGCCCCTCCGCTCGCACCACCGAGTGCCTCCTCGAACTCGTCCGAACCCTGCGCAGGCTAACACTTCAATGAAACTCAGTCCACCCTGGGTAAACCACCCGCAGTGCCGCTCGGCGCTGCGACGCGGCCGCCTCCGGCCACCGGTGCGACGCGGCCTCTGGCCACCGGTGCCGGATCAGCCGGTGAGGTGGTCCCGATCTGGGTGACCGTGTGGCGCGGCATCGACCGTGACCTCGATGCCGTGCACGGCCGAGCTTTCGGCCATGTCGGACTTGTGTCCCGGGTTCAGGATGTTCACGTTGGCGCCGCCGTGCTGGAGCTTCGGCCAGTAGCCCTTGTAGACGAGCGCCACCGAGACGGGCACGTCGGCGGAAGTCGACACCGGCGCCAGCAACTCGCCGGCTTCGCTTCGCAGCAACGCCATGTCGCCGTCGCGAAGGCCCCGGGTGGCCGCGTCGGCGGGATTGAGCGTGACGACCTGGGCGCCGGCGTGAGAACGGGCAACGGGGTCGTTCCCATAGCTGTCGTTGAGGGTCCACGCCGACGCCGGCGACAACAGCCGCAGACGGCCAGGGGCAGGCGGCGGGTCCGCCCGGGCGAGCGGTATCCGGGAGAACCCGTCGGCCTCGGCTCGCTTCGAGGCGATCTCGATGCGTCCGCTCGGCGTCGGGTAGCGACCGTCGGCGAACTGGCGGCGGGGCTCGGCGTCCGGCCACCACGTCCCAGCTTGGGCGAATGCGTCGAAGCCGACCGTGACGCCCGCGTCGGTGAGGAGCCGGCGGAGGATGTCCTCGTCACGCTCGTACAGCTCCGGCTCCTCGTATGCCATCGCCCGCGCAAGGCGCCGGAAGATCTCGGAGTTGGAGAGCGCCTCGCCCGGCGGATCGAGCACTTTCACCTGGGCGCCGAGGCTGTGATGAAAGTAGGAGAGGACGAGATCGTCGTGCTCGAGGAAGCTCGACGCCGGAAGGACGATGTCGGCAAGGTCCGCAGTGTCGGTCTGGAAGAGGTCGGCGACGACGGTGAACAGATCCTCGCGCTGCATCGCCGCCCTCAGCCGGCGCTGCTCCGGGCTCGACGCCGCGATGTTGATGTTCCAACAGAACAGCGCCCGGAAGCGGTCCCGGTCCTCGAGGAAGCTCGCCAGGTCCATCTGACTGATCGGCGGCACGGGCGAGGACGCCAGCGCCGTCCCGAGGAGGTAGTCGCCGTCGAGGCCACGGGTTTCGATGCCGTTCAGATACAAGAAACCGCCACCAGGTTTGCCGAGGCTCCCTGTGAGCGCGGGCAGCATTGCGACGGAACGGACGACGTTCCCGCCGGTCGGCTGGCGCTGCAGGCCCTGGCCGATCCAGAGGAGGGACGGCCCCGCCCCGTAGAGATGGGCGGCCTCCTCGATGCGAGCGACGGGCACGCAGGTGATCTCGGCGGCCCGCTCGAGGTCGCAGCCGTCGATCTCACGCTCGAGCTCGTCGAAGCCGATGGTATGAGCGGTGATGAAGGCCCGATCGACGAGGCCGTCACGAGCGAGCACGCGGCAGATGGCGAAGGCGAGCACGGCGTCGGTTCCCGGCCGTAGTTGGAGGTGGAGATCTGCCTGTTTTGCGGTGTCGGTCCGAAGGGGGTCGACCACGACGACCGGGCATGATGCCTCAGCCAGCCAATACTGATGCTGATGGGGTGCAGACGCCGACGGGTTGGCGCCCCAGACGAGGATGCAGGCGGACTTCGATGCAGTGCGCGGATCGAATCCGTCCTGGGACGTGCCGTAGACGTACTCGAGGGCGACATGGCCGGCTTTGTTGCAGACGGTGTCCGGATCGACTTCGGTGGCGCCGAGCCGATTGAAGAACCGCATCGGGAAGTGGTAGCCGATCATGGCGAACGTGCCGGTGTAGTGCGCGTTCAACACCGAGGCGCCGCCGGACTCGCGCACGATCCGCTTCAGAGCGTCGGCGATCTCCTCGGTCGCCTCCTGCCAGGAGATGGCCGAGAAGTGGCCGTCACCTTTCGGGCCGGTCCTGCGCAGGGGATGGCCGAGCCGGGCCTCCGGATCCGTCAAGACGCCGTTGTAGGCGGCGGAGCACTTCCGGCAGAGCTTTCCGCGGCTCACGGGGTCGTTCTTGTCCCCGCGCACGATCGGGGGCCGCCCGCTCCGTTGCACGACGACGATGCCGCAGGCGTCGTAGCAGTCCCGCGGACATGTCGTCCTGGTCTCCCGTCGCACCTGCGCGGGCACGGCGACGGTCACAGCGGCCGCCGGAGCCGGCGCAGTCCGGCCACTACCTCATGCCACAGAGGGCTCACGCGCCTGTATCTGCCATCGGGTCGCACCCTACTTCTCGAAGAAACCCGACGGCGGCGCCCGACGGCGGCGCCCGCCAGCTGTGCCGCCTCTCGTGCGTGCCGGCGGGCCGCTGCGCGGCGTGGCCGAATCATGGGTGGGCACGGAGCCATTTCGTTCTTGCGCGCCTGGACCACGTAGAATCGACTTTTACGTGGTCCAGGCGCGCAAGAAGGCGCGCCCGCGCCAACGAGTACAGGTAACCGATTCGGGCGGGCTCGAGGGCGGCCCAGGCCGGCGCACCGCTCGTTCACGAGGAGCTGAAGCCCGACCCGTTGTTGTGGCCGCCGGAGAGCCGAACAGGCAACGCCGCCCTCAGCGGCGGGGGCTGCCGTAGGCGATGACGGACAGGAATTTGATCGGCAGCTCGATCAGCTCGGTGGGGCCGTGCACGATCTCGCCGGAGAACTGCAAGGCGTCGCCGGGCCGAAGCTCGTACCGGTCGGAGCCGTAGCCGTACTCGACGGTTCCCTCGAGCATGTAGATGAACTCGATCCCCGGGTGCTGGAAGAGCGGGAAGACCTCGCTGTGCTCGTTCAAGGTGACCAGCATGGGCTCGACCACCTTGTTCGGCCCCCGCATCTCGCCGAGCAGCTCGTACCGGTGGCCGACGCGAGTCCCTTTGCGCACGATCTCCACGCCCTGGCCCGCTCGCACGAGGAGGGCATCGTGCTCCTCCTCGAGCCCGCGGAAGAGCGACGTGAGCGGTACTGAGATGGCACCCGCCAGCTTGACGAGCGTGCCCAGGCTGGGCGACGCCTGGGCGTTCTCGATCTTCGAGAGCATGCCCTTGGAGATGCCCGAACGCTCGGCAAGCTGCTCGACGGTGAGGCCGAGCTGGTTGCGGTACTCCCGCACGCGTTGGGCAATGACCCAGCCGACGCCCGGGTCGAGCGAGTCGACACGGGGAGGCCCGTCGACGATGCCATTGCGATCGGCGGCCGGCGGCTCGTTGGCGACAGTC
>Ga0182018_10002775_pt1 | contig 16849 bp, 17 predicted proteins | sample 812P2MmetaG_FD_120490 | JGI IMG/M metagenome (GOLD analysis project Ga0182018, IMG submission 120490) | Permafrost microbial communities from Stordalen Mire, Sweden - 812P2M metaG | ecosystem: Environmental > Terrestrial > Soil > Wetlands > Permafrost | place: Sweden: Stordalen | collected... | reverse complement strand
TGCTAGCGATTCCCTGGCCGTCTCTGGAGACGGGCACAGCTTTCCTAATTTTAATCAGAGGACATTGTCGCGCCCCGCGGGGGCGGTGTCTGTGATGGCGCGCACAAGTGTATGTGATGAATAGAGGCGCGGCGCTCAGTTTAAAAAGGGAAGCTAGCGACGTGTGCGATCGCGTGCCATCCCATTAAATCTCGCACTCTCTTCTGGCAATCCAACGATTTATATACGACATTCAGCGAATTGGTGTCGTAAAGATATTTTCCCCACAGATTATTCCTCGGCAGCTGCTTGATCGACCTGGGATAAAAACCATGCGCCCGATGAAAATCTTCCAGGTCATTGATGAGCGGCAGCGCTTCTGTCCTGGCCGTGGAGAGCGCAAGGGACACCTTGGGATCATGCTCTAGGGAATATCTGATCACCTTGTGAATTGAATACCAGCCCAGAATCACAAGAATGAAAATTTAAAATCCTGCCCGAGCCTTACTCATTGAGCCAATGCGCCAGTCAACCTTACCAGCCCTCGCGGCGATTGGATGGGGCCTGACAGCTACTCTTCTGGTTCCTCGGCGTCGTTGACTATGCCGACTACGCGCCCTCGGATGGAGAACACCAGCTTCTGCTCGTCGCCATGCTGAAAGGTGACTCGCATGGGGTTGCGCTCCCAGGCTGGAGGCGCGCATTCCGAGTCGGGATCGTCGGCGCCAGCGGGTTTGCCTGCATCTTTTTTCAGGATCGCCTTGCGGCGTCCTACCTGGGCCACGATCGCGTAGAGTTTCTGGCCATCTTCGGAGACGCCGCAATAAGCGATGTAATCGCGATACCAGCTGGCGGTCGAATAGAAGGGATCGAACTCAGGCAAGTTGAGTTGGGAGACGCGTCCCGTGACGCGGTCGACGAGCAGCCAGCCGCCGCGTTGCCATTGCCAACGCGGGGCATTAGCGTTGGCATTTTCCGTGGGCAGCGCATCGTTCACGCGAAAAACCCGTCGCACCACGAACAGCCGGTCGGTCAGTTCATGCGGAGTTCCCGTGGTGTATTCCTTGAGCCGCGTATCCACAAACAACGGACGCACTTTCAGGTCGAGCAGCTTCTTTCCGGTAGCGTTCGGCCACCTGGCGGAAGTCCATTTCCCAAAGGTGATGACGTGGCTTTGGGATGGCCGCGCTTGTAGTCCATGCTATGCAGAGCATCACGAATATCAGCGAAAGTTTTCGCGGCATATGGAAAGACTGGCCCGGCTCTGGAAATCGCGCAATGACCTCTGAACAGGGAAAATGTTCGGTTTTTCTCGTTCGTCCGTCTAAGGAGGTTTAGGCTGGTGGCGCAGTTTCAAGCCCTGTGGGAGACTGTGATCATGGCAAAGCGCAGCCTTCGGATATTGAAGCGAGTAAGCAACGTCCCGTCGCTGGGAACGTGTGAATCCTGCAATATGCAGTTCTCGGCCGATCCTCGCCAGCTGGGGCAGTCCGGAGTTCAGCAGCAATTCAACGCGCATAAGTGTGAAGCCCGGCAGACCGCGGCGCCGATCGCGAAGGCAACTGCCAAAGTTTCGGGAAAATAAACGACGATGTTTTTCTCGCTCGCGAGCTTGCGATATCGCCTCGAATTGAGGAAAGTGCAGAGGAAAGTGCAGAGGAAAGTTCAGAGAAGAGTGCAACCATGAATCTTCCGCCACGGCAGCGCCGGACAACTTTTATCCCGCACTTGGGCTCTTACTCAGGTATGGGTGATGTGCTGTCAGGCCGCCGGCAACAGACGATTCTGGTGGTCGATGACATTCCGATGAACGGCGACCTGCTGAAAGAGATGCTGGGCAGTCGCGGCTATCGCACGATTGCGGTAGAGGATGCGGCCGCGGCGGAGGCGGAAATCCGGCGCGAAGCTCCCGACCTGATTTTGCTCGACGTTGTCATGCCGGGCAAGAGCGGCTACCAGCTGTGCCGCGAGCTGAAAGAGGATTCCAAAACGCGGCTGATTCCGATCGTCATGATCACTGGCCTGACCGATCGAGAAGACCGCCTCAAGGGAATCGAAGCCGGCGCCGACGATTTTCTGATCAAGCCCATCAGCCCCGAGGAATTGTTCGCGCGCGTCAGTTCGTTGCTGAAGTTGAAGGAATTCACCGACGAACTGGAGACGGCGGATTCCGTTCTGTGCACCCTGGGACTGAGCGTGGAAGCGCGCGATCCTTATACCGAAGGCCACTGTGAGCGGCTCGCGCGAAATGCCCCGGATCTGGGGCGCTTTCTCGGCCTCGAGGAAGAATCCATTGTGGCCCTGCGGCGAGGCGGCTACCTGCACGACCTGGGAAAGATCGCGGTGCCCGATGAAATCCTCAAGAAAGGCAGCGATCTGACGGCGGCCGAGTGGGCGATCATGAAGCAGCATCCGGTCACCGGCGAAACCATTTGCCGTCCCTTGCGGTCGTTGCGCCTCGTGCTTCCCATTATTCGGCATCATCATGAACACTCCGACGGCAGTGGCTATCCGGACGGCCTTCGGGAGGCCGAGATTCCGCTGCTGCCGCGCATTCTGCAAGTGGTCGACATCTACGATGCGTTGCGCACGGCGCGCCCGTATAAGCCGGCGCTCGGCCACGAACAGGCCGCCGTCACCATGCGCAACGAGGCGCGAAGCGGACTCTGGGACGGAGAGTTGGTCGCGGAGTTCTTTGGGATGCTCGACAAGCGCAGGGAAGCGGCGTAGTCTGCACGGGACAATCCCTCGCTCTTCCTGTGCCGACATGACCTACACTTTTGTCATTCCCGCATATAACGAAAGCGTTCGCATCCGCCCGACGCTGGATGAGATTCTCCGCTATACGCGGGGACAAAACTGGGACGCGGAAATTCTCGTGGTCAACGACGGATCGCGCGACGATACGGCGCAAATCGTGCGCGAATATGGCAGATTGCATCCGCAGATTCTGTTGCTGGAGAATCCCGGCAACCGCGGGAAGGGTTACAGCGTACGCAATGGAATGCTGCACGCGCGCGGCGACATTTGCCTGTTCACCGACGCTGATCTTTCCTCACCGATGACGGAGTCGCAGAAATTGTTCGAAGCCATCGAGCGAGGCGCCGACATCGCAATCGGCTCGCGCTGGCTGAGGACGGAACTGCAGACCGAGCCGCAGCCGCTGTACCGGCAAGCATTTGGACGAATTTTTAATCTCGCGCTCCGCGTCATTCTGGGGTTGCGTTTCGCCGACACACAATGCGGATTCAAAGCTTTTCGACGAGACGCCGCCCAACGCATCTTTCCGCTGCAGAAAATTGAAGGCTGGGGCTTCGATCCGGAGATTCTTTTTCTGGCGCGGCGCGCAGGGTTGCAGGTGGCAGAGGTCCCGGTTCTATGGGCGCACAGCGAAGGGACGCGGCTCCATCCTTTGCGGGATGGGTTGCGAATGTTCGTCGAAGTTCTGCGGATCCGCTGGAATGCGATGACCGGCGGCTATGCGACAGCCGCCGTGCCCTCCCCCGAAAAACTGTAGAGACGGGGCTTGCCCCGTCTCCCAAGCCACGACGCGGAACTATGAGGCGGCGTGATTCTGCGACTTTGCCGCCAGGCGCACGAATTCGGCGATCTGAGCGCCCATTTCTTCAGTAGAAACAGTGCGCTCCCTGGCTCGCGCCAAATCGCGAGTACGAAAGCCCCCCATCAGGGTTGAGGTAACCCCGGCCTCCACGCACTCCGCTTCTTTTGCCAGATGAAAAGTGTGACGAAGCATCAGGGCGACGGAGAGGATGGCGCCTAACGGATTGGCGACGTTCTGACCGGCGATGTCGGGAGCCGAGCCATGGACGGGTTCGTAGAGTCCGACTGAGCCTCCGATGCTGGCCGAAGCCAGCAGGCCAAGCGATCCCACGATTCCGCCCGCCTGATCCGAAAGGATGTCGCCGAACATGTTTTCCGTGAGGATCACGTCGAACTCGGTCGGCTTCAGGACGAGCGACATGGCCGCGGAATCCACGTACATATGGGAAAGCTGGACATCGGGGAAATCGCGGCCGATGCTCGTGACCACTTCACGCCACAGGCGCGAGCACTCCAGAACATTCGACTTGTCGATCGACAGCACGCGCCGGCGGCGGGTGCGAGCGAGTTGAAATGCGACGCGCGCGATGCGCTCGATCTCCGGCTCGCTATAGCGCATGGTGTTGAGCGCTTGGCGCGCGCCGGGCTCGCCTTCGATAAAGCGAGGCTCGCCGAAATACAATCCCCCGAGCAGTTCGCGCACGATGAGAATGTCGGTTCCTTTGACGATCGCTTCGCGCAGCGGCGAGCAGACCGCAAGCGCCGGATAAAAGACAGCGGGCCGGAGATTCACGAAGGTACCGAGTTCCTGGCGAAGCCGCAGCAGCCCGGCTTCGGGGCGAAGTTCGCGGGGATTGTGATCAAAGGCTGGACTGCCGACTGCTCCCAGCAACACCGCCTGTGAGGCCAGACACGCCTGAATCGTTGCGTCCGGCGAGGGATTGCCGAACTTTGCCAGGGCGACGCCGCCGATCTCTTTTTCGTCGAGTTCCAGATCATGGCCAAACCCGTCCACCACTTCTTCCAGAACACAGATGGCTTGGGATGTAACCTCAGGACCGATTCCGTCGCCGGGGAGGGAGGTGACGCGGAGTCGCATAGAGCCCTCGCTTCGTTTCCGAAAAGATGTTACCTGAAAGGATAAACGAGGACTGGCCGCAGCGGTAGCCCGTTTCGGGGCGTTTCACGCTTTTTTTTCACCCGGGGCCGACGGTTACAAACCCCGTCGTTTACACGCCCCAGAGATAGTCTTCCTGCTCGCTATGATGATCGCTGAAGGGGATGGCCACCTGCGCCTGGCCGTCGTTGCCCGGTACCTGGGCTGTGCGCGGGTCATTGGAACCCGCATTAGCCCCGGCGGCTGCAGAGATGGCACGAGGCAACGGCAAACCGGCCGCCGCGGGAGGAAATTTCCTGGCCCGACTGCCGGCGCGCTCGCCGCTGATGTTGCCGTTCGCGACGTCCTGAATCAGTTCCAGCAAATGGCTGTCCTGAACCTTCTTGATGCGGTCGGCGAGAATCACAAATTTGCGATACACCTCATCCAGTTCGCGGCGTTCGAACTGGTGCCCCAGTTGCTCGCAGCGCAGAGCCAGTGCGTGACGGCCGGAGTGCTTGCCCAGCACCAGCCGCGAATCTGGCACGCCCACCGACTGCGGCGTCATGATTTCATACGTCAGCGGATTTTTAAGCATGCCATCCTGGTGAATTCCGGCTTCGTGAGCAAACGCATTGCGGCCGATGATAGCCTTGTTCGGCTGCACCGGAACGCGCGTGATCTCCGCCAGCATCTGGCTGGTATGAAAGAGCTGCTCGCTGGCAATCGCGGTTTCATAAGCATAGCGGTCGGGACGGACGCGCATCGCCATGACGATCTCTTCCAGGGAAGCATTGCCGGCGCGCTCGCCGATGCCGTTGATGGTGCACTCAACCTGGCGCGCGCCCTGCTGCACTCCCGCCAGTGAGTTCGCGACTGCCAGACCGAGGTCGTTGTGGCAGTGCGTGGAGATCGTTACTTTGTTGATACCCTCGACTTTCTCGCGCAGCCTGCGGATGAGTTCGCCGTATTCCTCGGGCATGCTGTAACCCACGGTGTCGGGAATGTTGACGGTGGTTGCTCCCGCGGCAATTGCGGCCTCGACCACCTGGCAGAGAAACCCAACGTCGGTGCGGGTGGCATCCTCGGGCGAGAATTCAACGTCGGAGCACAATGATTTGGCGTGCCGAACCGCATCCCGTGCTTGCTCCAGACACGTTTCACGCGTGATGCGAAGCTTGTATTTCAGGTGAATGTCAGAGGTCGCCAAAAAAATGTGGATGCGTGGGTGTGCGGCTCCCTGCAGCGCCTGCCAGGCACGGTCCACATCGCCAGTACAGGCGCGAGCCAATCCGGCGATGACCGGACGCCGCAACGAAGCGGCGATCCCTTGTACGGCTTCGAAGTCGCCATCGGAAGCGATCGGGAATCCGGCCTCGATCACGTCCACGCCGAGGCGGTCCAGTTGCTGGGCGAGGCGCAGTTTTTCCTGCACGTTCATGCTGCAACCCGGCGACTGCTCACCGTCACGAAGCGTAGTGTCGAAAATGGCAATGCGCGGCCGATCCATTGATTGCGTCCCTCCTGGAAGATTGCTTCTCTACTTTATCGGCGAACCCGGCAGAAAGAGAAGGTTATTATCTTTACAAGAGCATTAGTAGAAATGATAGTATTAGAGGTTCTAATGCTTACGAGATTAAATGTATCGCGAGTGTACAACGGTGGCGTCGCCGGGTTCAACCCGCGAACCTGTGAAGCCTGACAACTGACAGCTGAGAAAACTGCCCATGGACCTATCCCAACTGGAAGTCTTCCTTACCGTAGCGCGCGAACACCGTTTCTCCCGCGCAGCCGAAAAACTGTTTCGCACCCAATCGGCGGTCAGCCAAACCATCCGGAAACTTGAGCTGGAGATAGGCGAGCCGCTGTTCGACCGTTCTTCCCGCGAGGGAGTGCTCACCGACGCCGGCCGCGTTTTGCAGGAATACGCCGAAAAACTGCTCAATCTGCGCCAGGACGCGCAGACGGCCTTGGTTGAGATGCGCGAACTGCAGAAAGGCAAGCTGGTGATCGCTGCCAATGAATTTACCGCGCTTTACCTGTTGCCGGTCCTCGGCGACTTTCGCCGCCTGCATCCGACGATCAAGATCACGGTGCGCCGTTCGCTGGGCAGCCATATTCCTGACGATGTGCTCAAGCACAATGTGGAACTCGGCGTACTTTCCTATGATCCGCAGGAGCCGCAATTGCGGTCGGCGGTCGTTTATCTGGACGAGCTGGCATTCGTTGTGCCCCCCGGCCATCCGTTAGCCTCGGCGGGCGAAGTCAGCGTTCGGCAGCTGGGCGCCGAGTCGTTCGTGGCCCATATCGTCGCGTCTCCGTACCGGGAAAAAGTGATCGAAGCGTTCCGCCGCCACAAGACTCCGCTGCACATGGACGTGGAACTGCCCACGCTGCAGGCGATCAAGAAGTTCGTGTGCATGGGGAACGGAGTGGCATTAGTGCCCGAGATCAGCGTAGAAAGCGAGATCAGCCGCGGAGATCTGGTGCGCATTCCGGTGCGCGATCTGCATTTTCAGCGCAAGCTGCGTTTGGTCTACCGGCAGGAGTCGACGCTCTCGCACGCCGGAAGAGCGTTCTTAAAAGTAGCGGAGCAAGCGGCAAGAGACAGAGGCGGGAGATATCGCTTTCAGCGGGAAAAGTAGCGTCAGCGAGAACGTAAGTCGCTACTTTAGTTGCTACTTTGAAGAATCTTTTCGGCGGGATGATTCCGTGGGGGGCACGATGGTCCGCCGCAATGGCACCATCGCTCCTTTGGACGGATCAGCGGCGGCCGAGGCGCGCGTCAGCACCTCCTGTTGGATGTACTGCACGAATTCCTGAATCTGGCGCTGCATTTCTTCCATGCGTTCGCGCATCTGAAGAATGATCGCCATGCCGCTGATGTTGACCCCCAGATCGCGCGCCAGCGACAGAATGAACTCCAGCCGCTGCAGGTCTTCATCGGTATAGAGCCGGGTATTGCCTTCGGTACGGCTCGGCTTAAGCAGTCCTTCGCGCTCGTAGAGGCGCAAAGTCTGAGGATGAATCTCATACATCTCAGCCACCGCCGAGATCATGTACGCGCCTTTGGATTTACGCTTGGTCATCGCCTCGGTTGCATCTTTAACCATTCTACTGCGCGGAATGCTGCTTCACCGCCGGGACGCCGAGAGCGCGGAGGAAAGTAGGCATTGCCGCTGGATGGCGAGACGATGCCCTGATGCCGAAAAAGAAGGGACGGGGCAGAGTCCCGTCACCACACGAACGCTGCCTAGCTTGCCAGCTCCGGTTTCGGTTCCGGGGCAGCCCAGCCCGCCGGCTTCAGCGTGTGGTTGATGAGGTAGGCGACGACGCCGGCGCCGATCAGGATCAATCCGAACAACAACGAGCTCATGCCGAGCACAACTTCGTGTTCGCTGCGAATGATGGCAAATCCCAAAAGTAAAACTGGAGGAATGCCGACGGCAATCGCTCCAAACAGACCGCCCGGCACGCGGAATGGCCGCTTCAGTTCCGGCTCGCGAATGCGCAGGCAGACCAAGGCCGCAAATTCAAGCGCCAGGCTGGCGCCATAAATCATGATGTCAATCGTAACCAGCCGTTCGAAGCCGAGATTCAACGCGAATCCCCACCCAACCGCCAGCGCCAGAATCGCGACCCATGGCGCCCGCGATTTCGGATGCAGCTTGCCAAACACTTTCGGCAGCATGCCATCCTGCGCCATGGCCAGCGGAAGCCGCGAATAGCTCATGACCAGCGCATTGAACATGCCAAACCCGCTCATCATGCCGCCCGCCACCAGCGCGATTCGAAGCACCGGACCGCCCATCAACTGGGCAACATCGGCCCACGCGCCGGTTTCCCAGGCGCTGGCAGGAAGCCCGGTCATCCACATGGCGGCAAACGGAAGAACATAAGTTACGCAAACAATGGCCACCGCGACCAGCATGGCGCGCGGATATGTGCGCTGCGGACGCTCCACTTCGGTCGCGATCGTGGAGGCGTTATCCCACCCCATGTAATTCCACATGCAGATAAGCAGGCCGCCAAGAATGTCGACGTTCGAAGTGGTTGGCTTAGTCACTGCATTCGCAAGCGCATGAATCTTGAACGGCGCAATCACAAAGATCGCCGCAAACGGCGCTGACAAGGCGAAGAACAGCCAGAGCGAGGTCGTCGAAACAACCTTCACCCCCATAATATTAAGGATTGCGCAGACCACCACGACGCCGAGCGCGACCGCCACGCCCCGATGGTTCTCCTGGAACCAGGGAAACATACGCGTGAGGTAGGCGACAAACAGCGTGGGGTAAATCGCCATATCGAAAATGGACGCTACCAGCGACAGCCAGGCTTCCTGAAATCCCCAAAAATTTCCCATCGCCCGTCGCACCCACGCGTAGTAGCCGCCTTCAAAGGGTAAAGCGCTGGAAAGCTCGCCGATCATGAACGCGGTAGGCAGGCTCCAGAGAAGCGGCGTCAGCAGCAGGATGAGAATCGCTCGGCCATAGCCAGCGCCGTGCACGATGTCCTCGGTGCCATAGGTTCCGCCCGAGACCATAAAAAACGTCGCGGCAACCAAAGGCCAAAGGGTAAGGCGGATGGATTTTTTCCGGGGAACGGCAGCGGGGATCAGGCTGGGCTGCGAAAGATTAGAGGTTGCAGTAGCTGTTGCCAATTTCTATGGCTTCCTCCTCAGGCGACTCACTCTCACCACCGCGTCTCCGGGGCTTCCGAAAAACGAAGTGCTATTCGCGGCTCCCGGGTGCACGACGATTCCCGGGCATTTCGGCGAAGTTAGTTCGCATGTGTGAGATTACGGGAAATCTCCACAGATGCAAGAAAATTTTTGAAAAATTTTGTCAGAGAAGGCGGTACCGAGGTAATCGAGCAGAAAGCTCGCCTAAGCCCGAACCGCAGGCGCCACAGCGGAACAGAAGGCGGCTTCGGTTTCCCTTCGTGTTCCTCTGTGCCCTTCGTGGTAAAGGTTTGGCCTTAGGTCTTCCAGCAGTTGCTTACCAACTTAGAGCTCAAGTCTCCAGGTTTCGGCGACAAGATTCTTACGCCCCCAACTTCTGTGCCGCTCTTCTCCCACAAGCCGAAAGCCGGCATGCTGATAAATCGAGCGCGCCGCGGTGAGTTCGCTCTGCGTCCAGAGCATGATCGTCTTGTAGCCGGCCTTGCGGGCGAAGCGGACGCACTCGTCCACCAGACGTTTGCCAATTCCCAATCCCCGAGCCGAAGGTTCGACCAGAAGCATACGCAGCTTGGCTACGGTCTTCGTTTTCTCCACCAGGAAAACGGAACCGACGATTTGCCCCTTGCTCTCCGCCATCCAACAGTGCTCGCGAGCCGGATTATAGTGTTCGACAAACTCGGCCACGATCCCCGCGACCATGGCCTCAAAACGCTCGTCATATCCGTATTCCTGGGAATAGAGAACTCCGTGGCGGTGTACAACCCATCCCATATCCCCTGGTTTGTGCGAACGCAGGACGTAAGCTCGCCCTCCATTCTTCGGTTCCGCGCTCTTCAGTCCCGCCACGCCAGGATCCAGTATCGACTCGATCGTGTCCATGGCGCGGATGAGTTCCTTCCGCTGGGTGGGCGGCAGCAGACCGATGATTGCGCTAACCTGCTTAGTCGATCGGGCATCCAGCGGTTTGAAAACTTTCCTGCCCTGCTCAGTAAGGCGCAGCAGACTCTGGCGGGCATCCTGGCGAGAGATCTTCCTCTCAATCAATCGTTGCTTCTCGAACTTGCGCAGAATGCGGCTCAAATATCCGGCATCCAAACCCAGCTCTTTGCACAGTTCAACCGCCGTCGACCGCTCGCGGTGAGCCAGTTCGTACAACGTTCGTACTTCCGTCAGCGAAAACGGGCTATTCAGCAGGCCCTCATTGAGAAGCCCGATCTGCCGCGTATAAAAGCGGTTAAAACGGCGTATGGACTGGGTGTGTTGCTCAGCAGCGGCGGGAGCGTTCGAAAGGCTAGCCATGCCTATACGATCTCTCAACTAGTTGACTAAGTCAACTATTGTGAGAGGCCAAGCTCGCTTAGGGGCGGACGCATTCGTCCGCCCGCCCGGCGGGCCGAAACTCCGCAGACTCACAGGCCGCTCCTTGCCGCAAATGCAGAGACTATTTATCATGCCACTGCTTGGAGGCTTTTTATGAAACTACCGCTATTCGCCGTTGCTCTGACCCTGGCTGCGCTCGTCGCGGCCCATCCCTCACTGGCGCAAAACGCCTTCACCCCGGATCAGGTTAAGTTCGGGCCGGCCCCCCCATTCCTCCCGCCCGGAGCCCAGTTGGCCGTGCTCGAAGGCGACCCCATGGCCTCGTCGGGAGATTTCACCATCCGCCTCAAAATGCCCGATGGCTACAGGATCGCCCCTCACACTCATCCCCACCGGGAGAACGTGACCGTGATCTCAGGCACTCTGAAAGTTGGCATGGGAGATCAATTCGATGCCGGCAAGATGATGGCATTCTCCGCCGGAAGCTTCGCTTACCTCGATCCCAGCATGCACCACTACGCCTCCGCCTCAGGAGAGACCGTGGTTCAGATCCATGGCATGTCGCCGGCGAAGTTTAACTACATCAACCCCGCCGACGATCCCACTCCGAAAAAATAAGCCAAAGAAGAAGTAAAACGCCGGGAGTGTCTATTGGAGTACAAGGATCGGGCGCCGGCGCCGGGGGTGCGCCCCTTCTCGCGCTTTTCGAGAAGGGGCCATCCCGAACCTCGAGGAACTTGCGCTGGGCTCTTTATACGTTCTTCCAAAGCTCTTCCCGCGGATCCTCCGGGTTAAGCTTGGCCAGTTCGCGCAGCAGTTCTTTGGTCTTCTCGTCACGAGGCATCGGCACGGTGATCTTGACCTCAACGATTTCGTCGCCGCGCACGCCATCTTGAGTGGCGGAAGGCACGCCTTTTTCGCGCAGCCGCAGCTTCTGTCCAGACTGCGTCCCGGGAGTGATCTTCAGCATACTGCGGCCATCGATAGTGGGCACTTCAATCTTCGATCCCAAAGCCGCTTCGACGGCAGTCACCGGAACGACAATGTGGATGTCGTCTCCCTCGCGCTTGAACAGAGGATGTCCGTCGATGCGGATGATGACGTAGAGATCGCCGACGCCACCGCCGCGCAACCCGGCATTGCCTTTCCCCGCGATCCGAATGCGCTGTCCGTCCCGGGTTCCGGCCTTGATTCGAATCTCCAGCGGATCCGTGCGCTCGACGCTGCCTTCGCCATGGCAGACCGGACAGGTCGAAATATTCTTGCCCGTCCCATGACAGCGCGGGCAGGTGACATTGAACTTCATGCGACCGCCAGTTCCGCCCGTTTGCTCGATCGTCCCTTTGCCGTGACACTGCGGACACTGCCCCGGCCCCTCGGTGTATCCATTGCCATGGCAGTTTCCACAAACGTCGCGCCGAGCAATATTGAGCTTCATCACCCCGCCGCGGATCGCCGTCCAGAACGGCACGTTGACCTGGTATTCAAGATCGCTGCCCGGCTCCGGACTCTCATCGGCCACCTCGCCGCGGCCGCCGCTAGTGAAGATGCTGGAAAAAATATCCTTGAACCCCCCACTTCCCCCGCTGGAAGTTTTTCGGCCGCCGGTGCGAGCGCCTTCAAAGAGATCGGAGAAGTCAAAGCCGCCGAAATCGACGTTGCCCTGTCCGCCGGGCGGCCTGCCACCCGGGAAGCCTCCCGAAAAGTCGCCGGCCCCGGGCTGTCCGCCGCCGCGCGCATACGCGTCCGCGGTAGCCGCATCGATGTTGTCGGAATAAAACCCAAGCTGATCGTAAATCTTCCGCTTTTTCGGATCGCTGAGGACGTCATTCGCCTCGGAAAGAGTCTTGAACTTTTCCTCGGCAGCTTTGTCGCCAGGATTTACATCAGGATGATACTTGCGGGCAAGCTTGCGAAACGCCTTGCGAATGTCGTCGACGGACGCCGACTTCTTTACCCCAAGAACGCCGTAATAATCTTTATCTTTGGTTTGGGTGGCCATGGTCTAGCTGTTAGCCATCATCTTTCTGAAGGCTCGTCATCCCGCGCGGGGTCGAAGGACCCCTACCTCACAACTTAATTCACCACTTCCTTCGCCTGTTCATCCACATCGACGGTATACGCCTCAAACGGTGAGGCATCCATCGACACCGGAATCTTCTGTACTCCCGTCAGGGTAGGCGCGTAGCAAAACCAGCGACCCTCCTCGGGGACGAAGTTCACAAAAAACATCTGGCCATTCACCTCGAATCTCATTTGCCTACCTCTTTCCTGGCCCTACTCACACTCAGTGTGATGCAAATGGGGGCGCATTTCGCGCCCCCACGGAAGTGCCCCTCTGGCAAAAAATCTTCCATTACTTCTTGTCTTCCACGTCCACGTACTCGGCGTCGATCACGCCCTCGTCTTTCTTCTGTCCATCGCCATTGCTGCCCGCAGCCGCGCCCGGTCCCGAGCCGCCAGCACCCGGTGCCCCGCCCGGAGCCGCCTGCGTAGCCTTATACATCTGCTCCGCCAGCTTGTGCGATGCCGTGGTGAGCCGCTCGCGCGCCGAATCCATCTGCGACTTGTCGCCGCTTTCGATGGCCTTCTTCGCGTCCGCCAGCGCGTTTTCCACGTCGCCGCGCTCCGAACCCGAGATCTTGTCGCCATGCTCCTTCAGCATCTTTTCGATGTTGTAAACCATCGAGTCGAGCTGATTCTTGGCCTCGATCTCTTCGCGCCGTGTCTTGTCTTCGGCCGAGTGTGCATCGGCTTCCTTAGCCATGCGCTCGACTTCTTCCTTAGACAAACCCGAGGACGAAGTAATCGTGATCTTCTGATCCTTGCCCGTGGCGTTGTCCTTCGCCGTCACGTTGAGGATGCCGTTCGCGTCAATGTCAAACGTCACCTCAATCTGCGGGACGCCCCGAGGCGCCGGAGGCAGTCCAGTCAAATGGAACTTGCCCAAAGTCCGGTTCTGCGCCGCCAGCGGACGTTCCCCCTGCAGCACATGCACCTCAACCGAGGTCTGACTATCGGCCGCGGTTGAAAACGTCTCCGTCTTCTTGGTCGGAATCGTGGTGTTCCGAGGAATCATCGGAGTAGCCACGCCGCCCAGCGTCTCAATCGACAAAGTCAAAGGAGTAACGTCCAGCAGCAGCAGGTCTTTCACCTCGCCGCCCAGCACGCCGCCCTGAATCGCCGCGCCAATCGCCACCACTTCATCCGGATTAACGCCCTTGTGCCCTTCACGTCCAAACAGATCTTTTACGATCTGCTGAATGCGCGGCATGCGCGTCTGTCCGCCGACCAACACCACTTCATTAATCTTGCTGGCATCCACGCCGGCATCTTTCAGACATTGCTTCGACGGTCCAACCGAGCGCTGCAAAATATCCTCGACCATCGACTCCAGCTTGGCGCGCGTCAGCTTCACCACCAGGTGCTTCGGACCGGAAGCATCCGCCGTAATAAACGGCAGATTGATCTCCGTCTCCATGGTGGTCGAAAGCTCAATCTTCGCCCGCTCCGCTGCGTCACGCAGACGCTGCAAAGCCATCTCATTTCCCTTGCCGCGCAGATCAAGCCCTTCATTCTTCTTGAACTCATCAATCAGCCAATCCACCAGCCGTTGATCGATATTGTCGCCGCCCAGGTGCGTGTCGCCATTGGTCGCCTTCACCTCAATGACGCCCTCACCCACTTCCAGCACCGAAATATCAAACGTGCCGCCGCCGAAATCGTACACAGCGATGGTCTCGTCCTTACCCTTGTCGAGCCCATAGGCCAAAGCGGCCGCGGTCGGCTCATTGATGATTCGCTTAACGTCCAATCCGGCAATCTTGCCCGCATCTTTCGTAGCCTGCCGCTGCGCGTCATTGAAGTAAGCCGGCACCGTGATCACAGCCTCGGTGACTTTCTCGCCAAGGTAGTCCTCCGCCGCCTTCTTCAGCTTCTGCAAAATCATCGCGGAAATCTCAGGCGGGGTAAACTTCTTCCCCTGCGCCAAAACCGCCACGTTGTCCCCGTCCCGCTCAACCTTATATGGGACCATCTTCAGCTCTTCGCTGACCTCGTCATAGCGCCGTCCCATAAACCGTTTGATCGAGAAAACCGTGTTCTCAGGATTGGTAATAGCCTGCCGCTTTGCGACCTGCCCCACCAACCGCTCGCCAGTTTTCGTAAATCCAACCACCGAAGGCGTAGTCCGCCCACCTTCTTCATTCGGTATAACCTTCGGCTCGCCCCCCTCCATAACCGCCACGCAGGAGTTGGTAGTTCCCAGATCAATTCCAATAATCTTCCCCATAAAGCCTCCTCCAGTACAATAAGTGCTTTACAATCAATGCAATGATGATTACGCTCCCGGTCATGCTATAACCTGAGCGGATCACTGTCAAGGTTTTAGATGCTAGAGGAGGGGAAGTGGATGCGGCCGTTCTTCATACCCCGAGGGTGCCCCGTCCTTGTCGCGTTTTCTGCGACAGGACGGGGATTTTGACTTCCTCTCCACCACTTTACTTTGGGCCAGGGGCGTGATCACTCGGTATTATCAGTCCCGTTTCATTCTATGCTATGCTACGCTATTCCAACCAAATAAAATGACACACGCCGATAGAATCCGCGTTTTCGGAAAAGAAAAGTATGTCCTACCCGCAAGTCACCGGAAAGAGAAACGCTTTTCGATCAGAGTCGGAGATGTCGTTCGTGAGCTGAAACTAACCGGGCGCGCCCCTGCAGTCTGCAGCGCACTGAAGACCGGCGAATTTCTCCGGAGCAACAACCTGAAGCTGGTAGACACCAGCGGTCCCAAGTCCGGGCAAAGTACAACCGTCGTGTACACCTACGAATTTACGGGCGCCAAACACTCCTCCCCGCGCGAGAAAGATTCCTGGAGCCGTTTGCGAGGGGCACTGAAAGGCGTCTTCGCGGAACTGGGCGGCGGCGAAGCCTATCTTCGCGCTGAGCGGACGAACTTCTACCCATCCAGGGAGGATGAGTGAGCCGAGTCTATTGGGACACGATGCTCTTCATCTACTGGCTGGAAGATCACCCGCAGTACGCGCGACGAGTTGACGCGATTCGCTCTCGAATGGACGAGCGTCATGACCAGTTGATTACCGGCGCCTTTACCTTCGGAGAAGTGTTAGCCGGGGTCCATCGAAAAGGCACTCCGCAACTGGCCGACGACACGCGCCGCCTGTTGCAGAATGTGGTGGCGGAAGTAGTACCTTTCACGTTGGAAACTGCTGACCGTTATGCACGCATCCGAGCGACCGGCATTACGCCGGCCGATGCGATCCATCTGGCATCCGCCGCCCAGGCTGGCACCGACCTTTTCTTGACCAACGACAAAAGGTTGGTCGGAAAAATCGTGCCCGGCATTCAATTCGTAGATTCGCTGGAAACAAACCTGTTCTGAAGCCGGGTGCCCCATCCTAACGTCGTGCCTTTCGACGTTAGCGCGGGATTCCACCGCCGTGTCAATCTTAGGATCTTCTACTTTGCCGGGATCAAATCAAATTTGCCCGACGACTCCTCATAGAACAGCGCGCCCTCTTTCGCATCGCCGCCGCTCCAGTGCTTCTTTCCACCGGGAACACGCAGGTAAGTGCCGGGCCCAACCCGCTTTTCCCCGGCGTCGTCTTTATACAAATAAGCGCCCTTTATTCCGACGATCCAAATATCGTTCGTGTGGGAATGCATTCCATTGTCGACTCCGGGAGCGAACTTGGTGAATGTGGCGTGCGCTCCTTTATCGCTGTCTCCCCAGATGACGGCCATGGAGACGCCTTTGTTCGACTCATGGTAATTCGCCTGGCTGGCCGAGACGAAGAGCACCTTGTCTTGGGCGTTGACCTGCTCTAGCTGGCCCTGAACGCGTCCAATGGACCACGCGATCATTAGCATCGCCAGCGTCGCCGACACTCCAACAACCAACACTGATCGTTTCATTTTTCCTCCACGGAGTTACATGGTGATTTCTCACGACTGCTGACTGAGGGGACGTATTTTACACGTTTGTCGGCAGCCGGGTGCCCCTCGATAAGAGCGAAGGTACTGTCAAGGACAAAGATATCCTGTGCTGTGCCGAAGCACCGCCTGGTTTGCCAGAGAGGTTGAGGACCAAGGCTCTGGAAATCTCACGCTGAATCACCCACCGGTGGAAGATCGTCCTAAGCAGATCGTTCCACCAACCATCGATACGGCCTGAACCGCGACCATGATTC
>Ga0182018_10002774_pt1 | contig 16858 bp, 10 predicted proteins | sample 812P2MmetaG_FD_120490 | JGI IMG/M metagenome (GOLD analysis project Ga0182018, IMG submission 120490) | Permafrost microbial communities from Stordalen Mire, Sweden - 812P2M metaG | ecosystem: Environmental > Terrestrial > Soil > Wetlands > Permafrost | place: Sweden: Stordalen | collected... | reverse complement strand
GATGTTCGCGATGAGCGGACAAAAAGTACCGCGCTCCACCAGATGCGCTCCAAACTGTCGGTTCGCGTGGTGTTTCGCGACCAGACGTCCCGCCGCGACAGCGCGGGTTTTGCAGAGCAACTTTCGGACGCAATTGCCACCGGGCTTGAGACTTCATCACTACCTGTGCGGGTAGTGCGTTCCAATGACACGACGGACGCGGAGCCTAATTTTCAACTGGTGGGCGATGTGCTGGAGCACCGCCCTACCGTAGTTGCGACGGTGGAAGCAAAAGAGTCAAAATACCGGTTCAGTTCACGGGATGTTCCCAACGAAGTATGGAACAAGGCGAATCGGGAATACGAAGCTGCGAACCAGGAGCTGGAAAGCGCGCAAAAGGCGTTGGAAGGAGCCCAGGCACACGGCAAGAAAAAAGAAATCTCGGAGGCCAACGACAGAGTAACGGCAGCCGAGCAGAAGGTCCAGGAGGCGCATAAGAAGCTGGATTCGCTTCCTAAAACCAATCCTGAAGACATCGTCAAGCCTTACAGCTATACGAAGAAATCCATTGACCTCAAAGCGGTGGTCGAACTGGCGTTTCGCATCGTGGATTCCTCAGGCACCGTGATCGATGTTGTGCCGGCTTTTAAGAAGGAAAATCACAATACCGTGATTGTTCTGGAGAGTGTGAAACCGGAGGATACCGAAGGGGTCAAAGCGCAAGGCTCGCCCCCGGACGAAATCCAGTATCTCAACGATGTTGAAATTGAAGCGCGCGAAGCGCTGATCAAAACGGCGCGCGAAAAAGTGGAAGGCTTGCCCGCAAGAATTCTGGAACAGGCCCGCAAACGCGTTCAGGATGGCGACCTTGACGGAGCGGCGGAGGCGTACATTCTCTATCTGAATGCGACACCTGAAGGCGAAACCAAAGAACGCGGCGAAGGCAAGAAGTTTCTTTCGGATAACTTCAACATACGCTGGGTGGCAAACTCAGCGTCGTAGGAATTTTCTCGTGGAACAACCACGAATTGGCAGGAGAGCTTGAGCACCAAACCCCTGACGCGAATCGGAAAGTACGAGGTAACCGGCCTCCTCGGCCGGGGCGGAATGGGTCTGGTCTATCGCGCCTTCGACAAGCATCTGGGCCGCGAAGTCGCGATCAAAACCATCACGGAAGGCTTCGCCGGAGACCCGGAGATGCTCGAGCGTTTCTATCGGGAAGCGGCCAAGACGGGAATGTTGAAGCACCCCAACATCGTTACGGTCTACGATTTGGGCGAACAAGAAGGCTTTCCTTACATTGTGATGGAGTACGTAGCCGGCGAGGCTCTGGACCGCGTGATCCAATCTGCCCGTCCTTTGCCTCTGGTTTTCCGGCTGAAAATCATCGAACAGGTTTGCTCGGCGCTGGCGTACGCGCATCGCAATGACGTCATCCATCGCGATGTAAAGCCGGCGAACGTCATCGTTCAACCTGACGGCGTCGCCAAGCTGCTGGATTTTGGAATTGCCCGGCAGGAAAAACAGGAGCGCGGGCTGACCCGTACGGGCAACGTAATTGGAACCATTCATTACATGGCCCCGGAACGGCTGCGCGACCGGGCGTTCGACGGCCGCTCCGATATCTTCTCAGCCGGAATCATGCTCTACCAGCTTCTGACCGGACAGCTTCCTTTCGCCGGGGAAGACGCCAGCGTGATCCAGAAACTGCTGAATGAAAGGCATCCGCCGCTCAGCAACTACCTCAGCGATTATCCGCCGGAGTTGGAGGCGATCCTCGATCGCTCATTGGCGAAAGACCCCGATGACCGCTACAGCTCCGCAGACGAGATGGCGGGGGAAATCTATGCTGTAGCCGACGGGGTAAAAAAAGGCCAAGTGCTGGAAATGCTGGAGCAAGCGGAGTCGCTGGTGAAGGAGCAGGAGTTTCTCAAGGCACGGGAGCTCCTGCTGCAAGTGACCAAGCTGGACGCACAGCATACAAAAGCTCGGCAACTATTGGTGCAGGTACAACAAAACCTGGCGCTGCGGCAGCGTGCGGGACAAATCCGTGAATTAAGGTTTCAGGCGGAGGCTGCCCTTCATGAAAGGCAATACGACGTGGCGATCGGCCATCTCGAGGAAGCGCTTCGCCTGGACCCGTCCAGCTCGGAACTGGCGGAAATGCTGGAATCCGTGCGCAAGAAAAAGCAGACCAGGGAGAGGATCGAGGGATACTTGCGGCAGGCGGATGGCGCCCGCAGCCGTGGAGATTTAGAGTCGGCCCAGGCGATTATTGCCAAGGCGCTTGATCTCGATAAGGAAGATTCCCGGGTGCGTGCCGCCTACGCCGTTGTCGTCCAGCAGGTCGAGGAGGCGGCCCGTGTGGCGAAGGCGCGGCAGTTGCTCGAATCGGCGCGCAACGAGATGGCAAGCCGGCGTTTCACGGCGGCGATGAAACTGCTAAACGACGTCGAGCAGATTGATCCTTCCAATCCGGAGTTGATCTCGCTGCTCAAGCAGGCCAAGGCCGGGCAGGAACTAGAGCAGCGGCGGCGAGTCGTGGAACAACTCCAGAATGAAATCTCTGTGGCCACGACTCACGAGCAGCTCGTCACGGCAGCGGCGCGGGTGGCGATGGCCCTGGAGAGAATGCCGAATGAACCGTCCTTGTTGAAGTTCAAGGGGCAACTATCCCGGCAGATAGCGGACTCCGAAGCGCGCCGTGAAGTGGATGAAACCGTACGACGTTGCCGGGCACTCCTCGATACTGCTCCCCAAGAGGCGCTACAGTTGGTGCGGGACAAGCTGCACGATTTTCCGGGCAATGAGCGGCTTCTGATTCTTCAAACCAGCGTTGAAGAAGAGGTCGAAAACAGCAAGCTGCAGGAATATCGCGCGCATTTTTTGGCCCAGGCGCATAAGGCCATCAATCAGAGCCAGTACCGGCAAGCTGTGAGGCTTCTCGAAACCTGCCAGGCCGATGGGATTGTTTCCGCAGAGATTTCTGAGCTGCTGGAGTTTGCCCGCCACGAAGCCGAACAACAACAGCAGGAATCGCTGGTGGAGACAACTTTTGCCGAAGCTCAAGGCCTGCTCGCGAAAGGCTCCTACGAAGCGGCAATCCGTTTGCTCGAACCGGTGGTGCAGCAAACCAACGACGTTTCAATGCGAGCTCTGTTGGATAAAGCTCGAAGCCAAGAGCAAGCCTTACAGCAGAAAATTGAGGCCGCGATGAACGTCGCGCGGGAATTGATCAATGGCGAACTCTATGAAGAAGCAGCAACCTTCCTCGAGTCACAGCCCGATCCCGTCTTGCAGGTTCCGGCCGTGCAAGAAGAGATTCGGAAGGTGCGCGCAGCATGGGAGAGCGAGGCCGAGATATTGCAACTGGTGGGAGCCGCTTATGCTGCGCTGGATAACCTCGACCTGAGCGGAGGCTGGGCGGCTCTGGAGGCTGGCCTGCAATCGCATCCGGAATCGCTGCTGTTGAAGCGGGCCCGGGAGAATTTTGGAAGTAGGATGAGGGGTACGGCGGACCGGGCGCTGTCTTTGGCCCTGACGCAAGCGCGCGCAGCTTTGGCGGCCGGTGATTCGTGCTCAGCCGTGGATCGAATGCGTTCGGCTGCCGATATCGCGAACCACGCGAGCCTGGAGTTGCAGGGGGAGCGGCAGCAACTCCTCAAAGAGGCTCAACGCGGCCGGATGTTCTCGCGGATCGGAATCCGTAGAAACCGATCGACCCCAACTCAACCCGCTCCCGAAGAATAAGTCCAGCTTCATGCTTCATTGAATGTCACAAGGAGTTTTTAGAATTCTCATTTCCAACGGGCGACCACCGCAATTACTACGAAATACCGGTTAGGTATGAAATGAATCTAGTATTTCAAGCCGCGGGAAAAACCGACATCGGTCTCGTTCGGACAAATAACGAGGACAATTTCGGTTTCGACCTGCGGCGTGGAATTTTTGTGGTTTGCGACGGCATGGGAGGCGCGGCCGCGGGAGAAGTCGCGAGCAAAATCGCGGTGGATACGGTGCTCGAATACTTTCGCAATGATTCCGGCCGGGCCGAATCACCCGTCCTCGGACGGAAGTTTGAGGGCGTGTCGGAATACGCCGCCGGCCTCGGCAACGCCATTCAACTGGCGAACCAGGCGATTCAGGAAGCTGCCGCCCATAATCCCAATCGCTCCGGCATGGGTTCAACCATCGTCGCGGTGTGCGTGCACGGAATGTTTTTTTCCATCGCTAACGTGGGAGACAGCCGCATTTACCTGGCACGCGGGGGACGTATTCAGCAGCTGACGAGCGACCACTCTCTGGTGATGGAGCAGGTGCGTCGCGGACTGATGACAGTGGAAGAGGCGGAGAAGTCGGACATGCAGAATGTAATCGTGCGGGCTCTCGGTTCAGAGGACAGCGTGGAACCAGACCTGGAAGATCACGAATTTGCGCCGGGAGATGGGCTGCTCCTCTGTAGCGACGGCATGTCGCGCTACGTCAAAGAACAAAAGATGCTGGAGGTGATGAGCGATGTGAGCTCATTGGACGAAGCGTGCAACGAACTGATCGAAGCAGCCAAGAGCGGCGGCAGTGACGATAACATCACATGCCTGCTGGTGCGCGCGTCGGAGCAGTCATGGGGCGAGCGCCTCATCGAACGCCTCACTCCGGGCCGCGGCAGCAATTCGCAGCAAAGTTCGACCTAAAAATCAGTGCGCCACTTGTGAAACGCAGCGCAGCCCGGACAGTTCGGAAGACTGGAACGGATTCACGCCATTCACTTCCAGTTGATAGGTGTAGGACTTTGGCTTGCCGTTCGGAAGCATAATCGTCCTTCCATTGGATTGCATAATCCATTCCAGATTGGCGACGCGGCCAGCCCCCTGCGAATGGGCGTCGGCCACGAATCGGAAGACTGACCAGGGGCCTCGGAACGCCCCTAAGAGATCGCCGCCGGGAGTTGCCACCTGCACATCCTCAGGATTTCCCGTCCAGGTGAAAGTTTTCTGCTGTCCGGCCCCGGCGAGAGTTTCGCTGCCGATTTTCAAAACGACGTCCACATTGCTGGAGAGCGTCTTCAGGGTGTAGGAAAACTTCGGCGTGGATGAGCCTCCGGAATAGAGCGCGTCGCTTAGCGCGGCAGCGCGATTGAAAAATGCCATAAAAGCTGGGGACGGTTTCACCGCGCTGGTGGCCGCAACTTCGTAGTGCGATCCCTCCTTGTTCAATATCTGCTTGAGCTTATCGTCGTAGAAAGTCCACAAGGCTCCAGTTTTCGGCGCGAGAATATCATTCAACTGATCCGTCGCGAGTTCTTGATCGGAGGCCGGGTTGAAGGGATATTTCCCGGTAATCTGGGCGAAACGGCCACAGAAACTCTTGCCGGCTCCATTGAGAGCTGCGGCGGGACCGAGCTTCAACGGAGCGTCCACATTGGTAATGGGTTGTTCCAGAAGCGCTCGAACCAGATTTTCGTCATGGAATTTCTGATCAACCCGGGTTCCCATGACCTGCGTAACGGTAACCTTGGCTGCGCCTTCTGAATTTGCGACTTGGGAAGCGAGAACGGGATCGCTGGGATTGCCGGCAAGTGGGGCAATGTCAGCCTGCAGCTTGCTGAGAGCTGAGATGTAGGGCTTATTGGAATCGGTGATGTATTGGTCGGGCAGCTTATCCGGCGCACCTGGCGCCTCCAGAGCCTGCACCGGCAAGAATGGCGCCGCCACATCGGGAGCAGCCACTGCTGTATTGTTGGAAATAAACCAGAACAATTCCAGGAGAGGCGATGTGGGTCCAGTCAGCTTCTCCAACTTCTTTTCCGCGTCAGCAAAGTCCTGGTAGCCGACCACCGACGATGTTTGAAGAACCGTTCGCCACTCTTTCGTGAAGTCTTCGTAATAACGCTCCGTGAGTTTCTCGCGCAGAGTTGCGGGGTCCAATTCCGACGCCGTCGCTTTGCCCAGAACCCACTCCTCAACGCTCATGAAAGAAGGGTTACGGATTGCATCCAGTACGAAGGTGAATCCGTTGCGTGTAAAGGCGCCTCTGACTTTGTGATTGCTGACGATCACTCCCTGCGAGTCGCGGAACTGCTCATTGAAGCTCAGATCGGGATTTTTTGGCGACGCCTTCGCGATAAGCGGCAAATAAAAGCGGTCGATGCCGGCAAACTGGGAGAGATAGATGCGTGCTCGGGCGATCGCTCTGGCGTCATTGGCGGCAGAGAATGGATTCGCGGCTGCAAGTTCGGTGCTGTAAAAATCGAACTGGGCCTTGGCCAGCGCGACGCGTTCGGCATCGATGTCTCTTCCCGCAATCCAATGACTGTGGAGCACGGGCGAGAGGAACTCTTTGGTGCTTTTGTCGTTGTTGCTGGTGGTGATGAGATAGGCCTTCAGCTCGTTGTAGGTTTTCTCATAACTATCGTTGGGGCCTGGTGTATCGGGAACAGCGCGGAGGCCGTCCACGATTTTCCCCTGCGTGTAGGCGAATAAAAGCTGGCGGAATCGCTCAAAATAAGCGCTCTTTGCGTCAGGATAAAGGCGATCCCCGACGTAGAGTCCCCAGCGCAGGCGCAGTGGGATGCCATCGGTTTCGTACTCTTTGAGCGTAGCCAACTGCTGCCGCAGCCGATCAAGTTTTTGCAAGTTAGCCAGATTCGGCGGGTCACTCCCTTCGCCCGGCGTGTTTCGCAAATCGCTGACGGCGGCACGAATATCGCCTTCCATCTGGTGATTGCCAACGAACGAGAGCAAAAAGCCAATGGCGCAAATAATCGCAAGCAGAGAAGCCGCGGTTAGAACCACGCGGCGAAGAATACTTACGCGAGAACTGAAGCCGCTGGCGGTTAGAGCAACTCGATCTTTGACGATGATGTCATTGAAAAACTGGCTCAGGAAAATCCACTGCGGCACTTTCCGGGAAGTGGACCCGGGTGACGAAGGCGCGGAAGGAGTTCCGCTGAATCCCGCGCTGCTGAAGATGCGGGTGGCGCCGGCGCCGGATGACAGATCCGCAGCTTGCAGCTGCGGGGCAGCGACCGCCACGTCGTCGACGATGACGGGGCGGACCCCGGAAAAATAAAAACCACGCAGAAAAGGATTCACGCTGAGCTGGCTTGGTCGAGTCAGGTCGACAAGAAACTGAACCAGCAGCGTGCGCAGCTTTCTCAATTCTCGGGGAAATTCGTAAATGGCGGCCAGTTGGCCGCCATCGTTCTCTCGAGCGAGCAGGTCCAGCCTGCGTTCCGCAAGCGAATAAAACAACTCGTCGAAGGCTTTGCCCAGGCGCCGGGTTTCCTCTTCGGCGTACACCCCCGTGGCCAGGGAACGAACCGGCAGAGTGGCACCCAGAATTTCGGAAGCTTCCTCCTTGTTAAGACCGCGAACAAATTCCGGAAAGAAAGAGACTCGATCCAGCTTGGTGAACAACACATATACGGGAAAACTGATGCCCAGGAGTTGCGAAATCTCCTGAAGGCGTACGGCAAGTTTGCGCGCGGCGGAAAGAGTGGTTTCACTCGCTCCGGGCTTGAGAAAACTTTCGGTGTCGTAACAGACAATGGCGGCGCGCGGCGCTTGCAATCCCTTCCCCATTGCGGTTGAGACCCGGCCGGGCTGAACCAGCTTGATCAGCCGTTTCCAGCGGTTGGACTGGGTCAACAGGTCGCCTGCGGGGTCCACAAAAATGGCCTGCCTCGTGTACCAGATGTTCAGAAGACGGGTGGGCAGGACGTTGGTGTCTTGATAGACGTGTCCCGCAAGCAACTCCGGATCGAGAGCAGAATGAATGACGGTGGTTGTTTTGGTTGCGCCCGATTCTCCTAGAACAAACACCAGCGGTAGATTTCTGAGGTTCGCGCCACGGCCCAAGGTAGAACTTTTCAGCCTTCGCACGGCCTCGCGAACCGCAAGGTTAACGTCGTCGTCGGTGCCCGCAACTGGCTCAGTTTCGCTCTCAGGAGCGGTATCCTCGGTTGTGGATTTTCGATAGAACCACAGAAAAGAACCTGCCGCAACAAGGCCGACGAAGGCAAGACCGCCGCGCAGGATCCAGATGTCAGAACCGTGCAGGCGCAACCATCCGCCAAGGAACCAAACCAAAACGAGGTAAGCCAGCAACATTGCGCCGGTTGCCAAGTAAACCATTTCGCCTCTCTATTTCACGAGTTGTGCCGCCAGAGCGGAAAGTTCAGAAGCACCTGAAACCAAAAGAAACTTGAAGACCAGAAATAGAGACACTGTCAACAAGGAACTGACCAGGGTAACGACGGCCAGCCTGCGGACCCAGGGATCGGTCTGCGCCAGACGAACTGCATCGGCCGGAATTGCACCGCGCGGAGAGAGCGCGGTCAAGGGCCCACGCACGCGCCGAATTTTTTCTTGCACGGCGGCTGTGATCGAGCGCAAATCACCGCCAGCGCCGTAACGCCCCTTGAATCCAAGCAGCAGGCAAAGGTAATAGACCTCGAGCAGATCGGCAGTTTCCACGGAGTCAGGACGGTTCATCGCTCTCTGAAGCTCCTGGAAAAAACCTTCTCCGGCCAACTGATGACCGTAGAATTCGGCCTGCAAGGGCAGACGAGGCCAGTCGGCAAAAGCTGGATTTTTGCAACCCAGCGCGGACTCGTCCAGGAACGCGACCATGGCAAAAATCACCTGCTTGACGTCATCCGGGTTACAGCCGCGGCTGCGAGCCTCTTGTTCGGCAACGCGCAGCGCCTGTTTCATCTGTGCGCGAAACGATTCCGCGTCGGAGACGGTCTGCCGGTTGTAGCGCAGGCGGACGATGGCGGTAAACACTTCCTGGAAGCCTAGCGCGAGGTTCCAGCCACGGCGGTCGAGCGCGGGACTTGAACCACGGTAGCTGCCGAGCGGAGATGCGTGCGTCGAAGACATGGTTCACTTTTCCAGAATGACAATCAACTCCATCTCGGGTGCGGGCAATTCGCCGGGTACGTACACGCCCACAGTGCGCGTCTGCATGATGTGCTCCCAGCACGGTCCACTGCGGTTGACGGTGAAGTACTGGCTATCCACCCTGGCCGACACGGCTGCGGGCGGTACTTCCAGGTGAGTCAGCGTCAAGCCGGGAAGCGCCCGTTTTACTAAGTCAGGAACAAACTTGGCAGAACACATCTTCACCAGGCTGGGAACTCTTGTAATCAACTCAGCCTCTCCCACGGCCGAGCGAATTTCCAGGATCCACCGGGAACGCTCGAAGCAGCGTTGATCCTGGATCGCTCCTTCGTAGAAATAACGATCCATCGCTTTCAGAGGAAGCAGAATCGTCTGCGACCCAGCCACGATCTCGAGATGGCGGCGGATGTGGTCATCCAGCGCATCGAAGACCGGACCCGGATTGTGATGGTCGTAGTGAGGCAGGGAACGAGGAGGCACATCCAAGCCAAACGTACAGAGAGCGCCTGCCAGGCGTGACATCTCGCAAAAAAGCTCTTCGGGATGGCCGTGCTTGGAAAGCAATCGATGACGAAGCGGGGTAAGGCCGGAGTTGATGGCGTGCAGAAACCAAAACTGCGATACGTGGCGGGCCGACATGCCAGCCTGAAACTTTCCTGCCGATTGCTGTTGTTCCCTGGAAACTACGGCGCTTTTGTCTTCCAGGATCTGCACCAGACGATGAAGCATGCCGGTCAAATGCTCGCTTGCGCTCAGGCGCAAGCAGGGCGGAACAAAAGCAGGATCGAAGATAAAATGACCCGATCCGTCCCGCATCAAGCGGGCGAGCGGAAGAGTCAGAAGATCTTCCCGCGGCTCGAATTCCAGCATCAAACGAATATTCTTATGTCCTAATTGAACTGGCTTCGCGTCGCGCCCGGTGTTTTCATCGGGCATCAGCTCGACCACTCCGGTATAGCGCGTGTTGACGCCTTGGGCGGATTCGAGATTGCAGTTTTGTCCATCCGGAAGCCACCGGGGGATGGCCAGAAAGACGGTCAGGTGATCTGCGGTAGGCGGAAAAACTCCGGCGATGTTGCGAGATTCCGGGAGCGAGTCACACCCGGGAATGTCGAAGGTCAGGCCGTCCTCGAAAATCCCGCGGGCATGGACTAAGGCGACCGTCCCGTTGCGCAGAGCATCGGCATCGAGTTGGCAGGCGGAAAAACCGTAGGCATTTTTCCACAGACTCGCCGTCGCGAAGTGTACCGACTCCTCGAAATAGCGATTCTGCGCCTGGAAATGATGCGGGCCGAGGTACATTCCTTCGGCCCATACGACTCTGGAAAGCAACTTCATGCTCGCTCACCTGGGAGAAATCTTCTCCCCCTCCGAACCCGCCCTTGGAAAATAAGAATCTTACAGCGCAAGATACAAAGAAGCGTGGCCAGCGAATGCTAGGGGTTTATCTCTTTACTGTCAAGACAATGGAGTGTAAGGTGAAGGCGCTGGAGCATTTCCCGAATGGCTCGCGGTCTCCGGAGCAGGGAATACAGACCGATTCTCCGAGCGAGCGCCGAGCAACCACTTTTGTTTCACATGGAGCCGTGTCCCGTATTATAGTGGACGAGCCTTGGGCTCTTTTGTGATCGTGGACCGTTTGAACCGATGAAGTTCGCAGGCAAGTACGAGCTTTCTGACGAAGTCACCACCGGCCGGGTGGAGACCTTCGTCGGTCGCGATGTGGCCAAGGGCGAGCGCGTGCTGGTGTACATTTTTGACGCACCAGCCAGGAAACCTGATCAACCGACGGTGCAGTGGGTCCTGGAGTCGTTCCGCGCCGTTGCACCCGATCCGCCGGGATTAGTGGTCGCAACCGGCAGATACGGCGGCACAACTTACGCTTACCTGGTGACGCAGCTTCCCGATGACGCCGTATTGCGGCAATGGACACAAGCCTACGAATCGTTTGGCGCCGGGACGCGCGAGATCACGATCGGGCCGAAAAACGTCTCGATCGAGCGCGCAGTAACCGTTAGTTTCCCGCGGCCAAGCGAACCCGGAGCAGAGGCGCAGGCCTCGGTTCACCGGCCGACGGACGCTGCGGCGCGTTTTTCCGGATCTCCGTCGCCGGCTGAAATCGATGGGGACGTCTCCCGGGAAACACGGAACGTCCCGGCTCAGTCGGCGTCTGCCGGGGAGGATTGGAGCGGAATCAGTTTTGGGCCCCTGGGAGAAGCTCCGAAACCGGAGCCTGGCGAATTCACTCGACAGTTTCTCGCCGGATCGAATGAACCGGCGCAACCGCCGGCGAGCCAAGCTTTCTCCGGGCCCGCAGCAGAGGTAAGTTCTCATCTAAATCGCGAAGGGTTGCGCGACGCTCCAAGGAGTCAGGAAGCGGCTCGACCTGAGCGAGTTGCGTCTCCGGCGCAGATGCGTAGCGTCAGCCCGACGGTAAACGATGGAGATAGCGCCGCGGAGGATATGGGCGGGTTTACCGCTTTATTTCGGCCCAGCCGTAAGCCAGAGGAAAAAGACAGTCCGGCGAGCATGGTTGGTGCCCGCAAGGCGGATGATGGGAAGCCAGGGGATTTCACAAGATTCTTTCGAGGACCGTTTGACGGCGAGCAGCCGGTAGAAACTCCTCCGATCGTGGCTGACGCGTCGCGCACACCACAACGGAATGCTCCCGGAGAGTTTACGAGAGTATTCGGATCGAGCACGGACAACTCCTTTTCCGCGATGTATCGTTCGGCGGGAGAAGTTGAAGATACTCCTCTGAAGGCCGAATCCGGGGCGTTCACGCGGTCATTCGGCGACGCGAGTCAACATTCTCCTGCGATTGAACCCTTGCCGATCAGCGAAAGGAATGCGTCCGGCCAGACTCCGCCGGCACTCCAGGAGCCAAACTGGACAGCGCCCGTTCCGACTCCTGTGGCGGTGCCAGTCACTCCGCCGGTTGCCCCAATTGCTCCGAGATTCGGTGCCGGTAGTCCGAGACCTTCAATGCAGAATGGCGCCACGCAGGCGTTTTCCGTTCCCAGCCGAGAAGTGCCGTCCAGCCCGCCTCCTCCGCCAACGGGTCCGAGCCAATATACCCGCATCATTTCCGGTGGGCTCGTGAATCCGGGTTCGTCGGGAGAGCCGGCGGTTGCAGAGGGATCGTCGAACGGGCCGGGCAGCGCTCCGGACTTCGAGATGCCGGCGCCAGCTCTTCCGAAAGCGCCAAAGATGACAGCCCCACCGGCCCCGAAGCTACAGCCGCCTGCGGTCGCGGCTCCTGCTGCCCCCAAAGCTCCCGAGATGGGAGCCCTTCCTAAGGCGAAGAAATCCTCTTTGCCAATGATCATCATCCTGAACGTGTTGCTGCTGATTGCGGTGCTGCTTATCGTTTATTTTGCGATCAAGCATTGAAGACCGCGAAGACCGCTGGCTGGATCAACTCGACTGCGGCAGCAGAACCAGAAGTTCCATCGTTGGATTGGGAAAGTCTCCCGGCGCATAAGCCGCGAGATTGCGCGCGCGAATGACCGCCTCCCAGGCAGCGCCGGACTGGTTCAGGCTGAAGTATTGGTATTTCAACTTCACGGGAATGGCGTCGGGCGGATTGGGGAGATGCTTGAGTTGCACACCCGGCAACGCTTGCTTGATCAGATGTTCGATGTGGGTTGCTGAGCAGACTTTCAGCAACTGCGGCACCTTCTTGATGATTACGTCTTCACTGGTTTCCGCACTCACGGCAAGATACATCCGGGTATTCGCCAGGAGCTTCTCGTTGTCAATGGCAGTGGCATAAATGGAGCCATTCACTTGCTTTAAAGGCAGTGACACCAGGTTCGTCGGCACCACGGTCTCGAGCAGAGAACGCAACTTCTCGTCCAGTTCGGCAAAGACCGGACCAAGAGAGTCGTGCACATACAGCGGCAGATCCCGGGGGCGAAGCTTGGGTGAAAAAGTGGTCAAGGAACCCGCGAGCGAAACCATCGCCGAATATACTTCCTCGGGATGAGCGCTCCTGCTTGCAAATAAATGACTGAAAATCGGGAAGTGCGAGTTTACGGTGTAGAGCAGCCAGAAATTGGCAATATCGGAGGCGGTAAAATCCGCTAGGCTCTGATTCTTCTGCCTGCGGATGCCGGACAGTTGCGTACTGCGTGCAGAAAGAATTTCGATCAGGCCGCGCAGCAATCCCGCCAGGTATTCACTGGCGCCGATCTCGATCAGGGGCGGAATAAAGCGGGGATTGAGTTGAAAGGTGCCGGCCGCAGTCCGTTCCACATTTCCTACCCGTAACACGGAAGCGCCTTCGCGGTTCTCGCTGTCGGCGAGCAAACGCATATTTTTCCGCGCGATCTGAATTGGCTTTTCGCCGGCACCGGTATTCTCGTCGCGAAAGGAGGCCACTTCAGCAATGTAACGCGAGCCGCCGTCCTTTCCGGTGGAGACATTGAGTCCGCGTTGACGATAGTCGGGAATGGCCAGATAAAAATCCAGACTCTTGGTGCCGGGATCGAAGAATTCTTCCAGCGATTTGGAAGGTGGCGAAGGATCAGCGTCGGGAATGTCGAATAATAGTCCATCGGGGAAAATGCCGGAGGCGCGCGTGAGAGCAAATTGCCCGTCGGTGAGAAGTTCTTGATTGACCGCCAGTTCAAGGAAACCCCACGGACAGAACCTGAGAGCTTGCAAGCGAAAGTTGAGCGTGTCTTCGAGAAAGCGGTCTTGGACCTGGAGATGCTGAGGAGTCAGAAACGTGCCCTTGGTCCATAGAACTGGTTTCAGTTGCTTCATGGGATGGTGAGGTAAGTCCGCGCTGACCTGAAAGCGTGCATCGGTCGCTTTCATTGCCGCTGCTCACAATAGCAATTCCTGTGGCAGGAAGCAAAGGCAAATCCGCAAGATAAGCGAACGAGCCGGATGAGACGCTGGTTTAGCGGCAGCGATCAGGGAACCGCCGGGCAAGCGGCAAGCAGTTATTCTTCGGCGTTTTTTTCGGCGTCGCGGTCAGGTTTCCACAGGCTTTCCATGAATTCCAGCCAATCATGTGTGTTGGCGCGCAACTGGGTACGCAAGCGGCGTGAAGAGATCGCGATCCCAAAATCTCCGCGGGCTCGCCGAAGAACCCACTGGATTTCTTCCCTCACGATTTCCGGGATGGATGGATCACCGTCAAGAACTTCCAACAACTCGAACATGTCGGGAGCGGCCGCGATGAGGCTGGCGCTTGAGTTTGGATCGAGGCGAGTTTCCACCGACGCGACCGGTTGGCCGCTGCGATCAATCACGCGCGACCACTTTTGTGGATCGATGCGCCACATGCCGGAAATTACTCTGGTCTTGCCCATAGCACCACCCCTTCAGAAGGTCCCCTTCATCCACTACTAATCTTATCGTCAATAGTAGGGTACCCGGGGCGCCTCTCAAGGTTACTAAGGTTCTTCCGGGGTGACGGAAGGGATTCCCCTCTATGTTATTCATTCTTTTCCATTGAGCGACGACGGTTCGCCCCGCAGTTGCATTCGTGTCTGGCTTTGCTAGAATGCCCTGCAGCCAACTGGCTGAGGGTTTGCCGATGCCGATGCAAGTTTGTATGGGAGCGAGCATGATGTGCAGCATGGGGATGGCACCGAGTTCGCTCGTGGTTCTGCCCATCAATCGCGTGATGACCGACAACGTTCCAGACGCCAACATCATGGATCACATCCCGATGGTGAACATCATGCCGTTCGGCATGTGCAGCTCGCCAGCAAATCCGGTAGTTGCCGCCGCAACCGTGGCTAAACTGGGGGTACTGACCCCGATGCCTTGCGTTCCTGCCACTCCGGCACCGTGGGTCCCGGGAGCGCCCACCGTAATGCTGGGAAACATGCCTACGCTCGACAATACCTCGACGCTGATGTGCATGTGGGCCGGAGAGATCAAATTCGTCGACCCGGGAGAATTTACGGTCATGGTGCCCTAGTCGGGCGTTGTTGGCCTCGCTGCGGGAAGTCGTCCGGAGTGGACTTACGATCTTGGCTGGGCTGGAGGCGGAGTTTGTGCATCTGGGCGCGGGACTACGCTCGGTTGCGAATAACGACTCGGCTCGCCGGGCAGTGAAGGCGCGAACGGCTTCCAAAGAAATTCAGGAAAACTGCGCTTTCCAGATCAGTCGCTAGCCTTCCTCTAAACGCGCGCCGCATGCCGCGTCGAGCGCCGGTTGTTCCCAATCGCTTCATGCTTGACTCCGGTCGCGGCATGTGATAAACCCAGTCTCCACGACCTGTATGGTCAATCGCAACACGCCTTCTCTCAGCGAAATGGTTCCTGTCCGTTACGTTTCCCGGTCGGATTAAACCGGGCTCGATGAATTAGCACGGCACTTCATCGGAAAACTTGAAAGAGGTAGGTAGAAAAATATGGCAAAACCAAGCACACAGCATAAATTAGACCGCGTGCGCCCGCCTCGCGTTCAGATCACCTATGACGTAGAAACCGGCGGCGCGATTGAACTCAAGGAACTGCCCTTTGTCGTGGGCGTTCTGGGAGATTTCTCCGGGCAGCCCGAACAGCCTCTGCCCAAGCTCAAGGAGCGCCGATTTGTCGAGGTTACACCGGACAATTTCGATGCCGTCCTCGAAAGCATGAAGCCGCATCTCGCGTTCTCCGTCGAAAACAAGTTGAGCGAAGACGCCAACGCCGGGCAACTCCGCGTGGATTTAAAGTTCAAGAGCCTGGAGGATTTCGAGCCCGAGCAAGTGGCTCGCCAGGTGAAGCCGCTCAAGGAATTGCTCGATCTGCGCCGGCGGCTCAACGATCTGAAGGGCACGCTTCAGACCAATGAAAAACTTGACGAAGCCTTGCTTGACGCCGTCAGCAAGACGGACAAGCTCGACAAACTGAAATCCGAAGTCGGAACGAAGGGGGAACCCAATGCCTGAAACGCAAAAAGTTGCAACTGGATCGGCGGTTGCCGAACAGGCCGCCGAGTCGAGTCTTCTCGATCAGATCGTAGAACAGGGGCGGTTCGCTGATGCGAGTGCGCGCGAGCGGGGGAAGGACTTGGTCAAGGAATTCGTTGCCCAGGTGCTCGAAGGCTCGATGACCCTGGGACGCGACGCCGATCAGATGATCTCAGCGCGCGTCGCCCAAATCGATCACCTGGTCTCGATTCAACTCAACGAGGTCATGCACAACGCCCAGTTCCAGAAGCTCGAGTCGACCTGGCGTGGTCTCAAGTACCTGATGGATCAATCCGAGACCGGTACACAGTTAAAGATCCGCATTCTGAATGCTTCGAAAAAAGACCTGCTGCGCGACCTGCAGCGCGCTCCGGAGTTCGATCAGAGCGCGATGTTCAAGAAGGTCTACGAAGAAGAGTATGGACTGTTCGGTGGCGAGCCCTTCGGCGCCCTCGTGGGCGATTATGAATTCAGCAAGCATCCAGAAGATTTGGAACTGCTGGAGAAGGTTTCGCAGGTTGCCGCTGCCTCGCATGCTCCGTTCCTTTCGGCAGCCTCTCCAGAGTTGCTGAACATGCCCAGCTTCACCGGTCTGGATCAGCCCCGCGACATCGGCAAGATCTTCGACAGCACAGAGTACGCCAAGTGGAAGGGCTTCCGGGAGAGCGAGGACTCCAAGTATGTGGCTTTGACTTGCCCGCGTATCCTGATGCGCTTGCCGTATGGCAAGGACACGGCCCCAGTGGACGGTTTCAATTACGAGGAGGCCGTCGACGGCACCGAGCATTCCAAATACCTGTGGGGCAACGCCGCATTTGCCTTGGCCGCGAAAATGACCCAGGCATTCGCTACCTACGGCTGGTGCGTGGCCATTCGCGGCGTCGAGGGCGGCGGCCTAGTCGATGGACTACCTTCCCACACCTTCCGCACCGACGAGGGCGACGTCGCCTTGAAGTGTCCCACCGAAATCGCCATCACCGACCGCCGCGAAAAAGAGCTCGCGGACCAGGGTCTGGTTTCGTTGGTGCATTGCAAGGGCACGGACAAGGCGGCGTT
>Ga0182018_10002772_pt1 | contig 16859 bp, 20 predicted proteins | sample 812P2MmetaG_FD_120490 | JGI IMG/M metagenome (GOLD analysis project Ga0182018, IMG submission 120490) | Permafrost microbial communities from Stordalen Mire, Sweden - 812P2M metaG | ecosystem: Environmental > Terrestrial > Soil > Wetlands > Permafrost | place: Sweden: Stordalen | collected... | reverse complement strand
CGGGCAACCACCTCAACACCGCGGCCCTCGTCGGCATGGGTATCGCAATACCCGCGATCGGGCTGGTGTCTTCGCAGCCTCGGTCCGAGGACAGGGCGCCGAGCCGCGGCGGTCTTCTCTACGGCGTGACGTCGGGGCTCGGCTTCGCCCTGCTCTTCATCGCCCTCGACCATGCCGGCACCCACGCCGGGGCGTGGCCGTTGGTTCCCGGCCAGGGGATCGCCTTCATCCTTGAGATCCCGTTCGCGATCCATGGGTTCCGATCATCGAGCCTGCCGTCGCGGGCCACGATCGGCCTGATGATCCTTGGCGGGTTCCTGAGCGGCACCGGCAACCTCCTCTTCCTGGCTGCGACGGGTAGGGGACAGCTGGCCGTGATCGCCGTGCTGAGCTCCTTCTACCCGGCCATCACCATCGTGCTCGCACGTTCGTTCCTTTCGGAGCGCTGGTCCCGGTTGCAGGCGGTCGGTCTCGTCACCGCAGCGGCCGCGATCGCGCTCGTCAGTACGGGCTGAACCGGGGGCCACGCGCGACACCGCGACCGACGGGAGAACCGGGCCGGGCTCGAACCGCTCGAACCGCTCGAACCGCTCGCGGCAACCGTCCGAGCAGAAGTGGGAGCTGTGATCGTCGCGGACCAAGGACGCCGGAGCGTGGGCGGTCTCGACCTGCATGCCGCAAACGGGATCGAGCGCGTAGCCCGTTGCCCGCGCTTCGTCAGTCGCCGGCCGGCTCCCGGGCCCACGGGCTGCTCCGAGGCGTGGCCCCCGCTTCAGGGCCGGGGCTGCGGCCGAACACCGCGGTAGCGGTGGCGACGAGAACACCCTCGACGCTGAACTCCGCCGACGCGAATGCCAGCCGTCCCCCGAGCCGACTCACGCGTGCGCGCACCTCGAGCCAACTACCGTCCGGCACCGCGGCCAGATAGTCGATGGACAGGTGGGCCGTGGACAGCAATGCGGCCGGCTCCACGGAGAAGGCGCTGGTGTAGCCGAGGGTGATGTCGGCCAGTGTCGCCAGGAGCCCGCCGTGGGCACCGCCACGGCCGTTGAGGTGGCGTTGGTCGACGCGCAGTCCGATCACTGGGACGTCGGGGGACTGGTAGATGGGGCCGATGAGCTCCAGAAACCCGCTCGTGCGTCCGAGCGGGCTGAAACCGTCGGGAACCCCCGGATCGGCTCTGTTCGCAGCGTCGGTCACGGTGGCCTCCCTAAAAACGGTGGGGTCCCCGCGCTGGGGGCGTGCATCGCACCCTACGGGAGCTGGATCGTGCAATCGATGGGCGGGGAACCGAGGCCACGGGACCGGTCAGGCTCCGTCGGGGTATCCGCCGCGGTGCAACACGATCGGATAGTGCGGAAGGGTGTGTGGTTGGGGGACTGTGGCGCGCCATCCGTCCGGGTGCGGATCGAGTCCACCGAAGAGAGGCGACGTCTGCTCGATGGAGCCGCCGGTCAGCTGATCGAGCGATTGTCGCAGTGCGGCAATGGTGTCGCCGCCCAACCGGGTCTGGCAGCGATCCTCGACCTCGTCGAGGTGTCGCAGATAGGTGTGTCGGGCGGTCATCCCATCCGCGGTGAGTCGAGCCGTCTTCAACCGTCCACCTGGCTCCGCATCGACGACGGCCAGCCCTCTTTTCGAGAGGACGCCCATTCCCATGCTGATCGCCTCCTTCGAGACGCCACTCAACAGGGGTAGGTCTCGGACTCGAACGGGCGTCTCATTCAGGACCCGTACGACGTTCGCGCACAGGGCAAGGGGGAGCGCCGAGGCGCGCTCGAAATCGATCGCGTATGCGAGAAGCACGCGCGCAAGGAGTGCCGCCAGCCCCAGCTCGGAATCCGCTGAGCCACTCGCCCGACCGCCGAGTTGATCTGCGTCGACGAGGAGCCGGTCCTTGGTGGAGAGTCCGTATCCGAGGATCGGCAGGCACTCGGGCAGGCGATCATCGAGCTGGTCGGCCGCCCCGTGGAGCGATCGCTGGAGGTCCTCGACGGCAGCCGCACCGAAACGGGTGTGCCAACGTAGCTCGATCGAGTCGAACAGGGGCCGCCACACGTCCTGTGCCCTCCGTCCCCCGTCGGTGGGTCGCAACACCATGTCGGGCCGGAACGCGCTCGAACCGCCGGGGTGTGGAGTCGGCTCGGCGACGATGTAGCCCCACCGCAACATGCCGCCCAGATTGGTGCGGGTACGCGCGAGGCGCTCGAGTTCCCGGACCGTCACTCCTACGTCGCTTACATAACGCATGCAGGTCGACCACATCACCATCGAGGCCCACCACGGGCGCTGCCGTGAGCCTTCGGGGGAGCGTGTCTGCGCGGTCCGGTGGGACATCTGACGCTCAAACTCGTTGTCGAGCTCGATCGTGTAGGCGACGAGCGCACCCGACAGCAGCGTGGGGAGCGGCAATCGATCAGGCACGAAAGGGACGCTAGGACGCGCGTCCGGCCCAAGTGGGAGACTGAGCGGGTCGGTCCGATATGGGGCGGCCCCAGCGGTCAACTGGGGGGATGACCGGCGTTTGGATGCGACAATCCGGGAGATCGACCTCCCGGGAGACGTTGGGAGCACCGATGGCTGATGAGATAACCGAGTTGAGCGAGCGCCTCGACCAGGACCACACGCCGGAAACCAACGGTCGGATGGCGATCTGCAGGAAATGCGGCTTTCGAGCGACCTCAGAAGCCGGCGAGCACCATGTGCTCTTGGAAGAACAGGCGGCGCGGGCCACGAGTTGGCTTGGCGGCCAAGCCACCGCCAATCGTCTGACGAAGGCGAGAGAAGCACTCGACACTTAACGCTTGAAACCGACGTCATATGTTGGGAAAACGGGTGGTACCGTGCCCGGAAAACCAACAGACGTTGACCCGGCTCGTCGAGTGCTCCCCGGGTTAGCCGTTTCCCTCGCAGGGAGCCCGGGACATTCCTAGTAGCTCGCAGTTGGCGCGTTGGCGTAGGTACCGTTCAAACGAGCGACAAGCACGGCCGGTTGGCCGTCAGTCGGAGACCGGTCATCGTAGTAAGGTGGCTCCTGCTCGATTCGATCACGCAGATCGAGCCTCCCGTCTCGCCGTTTTGGTTTGGCCGGTACACGCGATGCGTGGCACGAAGGGCCAGCCATGGTAACGGTGACATCCAGTCCGAACCGGGTCGGCGCGCGGCATCAGCTCTCGGGAAACCGGCCGGTGCCTTTTGCCTAGACACGGATCCAACAAAAAGACCGACAGGCGCAGCCCGAGCGACTCACCTCGAGAGCGCGCACAGCCGCACCGCCGAATGTCGGGCAAGGCGATTGACGAGCAGGCACTTGAGCTCCGCGAGGAGGGTGCGTCGTATTCGGCCATAGCTCGGCGCTTGGAGCTCAAGCGGGCGGGCGACGCCCACGGCGCGTTTCTTCGCGCACTCAAGACCCGCGACACCGATGAGCGACAGCAGCTCATCGTGAATGAGCAAGAGCGCCTGAACACGTTGGAGCAGCGCATTCGCGATCGCGATGCAGCCCTTCCCGAGAAGCTGGAGCGCCGGCTCGGTGCGCTCGAGTCGCTACGGACGGCGTTGCTGTGAGCGACAGCGTTGTGGCGGGAAACTGCGTGATCTGTGGGCACGTCAGTGCGATGACGGTCGATCCCCCCAGGCGGACCCTCGCCCGCGGAACCGACCCCTCGGACTCGTCCTATTCGGTCACCATCGTGCTGCCGGACGTCCTTTTGTGCGGTGACCACTATCACCAGTTCATGAGCAAGGAGCTCGTGGTCGGCTGGTGCGACGAGGAGTCATGCCGGACGTACGGAGCCGTCGGAGCCTTGTCGGCCTGCGGCAAGCCGTTCGTCGCTCTCAAACGCTGAACACTGCGCCGGGTTCTCGTCACCGTGTCGGTGACTAGTTCGAGAATTTGATTGACGCGGCCGACCATGGTGCTTGAGCGCCCACCGGGTCGGCTACAGTAGAGATCTGACGCGTGTCGGCGCTATTGCCGATGCGAGCTCACTGGCCTCGCGGATCCATTCCTTAGGTTGCAGTGTGCGACCCAAAGAACGGAGTCCCAGGTTGTCATCCACTGTCGTAGGCGCAGACGCGCCCCCCCTGTCCTTTTCCGAGCTCGGCCTGCCCGTAGCCATAGTCGACGTGCTGCGTCGGCGCGGGATCACCGAGCCCCTACCCATCCAGTCGGCGACCATCATCGACGGCATCGCGGGAAGGGACGTGTCGGGCAAGGCTCCGACCGGTTCGGGCAAGACGCTCGCCTTTGCGCTGCCGATGGCGGCGATCCTGGGGCGCGGCAAGCCCCGCCGACCCAGGGGTCTTGTGCTCGCCCCCACCCGCGAGCTCGCTGCCCAAATTCTGACGGAGCTCACCCCGCTGCTCCGTGCCCGCGGCTTGCGGGCCCACTCCTTCTATGGGGGCGTCGGCTTCGGTCCACAAAAGAACGCATTGCGCAAGGGGATCGATGTGGCCGTGGCCTGCCCGGGGCGTCTTGAAGACCTGATGGGATCGGGCGACATCGTCCTTTCCGACGTTGACATGGTTGTTGTTGACGAGGCCGACCGGATGGCCGACATGGGCTTTCTGCCCGCGGTCAGCCGCATCCTCGACGCGGCGTCGCCCAAGCGACAGACGCTCTTGTTCTCCGCCACCCTCGATGGCGATGTCGACGTTCTCGTCCGCCGCTACCAGCGCCAACCGGTGCGCCATGAGGTTGCCTCGCCTGTCGAAGAGATCGGCCGGGTGACGCACGCGTTCCACGCCGTGCCGCATGCCGACCGTGTCGCCGTGTGCGCACAACTCGTGGCCGACCAGGGTTCGACGATCGTGTTCGTTCGCACAAAGCGGGGCGCCGATCGAGTGGCCAGCCAGCTCAACCGTTCCGGGGTGTCAGCTCAGGCCATCCACGGTGGTCGGAGCCAAGCGCAGCGTGATCGGACCTTGGCGGCGTTCCGCGCCGACAAAGTGCAGGCACTCGTGGCGACGGACGTTGCCGCCCGCGGGATCCACGTCGACGACGTGTCGTGCGTCGTCCACTTCGACGTGCCGGCGGATGCGAAGGACTACATGCACCGCTCGGGTCGAACCGGGCGCGTGGGAGCCGAGGGGTCCGTCATCGTCCTCGTGACTCCCGAGCAGCAGGCTGCGGCCTCGCTTTTGCTTCGGCACCTCGATGTGGCGGTTACCGGTTCGGGCGCCATCGAGCCGCAACGGATGCCGGGAAACTCGAACCGGCAGAGGAACATCCGGGGAACGTCGGGATCGGGGACGGCCCGGCGTCAACACGTCGCCCCCTCGGCTGGCGCCCGCTCCGGTCGATCGAGGAACGGTGCGGCAACGTCGACGCGCGGGGGTGGCTACGGCCGCCGCCCCCGGAGCGATTCGGGCAGGCGGGCCTCGAGCCGATAAGTCGGGTGTCTCGGCCCGCTGTCGGCGTCGCGGCTCACGCGGCACGGGTCCGCCCGATCGGCGTGGAAAAATCGACTGATGGTCGCACCACTCGAAGGACCCGCACCGAGTCATTCGGGCCGGGGTGGCTTGGATAGATCGGCCATCATGAGCGGCCTCACCCGCCGGGGCACGCTCCGGGTGCCCGAGGTGACGGCCTTCTTCTGGATCCTCAAGGGCTTGTCGACGGCGATGGGCGAAGCCACCTCGGACTACCTGGTCCGCGTCCTGCACCCGGTTCCGGCCGTGTTGCTCGGTTTCGTGTGCTTTGTGGGTGCCCTGGTGGTGCAGTTCTCGAGGGGCCGATACGTCGCCTGGTCCTACTGGCTGGCCGTCGCCATGGTCGGTGTCTTCGGCACGATGGCCGCCGATGTCCTCCACGTGGGGTTGGGCGTGCCCTACGCGGCGTCGACGCCCCTGTTCGCCGTGACGTTGTTGGTGGTGTTCGTGTCCTGGCAACGGACCGAGAAGACCCTGTCGATCCACTCGATCGACACCGTGCGCCGGGAGGCCTTCTACTGGGCCGCCGTCGTGGCGACATTCGCACTCGGGACCGCGGCGGGGGATCTCACGGCGATCACGCTGCACCTCGGATACTTCTTCGCGGCGCTGCTGTTTGCCGGCGTGATCATGATTCCCGCCATCGGCTACCGGTGGGCGAACCTCAACCCGATCCTCGCCTTCTGGTTCGCCTACGTCGTCACCCGGCCGCTCGGTGCCTCGCTGGCCGACGGGATGGGCAAGCCCAAGATCGTCGGAGGCCTCGGTTGGGGCGACGGAGCGGTGAGCCTGGCCTTCTCTTTCGTGATCGTGGTCCTCGTGGCCTATCTCACCGTCAGCGGGCGCGACGTCCAGGCCGATCGTTCGTAGGGGTTCGAGCCGTCGCTAAGCGGGCTGATCGGCGGCCACGACGAGATCGGCCAGAACCCGCCGCAGCTCGAGCGTGCTGCGGTCCGCGCGGGTGTGGATCTCCATGGTCCGGTCGAGCGGAAGCACCAGCTCGTCGAACGACTCCTGCACGCGCAGGTCTTCTTCTAGGACCGCGATCTCGAACTTGATCGCTGCCGCCATTGCCTCGGGATCGCCGCCGAGGTCGTTGCGCCAGAGCGTGGTGTAGATCCGGCAGCTCTCGTCGGTCTCGGGTTGGAGGAAGAACCCGATCACGTTCGAGCCACCCGCCTCGACGAAGTCGATCCGAAGGTACAGGTGGAACGGCGCGTCCAGGCGATAGGTGAGGCGGCGGGACTGCACGAGCGGCCTGATGCCCTGCGCCACCCCCGGGTCCTCCCGGTTCGCGAACGGATGCTGGCGATGGGCGGTGAACGACCAGCCGTCCCGCTCGACGTCGTAGCGCGGTACCTCGGCGGCTTCGTCGGCCCCGAACGTCCCCCGGTGCACGAACGGGAAGTGGGCCATGTCCAAGAAGTTGTCCGCGAGGAGGCCGATGGACGCCCGGGCCCGCATCGCCGGGAGCTCGCCCATCTCGAAGGCCGGGTCCTCGCTCTCCTCGATCAACCCCAGCGGGGCGATCGGCGGCTCCGGAGCGACGAAGACCATCCCGCTCCGCTCGGCCACTGCGGCCATCGGGACCAGGCGGGCCTGGCTCGGTACCGACCCGCCCGGGCCCAGCGCGGGGATCTCGACACACCGGCCGTCGCCGCCGAAACGCCACCCGTGATAGGCGCACTGGAGGGTCTCACCGTCACAGGAGCCGAGCGAGAGTGGCGTCCGCCGATGGGGGCAGCGATCGGCGAAGCACACCACCGCGCCCTTGATCCGATACACGACGAGGGGCTGGCCGAGCAGGAGCACCCGGATCGGGTTGGACGACACCTCGTTGCTTCTCGCCACCGGGTGCCAGCACCGGCGCAGAGCCGGATGGGTGTTGGTCATGGTCAGCCCGGTCGCGCCCACCGGACTCATTGTGCCCACCGCCGACTCACGACGCAGGTCCGCCGGCGCCGGGCGGAAGGTGGACGGCCAGCCAGTTCGTGCCGGTCCGGGTGGAAAGCACCCGATGCGGCACCCCCTCGTCGAGGAGGACCCAGTCGCCCGATTCGAGCGACTCGATTGTGCCGTCGACCTCGAGGGTGGCGGACCCGTCCAGGACGACGACCCACTCGCAGTGGTCCAGCCGGTCCTCCACCGGGCCGAGCAGCCGCCCGCTGAGGATCTGTTCGATCCTCCATCCGCCGGCCGCCGCGAGGACGTCAGTCTCTTCTCCGGTGACCGGCGCGGCCATTGGCGAGCGGAGCTTCCCCCTGGTGATGCTCACTTGGCCTGGCTGATCTCCAACAGGTGACGGTCGGGATCCCGGAAGAACGCCCGGATCTCCCAGTCGTGTTCGACCGGCGGGGTCAGGAACTGGGCACCGCGAGTGACCAGGGTGTCAAAGGCTGCCCGGCAATCCGGGACGCCAAGCGTGAGCTCGTGGCTCACGACGTCGCGGTAGAACTGCACGGACCGTTCGAGGTCGGCGATCGCCAACACCTGGGTGACCTCGACACCGTCGGTAGGGAACGGCACTGTGGTCACGGTTCCCGCCGGCTCGGCATCAGGTCTTCAACGTACCCGCGCGGACCTGCGGTCCCTCGGTAAGGTGCGCCGATGCGGGTAGGAGACATCTCGATCGAAGCGGTCATCGACGGCGTCGTGCGTATGGAGCCGAGTGCGGCCTATCGCGGGATGGGCGCGGTCAGGGGCACCAAGGGCACGAACGACGAGGACTGGGCGCCGCACCGGAACCTCATCGCCGACGACGGCATGCTCGAGATCGCCCTCGGGGGCTTCCTCGTGCGCACCGGCGACCGGGTGGTCCTCGTCGACACCGGCATGGGCGACATGGAGCGTGGGGTCATGAAGGGCGGGCAGTTCCTGATCGAGCTGGCCAAGCTCGGTGTGCAACCAGCCGACGTCACCGACGTCGTGCTGACCCATCTGCACTTCGATCACGTCGGTTGGTCGACCAGGCATGGAGAGATCGTCTTCCCGAACGCCACCTACCGGTGCGATGCCCGCGACTGGGAGCACTTCGTCGGCCCCGACCCCGGGGCGACCAAGAAGCTTCGGCCGCTCGAGAGCCAACTCGAACCATGGCACGGGACGGGGACGCTCTTCGGCGGCCTCGACACGATGTCTGCGCCCGGCCACACGCCCGGGAGCACCATCATCGTCGTGTCGTCGGGGACCGACCGGGCCATGATGCTCGGCGACGTGGTCCACTGCCCCGTCGAGCTGCTCGACGACGAGTGGGGCGGCATGGGCGATGTCGACCCAGAGTTGGCCAAGCGCACCCGGGTCGCCCTGGCCAAGGAGCTCGAGGGGACCGACACCCCGGTCGCGGCGACCCACTTCCCAGGCATGCGGTTCGGCCGCCTCCTGACCGGGAGCGGCAAGCGGTCGTGGGTGATCGGCTGAGGCGGGATCGGCCCGCCCGCCGCCCGATCTAGCGGAGGCCGAAGACCCCGCTTTCGACGACGGCGCGGGACCAGGGCCGCACGAGCGCCCTCAGTCGTTCGGCGTCCGCCTCGGTGATGGCCGCCCACACCGATGCCGCGACCCGGTCGGTGGTCGCCTCGATCTCGGCTCGCAACGCGTTGCCCTCTCCCGTGAGGCTGTCACCGTCGAGCAGCCCTCGCGCGGTCAAGCGTGCCTTGGCCGCGTCCCACTCGTCATCGGGCCACGACCGCGACTGCTGGAGGACAGACAGTCCGATCCCGGCGTCGTTCGCGCCCCCATGCGTTATCAGCGCCTCGCACGGGTCGAGGTCCGCGGCAACCAGGGCCGCAATGTGGCCGTCGCCGCGGAACTCCCTGAGAAGCGAGATGGCGTGCCACAACGCCAGGTGGGGTGCGTCGGGCCAGGGGAGCGCCGCGTGGGCGGCAAAGAGCGTGCGGCCGGCGATCGATGCGGCCCGCGCGCAACGCTCGGCGAGCACGGCCGCCTGGGCGACCTCGTCGCTGTCGAGCGATTCGCCAAGGATCTCGCGCAGGGCGAGGTCGGCTGCGGCGAGGCGTGCCTCCAGAATTGCCGCCGGCGAGGCCTTCTCCCACGCACGAGGTATGGCGTGGCGGACCAAGCCGGGATGGAAGTTGTAGAAGGTGGCGATCACCACCTCTGCGCTGACCGGGCCGAGCGGGGCGGCGCGCGAGGCGAAGTACCCGTCCCGTCCCTCTATGCCGAGCTTGGCGTACTCGGCCGCCGCGTGCGGCGTGAAGTAGATGATGCCGTGGTAGGGCTCGAGGGTCCGCCACATCTTGCGGGCCAACTCGGGTGACTCTGTCCCTGGGCGCTCGGAGGTCTGCGTCATGGTCGAATGTCCCTAGCTCTCTCTCGATTCCCGACTCGATTCCCGACTGACGGAGGAACGTCATGAGCCGGATGGTGCGAATCTACGCCGAGACGGCGAGTCGGTCCGGGTCTCGGCTGCCCCGGACGGTTCGGAGTTTTGGCCGACCTGTGTTCAGGTGGGTCTCGAGGGGGCGGTCATATGGCCGGTACCCAGTCCGTAAGTCTAAGACCCGCGGGCTCCGCCTACTCGGGGTCGACCCCGATCTGTTCTCGTAGCGTCCGTAGGCTGGCCGTCAAGAGCCGGGAGACGTGCATCTGACTGACGCCGATGCGCTCGGCAATCTCGGACTGCGTGAGTCCTGCGATGAACCGGAGAACGAGGATGGTCTGCTCTCGCTTCGGCAGGTTCGAGAACGCAGGGCTGAGCAGCGCGCGGTTGTCGACCTCCCCGAAGGCGGCGTCCTCTTCGCCGATGATGTCGGATCCGCTTCGTTCCGATCGTGACGGCGCGTCAAGGGAGGCGGTGCGGTAACCCAAGCCGGCCTCGGTGGCCTCGATCACGGCCTCGACCGTCGAGCCGGTGGCCTCAGCCAGCTCCTGCATCGTCGGAGGGCGGCCGAGCTTCTGGGCCAGCTCCCCGGTGGCATGACCAATCTCGAGGTAGAGCTCTTGGGTCCGGCGGGGCGCCTTCACGGCCCATCCCTTGTCACGAAAATGTCTCTTCAACTCACCGAGGACGTTTCGGGCGGCAAACGTGGAGAATTCGAAACCGCGGTCCGGATCGAACCGGTCCACCGATTTCATGATCCCGATCGAGGCCACCTGGACCAGATCGTCGATCGACTCACCTCGATTCGCGAACCGCCTAGCCAAAATCTGTGCCAGGCCGAGATGAGCGGTGATCAGTTCGTCACGTAGCGCGGGATCGCGGGTCGCTGCGAACTCGACGAACTTCTCTCGGTCAAAACGCGAATCGCGAGCGTCGTCGGTCATTCAACATGGGTAACGAGGTGAACCTTTCGGAACCACGCCCGTGGGTCGGCGGCCTGCACGTCGGTCCCGTGCTCATCGGTCAGCGCTCCGAGCAGTTGCTCGGTCAGCGCAGATGCCAGCGCGGTCCTTGGTTGCGCAACCGGGGACGAACGGTCTACAGGCTCGAACGTGCAGTCGACTTCCAGGCCCCCCGCCCGAATCGCGAGCCGGAGGCACAGGCGTCCGTCACCACGGCCTTCGAACACGGCGAGACAGAGTTCTTCGATGGCCAGGCGGATGTCCTCCACCTCTTCAACGTCGAAGGCGGCCCGGGAAGCGACTGCAGCGGCTGTCATCCGGGGGAGCGTGAGAAACTCTGGTCGCGCCGGGATCGACAGCTCGACGAGCTCGGCGTCAGTGGTCGACTTGGACTGGGTCCGCTGACTTGGACTCACCGGACTAGACGGTCTCGGAGATGTCGAACACGGACGTAAGCCCCGTGATCTCGAAGATCTTCAGCAATCTTGGCGAATTGATGATCAAGCGGAACTCGGTGTGGTTCTCCCGGCACCGCCGCAGAGCCCCGACGAGCACGCCCAAGGCGGAAGAGTCCAGGAATGTCACCGCTCGGAGGTCGACGGCGACGGTCGATGCATCTTCGGTACAGAGCTCGTGAAGGTTGGTTCTGAGCTCGGGTGCCGACGCGACGTCGATCTCGCCCTCAACGGTCACAACCGCCGCACCGTTGACCTGTTCTTGTGTGATCCTCACATCGTCAGTCACGATTCCTCCGTCAGCGTCGGCCGAAGCGGCCCTCTTCGGCCCCGGCGCATCATGCCCTAGACCTCCCTCGGACACACCAACGCGATCGGCTTGAGGGTCGAAACTCTGAGCTCAGTCCAGATTGAGCTCGAACCACACGACCTTGCCGGCGTCATCCCGGCAGTCCGCCCCCCAACGAGCCGCAAGCTCATTCACGATCGTGAGTCCCCGCCCGCGCTCGCTCTCCGGATCGGGCACGACCAGGACCGGCATCCTCAGGCTCCGGTCGAACACCTCGACCCGGAGGGTGCCGGGGTCCCGATGCACGGTGAGTTCGAACCGACCCCCTCCGTGGACAACCGCGTTGGCGACGCATTCGTCCACCAGGAGCACCGCGGCATCGCGGGTGGCTTCGGTCTGATCCCTGAGCGATCGCGACACCAGATCGCGAGCCTGACGGACCTCCCCAATGCCGCCACGTGCGTGCCAAGTACTCATGGGAGTCTCGCTCTCGGAATGTCCCTCCCGGTCAGTTCTCAATAATTGCTCTTCCAGTTCTTCAGTTGCGCCGGCCATAAAGCCGACTCCTACCAGCGGTAGAAGCGGTGTGATCCCGCGTTTGCTCCTCGTCCGAGGGCAAATCCGACGATCCAGAAGACGAACAGAATGACGGCTGCAATCCACAGCAGATGCGCCGCGAAACCGAGTCCAAAGAACAAGAAGACCAACACAAGGGCAAGCAAGATAAGCATTTGACGGCCCTCCTTCAAGACCGTGGTCTCATCCTCTCCGTTTTGAGGCGTGCGCAAACACGGCCGACCCCGTGTGTTCCGCCGGCGAAGAAACCGGAAATGCTCTGCGTGTTACGTCAGCGGGGGCCGGGGTATGAGTCTCTCGACGTTCGGCGCGGCTTGGCCCGGGCCCGGTACTCCCGAAAGGGGATTCTCAGGAGGTGTGGCGCAATGGTCGCAACGACCACGGTCAGTCAAAATCGGCATCTTGTACGGCGGAGGAGCATGGACGCGTCGGCGCTCATAGCCAACGTCGGGCACTTCGGGATCGGGACCGTCGGATTCCTTCTCGTCGCGATCTCGGCGTGGGGAGCCATCGTCCCATTCCTGGGTCCGACCTTCGGATACAGCGCCGACGGCGCCGGGTCTTGGCACTGGAGCCTCACCCACGTCGTGGTCTCCGTGGCCCCGGGGGTCGTCGGAACGCTTGTCGGGATGGTCGTCGTGGCGGGTTCGCGGGGCCTCGTCGTCGGCCGCGGCCGACTCAGCCTTGCCGGCGCGGGTCTACTCGTGATGGTCGCCGGGGCCTGGTTTGCCGTGGCCCCGTGGGCGTGGCCGGTCGTCGACCACACCTCTTCCTACTTTGTGTCGGCGACCCCACTGCGCATGCTGGCCAACATCGGCGGTTACGCGCTCGGTCCGGGCCTCATCGCGACCGCGTGCGGGGCCTACTTCATGGGATGGGCCTCCCGGCACCAGGACACCGGCACCGGAGTGGTGACGGACGAGACATTCGCGCCGCCGCCGGTCGAGACGTGAGTCGCCTTCGAAGAGGGTGAGCCGCTACCGGCCCGGGTCGAGTCGCACCGCCAAGAGGGCGACGTCGTCGACCCGATCCGGGCTGAGCGTGTCGACAACGCGGTCACATAGGGCCGACAAGTCGAGAACTTGATCCTCGATCGCTTGTGCGGCCTGGGCGAGGTTGGCCATGCTGCGCTCGCACCCGATCCGTCGCTCGTCGATGGCCCCGTCGGTGTAGAGCAACAGGGCCTGGGGTCCTTTCAGCCACCCCCGCCAATTGGAGGGTTCCGGCCCCCGGACGCCGAGCGGCGTGCTTGGTGCGATCCCGACGAAACGAGCGTCACCCCGGTCGACCAAGAGGGGTGGGTAGTGGCCGGCAGACGCCATGATCAGCTCGCCAGAAGCCACGTCGAGCTGCCCGAACACGCCCGTCGCCATGCGGTCGAAGTCGAGCCGTTCCCAGCTCTGCTGCAGGGCTGAGATCAGCTCGGCGGGAGAGTCGACCCGGCCCACGAGGGTCCGGGCGGCGCTGCGGAGCTGTCCCATGAGTGCTGCCGCGTTCCGGTCGTGCCCGGCCACGTCACCGATCATGAACGCGATCCGGTCCCTTGAGACCCTGACCACGTCGAAGAAGTCCCCGCCCACTTCGAGCCCCTCGGAGGCGGCGATGTACCGGGTGTGCAGCACCAGCCCGGGCACCTCGGGGAACCGCTTCGGCAAGAGGGTCGACTGGAGGATGTGGGAGGTCCGGGCGGCCATGTCGTAGCGGCGGGCCTTGTTGACCACGGCCGACACCTGCTCGGCCAGCTGCTCGGCGAACGCGACGTCGTCGATGCCGTACCGGCGGGTGATCGAGACGAGTGTCACGCACCCGATGGTCTCGCCGTCGCACTTGAGCGGCACCGAGATGTAGGAATGGAAGCCGAGCGCCTTGGTCAGCGCGAGATGCTCGTCGTCCTGGGTGGTCTCGGACAAGAAGGCATCGCTCATGTCAGCCGACCACCGGGTTTGCCCGGTCCGGAACACCTCGGCCGCCGGGTGCGAGCCCTCGGCCTCCGGCGAGTACCGCGTGCGCAACCGGTTGACAAGGTGTTGACGGGACGGGTCCCGGTGTTTCGCGACCTTGCGCGAGATTCGCCCACCCTCGTCGACGACATCGATCAGGCAGATGTCCCCGAGCGCCGGCAGTGCCACCGAGGCGAGCCGGTCGAGGGTGTCGGTCAAATCGTTTCCCTCTGCGAGCACCTTGGCCGCTCGGGCGAAGAACGCGCTGATCTCGGCCAGTTGGTCCCTGGCTTCCGAGAGCCGGGCCCGCTGGAGCGCCTGCGCCACCTGCCCGACCACCGCGCCGAGGAACTCACGCCTTTCGGGGGACACCCCACCGGATCCCCGGTAGACGGCGACGACGACGCCCAGGCAGGACCGGTGAAGCATGATCGGCACCACGGCGAAGTTCGAGGTCGGGAATGCCCAGCCCAGAAGCGGGAAGCGTTCCGCGTTCTCGTCTGGGTCTTCGAAGTACATCGGTTGCGTCGTCCGGGCCGCGATCGCGACGGGGTGGTTGCCATGCAGAGGGAGCGGCCGAAACTCCGAACCCTCGGCCTCCGGCGCGGTCAACCCGATCGGCTCGAGCAGGTCGTCTCGACGCAGCCACGCCGAGGTCCAGATGAGGTCGCGATCGCCGCTGCCTTCGGTGAGCAACTCGGTGAGTGCCGTCGCAACGTCCCCGGCGGTGTTGGCGGCGGCCAACCGGGAGGTGATGCCCTGGATACGGGCCAGGCGGTCGGCCAGACGTTCGGCTTCGGCTCGCGCCGCTCGCTCAGTCTCGAACAGGCGGACACGCTCGATCGCCGATGACAGTCGATCGGAAAGCAGCTCGAGCATCGCGGCGTCCGACGCGTTGAACCTGTCGAGCTCGTAGCTCCCGGCGTAGAGCACTCCGAGCGGATGTTCGTCGGAGAGGATGGGGACTGCGACGACCGATCGAAGGCCACTGTTGCGCAGACCGGGAGTGACGATATTGATCTTCGAGATGTCCGCGACGATGAGCGGGCGCCGGTTTTCCAGAACCCAGCCAGCCATGCCCTGACCGGCCCGAATCCCAACGTTCAGTGAGACCTCTTCGTCGAGGCCCGTGGCCGCCCGCGCGATCAGTTCGTCCCCCGACTCGTTGGCGAGGAGGATGGCCACGGTGTCGACCTCGAGTGAGCGGCTCATGGCGACGATTGCGTCGCGGAACAGCCTGTCGAGGGACTGCTCGGTGGTGGTCGCGTCGGCGGCCGCCGACAGGGTCTTCCACCACTGGCCGGCCGACGCGCCGGCAACCTTCGCGGCCCGCTGTGCGGCCGCGAGATGCTCGACGTCTAGGCGCCTACGTTTGGGCATCGAGGTCCGATCCGAGGGTGAGAACCGGCGAAGTTTCACGCCCAGACAGAGCCATTTCAAGATCGGGGACCCTTGCCTCCGTTGACAGGTCTCCCGCCACCCCCGAAGCATGGCGCGTCGAGACGGTATCCGCCTGATGGCCTGCCGGACCTGCTCGCCTCGGGTCTCTTGGCGCCCGGATGACGGACCGAGGTGGGTGGAAGGGAAGTGTCCGGCGGCGACGCTCGGAACCAGAAAACGGTGCGAAAGAGAATCGGGTATTGCCGGAGCTGCGCCGGCGTGGTTCAGGCGGCCATCAGAACGTCGACCCGCTCGTTCGGCAGCCCGCGCACGCTCGGCAGCGCCAGCACGATCCCGACGGTCAGGACCAGCCAACCCGCGCCCAGCCACAGCGTTCCCGACACGCCGAGAAGGGACACGATCGCCCCCTCGAGCACGAACCCGATTGGCAGCAGGACCATCGACCCGAACCAGTCGTAGGCGCTGGCGCGCGAAAGGACCTCTGGCGGGAGTTGTCGTTGCATGGTCGTGTCCCAGACGGGCCCGAAGATGCCGAAGCCGACGCCGCTCACGAAGCCGGCCGCAGCCACGACCGGTACGGGAGCCCGTAGGGCCAGGACCATCAGGATGACGGCCCAGCCGAGCATGGCCAACTCACCGGCCAGCATCGGCCGTCGCGGCTGGAACCGCAGCATCAGCACCGCTGCGATCGTGGCTCCGGCCCCTTGGCATGCGAGCACGATTCCCCAGGTGACCGCACCGCCGTACGACTGCTTCGCCACGACCGCTCCCAGGACGAAGAACGGCGGGAAAACCAAGAGCCCGAGCGTGCAGAACTGGGCGACGACGGACCAGAGCCAGGTCCGTGATCGGAACGCGTGCCATCCGGCCAGCAGTTGGCGGCCCAACGACTCCTCGTTCTCTCCGCCGCCCGTCCACCCGACGCGGAGCCCGACGAGGCAGGCCGCGCCGACCGCGTAGGAGAGCGCGTCCCCGGCCACCGCCCACCCGCTCCCGACGGTGGCGACGAGGATTCCGGCGATGGCCGGGCCGACGAGGGTCCCGCCCCACTGGGCGGCGCCGTTCAGCGCGTTGGCCTGGTGCAGGGTCTCGGGCGTCGTCACCTGGGGGATGAGCCCCGTCATCGCCGGCGTGAAGAATGCGGTGCCGATGCCGACGGTGAACTCGAGGACGATGAATCCCCACAGGGGCGGCCGGCCGGTGAGCAGCCAGTAGGCGAGCCCACCCTGGGCCCCGAAGCGGAGCAGGTCGGCACCGAGCATGACGGCGCGCCGGTTGATCCGGTCGGCGAGCACGCCGGCCACCAACAAGAACAGCGCGAGCGGGAACACGTCGGCGGCGAGCACGAAGCCGACATCGGAGGTCGAGCCACCGCGACCGAGTACGGCAAAGGACAGCGCGACCGGGATCATCCCGGTCCCGATGAACGAGGTCAGACGGCCGATGAAGTAGAGGCGGAAGTCT
>Ga0182018_10002771_pt1 | contig 16861 bp, 11 predicted proteins | sample 812P2MmetaG_FD_120490 | JGI IMG/M metagenome (GOLD analysis project Ga0182018, IMG submission 120490) | Permafrost microbial communities from Stordalen Mire, Sweden - 812P2M metaG | ecosystem: Environmental > Terrestrial > Soil > Wetlands > Permafrost | place: Sweden: Stordalen | collected... | reverse complement strand
CTTTGGCACCTATTGGGGGCTCGGCGTCAAGCTGGTCTGGGCTGCCGCCGGCCTGGCCATTCCGCTGCTGGCCGTAACGGGACTGCTGATGTATTGGAATCGGGCGCTCAGAAGAAAATGGAAACACCTCCGCCGGCCGAAGTCTCAGACGGTTCCTGCGCCGGCAATGGCCCGCACCGTCCGCTGAGGTTTCTCATAACCTTATTCTCTTTTGTGCAATGTTTATGATAGGCTATTTGGGAACAAGGCTTATTGGAAAACAACACTATGGCAAAAACGAACTCGGCCAGCCGCGACATCGCGACGGCGATTCACCCCTACACGAATCTGAAGGCGCACGAGACCGAAGGTCCGCTGGTGATCACCGAGGGCGATGGGGTATTTGTCCGCGGCGAAGACGGCAAGACGTATCTCGAGGGACTCTCCGGGCTGTGGTGCGTCAGCCTGGGATTTTCCGAGCGGCGTCTGGCCGAGGCCGCCTACCGCCAGATGTTAAAGCTGCCTTTTTACCACACGTTTGCTCATAAAGCGACCGATATCGGTATAGAACTCGCCGAAAAGCTCCTGAGTATTGCGCCAGTTCCGATGACCAAGGTGTTTTTTGTGAACTCCGGCTCGGAAGCCAATGATACAGTCGTCAAGCTGGTTTGGTATTACAACAATGCCATCGGCCGCCCGCGCAAGAAGAAGATCATCAGCCGCACCAAGGCATACCACGGCGTAACCGTGGCCAGCGCCAGTCTCACGGGGCTTGCGAACAATCATCGCGACTTCGACCTGCCCATCGACAAGATCCTGCATGTCGAGTGCCCGCATTACTATCGCTTTGGCCTGGCGGACGAAACCGAGGAAGCGTTTTCCAGCCGTATGGCGGATTCTCTGGAACAGCGCATTCTGAGCGAAGGTCCCGAGACCGTGGCGGCATTTATTGCCGAGCCGATTATGGGCGCCGGCGGTGTTTTGCTGCCGCCTGCGACTTATTGGGAGAAAATCCAGGCTGTTTTACGAAAATACGACGTTTTGCTGATTGCCGATGAAGTCATTTGCGGATTTGGCCGCACTGGTGAAATGTGGGGAACTACCACATACGGCTTGAAGCCCGATATGATCACCTGTGCCAAGGCGCTGTCCTCCGGTTACCTGCCGATCGGCGCGGTCATGGTCTCCGAACCAATCTACGCCGCGCTGGTGAAGCAATCCGAAAAAATCGGAGTGTTCAGTCACGGCTTCACCTATAGCGGTCACCCGGTAACCTCGGCGGTCGCTTTGGAGACGCTGAACATCTACGAACAGGACGACATGCTGTCGCATGTGCGCCGCATGGCGCCGCGAATGCAGGACGGCCTGCGCCGGTTCGCGAATCATCCGCTGGTTGGCGAGGTTCGGGGAATGGGACTGATCGGAGCGATCGAGCTGGTTCGGGACAAAGCTACGAAAGCGCCGTTCGATCCCGCCGAGGCTGTCGGCCCGTTTCTCGTCAAGCGGGGTCATCACCACGGTTTGATACTCCGTGCCTTGGGCGACTCCATCGCGTTCTGTCCTCCGCTCATCATCAACGAAGCGGAAATCGATCTGATGTTGGAAAGGTTCGCGTTGGCCCTCCAGGACACGTTCGCAATGGTTCGGGAACGCGGCCTAATTGAGAGCGGGCTGGTGCCGGCACTCGCGAAGTAGATCGCTGCTTTCTATACACGGGTCCTACGCGTGCACAGGAGGTATGTGTCCGCTCCACGGCCGGGCTTCTTCCAATTGCGCCGCCAGCCGGATCAATACGTCCTCGCGCGCATATGCTGCTCCTAATTGGACACCCACCGGTAAACCGTCCTTCGTCCAATGCAGCGGCAGGCTCATCGCGGGCTGTCCGGCCAAATTGAAATACGCCGTGAACGGCCACCACAACACGGAAGTTTTCAAGCGGGCCGAATCCATGCCGAACGCTCCCAGCTTGGGCGTGACGGTTCCCGTCACTGGCGTGACCAGCACGTCGTAGCCGCCGTCGCGATCATGGCCCCACCAGCCGGCGAACGCGCGAGTGAACGCGTCCATGTCTTCCAGAGCCAAGACATAATCGGCCGCGCTGACGCTGCGCGCGCGATCCAGCCAATACAAGGTGTCGGGATCGAGATTGTCCCGGCCTGCCTTCTTGCCCAATTTGCGCTCAAACGATTCGAGCGCGGCGAGCAAACGGACCGCCCAGATGCGGCTCCAGATGGTCGACGTTTTCGGATCATCGAGAATCGCTGGATGAGCCAATTCCACGGAGTGGCCCAAGGATTCGAGCAGTTTCCCCGCTTGCTCGACCGCCTCCTGGCATTCCGGATCAAGGCTGCCGTCGAGCGCAGCGGGCAATCGATTCCACAACCCGATTCGAAGTTTGCCGGGATCCACGCCGACCTCGCTCGCGTAGGATCGAACAGGTGTCGGCGGAGGCATGGGATCGCCTGGCAGCGCGCCCGAAGCGAAATCCATGCAGGCCGCCAGATCGCGAACAGTCCGTGTCTGGAATCCCTGCACGCTCACCGGAGTGAGCCATTCCGTGGATGGCCAAATGTTGATGCGGCCCCGCGTGGGCTTCAATCCCACCAGCCCGCAAGCCGCCGCAGGTACTCGAATGGACCCGCCGCCATCGCTGCCGTGCGCCACTGGAACCATCAGAGCAGCTACCGCGGCGCAGGAACCGCCGCTCGATCCACCGGCCGTCCGCGTCAGATCCCAAGGATTTCGCGTCGGCCCCCAGGCCAGCGGCTCGGTGGTCGCAACGGCTCCGAACTCCGGTGTGTTGGTTCGGCCGAGATTGATGAAACCGGCAGCTTGGATGCGGCGAGCCAGCTCGGTGGTGACGCTGGCGACGTAGCGATTTTCCTTGAGAAACCGCGAACCACTGGAATCCGGCTCGCCCGCCGTCGTGCAACCGAGGTCCTTGGTGAGGAACGGAACACCGTGGAACGGAGCTTGCGGCAAATGCGCCGAACGCGCCTCGTCGCGAGCCTTTTCGAAACGATCCCACACTACTGCGTTCAATTGCGGGTTCACCTTCTGGATACGCTGGATGGCTGCGTCCACCAGCTCCAGTGGCGACGCCTCGCGCCGGCGAACCAGCTCGGCTTGCGCTGTGGCATCCAGGATGTTGAGTGCGGAGGGTTGCACGTTCGCTGTCAAAAAGTGGGCGGAGTGTTAATCCAGAGGATGAGCGTCTCGGTCTTCCCAGGGTTGGACCAGCGATGCTGAGTCTTGCTGCTGAAATAGAAGCTGTCACCCGCTCGCAGCTGGAACGCCTCGCCCGCTAACTCGATGTCCAGCCGGCCACGCACCAGATACAGAAATTCCTCGCCTTCGTGCGAGTAGAACTCGCCGCTGCCCGCTCCCGAAGCGACGCGAAACAGATGCGGCTCCATCGTAATCTTCCCGGAGGCCAGCAGCTCCATTCGAACTCCCGGCCCGCCTTCCAGGCTCTCGCGATCCTGCGGCCTCACCAGCGGCCCAGTGCCGTCGATGGGGTTGAAGAGATCGAGAATATTGAGGCCGTAATATTGCGCCAGTTTGCGCATGATGCCAATGGACGCGCCGCTCTGCGAGCGCTCCAGGTTGCTGAGGAAACCGATCGACACGCCGACCGCGTTGGCCACGGTGGCGAGCGATTCTCCGCGCTGGAGGCGCAGCTTGCGAAACCGCGGGCCGATGGACGATTGTTCTTCCACGGGGCGCGCGGCACGATGATTGAGCAGCCCCTCTTGCTTCAGTTGATTCAGAATTGCGGGTGCGTTCAGCCCTTGTATTCGCCGCAAATAAATGGCCCGTCGCAGCACCCGCAGGTCGTCGTTGGTATAGAGCCGGTACTTGCTCTGACTGCGCGTGGGGCTGGCCAGCCCGAGCTTCTCCCACGAGCGCACCATGGAGGCGGACACACCCAGCCGTTGCGCCACCGCGCCAACTTTCAGCGCCTCGCCAACTTTCCTCATGGAACCCGCCGCTTTCCTCTGGCGACCTGTGGTTTTGGAGTGTGAGTTAGAAGAAGCCTTGGACAAGGATGTCTCTGCGTGGCCCTCGTTGGGCTGATTCTTAGTCTTCTGAGTATAGCAGTCGCAGCGATGCCACTTACGGCAAAACGGCGATTCCCGCGTAGGTAATGTCGGTCTGGAGATCCCAGGTTTTTTCCAGCTTGAGCGTGGCGGCGTCGTACACCTCAATTTCAAAACCGGCGCCGTAGATGTAGAGCTTCTTGCCATCGCTCGACATGCCGAAGCTGAAGCGCGTGCGGCACGAGACTTCAGCTCGATCAGTGACGCGATCGCTGCTCAGATCAAATTTCCAGAACTCGCAGCGCTTATTTCCATTGGCACCATTGGCAACCACGGTATAAGCAGACTTCTTGTCCGGGGTGACCTGGATACCCGCCATGCCGGTCGGGGCCGGGCCGATCGGACTATAGTTCACCTGCCGCGTCGAAAGATCCAATCGCGCGAGACCGAACACGCGGTTGTGGATAATTGGATCGGCCGAGTTAAAGATGGACGTGTGCATGCCCGGCTGGCTGATCAAATCCAGATCGCCTCCCAGGCGGATATTCTCCATACCCTCGACGTCCGGCGCAGCGAGGTCCAATGTATCGACCACCTTGAAGTCCGAGGTCTGAAGAATTTTGATCTGGGGCCCGAACTGGTACAGATACTTTCCATCGGGCGAAACCTCAAAGGAGATGCGGTTGGTCCGTTCGTCCTCGAGCGGCATGTCCACGGTCTTGACGATCTTCTGCTGCGCCAGATCGATCACTGTGTACTTGCCGCGCGCCACGTCGAAGTGTTCGGGAAGTTTGTCGATCTCCCTGGTCACCGTGTAGAAGAACTTGCCTTCCGAGTCCGCTGCGCCGCCGCGGAAGCGGTACTGTTTGGTGGGCGTATTCAGCTCGAAATGATTGATCACCTTGCGCGTGGCCACATCAATCACTTCGATGCCGTTGTGATCGATGGTGGTGACATAGATCTTCTTGTGATCCGGCGCCAGACGAATCGACATGGGCGTACCGGTCACCAGAGGAATGCGGTCGACGATCTGGCCCTTGGCCTCATCGAACACCAGAACGGCGGCCGGATAGGCAGGAAGATACAGTGTGCCCGCGCTCGCAGCAGCCGCGAACAATGCCAGAAGCGGAAACAATCGTTTCATTACCATTGGAGATCTTAACCTTAACAAACAAGGTTACGATAAATCGGTGCGTTCGCGCTGATGCATCAAACTGGCAACTGCCCGTTGCGGGGGATCTTCACTCGCCGAGAGCGCTTCGATCACACCCGCACGATCCGCCGCCGTGCGATTCTGGTTCAGCTTGAACTTCCCCTGCAGCTTCCCGATCTGGATCTCGAACCCCGCGATTTCAGGGAACTGCTTCTGCATGAAAGGGTCGTTTGGATCGAAGTCCCAAGGCCGCTCAAAGGATTTCTCGTGCTTGCCAACCAAATCCTTCAGGAGCCCGACCATGGCAGCCTGATCCAGGATTTTGGGAACGCCGTAAGCATGCACCACCGTGTAGTTCCAAGTGGGCACGTTCGCTGGCTTCACGTACCAGGATGGCGAAATGTAAGTATGCGGGCCCTGGAAAATCACCAGCGCCTGAGAGCCGGATCGGAGGTCTTCGAGTTGCGGGTTTCTTATGGCGACGTGAGCGCGCAGCATTCCGTAGGGCTGTACGCCGCGATCCAGCAAAAACGGTATGTGCGACGCGGTCAGCTCGCCGTCTCTGTGCGTGATCAGCGTGGCAAAATTGAATTCCTCGATGAAGTCTTGGAGCTGGACCAAATCATCAACGGCGAACACCTTGGGGACATACATACTTGCCCATTGCAACATATCTGCAAGGAAGGATAGACTCGCAGCATGCCTGATCCACGGCCTGATCTACGTGTTACCCGGCGCGAAGCAGCACAATTGTTGGGCGTCGCGGCAGCCACGCAATTGCTCGCCGCCGAAGGCCCGGATCTCTGTTTCCTCACCGCCACTGAAATGGCGGAGCTGATCCGCCGCAAGAAACTGAGCGCACGCGAAACGCTGGACGCTCACCTCAAGCAAATCGAGCGCGTCAATCCCAAAGTAAATGCGATTGTCACGCTGGTGGCGGAGCAGGCCATCGACAACGCGCGCAAAGCAGACGAATCGCAGGCTCACGGCGCCGTGCTCGGACCATTGCACGGGCTGCCCATCGCGCACAAGGACCTGGTGGAAACCGCGGGTATTCGCACTACTTTCGGCTCGCGAATTTTCAAGGATAACGTGCCGACGCACGATGCGATCCTAGTGGAGCGGATCAAGAGAGCCGGTGCCATCTGCTTGGGCAAAACCAACACGCCGGAATTCGGCGCCGGATCACAGACGTTCAATGCCGTGTTTGGCGCAACCAAGAATCCGTATGATTTGACGAAAACATGCGGAGGCAGCAGCGGTGGAGCGGCGGTGAGCCTGGCGTCCGGCATGCTTCCGATCGCCGATGGCAGCGACAGTGGCGGCTCCTTGCGCAACCCAGCGGCGTTTTGCGGCGTGGTTGGATTTCGCGTCGCTCCCGGTCGCGTAGCGAACGCCGCCAGCGGAAATGCGTGGAACACGATCAGTGTTTCCGGTCCCATGGCGCGCACGGTTTCCGATGTGGCGTTGTTGCTCAGTGTGATAGCTGGGCCCGATCCGCGCTGTCCCATTTCGATCACCGAGCCCGGCTCTCGCTTCACGGCGAATCTGGAACGCAACTTCAAAGGCGTCCGCGTCGCCTGGTTCAAGGACATGGGTGGGATTCCCTTCGACCCGCGCGTTCTCAGCTTGGTCAATGCGCAGCGCAGGATTTTTGAGGGCCTGGGCTGCATCGTGGAAGAAGCCGAGCCGGATTGGACCGGCGCGCACGAGTCGTACGATACGCTGCGTGCCTGGGGCTACGCTGCCACGCAGTCCGAAAATGTCCGGCTGCATCGCGATCTGGTGAAGGACACCATCCAATGGGAAGTAGAGCGCGGATCCAAGCTGACCGGCGCAGACATTTCGCGTGCGCACACCCTGCGGAGCAAAGCCTGGGACAACATGCGGAGGTTTCAGGAGAAATACGAATACTTCATCACGCCCACGTCGCAAGTGCTGCCTTTCGATGTGACCCAGCCCTATCCCACCGAAATCGCCGGCGTCAAGATGTCCACTTACATCGAGTGGCAGAAATCCTGCATCTTGATTTCGTCGCTCGAAAACCCCGCTATTTCGATGCCCTGCGGCTTCACCGAAGACGGCCTGCCGGTCGGCCTGCAGATTGTCGGCCGGCATCGCGACGAGTGGAGCGTGCTGCAACTCGCGCACGCTTTCGAGCAAGCCACGCCAGCCGCTCGCCGTAGGCCGGCGATCGCTTAATTAGTTAGTGGCAACACGCCGACTTCGCGGGCGGCGGAGGCACGTCCATCGCCGGACTGCGCTCGAAGAATCCGTCCGGCCGGAACCCGAATCCGAGCATCGACACGGGCATCACGGGCCAGTCCTCCGGACGTGGAACGTGGTTATGGGCGAACACGTACCACAGCGCGATCTCGGTGTTGTCCACATTCCGATTGGCCTTGGTCCAGTTTGGCAGACCATCTCCGGTCGGATGCTGATTCGGATACTCCCCAGCCGCGTATCGCTCTTTCGGATGGTAGGGCGTCACCCAGACGTGATTCGACGTGAAGCCCGCGCGGCGCATTACCGCGGCGTCCGGCTGCACGAACGGCGGGCAGTTTTCGCCCGGAACCAAACGATACCCCACCGGCCGCCCGAGCCGATTCTTCTTGCTCGGGTTCACGACACGCCAGAAGCGCGCGGTCGCGGAATTCACCCGCCGCTGCGCCTCCTTCTCGGTAGCGAGCAGCGTCTCTTCCGCGACGAACGCGTTGCCGTGCGGATTGCTCGCGCCGGTTGGCACGCCGACACTGTTCACCTCGACCACCGAATTGTTCGGACCGTCCACGGTCGGCACCAGCCGGGCCGCGAAAATGTGCTGATGAAATGGCGCATTCAATTGCGGGGCCACTTCCAGGCCGTAGGGCGACTTCTCGCCCGGCGCCAACGCGGTTGTGTTCATAATCCCCGTCAGCTTGATCTCGCACTGAATCGATCCGTCCTGGTAGAAGTACCAATAGAATCCGTATTCATAGTTCCCTACAGTCGCGATGAAGGAAACCGACAGACGCCGCGACCTTCGCACCTCCGATTGGCCGGTGCGCCAATCCGTGTGCTTCCATAGAATGCCGAAGTCTTCCTCATGCAGGCATACCGCGTTCTTGAGCGGCGTGACGTTGCCGTGGCTGTCCACCAGCGGAAAATCAAAGTAATGGATCACGCCCAGACAATCGCAGCCCAGCGCCAGCGAGTTGGCCAGCATGCCAAGGCCGTATTCGCCGATGTCAAACGCGTTCTTGCGATAATACTGCTCGCGCGGGTCGCCGTACGGAACCACCATCTCGCAAATCGACGCACGATAGAGAACCGGGCGCTCCACCCCATCGTCGTTGTAGCTGATGGTGTGCAGCACTAAACCTTCGCGCGACGTGAAGCCTACACGGAATTTCCATTTCTGCCACTCCACCTGGTTGCCTTCCACCGTGAAGCTGGGGCCTTCCGGCTGCACGATGTCCACCGGCTTGAGGTCCTTCCGCATGTTCGGAATGTACTCGCGCGCCCAATTGGCGGGCTCGGGAGGCAGCGGAGCAATCGGATATTCCTCGATGCGGATGACCTTCATTTCGTAAAGATCCACAACCATCACCATGCTGTCCATGGGGCGTGCGTAGCCGTTGTCCTTAGGTTCCGACCGCAAGAAGCACAGCGCCCGCAGTCTCCGCACATCTTTGTCTTCCGGCAATTCGGTGCCGTACATGCCGGCCGACCACGGTTCCACCATCACCAGATCGGCGTCCGTCACTCCACGCTTCTTCAGCGCGTCCTGAAACAGCGGCGATCGCCGGACGGCCTGCTCGCACTCACTAAACTCATCCAGCATGACCGAAGGCTGGACACCGCTCGGAAGCGGCGTGACCGACCCGACGGATTTGCTGACCAGATCCACCACCACCTCGTACGACGCGCGCTTGCCGCGGTCCAGCAGAACAGCCAGCGCCTTCCGTTCAAACGGGCTGCCGGGCCGGTGCTTCTCCACTAAGCTTTTCGCGGGTTCTATCAAGTTGATGGAGGCAATCCGAACATTGTCGCCGAGGTACCTTTCCCGCCCCAGGATTCCTACCGCGCTCTCCAGTTCGGCCGCATCCAAAGGATCCAGCGGATGCATGGGTGTCTCCAAACTCTTGGCCGATGGAGCCGCCACGTGCTCCGAAGTCTCGTGCTTGATTTCAGTTGGTATTGCCATGTTGCCGCCCCTCCAAACGAGAACGGTTCGCTTAAGTCTGATGCTAGTATAAGTGGATGGAACTTGGCAATACTTCGGTAAGGTTGGTAAACCCCGCCGCCCCGTCCGCGCCAGAGTCTCCAAAATCCGCCTCTTATGGATTGAAATCCGCATCGTTATCGCCACTGGAGACATTGGCGCAATCTGTAGCCGTAATTGCACCCACCGGCGCCCCGGTGATGACCATTCCTCTCGTATTCGGGTTGGCTGGCCAAGGCGCGGCCATCGCTTTTCTGATTTCCACCATCGGCGTTCTGCTGGTGGCGCTCAACGTAAACCAGTTCGCCAGAATCTCGTCCTCGCCCGGTTCTTTGTACACCTACATTACCGACCACATGCATCCCAGATGGGGCGTCTTGGCCGGGTGGGCCTTGTTGATCGCGTATGTCGGCACCGCAGCGGCCGTCAGCGCCGGCGTCACAAATTATGCCAATGTTATCCTGCGAGACCGCTTCGGCGTACAGGCATTTCCATTGCTATTAACGGGGCTTGTCACGGCCATCGCATGTTTCTTGGCTTATAGCGACGTGCAAATCTCCGCGCGACTCATGCTGTGGCTGCAGGCCGCGTCGGTGGCCTTGATTTCCGCCATCGCGATCGCCGTTATCGCGAAGCACGGATGGCATCTCGACATGCAGCAGCTCACTTTGCAAGGCGTCACTCCGGAAAGACTTCGCCTGGGACTGGTGCTCGCGATATTCAGCTCCGTGGGATTCGAAAGCGCGACCTCGCTGGGCTCGGAGGCCAGGAATCCGTTGACCAGCATCCCGCGAGCAGTGAAATGGAGCGCTATCCTGGCCGGCGCGTTCTTCTTTTTGTGCGCGTATGCCGAAGTGTTGGCATTTCGCGGCGAAGCACAAAGCCTGAGCCAGAGTTCCTCTCCGTTGCATGTACTCACGCAACAGGTCGGTCTTCCGCCAATCATGGGGACCCTTACCGATCTCGGCGCCGTAGTGACCTTCTTCTCCTGTTTTCTGGCTTGCATTACCGCGGCCGCCCGTGTGCTGTTCCTCATGGGACGGCATGGCGCGCTGCACTCCGTGCTGGGCGAAGCGCATGCAGCCAATCAAACCCCGCATCGCGCCGTGCTGCTGAGTTCCATCGCCGCCTTCCTCCCTGCCGGAATCATGACGCTGCTGGGGCTGAACCTCTTCGACATTTACGGCCTGATCGGCACTCTCGCAACATTCGGATTCGTCACCGCGTATATTCTGGTCTCGGCTGCCGCGCCGCTGTTCCTGCGTTCGCGAGGCTGCTTGACGCCGCAGGCCATCGGCATTTCCGTTCTGGCTATTCTTGCGATGGCAGCAGCGCTGCTGGGCAACCTCTATCCGGTCCCTGCCGCGCCGTACTCCTACCTGCCCTATCTTTATGCGGGGCTGCTCCTGATGGGCTTCGCGTGGTCCACGATTTGGATCGCCCGCTCGCCTTCCTTCGCGCCCGAAATCCCCGGCGATTTGGGCGCGCTGCCAAATGAGACCGACTAACCTATGAACTCCCGGGATCGCGAACTTGGAATGGACCGTCCCATCAAACGGCGGGATTTTCTGAATGGCGTAGCGGTCGCGATCGGCACGTCCTTGCTGGGAGCAAAATCAGCGGCCGGTCAATCGCCACCCGCCGACTATCCGCCCGCGCTCACTGGAATGCGCGGCCTCTATCCCGGCTCATTCACTACCGCTCACTCGCTACGCGATCATAGTTTCTGGAACAACCATGCGGACAAACCAGCCGATACTGGCGAACGCTATGACCTGGTAATCGTCGGCGGAGGTATCAGCGGTTTGAGCGCCGCCTATTTCTACAGAAAAGTCGCGGGCGACAACGCGCGCATTCTGATTCTGGATGTTCTGGACGACTTCGGCGGCCACGCCAAACGCAATGAGTTCGACGTCGACGGCCGCAAGCTGCTCGGCTACGGCGGCACCTACGCGATCGAGAGCCCGAGTCCCTATAGCCCCATCGCGAAGAGCGTCATCGACGACCTTGGCATTGACGTGACCTCCGACGCGCGAGTGAGGGACACCAAGCTTTATCCGTCACTCGGCATGGGCCCTGGCGTGTTTTTCGATAAGGAAACCTTTGGCGCCGACCTGCTGCTGCCCGATCCCAAACCCGAGAAGGATGCTGATTTTGGCGATCCAGGCACTTCTGAAACGCACTGGAAGGAGTTCCACGAACAGGCGCCCTTGCCGGCCGGAGCGAAGCAAGACATCCAACGTATTTACGAGGGCACGAAGGATTACATGCCGGGCGTGTCTTCGACCGAAAAGAAAGCTCGCCTGGCAAGGATGACCTACGCGAAGTACCTGACCGACATCGTGGGCGCGGACCCGGCGGTGGTCAAGTATTTTCAAACGCGCCCGCATGCCTACTTCGGAGTGGGCATCGACGCCGTCTCGGCTCAAGACGCCTGGGGATTCGGGCTTCCTGGCTTTCAGGGTTTGGATCTTGGCAATGAACCTGGCCCCGGCATCAGTCACGACTCTATTCAGAACGAAGAGGCCGAGAAGTATTGGTTTCATTTCCCCGACGGCAATGCATCCATCGCCCGTTTGCTGGTGCGGAAGATGCTGCCGGCCGCAATTCCCGGGAATTCAGCCGAGGACGTGGTGACGGCGCGCGCTAACTATGCATTGTTGGACGAAGCCGGCTCCAACACTCGCATCCGCCTGAACAGCACCGTGGCGCGGGTGCGGCACCTAGGCGACGTTGACACGGCCAAGGAAGTTGAAGTGGCCTACGTCAAGGACGGCATATTGCAATCGGTTCGCGCGGGACGCGGCATCTTGGCGTGCTGGCACCAGATGATTCCGTATCTCACCGATGAGCTTTCCAAGCGTCAGCGCACCGCGTTGGCGTCGGCCACGAAAGTGCCGATCGTCTACACCAACGTCGTGCTCAAGAATTGGACCGCGTTTCAGAAGGCGGGCGTCAATTCGGTGTATGCGCCCGGCAGCTATTTCGAGGCCATGCAACTAGACCTAGCGGTGAGCATGGGCGATTACAAATGTCCCCGAACGCCTGAAGAACCGATTGTCGTGCACCTGATGAAAACGCCCTGTCATCCCGGTCTTCCCGCGCGCGATCAACATCGCGCCGGCCGCGTTGAGTTGTACGGTACGACCTTCGAAACGTTCGAACGCAACATTCGTGATGAGTTTGCTCGCTCTCTTTCCAAGGGCGGGTTCGATCCCGCGCGCGAAATCGTAGCCATCACAGTCAATCGCTGGCCGCATGGCTATGCCTACGAATACAATTCCTTGTTTGATCCGTTCTGGCTGGAGGGCGGCGAACAACCATGCGTTGTGGCGCGCCAGCCCTTCGGAAGAGTGGCTATCGCAAACGCGGACGCCGCAGCCTACTCCTACACCGACGCCGCCATCGACGAAGCGTATCGCGCGGTCAACGATCTGTTGGGGATCGCACGAGGCTAAAGATCTTCGAGCGCTGCGGGAGATTCCGGAAGCACCTGTCCGCCGTCCACCACGATGGTTTGCCCAGTGATAAACCCCGCTTCGTCGCTCGCGAGAAACAGCGCAGCGTAAGCAACGTCGTCAACCGAACCCAGCCGCCGCTGAGGGATCGCGGATGTCATTCCCGCGATGTACTCGGGCCCGAGCGCTTCGACGCCCTCGGTCAGAATGTTTCCCGGCAGCACGGCGTTCACAGTGATCTTGTGCGGCGCCAGTTCGATCGCCGCAGTGCGAACGAAACCGAGTTGTCCCGCTTTGCTGGCCGCATAGTGGCTCCAGCCGGGGTATCCGGTGATCGGCCCGGTGATCGACGAAGTAACGACAATGCGCCCGTTGCCCCGCGCCTTCAGTCCCGGCAGGCACGCGTTCACCGTGAGAAAGGTCCCTTTGAGGTTGATGTCGAGCACCTGATCCCAATCGGCGACGCTCATCTCTCCGAGCTTCGCGGCGGGAAAAATGCCAGCGTTGCAACAGACGATGTCGATGCCGCCATGCCGCTCGACCGCCGTCGCCGCCATTCTTGCGCAATCTTCGGGCCTGGAAACATCCGCAGCCACGGCGCTCGCGATTCCTCCCCCACCGCCAATCAAAGCACGGATCTCGGATACGGCGGCCTCGGCCTGCGTCAAGTCCCGCGCCACAAGCAAAACCTTGGCGCCCTTGCTGGCGAAGACGCGCGCAATCCCCTTCCCGATCCCCTTGCTTGCGCCGGTCACGATGACGGAACGGCCTGAGATGGATGTCAGCACAATCAGACCATTCTAGCGGGAACTTGCCTGCCGCCACGGTTCTCCCCGACTTGACAGGGTTGCAAAAATCCTGCAAGCTCAACGAAAGCATGCAATTCAGCCGCCGGCAGTTTGTAGGAATCATGGGAGCGGCCACGGCGCTCCGAGGGGCAACCGTAAGGGCCGATCTGGTCCTATATAACGGCACCATTCACACGATGGATCCCGCCAATCCTCAGGGGGAGGCCGTCGCCATCTCCGGTGGACGCTTTTTGGCCGTGGGGACCAAGGACGAAATCGAGAACCTGGCGTCGGCAAACACCAAGCGGATCGATCTTGGCGGACGCACCGTCCTCCCAGGATTCATCGATGCCCACTTGCACACAGCCTCCTCCGGATTACGGCACCTCAAGGAAGTGGATTGCGACCTGCGCTCTATCGCCGCCATTCAAGCAGCCATCCGCGAGCGCGCCGCCAAGACCCCGCCAGGCCAGTGGGTGGTTGGGTTCAAGTACGATGACACCAAGACCTCCGACGGCCGCGCTCTCACCATCGCGGATCTCGACGCCGCGGCGCCCGGCCACCCGGTGCTCATCAATCATCGCGGCGGCCATACATCGTGGGTCAATTCCAAAGCGCTGGCCGTGGCCGATGTGAATGAGAAGACGCCCGATCCGCCAGGCGGCAAGTTCGAGCGCGGCCCCAACGGTAAGCTAACCGGGCGGGTGCTGGAATCGGCGAACGATCCTTTTCGCTCCAAGATTCCCAACACCGCAACGCGCGCGGACCGGCAAGCCGGCGTCAAGCTCATCACCAAGATGATCGTGCGCAGCGGAATTACTTCGGTCAACGATCCCACCGGGCAGCCCGAAGATCTCATCGCTTATCAGGATGCCTACGCGGCCGGCGACCTCAGCGTGCGAGTTTACGGCTTCATCAGCCAGCCCTATATAAAGAAGATGCTTCCTTCCGGAGTCCATTCCGGCTTGGGTAACGAGTGGGTCCGCGTGGGCGCCATGAAAATGTTCTGCGATGGGTCGATCTCCGAGCGAGATGCGCGAGTTTCCCAGCCCTACGTCGGACGGCCGAACGACTTCGGAATCCTGGTCAACAACGAGGAGCAGCTTTTCGAAATGGCCCGCGAACCCTACGCGGCCGGTTGGCAGATCGGCACCCATGCCAACGGGGATGTGGCCATCGATATCGTGCTGCGCGTCTATGACCGCTTGCAGCGTGAGACGCCCAAGAAAGATCCCCGTTTCCGCATCGAGCATTGCACCATCATCAATGACGATCTGGTTCGCCGCATCAAAGCGCAGGGCGTGATTCCGGCTCCCTTCTCCAGCTACGTCTACTATCACGGCGAGAAGATGAAGGCGTATGGCGCCGAGCGATTGAATTCCATGTTCGCGTTGCGCAGTTTCCTGGACGCCGGCATTCCCTGCACCATGTCGTCGGATTATCCGCCGGGTCCCTTTGAGCCGATGATGTTCCTGCAATCGGCGGTGACGCGCACCGATACGATGGGAAATGTTTGGGGACCCAAGCAACGCATCACAATCGCGGAGGCTCTTCGCGTCGGCACCGTGAACGGCGCGCATGCATCATTTGAAGAAAAGCTCAAGGGTTCCATTGAAGTGGGCAAGCTGGCCGATCTGGTGGTCCTCGGCCGTGATCCGCTGAGGGAAGATCCCTCGTCCCTGGTCACGATTCCCGTCGAGCGTACCATGGTAGGCGGAGAGTGGAAGTTCGAGGCATAGCGAATATGAAACGGTACGTCCTTGTAATCGCCGCGGCCGGCATCTTGATTGCGGCCACCGGGACCAAGCCGGGCGACGTTACCGAAGCGAGGGTAATCGCCGAGTCATCCTCGGGCAACAACTGGCTGGTGGGCGGACGCTCCTTCGATGAGCAACATTTCAGCCCTTTAAAGCAGATTACCGACAAGAACATCGGGAGCCTGGGCCTGGCGTGGGCCACCGACATCGAGAGCGCGATGGGACTGGCGACGGAACCGATCGTTGTCGATGGCATCATCTACGTGAGCGCTCCACAATCGCGCGTGTACGCCGTGGATGCTGTTTCCGGGAAAGTGCTATGGAGATTTGATCCCAAAGTGCGCTTGGACAGGATGCGGAACTCCTGGTCGGCGCACAGCAATCGCGGCTTGGCGGTGTGGGCGGGCAAAGTGTATGTCGGTACCGGCGATTGCCGCCTGGTCGCAATCGACGCTGCATCCGGGGAAAAGGCGTGGGAGTCGCCCGTTTGCGACGGTTCTACAACCGGCATCACGGGGGCGCCGCACGTCGGCAAGGGCAAAGTGTTCATCGGCTACAACGGTTCGGACATCGGCGTGCGAGGATCGCTGGTGGCCTTCGACGCGGCTACAGGCAAAGAATCCTGGCGCTTCTGGACAGTTCCCGGCGATCCAGCTAAGGGATTCGAATCCAAAGCACTCGAGATGGCCGCCAAGACCTGGTCCGGCGACAAATGGTGGGAAGTCGGCGGCGGCGATGTTTGGGACCCGATCACCTACGATCCCGCAACCGGCCTGGTGATTTTCGGAACCGCCGGAGCGGAGCCCGAGGTGCTATTCGGCGACAAGGCGGACAAGAAAGTCGGCGGCGACCGGCTTTTTGCCGGATGCGTGATCGCGGTGAACGCGGACACCGGCGAGTATGTCTGGCACTTTCAAACCAGCGCGCAGGATTTTCATACCGAGAACATGCACATCCTGCTTGCCGATCTGGTCATGAATGGACAGAAACGCCGCGTGGCGATCACGGCGCCGAAGAACGGCTTCATCTACGTGTTGGATGCCCGCACCGGGTCGCTCGTGGAGGCGAAGCCCGTCGCCAAGGTGAGTTGGGCCACGTCCATCGATCTCAAAACCGGACGTGCGATAGAAGTGCCAGCACCTGCGGACGGCCGTCGGCCATTAACCGGCGGCCACAACTGGTGGCCCATGAGCTTCAGCCCGATTACCGGCCTGGTCTATCTTCCGTTGCATGACGTCAAGGAGAAGCAATTAGCACCGGACGAATTTCCAGAAGAAGGAAAGCTCGTAGCCTGGGATCCCAGCAGCCAATCGGTTCGGTGGTCCGTCACGGAACCGATCGCGACCAATGGCGCCGTCCTCGCTACCGCGGGAAACTTAGTCTTTCAAGGCGAGGGTACCGGCGAGTTCTCGGCTTACTCGGCCGACAGCGGGCACAAAGTCTGGTCGATCAAAACAGGCTCGGCGATTCACTCCGTACCGG
>Ga0182018_10002770_pt1 | contig 16867 bp, 12 predicted proteins | sample 812P2MmetaG_FD_120490 | JGI IMG/M metagenome (GOLD analysis project Ga0182018, IMG submission 120490) | Permafrost microbial communities from Stordalen Mire, Sweden - 812P2M metaG | ecosystem: Environmental > Terrestrial > Soil > Wetlands > Permafrost | place: Sweden: Stordalen | collected... | reverse complement strand
TTCAAAATTCGCGAGCCCATAGGCTTCGTAGATTTGCACACTCGAGACCACCATGATCTGCGACAGCGCGAATGCAACGCGCTGACGCAATTGATCAGGGTTATTCAGGGCGTGCGTGAAGAAATCCAGTTGCACCTGAAAGGGTGTGTATTGCTCGCGGGCACACAGGCTCGCGGCATCAGGCGGATTCGAACCGTCGCCCGAGCAACTCGTTGGGGCGGTGTGCGGCGTATAGCTGTAGCCCGTGTACTGGGTCGGAGGATACGCAATTTGTTCGCTGATATAGGCATCGATGCCTATGCTTTGAACATGGGCGACGTCGCTGGCCGTGACACCGAAGGTCGCCTGCTCGAGCAGCCGGGCCGCGTCCATCGGATCAACGGTCGACGCCGTCGTCGTCGTCGTAGTGGTCGTAGTTGATGTAGTTGTCGTGCCCGTCGTTGTCGCAGAACCCACGCTAGTGCTGCCGCCACCTCCGCAGGCCGTGAGGGCGAGCATCATGGCGCATGTTGCCGCGAATCCGCAGCGAGGAACGGGCAGCCGGATCGTGTCAAAGCGCGGGCTAGCCACGGTTCGTCTCCCTACGTGTGCATCCCTGCCGACGTAACGCGTGGTTGCGCTAACGGTTGACGCAGGATTGAATTACAAGCTGACCAGCGGCACGCCGGTCAGGTCAATGATGCAGTGCGGGGGCGAAACTGTTAAATCTGGATCATGAACCTGGATAGCGAAAAGCCATGTTGCCTTAAGTTCATCAGATAACGTTGAGGAGGAAGTCATGCAGAAGCGGAGACTGGGAAAGAGCACTCTGGAAGTGTCGGCACTCGGACTCGGCTGCATGGGCATGAGCCACGGCTACGGTCCGCCGGGCGACAAACAAAAGATGATCGAGCTGATCCGCGCAGCCGTAGCGCGCGGCGTTACATTCTTCGACACGGCGGAGATCTATGGCCCGTTCGTAAACGAAGAGCTCGTAGGCGAAGCTCTCGCGCCGTTCCGTAGCCAGGTCGCAATCGCCACCAAGTTTGGTTTCAAGATTACCGACGGCAAACAGTCCGGCCTCGACAGCCGGCCCGAGCACATCAGGCAGGTCGCCGAGGCCTCGCTGAAGCGACTCAGAACCAATGTCATCGATCTCTTCTACCAGCACCGTGTCGACCCCGCCGTCCCGATCGAGGATGTCGCAGGTGCGGTGAAGGACCTCATCCGCGCGGGCAAGGTCAAACATTTTGGCCTGTCCGAAGCGGGGGCGCAGACGATTCGGCGCGCCCACGCAGTCCAGCCTGTAACTGCGATACAGAGCGAATACTCACTCTGGTGGAGAGAGCCAGAGACGAAAGTGCTGCCGACGCTTGAGGAACTCGGTATCGGCTTCGTTCCGTTCAGTCCACTCGGCCGGGGATTCCTGACGGGAACGATCAACGAGAGCACGACGTTCGACAGCACGGACTTTCGCAGCATCGTTCCGCGCTTCACGCCCAAGGCCCGAAAAGCGAATCAGTCTCTGGTCGATCTGCTTGCCGGGATCGCCGCACGCAAGAACACGACGCCCGCCCAGCTTGCGCTGGCTTGGCTGCTTGCGCAGAAGCCGTGGATCGTCCCAATTCCTGGCACCACGAAGCTGCAGCGCCTCGAGGAGAACATCGGCGCCGCGGCGCTCAACCTCACTGCGGACGACCTGCGCGAAATCGAGGGCGCCGCGTCGAAGATCACCGTGCAGGGTGACCGCTACCCCGAGCAGTTGAATCGGCTGGTAGACCGGTGAGTGTTTTTGTAACGTTACAAGTTCCAAATCGGTGGTGCCGCGCTGAAAGACTTGCAACCGTGCACCTCATCGTGGCCGCGACTCGCGTACAAAAGGGAGAAGGCAATGCAGACCAATCGTCGTGCGGTCGTCAAACTATCCGCATCCGCCTTGGCGGGGCTGGCCTTTCGCGGACTCGCACTAGGGGCCGACACCAGCAAAGCTCCCAAGCCCCTTCGCATCCTCATCCTCGGCGGTACTGGGTTCATCGGTCCGCATCAGGTTCGCTACGCGCTATCCCGGGGTCACACGATCACGGTCTTCAATCGGGGTCGTCGGGAACAGGATTGGCCAGGGCCAGTCGAGGAATTGCTGGGTGATCGCGACACGGGCTATCTCAAGTCCTTGCGGGGCCGCAACTGGGATGTCTGTATCGACAATCCGGCCATGCTGCCTTTCTGGGTGCGCGACGCCGGTCTCGCGCTGCATGACAAGGTCAAACAGTACGTCTTCATTTCCACGGTATCGGCCTACGCGGAGAATAAAACTGTCGGTGCCGATGAAACAGCACCGCTTGCAAAGTACACCGGCCAGGATGCGATGGCCGAGACTCAGGAAACCCTTCGCGCACACATGGCCGAACTGTACGGTCCCCTGAAGGCTGTCAGCGAACACGAGGTGCAAAAGTACTTTCCGGGCAACGCCACGATCGTGCGCCCCGGCTTGATAGCCGGTCCGGGTGATGAAAGCGACCGCTTCACCTACTGGCCGGTACGTCTGTCACGCGGCGGTGAGGTTCTTGCTCCGGGCGACGGATCCGATCCGATTCAGCTCATCGATGTCAGGGACCTGGCCGAATGGACCATTCGTTTAGCGGAGTCCCGCACGCTCGGTGTTTTCAATGCAACCGGTCCGGCGCAGCCGATGACCTTGCGCGACATGCTCGCAACGATCGCCAGCTCGTTACAGGTCAGTCCGACAATCACCTGGGCGTCGACCCAATTTCTCGAAGCGCAGGACATTCAGCCGTGGGGTGATATGCCCGTGTGGGTGCCCGCGGAAGGCGATAGCGCTGGATTTGCCAAGCGCAGCATTCAGCGAGCCTTGAAGGCAGGTCTTACGTTTAGGGCGCTCGCCACCACGTCGGTGGATACGCTGGCATGGTTCCGGCAGCAGCCCGACGCGCGGCAAGCCACGCTCAGGGCAGGACTGACACCTGATCGAGAAAATGCCGCGCTAATGGCCTGGAAGAGTAGCTCGCACGGTGCCACCGGCTAGCCGAACCAGTCCGGCAGCTCGGGCACACTTTCCAGTGAGTATGAGGCGCGAGCTTCACCACCCCTGGCCGCCGCTCGCGAGTGTCCGCAATAGGGCGCGTCATTCGCGATGTTTGAGCTGCTAGCTTACTAGGTCTGCTAATGGATCGGGGCGCTGGCAACTATCGCTCGATTCTTCACTACAGCTTTATCGATTAGTTATCGAGGTCTGCAGCTCGACCCTATGGCACATGACCTCGCAGGAGGACGCTATGAACAAGCACTTACTTAGCCGACGTCAATTTGGTGCACGTTGTGCGGCCGTCGGATTATCGTTTCCCGCCTTAAGTGCAATGATTGCGAGGCAAGCAACTGCACAGGTTCTTGGTACCGGCGCAGCGTCGAAGCCTGCAGCGCGCACCGTAAAGCTTTCAGGCGGCACTACTATCCCGGCGCTCGGCCAAGGCTGCTGGCTTCTCGGTCAGGGAAGCCACCCGCTAGCGGTTGAGGAAGAGGCCCTACGCACAGGCATTTCGCTCGGCATGACGCTGATCGACACGTCAGGAGACTACGGCAACGGCCGCTCCGAGCAAGTCATTAGTCACGTGATTGCCGGTCAGCGCGACCGCGTATTCCTGGTCTCCAAGGTGGAGGCCGATCAAGTGTCTGGCGATGGCATCGCACGTGCATGCGCGGCGAGCCTCGCTCGTATCGGCAGCGAGTATATGGATCTCTATTTGCTGCATTGGCCAGTTCCTAGCGCGCAATTCTCAGGCGTAGTGGCAGCATTTGAACAACTACGCGCGGCGGGGAAGATTCGCGCTTGGGGCGTATCCAATTTCAACGTTGGCCAGATGGAAGATCTCTTCCGCGTTCCAGATGGCCATCGCTGTGCCACCAATCAGGTCCCTTACAGTCTCAACAATCGTCGCATTGAGCGCGATGTTCTGCCGTGGTGCAAGCAGCACAACCTGCCGGTCATGGCGTACTCTCCGCTCGGCGGCGGCAATAACCTCGTAGTAGGTGACCGCACGCTGGCGCAACTCGGTACTACCCGTGGTTGCTCGGCCGCCGCCGTCGCGCTGGCCTGGGTCATTCGCAGCGGGACCGTTATAGCAATTCCCGAATCCGGGTCTCCAGCGCACGTCAAGGAAAACGCTGTGGCGCTTTCGATAGCCCTCACGCCGCGGGACCTTCAGACTTTGGATGCAGCGTTTCCCGGACCATTCGGCGCAACCTAGCGTGAAGCGGGTTGCTTACGCCAATCATCGACGCATCCGGGCCGTCCTTGCGCCTGCCAATTTCTGGTAGCGCCAAAAGCGGTCTTACGCGGAACCAATATGCCTGCCCGAAAGCCGACGCATGCTGCCGAACCTGGGTGTACCCTACACACGTCGTCCGTAATGGGGTGGTGGCATGTCGAACTGGAAACGTCGTGCCCTAAAGTGTCTCGGGCTAGCTGCGCTGGTATACGTCATGTCGCTTCCGGAGTTTGGCGCAAGGGGCGCCGTAGGGGCGCTGTTGTTATTCGCAACGTCCGGATTCTGTTTCCTACTTAAAACCTCGTAAGCAGCTTTCTCCGCATGCCCAGTCTGAGGCATCGGAACCGGCTCCTCGGCATGGATTCCCTCTCAATGCTTTGCCGCAAAGTTGCCGGTCGCCACCGGCTGCAAGGGATCCAAGAGCGGGCATAGCCGCGTCACCGGCTCCAGTCGGCAAAAAGCAGGCACTGCGACAACCTAACGACTTACTCCAAAGCAGCCGTTCCATCCGCTGGCGCTCGACCGCTTTTGCTATGCTCGGCGGTGTTGGCGACCGTAACCGGGTCGCGATTCGCAGGAAGAATTAATTGGGAGAAGACGGCCGTACTAGCGCGACAACTCAAGGCCTATTGCCCGACAACGCAGGCGGAGCGAACGCCGTGCCGACAGCGCACGAATCCAATGCGAGCCCAGCGGCCGCATTAGCAACCAATCAGGAAGACGCAGTACCTATGCTCGACGTCCATGCACCCCACGACGCCGTGCGCACATGGAAGGATTTTTCCATCCATATTGCGGCCATCGCAGTCGGCCTGCTCATCGCAATTGGGCTCGAACAGACCGTCGAGTTCTTCCATCATCGTCACGAAGTCGCCGAAACTCGCGTGGCGTTGCACGAGGAAATGCAGAAAAATATCGCGCTGTTCCATCAGAACGTTGAGCAGCACATCATGACCATGGCGTACCTGCATAACAACTTGCGCATCTTCGAGTATCTGCACGATCATCCAGGAACACCGCAGGATAAACTCCCTGGAATCCTTTACTGGCCTCTTTTCACGAAGCCGCCGCAGAAATCGGCTTGGTCTACTGCAGAGCGTACCGACGTTCTCGCGCTCATGCCACGCACCGAAGTCAGAGAGACTACCGATAGCTATGTAAAGCTCGATTATGCGTGGGAGGCATACCAGCCAGTCATCGCCTCGTTCGTGCAATGCACGGCTTACTATGCACAGACGCCAGACGTTTCAACGATGCCGCCTGCCAGCGTCGCAGGCGAAATTGAAATCATCAAGCAAACCATAGCGCGCGAAGCGGTGTATGGCGCCACGCTTTCCGCTTTGGGGCGCCAACCGGACTTCGGACCCGTTCCCGCCTGGTGGCAAATGCTGCCTTATTGGACCATGCAGGACTACTACGGATGGGCCCGACAGCATCCAGAGCTAAACATGCCGTCGCAATTGGATATCGATCACGCGCGGGCCTTCGCGGGATTACCTCCGGAGACCGGCAACGCCTCTTTTGAGGACTTCACAGCGCCTTCTCGATACGGGACTGCGCCGACGCCGTAGTTGTGTCGCAGCCTGCGACTAGTCAGCGCTCAACGCTGGTGGCGACCAGCGCCGCTTGGTAGGGCAACCCGTATCGCGCGGAGCGTAGGAATCGTCGGATGAATCAGGGGCGAGTCTCCGAAAAGCGGCCACTCGTGATCGTCAGCGATCAAACTAATCGGATTGGTCGCACTCATCTTGGTGTTCACGATGCCCATATGGGCGGTCATTACTCCCTATTTGACAGAGAGTTTCCGAACTGAAATTCGCTCGAGCGGGTACGGCGTCAGCTACAGCTTGGCGACAATCCTGCCCGGGCTATACTCTTTTTACATGCTGAGCCTAGCCAAATTAATGCCTTATGAGTTCAGTCCGATCGTGCTTCTCGCCCTTGGGGGGACTTATGCTCGGTCTCGGCGCCCTCGCTGGGCCCGAAACGAAGCATGTGAACTTCAACCGGTAGGCTCTTGCCGAAGTAACCTCATAAGGCGTGGGATTGCCAGTACATCCCGCTAGAATGCGACGAGGCGCTCAACTACGCGCCAAGCAAAGAGCACCCCAGGGAGGCGCGCGAGGTGGCAGCGAAGCAAAAGTCTTGATTGAACGTCCCGATAGCGCCCATCCGCGACCGGCAACTGCGGGGTCAAGAGCCGTGATAGCCGATACAGCTCCAGGGACCCTGTTCCTGTGAGTCGGTAGCTACGGCGCTACGATAAAGTGCAGCCACCCTGGCAGAGAAATCACGATGCAAATTCTCGATGACGCCGCCCAACGCGCTATCGCCTATCTCAATTCGTTGAAGAATCGCCCAGTAAGTCCGCGCCGCGATGCCATTGAGCGGCTGGACATCTTGAATACACCGGCGCCGCAAAAGCCGACCGCAGCAAGCGAAGTCTTAGCGCGGCTCGATGAATTAGTTTCGCCGGCCACGATGGCGATGGCCGGTCCGAGATTTTTTGGATTCGTAATCGGCGGATCGTTGCCGGTGACGCTCGCCGCCAACTGGCTAGCTGCAGCGTGGGATCAGAATGCCGGCTATGACGCACCGACTCCAGGTGTTGCACGCTTGGAGGAAATTGCGCAGCGGTGGTTGCTTGAGTTGCTCGACTTGCCGAGGCAATGCGCGATTGGATTTGTCACAGGCGCAACGGTTGCAAACTTCACGGCGATCGCCGCCGCTCGGAACGCAGTGCTCAAACGCTGCGGGTGGTCGGTCGAAGCGGACGGATTGTTTGGCGCACCGCCGATTCAAGTCGTCGTAGGCGAGGAATGTCATCCGACATTGCTAAAGTCGCTAGGCATGCTCGGTCTAGGGCGTTCGCGATTGACTCGTGTACCGGTTGACTCCCAAGGGCGCATGCGCGCAGAAAAGTTACAGCTGCTGTCCTCTCCGGCAATTGTCTGTCTGCAAGCTGGCAATGTGAACAGCGGGGCCTTCGATCCATTTGACGAACTATGCCCGATCGCGCGCGACGCAGGAGCATGGATTCACATTGACGGCGCATTCGGACTTTGGGCAAAAGCCACACCTTCACTGTCGCACCTGACGCACGGAATGGATCTCGCCGACTCGTGGGCCACCGATGCACATAAATGGCTGAACGTGCCGTACGACAGCGGCATTGCATTTGTGCGCGACGCGGATGCACTGCGTTCCTCCATGGCTATCACAGCGGAATATTTGCCGCTGCAAGGCACGCGCCGAAATCCGTGCGATTATACGCCCGAACTTTCTCGCCGCGCGCGCGGCGTGGAAATCTGGTCTGCGTTGCTCCATCTGGGTCGCGACGGATTGGCGGCAATGATTGAGCGCAACTGCGCGCAAGCGCGAAGATTCGCCGAACGATTGGCGGTTGCGGGCTACGACGTGCTCAATGAAGTAGTACTGAATCAAGTGGTCGTACGCTTCGGTGACGCCGAGCGCACCAAAAGAGTGATTGAAGCCATTCAACAGGACGGCACTTGTTGGGCCGGAGTTACCCTATGGCGAGGACATACTGCCATGCGCATCAGCGTTTGTTCGTGGGCCACAACCGAGGCCGATGTCGAGCGCAGCGTAGACGCCATGATTCGTTGCGCGCGCGAATGCCGTTAGGCGTCAGTCTGGATGAACCTCGAGCGCAAAGCGGCCGTTCGATTGGCCTGCGTGCCGCGTACAGTGACTACGCAGAAAACGTACAGGCTTTTCGCTATTCCCTGTCCGCTTACGGACTGATGATCGGCCGAGTACTGGCAGGCAAATCAATTAACTTCAGGGACGTGGCAGATGGATTGCGGCTTGTGCCGCCCAATTAGGTCACCGAATCTTCTGGCTAGATAGCTGACCCCGCACGAATAATCCTGGCAATACCCGCCCGGATTCTTTGCGAGATACTCCTGGTGACAGTCGGCGCGGAAGCTATTTTCTTTGTTGACCTCAATAAATTGTGTGGTAGATGGGAGCTGACGGGTCGGCTTTCGGTAGACGTTGCGGTCGATCCAGCCTGCACCAACCTGGAATCGGACGCGCCGTTCATAACTTCTTCCCGCTGTCCTTTCCTGAAACCTTCTCGGCGAACCAGGGACGCCATGCAGAAGGAAACGAGGTGTAAGCATGTGGGGCAGAAATGCTGAGCTCGATCTCTGTACTCGGTTTCTCGTGACAGCGTCCCGACTCCAAACATCTCTTCTGCCAATAAATTGAGCCGATGTTCCAGGTTCTTGATCACCTCGGTAGCCGATCGAGTTTCGGTAGACGCTTCTGGGTCAAGTAAGCTTGGCTAACCGGGTTCGGTCTTGGCCTTCTTCGGGTTCCAATGAGCCTTCGCGCTGCCCACGACGCTGTTGCCTCAAATCGCGGTCGACACAGGAAGCACCTCAAACGGACGCATCATCTCATTCGCCTCGTGTTCCAGAATGTGGCAATGCCACAGGTAGCGCCCGGTGTAGCCTTCAAAGCGGACGATGATGCGCGTCACAGTGCCCGGATAGACCTGGATCGTATCCTTCCAGCCAGCTTCCGCAGGGTCGGGCGGAACCGGCGGGGCGGTGAGCTCCGTCTTGCGCGAACGCAGGTATTCCGCGGCATGGAAATTCTGTCGATTCAGAAGTTGGAAGCGCACCAGGTGTAGATGGATGGGATGCACATCGTCGGTCAGATTCAGAAACTCCCACACCTCAGTGCTGTTGAGGATTGGCTTTTCGGTGACCGGTTCGTACCAGTGGGCCTCGTTCAGCGTCATGGCGACTGGATCACCGGCGCGATTGTCATGCTCCGTCAATGTCAGACTACGTGTCTTAGTGGCGGAGACTGGCGCGAGTCGCTGTATCGTGCGCAAGTTCGGGGGAACCGAACTCGGATCGGTAACCTGCCTGTCAGACACACGAAATTGCAGCACGCCCTGGGCACCGCTATTGAGCTCGACGTGTGCGCCGACCAGTTTGCTGAAGTCGATGACAACATCGGCGCGCTCTCCCGGAGCCAACAGGACATGGGAACGTGAAACCGGGGCGGTAAGCAACCCCTGATCCGAACCGATCATGATCATGCGCTGCCCATCGGCCAGCGCTAGATCGAAGCCGCGATTGTTGGCCGCATTAAGGATGCGAAAACGGTATTTGCGCGGCTGCACTTCCAGATACGGAAACAATTTTCCATTGATGAGAGTTCCATCGGCGTGGAGATCCGGTACCCATGGCGCACCGATGTATTCGGAGACGGGGTAGTACAGCTGGTGGTCGTCTCGATAGAACATGCGATCGCAGAACTGCAGCGGAATGTCGAATTCGCCGGCGGGCAGATTCAACGCCTCCTCGGCGGTATCATGGATGAGGTAGGCGCCGATCAGGCCCGCGTACATATTCAGCCGGTTGATGCCCATCGCGTGGTCGTGATACCAGAGCGTCGCGGCGTCCTGGTCATTGGGGTAGTGGCACAGCAGTGATCTGCCCGGCGTATACCAATCCTCCGGAAAGCCGTCGCTCTCATGCCTGGTCTTGGCGCCATGTACGTGCACCACAGTGCGAACCGGCGGCTTGTTCGATTCGGCGCCGTGCAGGCGATGATCGATGGGCAAGAAGTGCCGGCTCGGCAGTTCGTTGCGCCATTCGATGAATATACCGGTGCCCTGGCGCGCATGGATCGTCGGCCCAGGCACGGTGCCGTTATATGACCAGAATCGCGTTGGTTTCAGATCCCGATGCACGCTGGCGTGAATCTCGCGCATCTGAATCCGGTACAGGGGTACTTTGCCAGCGGTACCGTACGGATCAGGTCGAACGAAGTTGGGCTGTGCGACCGGCGGGATTGGTAGCGCATCGACAAACCGCTCCAAGGAACCAACCTGCAGTGCGGGCCGGATCGGCGCGTTGTCGATTTCAAGTTTCACCTGCCTGAGCCGCGGGTCAGCGCCGTTGCACATCGCCTGCACAAACGGCACGCCCTCGGTTAGAGGATTGGTCATCGCAATCGACGCGCTGGCTAGGCCGCCCTGCAGCAGCAGGGCTCTACGGGTAATGTTAACCATGGGAGAATTGCTTGGGACTCAACAACCATGACCACCGCCGCACTCATCGAGCGTGGCGGTGGTCGGAGTGCGCCCCGGCTCTTTGCTGGAACTGCGCACCTCACTCGGTGGTCAGCGGTACTCCCAATATGGGATCCAGAAACAGCGCCGGAGTAAGCGTCGTCGCCGTCTTGGTGAAGTCGAGCATGTTCGTCAGCACACCCGCCTGCGCGTCAAATGAGCCCGTGATGCGCACCGAACCGAGCCAGTTGTCCTCAATGAACCTGGTAATGGAGGATTGATCGGTGGTCGTATGGTCTACCAAGTTGGTCTTGGCATAGGGAGAAACGAGGATCAGTGGCAATCGCGGGCCGTAGCCGCAGCGGCCCTGCGCGCCGGCCGTCCCTGTGTAGCCAGAAAGCACGGGGGTGGAAGTGCTGCCGCCATTGCAGACACCGGCGCCATTCAACGCATCTGAAGAGGTTGATGAGGCGTTCACGATCTTCGTGACATGGTCATACCAGCCATCGGAATCGTCGTAGGCGATCACTACGAGCGTCGAATCCCACGTCGGCTGCTGCTGCAGGAAATTGATCACCTGCACGACAAATTCCTGTTCATCGAGCGGATCAGAGTAGCCGGCATGCCCATCCTGATAGCCCGGCGCTTTCAGGAAGTTCACGGCAGGAAAATTGCCCGCCGACACGGTCGCGAAAAAGTCATTGATGTCGTATTGATGATTAGCCTGATTGACGGCCGTACCGGTATCCAGATCGGTTCCGATCACTGCAACCGACGTCGGCCGGTTGTGGTTGGGATTGGCCGTGGAGACGTAGTACTGGAACGGCTCATGGTGGGGAATGTAGTCAGCCTTCTTGACCGCGGTGATCGCGGAGGTGGTACTGCGGGCACAGGCGGTGGTCCCATTGGCGTTGGTCACAGTCAGGTCGAAGCCGCCTTCGAAGAAGCCCCAGCTCACTCCGCCCGCGTTCAGCAGGTCGCCGATGTTCTTGCCGCCAAGTTGAACGTTGGCAGTGGTGGAGGAGCACAGGTCCCCGGTCGGATCCACGTCGCTCATGAGCGTGAAGCCGCCGACACTGTCGGCGATCACGGAAGTTCCGGCACCATTGTTGGTAATGACGCCGTTGGTCTGCCCGGAGACAAGGTTGATGGCACCTACCGAAGAAGGACCGAAAGTCGTGCCGAACGAGTTGTCGTTGATCGCAAAGTGCTGGGCATAGTTCCAGTAGCCGGTGACCGTCGTGCCATCGAAAAAGCCCATGACCTGGCCGTCGGTCTCATAGGCAGCAGGTACGTCGGGCTGGCCAAAAGGATTGGTCGACGAGGTGGAATAAGTGCCACCATTGCCGGTGTACAGCGGGAATAGGTCCAGTACGCCATTGTCGAAGGCTTTCTGCTCGTCGGGGTAATCATGATCCTGGTCGTTCGTAGCCGCTGCCGCACGCACGAGCAGAAAGGGGTTGACTGCACCACCACTGGTCACCGTGGCACTGTTGCCGTCCATTGGGGCGCCGTTGTTCAGCGCGTTCGCAGCGTTCGGATTGGTCGTTAGAAGCGTCGCCGTCTTAACGTAGTTGTTGACGTCCCCGGGATCAACGGCGGTCGATGTGAATAACGACTGCACAGACGTGGTGGGATTCACATTGTAGGGGTAGGTACCAAAATAATGATCGAAGGCGATGTTTTCCTGAAAAATGACGACGAAATGCTTGATCGGTGTCACCGTAGCGTAGTTGGCTGCCGCGTCGGCACCGGCTGTGCCCGTGCCCTCTGGTCCGGCCGGGCCGGCAGCCCCTGTTGCACCGGTGGCACCGGTCGCGCCTGTGGCACCCGTTGCGCCTGTGGCACCCGGGGGCCCGGTATCTCCGCACGCAGCCATCAGCACGGAAATGCCGACGGCAAGGCTCAATGCCAGAATTCTGTTCATGTTCATTGCCCTCATTTGCTCGTGGAACGTGATTAGCCCGCGTCCTTTGCAGTTATTTTTGCGAGCATCCCTAGGTTGTCGTTCAGCATACGAGCGGCCGATTACGACTTTGTGAAAGTCCGGTAGTCGGCCTTGGTTAGATCGGATACAAGCTGGGCGACTTCGTCCGAGAGATCGCCGAACCGAGTCGGGGTTGGCATTCTGGTTGGAATCGGAAGGGCTATCGGGCAGCGTCCATCAACGAGCGGGCTCGGGATACCACCAGCCGAGGAATCAAAACCCTTCCTAAAAAAATCGCGACACGGCTACTTCGGCAGATTCAATTGGAGTCGCAAGGCCCAGTATCGGGATCTTCGCGAAAACGGGTCAAGGAAAGGATCCGCTGCCGCGCGTAGAGGTCCGCGACAGTCAGCGGTAGACCCGACATTGTGCCGCGAGCCGTCGAGTACCGGTCACGGCAACCCCGGAGTATGCTCGGGCGCACGGCTGCGACCGCCGCTCACCGGGGGATGTCCCATGAACAACGATCCGTTCATGGATTTCAAGCGCAAGCAACGCGAGTCCTGGACCACCTTCACGCCGACGGCCACCTTCACTACACCCGTCGCAGCTCATCTCGTTCGCTTTACCGGCATCCGGGCTGGCGAGTCGGTGCTCGATGTAGGCACGGGTACCGGCGTTGTCGCAGTGACAGCCGCGCGAACGGGGGCGCAGGTCAGCGCGCTCGACCTGACGCCTGAACTTCTTGTGGAGGCTCGCGAAAATGCCAGGATTGCGGCGCATCCAGAGATCGCGTGGCAGGAAGGTGACGCCGAGGCACTGCCCTACCCCGACGCCTCCTTCGACGTCGTGGTCAGCCAGTTCGGCCACATGTTCGCGCCGCGTCCGGAGGTCGTCGTCGCCGAGATGCGCCGCGTACTGAAGCCTACCGGAAGGGTCGCGTTCGCCACCTGGCCACCGGAGCACCTGGTAGGCGGGATGTTCGCCTTGATCGGCCGCAATTCACCGCCCCCACCTCCGGGCGTTGCTCCGCCTCCGCTCTGGGGAAACCCCGTGGTTATCAACGAACGGCTGGCGGGCGCGTTCGGCGAGCCTTTCTTCGAGCGGGGCACGTTGGTTTACCCGGCCTTGAGTCTCGCTCACTATCGCCGGTTCATCGAGGCCTCCATTGGCCCGATGCGCAACGTCGTCGAAGGTCTCGCGGACGCGCCGGATCGGCTGGCCCGGGTCCGTGCCGATTTCGAGGCGCTGGTCAGACCCTACTATGTCGATAACCAGATCCAACAGAGCTATTTGCTGACGCGCGCACCGGCGCGTTGAGTGCCACGAAACTGAGTCGCTCAAACGACGCCCGCAAAAATATTCGCGGGACCGCACTTCCGTTATCGGGGATGTGCGAGCCCGGCCTGACACTTGATTTACCCTAGTTTCGAGTAGTGGGTCGTAGTCAGTCGTACCACGCGGGCGACTTACGTACCGCGCGAAAGAACTCCATACTGTGGCCGATCCACAGCTGCGCCCCAGTCCGCCGCAACAGTTCCTCGACTTTCTGGCGTGACTCGACCGTTCCCGTGGTCTTCTCTTCGCCCGGCATTCGTCTCAGGTCGCGCTCTTCTGCATAGTGGTACAGGTCACCCGAGAGCACGATGGGTCCGGTGTTCTTAAGGCGCACCAGCAACGAGCAGTGCCCCTCCGTATGTCCTGGCGTTGCGAGCACGACGACTGTACCGTCCCCGAAAACGTCATAATCGCCGCTGAGAAGCGTCGTCTTGCTGTTCTCCAGCGCCGAGTACTGGCTGAACCAGGGATAGGCGCGCGCCGCACTGCTGAACATCCGGTCACGATCGCCCTTGTAGACAAGCCACGTTGAGCCGGCAAAGTTGCCGGCATTGCCAATATGGTCCCAGTGGTAATGCGACAGAACGAGATAATCGATATTGGCAGGCGTGACGCCGATGTCCGCCAGCTGCCCGCTCAGCGTGTTGAACTTGATCTGCCCATAGCCATCGAGCACGTTCTCATATAGCGGCCTGCCCACCAGCTGGTCATTGAGACCCGTGTCATAGATCAGCATGCCCTCGGGTGAGCCACGAGGTAACAGGTGACACCCATATTGCTGTCTTTGACCTCATCGCGCGTCAGGTTGTAATCCTCGGGTTTGTTGTGGACGAGAGTTCCACAATCGAACACATACAGACGCGGACTGGTTACCTTGGGTAGGGGCGCGAAGTGCGTCGCATTTGCGGGCAGCGTGAGTGCCGAAGCGCCGAGCAAGGAAGCGGAAAGCAGGCGTATGGTCAGGCAAATCACGAGGCGCATGTGTCGCGCGTTGTTCATGGACGCCTGAGGAATCTCGAATAGAAGGCTGCGAACACCAAGACTATGCCAATGTTCGCTGCCAGCCGTTCCCAGAATCGATTTCTAAAGAACGCGAAATCCAAACCGACTATGACGGCTACCATCGCCACCACGTAAAGCGCGACGGCGATCCGTCCGCCAATTTCAGCTTGCATGGCGTCTATTGTAAAGGAAGGAGCGAATCTCCGAAAAGCAGACTATTGTTTCGGGTGGGCTTTGCGATCTACCAATGGCTCAACTTGACCCGAAGCTGCCCGATGCGAACGTTCGCTTTCGAACGGCGAAATAGCGACCTTTCCCGCACACGAGCGTTGGCGCCGCTTACCAATCATACAGCCGCTTTCCTTATGGACTCGCTTTAGCTGCTGCGGCGATGCGAGCGCATATTGCTGTCGTAGATCGCGGACAGCGCAAACTAGCGTTCTGGATGACTATTCCAATGTCGCTCGCTGGGAAGGTGTCATCAATATGGGATATCACAAAACTCAGAAAGGAGGTGTTGCCGCGAGATAAATCATTGAGGCTTTCTATCGTTTGCCACTGATGCACCAACAAGTACTGGACCGCACCATCGTACGCCGATGCTAACTCAGCATCCCATATACCTTTATTCTTGGCATTACCACAGTGCCCGAATCGCATGAAGGATTTATACAGTCGCTGCCATCTCCATTGCTGCTGTGGCAACGATGCATCGCTAGCGTTCGCGCGTTGTGCATCTGCGGACGTGCACATTTTCACTTCTGCAAGTGAAGAAGTGCTGACCATCGCTCCAAGCACGATAATCATGAGCCGGATTTTCATGCATCTTGCCCTGCGCCCGGAACCCTGATCGAACAGGAAAGGATCGCGCGGATACATAGACCAGTGACTCCGCCTTGGCCGCTCTTGACCCCGAACCGCCACTCGGGACTGCCCGGTATCGGGGAGCCAAATCAAGTCGCGTGCAGCCACCGCCTCGCCCGGCTCATGAATTAACCACGTCGTGGCCTACGGCGGAAACTTCATCCGCGCCAGAAGTGCCTCGAACTGCGGCTCATTGCGAACCGGAACCCGATCAGTGGACACAGGGCAAAAGACATGTTCGGTGAAGCCGGCCTTATCGGTGCAGAGGTTACCGCGCCAACCCGACCCGATGTAACAGCTCCTGAAAGCGAGCGTCGGAACGCAGCACGTCGAAGGCGGGTTCAACCCCAATCTCAGTCATCGCGAGATCGCGTTCTGCACAGGCGGACCCAAGCGAATCAATGGCTTTTGCCTGTTCACCAAGCCGAGCATAAATGATCGCGATGCCGTAAGAGTCGTCGTAGGCTTCCGGCGGATTCGGTTTGACGGTCGCAAAATCCAGCAGTGTCCGCCAATAACCCTGGCCACCATCCGCGGTAAGGGCCTTGCGCAGAGCCTCTTCGCGCGACCGCACCGTTTGTGGGTCTTCACCGGACAATCTCCGAGCTGTACTTTCTTCGTCGATGGCGTCGTTGAATCGACCAAGGTAGGTATACAGATGAGCGAGACGTTCATGCCCCACCGCCAAGTTCGGATTCAAGTCGTTGCTCTTCTTAAACTGTGCGAGGGCCTCGTCATAGCGACGCGCCCAAAGATAGGTTTGACCCATAAAGGCTTGGATAGGTGGTGATAATGGGTCAAGCTCTGCCGCTTTCTTCATTTCAGCGATGGCTTCCTCGTGTCTACCGAACGGCGAGAGATAGCTATTCGAGTAATAGAAATGACCCTGAGCATCGCTGGGATTCAAGGCGAGGCCGCGCAGATATTCTCGTTCAGCCGCGGGCCAGTCGAATTCAAAGTGTGCCATGATGAAGCCGAGCGCCGTGTGGGCGTCCGCGAGAGCCTCATTGAGCGCGAGGGCTCGCGTCGCCGCGTCGCGAGCCTTCGGCATCGTTTCGGTCGGCGTGGATATCCCGAAAATCGGGGCCAGGCTATAGGTGCGTGCAAGTTCGGCGTAGGCGATGGCATAGCGCGGGTCCCGAGCGACAGCGCTGCTGAAATCCGCTATGGCTTGCCCGAAGCCGGCTTTAGTCCGAAGATTCAAAGCCTGCAGACCCTTGAGAAAATCCTCATAGGCGGCCGGATTCTTCGTCCCGCCGACCTCGAGTCTGGTGGGCTCATCACCCGCGAGTCTAGTCTCCAACTGCTGCGCTACGGCCGTGGCTACCTCCGTCTGTACCTTGAAGATGTCGGTGAAGGGCCGGTCGTAGGTCTCAGACCACAGATGAAAGCCGGTCACGGTGTTGATCAACTGCGCGG
>Ga0182018_10002769_pt1 | contig 16873 bp, 19 predicted proteins | sample 812P2MmetaG_FD_120490 | JGI IMG/M metagenome (GOLD analysis project Ga0182018, IMG submission 120490) | Permafrost microbial communities from Stordalen Mire, Sweden - 812P2M metaG | ecosystem: Environmental > Terrestrial > Soil > Wetlands > Permafrost | place: Sweden: Stordalen | collected... | reverse complement strand
TCCAAATTCCTTCGCGGCCCGCAGAACCTCGACGGATGTCTTCACCGCCTCGTCGTCATCCAGGCTGTCGCGAACGTCAAGGTCGAAGCCGGGGAGCGCGGCAAAGACGTGCTCATGTATCAAGGTGCGCCCAAGTTGGTCTGGACGCACCTCGCCGGTCACCGTCATGACACCTCGCACTACGGTGCTACGCACGACGGAATCGAGGTAAGTCGAATCCGCCTTGAGTGTCCCAGGCCACCGCGAGCGGCATCCCGATTGTGAGTGCGTCCTCCTCGATGTCGAGGACGTTGCTGATCATATGGAGACCGTCAGTACCATCCAAAGACACGACCACGATGTTGTACGGGTCTATTCCTCGCAGTCCCGGCTCGACGACGTTGTAGACGACTGTGTACGTGTACACCGATCCCGTCCCTGGTAGGCGCTCCCATGTGGTCTCCTCTGAAAGACATTCCGGGCACCGCGGCTTTGGCGGGAAGCGGAGTCGACCGCAGGCCGTGCAAGCTTGAACACGAAGTTCATGTTTCGCGCAGTACTCCCAAAACTCACCGTCATCGATGGTCGGTTCAGGAATCGGCGCCGTACTTGGGAAATAGCTCACTGTAGGCAAACCTCCGGGTTGTGCAGATAGCAGTCGGGCCCCAGAGCCCACGGTTGGCTCAATCGGGGGCCAACAGAATTGCGCCATTTGGGCATGCGGCACCACCGCCTGTCACGAGCGCGACTTCGGCGCCGGGAACCTGAGACGTCGATTCACCGCGAATCTGGCGAATCCCCTCAGCCAGGAGATTCATGTCAACGCAGTAGACCTCACTCAGCATGCCACCACTTGTATTGGTAGGCAATTCACCATCGGGCCAAGCGATTGCCCCCGTCGCAACGAAGGGGCCGCCCTCCCCTATTGGGCAAAACCCTAGATCCTCCAACGCCATGATCACCCCCGAACTGAAGTGATCGTAGATTTGCGCCGTGTCGACATCCTTCGGTCCGACTCCGGCCTGCCCCCACAGCCTCTCCCTGATACTTCGCAGATTGCTGGTCGGATATTCGGACCAGCCGTGGATCTGAGTCATTCCAACGTCTGTTCCGTACGCGGACGACAGGATCCTCACCGGACGCGTCTTGCAGCTGCGAGCTCGGTCGGCGGTCGTCACGAGAAAAGCGATCGCCGAGTCACTCTCCATACAGCAATCCAGCAGCCGGAGTGGCGTCGAGATCATCCGCGATGACTGGTGCTCGTCGATCGTGAACGTGGTGCGGTAGAGAGCTCGCGGGTTACGAGCGGCGTGATCGCGAAAGGTCTTGGCTACCATGCCGAATTGCCGTGATGTCGTTCCGTACTGATACATATGTCGTTGGGCGTGGAGGGCCCAGTGCTGCGCCGCGACAGAGGCACCGTACGGGGCACTGAAGGCGCCAGCCAACGACCGCACGTAGACGTGCTCATGCCTCACCGTCTTTCCCGATCCGATTCGCTCGTCGCGGTTGTCGACGACATGGCCGCCCGGGCGCCCGAATCGATCCGCAGCACCCATGCGAAGCGCCTTGTACACAACGACGACGTCAGCACGGCCCTGTTCCACTGCATCGGCTGCGAGCTGCACGGCGAAAGGAGCTCCACCGGCGGTCAGGTCCAAGGGCTGAGAGCCGTACGAGAATCGACTTAACCCGAGCCCGTCGACGATCGCGGACGTCGTGAATGGTTCGCCCGAGTGCGACACCAGGCCGTCAATTTCCTTGACATCAATGCCGGCGTCATCAGCTGCATTGATAATTGCGGTGAGGGCTAAGCCATACGGACTCAAGGGGCTGCGTCCGCGCCGATAGAACTCAGTACAACCAATACCGGCGATTCGGGGATCTCTGCCCTTGGGCGAAGGGGTGCTTTGTCGTGACGCCGCAATAACGCTCATGCAGTTACCTCTAACGCGATCAAGATTGGTCGCCCGCGATTGTGCTCACCAGACACGACCTGCTGCCCTCCGGCAGCGCGACGCGTCTCGTCCCTTCGGGGTCATGCCGAGATACCCTACCGACCGCGATTGGCGTGCGGTCACGGCGCCTACGGGATCTGACAGGCCGCAGTCCTCATGCAATGGCGGCCCTAGCACCATCAATCATCTGGTCGGCGAACTCCCCCAGCCAGCAAAGGGCGCGCTGTAGGGCAACGAGATGGTCTCTGTCTCCAAATTGGGTTTGCGCCGCGACGGTCCTTGCCGAGGGAAGCGCGGCGAGGAACTCGATTGCCGTCCACAGGGCGGAAAGGTCGACGACACCCTCGCTAGCGCGGCCGTCATCCAAGAGTCGTTCGGTTCGTCGGCTCGCGAAATCACCAGGCGAGCCGACGAGCGACGCGGTAGAGAGCGGCGGGTGTGCCGCAAGAGGGCCGACGGTGAGATGCGACCTCTCCAGCGCAGTCTTGATCACGGATCCCACGTCGTGCGGTTTAAGCGTATCGGCCTTCTCGCGCAGCGTTCGCGATATGTATTCGAGATGCGGCTTGATGCGAGCGGCGGTGTATGGGTTGATGTGCGGAATTCCGCACAGACCTGCCGCGGCTTTCAGCTCCTTGAGCACGAAGGCATGGTCGAGCAACTCGTACGAACGACGCCGGCTCAAACCGAATTCGCTATGAACGTAGTCCTTCCATGTTCGATATCCCAAGAGCGTCCATGCGCGGCGATCGTGGGCTTCGAGCAAGAGCGCGCTGACATCACCGTGCAGCCGGCGCTTGATCCTTGCCGTGAGCGTGCGTGCCTCGGACTCATCCATCTGACTGGTCCTGTCGCCGTCTTCCCCACGCGGTCCAGAGTTCGCCATGTGGCGTTCCTGCTGACGGAAGACGAGATCCAGCGTGTCGGCGATGGACAGCCCCGGCCTCAGCCCCGGTACTTCGGCTCGAAGTCGCTCGGCTATGTGCGCCGGAATCACGGTGTGCCCACTCGCCTGCGCATCCTCGAGCTCCTCGAGGTAGCCGTCGAGCCGGCGGAGGACATGCCGACGCTCTAGCGTTTCCATCCGGCTAGCCATACTAGCGGATATGGTCATACAATTGCAGTAGGTTTGTACGCCATATGGGACGTTAGGGTTAGCCAAATGGGCGACGCGGACTTGACCCGATAATACGGACTAAGGTTGCCGGTCAGGGGAACCCTGCAGCGGAGGTCACAATGGCTCCAACGGGAGCGTGGAAGGTTCACTCGGTCGTCCGGGGCGCAGCGATCGGACTCGGATCACTGACGCATGGCTGAGGCGCTGACCACCGAGCAGGGAACGGTTGACGAGACCGCCTGGCGCAGGGCGAGTTATCGGTCGGTAGCCGCGGGTCTGCGCTCGGCCATCCGAGAGGGCGACTTTGGGCCTCATGGCCGACTGCCCACCGAAGCCGAGCTTGTCGAGCGTTACGGCGTGAGTCGCGGGACGGTACGTCGCGCATATTTGGAACTTGTCAGCGAAGGTATCGTCAGTCGGTTTCCCGGCAAAGGAACCTTCGCCGCGAAGCCTCAGCCATACCGACGGTTGAATGACTCGATCGACGAGCTCCTGGCTCTTTCTCGTGACACACTCATGGAGGTCGTCAACCCACTCACCGTCGTGGAAGACAGCGACGCTGCCGCTGGACTTGGACTGCAGTTCGACAGCGTTTTGAGAATTACGTATCGCCGTGTTCATCTCGAGCTTCCGTTCTGCTATACGGAGGTATTCCTTCCTACCAGACTCGCTGAAGAGCTGTCCGAGTGGCCATTCCTATGGGAGTCCCGCGCGCGTAGCGACGAGACGGTCCTGGGGATACTGGATCGGATACTTCCTCACACGATCACCGGGGCACGGCAAGTGGTTACGGCTGTTGCGATCCCGGATGCAATCGCGCAGCACATTGACTGCCAAGGTGGCCAGGCGGTGATGCGCATCGAGCGTGTTCACTTTGATGCGGAGGGCCGACCGGTCGAGCGATGTGTGAACTACTTCAATCCCGAACGGTACGCATATAGAGTCCAGCTCCAACGCCATCACGTGTCGTTGACAGAGAGCGGCTAGCATCGGAGCGTCCCTATCTACTTATCCGATGTGGCCCGCCATCAAGTGGGAGGCTCCTGACAGACGAGCCTATCCGCCGCCTCGCGAATGAGGTCGGCATGCCCGGTGTGCCGCCCCTACTCCTCGATGATGTCGATTAGGCTGCGTCGCAAGCTCGGTGATTCGCCGAGGGTGGTGGTGTGGTGAGCAAGCTGCTCTAAGCCGCCTGAAGAGCGCCTCTGTCACGGCGGCCCGAGAACGAGACACAGCGTCCTCCCAGCGGCTCATGAGCTGCTCAGGGGAATCACGGTTAGCGGAGTGCCTTCCGCACCTACTACAACCACCACCGACCGCAGCGCGCGCTGAACGGTCAGACGCCGCTGATGGACTTCAATGCTCGCCTCAAGTCGCGCCCCGACGAACCCCATGTGGCACCGCACCTTCGCGTCCGCCACGACACCGTGGACAAGGCGGGACGCGTGACCCTTCGCTACCTGAGCCGCCTCCGCCACATCGGCATCGGCAGGTCCTACATCGGCATGCGCATCACCCTGCTCGTCGCAGGGCCTCACATCCGCGTGGTCAACGACGACGGCAGGCTGATCCGTGAACTCACGATCGATCCCACTCGTGACTACCAACCGCTCGGCACGCCCTGCGGCCGACCAAAAATCGGGCACTATGTCCCGAGACAGGTGGGCACCATCACCTGAGACATCACATTGGCGGAGCGAGAGGGATTCGAACCCTTACGCTGTCTTCGAGCTCCAACTTATGAAGCCCAGGCGCTCAAGGTCAGTGGCGGCGCCACGTTCCTTTGGGATCGGGCCGCCAGTGGGGGTCACAGCCCCAAGTAATCTGCCGCATGCCGGTCGTGAGACCTCCCCCAAACCGGGTAGCGGCGCAACGCTGCCAACGACCGATGACCAGTCGGTTCGGCGATAACGCGCTCTGGCGCGCCGCCGGTGATTGCGGCAGTCACGAGGCCCGCACGCAGCGAGTGCGCGCTATACAGGCCGTCATCGAGGCCAGCTTGGGCCGCGGCGCGCTTGATGATCAATCCCACGGCGCGCTCGCTAAGCGGGCAATGCCCGATTCGCCCGTGTCGATCGACCGATCTGAAGATCGGCCCGCTGCTGACGTCGGCGACCGCGTACCAGTCTCGAAGCGCCTGGACCGGACACGTCTCAACGTGACTGCCTCGCGGTATCTGAATCGGGACTCGGTAGAGCCATGGGCGATCGGCCCGGGTCCGGAGTTGGACGCGAAGCCGATGGGCAGCCACGCCGACATCGTCAACAGCCAAGCTCACCAGTTCCTTCGAGGTGAATCCGCCCGCGAAACCAACCAGGAGCAGCGCCCGATCTCTGGCGCCTATCGGACCCTTGTGGCGTTGCGGACACGAGCAGGCGGAGGTCGTCGATGGTGATCGGCTTCTTCTTGGTGGTGAACTGGAGCTGTCGTCGGACGTTGCCGAACAGCGCCGGTAGCTGAAGGTCGCTCGCATCCGGGAGGCGGATGCCGTACAGGTGGTGTGCGACCGAGATGGACGCCCTCCGGCGCAGGATCGTAGACGGCTTCAGCCCTCGATCCACGAGCGAAACGACATATCGGGCGAGCGTGGCCGGCGAGGCCGGCATGCCGAGCAGGCCTTGCGCAAGACAGAAAGCCTGGAAGTCTGCAACGTCCGTCTTGTATGCGCGCAAGGTGTTCGCAGACTTAGTCGAGAGGAACGTCAACCACAGCTCCCCCCGAAGCGTCTCGAGACGAGCGATCGCCGCGACCTGCGCTGGCGTGAGCTCAGGCACGGCCGCCCTTTGATGTGAAACCCGAGGCTCGAGCGAACCCATGCGTTCGCGTTTCGATGGGTTCGAAGGGTTGGCCGGAACGCCGAACCCGTGACGCGAGAAATCGGGCTGAGATCAGCGCCGCCTTCGGCATCGAACTCACCACGGAGAACGAACACGCCGCCATAAGTCTCGTCGCAATCCAACCAGCGACGCCCGTGGGCGCGGTTGTCAGCGGCGAGCACGCCGTCGGGATCGAGGCGCAGCCGGGTCGCCTGCGTGAGGGTCCGCATCTGACGGGGTTCGAGCGTATCGCCCGCGCCCACGAGGATGCTCTCGAACGGCTTGACCTCCTCGATGCCGACATCCTTGGCCAGGTGGGCAATCATGGCCACGTTGCATAAGGAGGCGCGCCCCGAACGGCGCTATCGAGGGCAGCCGGGAGCTCGCCGAGCGCTCGCGCCAGGCGGACGCGATAGCTGGCTGTCTTCACGGTCATGCCGCAGCGTCGCAGCCAGGACAGCGTGGTGCCGCCGCCGTCGGACTGCGCGCCCTGAGCACGATCAAAGCAACGCAAGCGACGGACCAACTCTGCTTCGAGTCGATCGATGGTCCGGTGGATGTCGATGATGTCCATGCCCAGCGCCTCTGTCGAGAACTCGTCGATGGACTCGCTGACGAGTGCATCAACGGCCTCATTGACACGGTCTCGCGCATCCGGGATCGCGAACGCTTCCATGCCGCCATTGTACCAAACATCTGTTCGTCACCGGGCGGACAATGTGGGCCCGGATTAGGTTATCGCCAGTTCTGACACTAACACTGAGGCGACCCGATCGACGTTCAGAGGGCCGACTGCGGCAGCAGGGCCGCCGCGCTAGCTCGACGGCAGCGCGTCCTCTTCCAACTGCTGCTGCACCCGGCGCATCCCGCGCAGCCAGCGCTCGGGATCGCCCGTCTTGCGCTCCATCCACGTCTGAGCGATCGGATCCGTGAGTACCAGGAACCGCTCCGCGACAATCGCCTCCACCACCGACGCAGCGACGTCCTCGGGTTCCTTGATCGGACCGGCCACCGCGGAGGCGAACCGAGGATCGGCACGCGCGAGCATCGGCGTGTTCACGCCCAGCGGCGCGATCAACGACACGCCGATCCCTCGATGGTGGTACGTGATCGACAGCCACTCCGCCAGTCCCACCACCGCGTGCTTGGTGGTCGTGTAGGTGACGTTGCCATGGCTGCTGAGGATGCCCGCCATCGACGCCGTGTGCACGAGGTAGCCGCTGCCGCGCTTGAGCATCCCGGGCAGCACGGCGCGCACCGCATACACATGGGCCATGACGTTGACGGCCCACTGCGCATCCCACACAGCAGTCTCGGTCGTCAGAATGTCGCCACCGGTCGCAATCCCCGCATTGCTGAAACAGATGTCGATCGGCCCGAGACGTGACGTGACCGAGACGACCATCGCGTTCACCGACGCCTCATCACTGACGTCGGCGACCACGGCAATCCCGTCGACCTCAGCAGCGACCGTCTCGCAACCCTGCCCGTCACGATCGACGACCGCGACCTGAGCGCCGGCGGCCGCAAGCGCCCGGCACGACGCGGCGCCGATGCCACTGGCGCCGCCCGTGACGATGGTCACCTTTCCGCTCAGTTCGATGACACAGCTCCCTCGAGCCAGCGCAGCGCTTCCTCGGCGCTGCGATCGGGCGGAAACACCGGGTAGATCGCGTGCTCGATGACTCCGTCATGGATGAACAGAGTGATGCGCTTCACTAGCGTCATCTCCCGGAAGGTGAAGGTCGGAAGACGGAGCGCATGGGTCATCGCGAGGCCGGCGTCGGAGAGGACCTCGAACGGCACGTGGAGTCGCTCGACCATTTCGCGCTGATAGGCCGAGGTCTGCGTGCTCAGACCAAAGACCGCGGCGCCGAGCGCGCTGATCTCCTGGAAGTGATCGCGGAATCCGCACGTCTGCGGAGTGCACCCGCGTGCGCCTGGGATCTCGTTCCAACCAGGCGGTGGGGCGAGACCGTCCTCGCCGGTACGCGGGTACGTGTAGACGACCGTCCATCCGAGGAGATCGGCGAGGCACACATCGCGCCCGCTCGTCGATGGGAGTGCGATGGAAGGCACGCGCATGCCGGTCAGGTGATCGCACGCCCCGTCATCGATCGGTACCGGGAGGTCTGGTGGCAACTGGCTGATGTCGTCGACACCGGTCGCGGACATCACTCCACCTCGTAGTCGAGGTGCAGCGTGTGTGAGCCGTCGTCGCCGATCGTGATCAGTCCGACGCCGGAGATGCCCGCCAGCTCGCCGGTGCCCGATCGCGGCGAGATGAGGTAGCGGCTCAAAGGCGGCTCGTTTCCGGCGACCGTCGAGATGTGCAGGAGCACGAAGGTGCCAGTGCGGCCGTCGACCGTTGCGGTGATGCGCTCGAGCGCGACGTATCCCGCGCCCGCGAACGATCCGTCCTCGCCCGGTGTGCGCGTGTACAGCATCTCGACGGTGCTCGTGCCCTCGATCGCACCGGTGAAGGTCTTCGAGAGCGTTAGTGCGCCATAGTTGGCGCCGGTGCCCTCTGGGAGATCGATGCTGTGCGGCGCCTGCGAATCGATGACGAATGCCGCGCTGGTGTGAGCCACGCCCGGAAGTCTAGTGCCGGGCGCCCACCGTCAGTGCTTGACCTCCTCCGGCGTCTCGTACCAGCGAATGCGCTCACCGACGCGGCTGCGCAGCCGCCACGCCCGCGACTTCGGCGCATCCTCGATCACCTGCTGCAGTCTTGCGACCTGAGCGGCAACATCCTGCGCGGCACCCTGCAGCGGCTCGCGTGACCACAGCTCGGCGACCTTCTGCAGGTTGCCCACAACGGTGTGACAGAAGCCCCAGTCCTTGCCCAAAACCGAGCGCAGCCGGGGGAGGCCGATGCCTTCGACGTCAGCGTCGTCCTCGCTCAACGGATGATCGGCGAGCAGGCAGACGGTGTCCCCGAGGTCCTTTCGATTGATCTCCCACACCTGGAGCTTGGTGAGCAGGAGGTCGGCGAGCGGGATGGTTGGCGCCGGGCCGTCGAGGCGGCCGCGCAGGTCGAGCTTGTGCGACATCGCGAGCTCGTCGATCACCACGTCGATCGACCATCGCCCCGCCGGCTCTCCGTAATACAGGCGGGTCGCTCCGTGCAACCCGTTGAAGAACTGGTCCGGAAGGTAGCCCTGGGTCAAGAGCAGTGCCTTGAACTTGGTGCTCGCGGTGGCGCTGATCGCGAAGTCCATGTCGGCATATGACCGCGCGAAGGGTCCCCCGTGGACGCTCGGGCAGCGCAGCCAGACGGCGAGGCCGCCGATGAGCCGCGCCGAGAGTCCCAGCGTCACAGCCGCCCCGGCAAGCCGCTCCGCCTCCTCGCGGATGTCGGAAAGGATGAGTGTGGCGGGCTCGGCCATCAGCAAGATCCGCTGCGCATCAGGACATAGTAAGGGCGGCCGGTGGGATCACCGACCGCCCTTCCGGCCAAGGGGCAGAGTGGCTCACTCCGGCGGGAGCTCCTTGTAGACGAACCCGATGTTCACGCCCTGCTGGGCACGGATGAAGCGCGGCACGTAATAGAGGAGTGCGCCACCGACGATCAGCGCGCCGAGCCACGCGGGAATCCACCACCAGTCGTCGCGATTGCCGTTCATGACCGACAGCGGATTGATGAAGGAGATCGCGATGATGCCGATGAATTCCAGGATCGACAGCGTTCCGACGATGTAGAGCAACGGAATGCCCAGGAACTTCACGTTTGCGGGCGACGCTTGATACAGATCCGGCCGGCGTATGGGCAGACCGATCGCCGCAAGTCCAACGATGATCACGGCGAGGGCGCCGGCGAGCACGATCAGCCCGAGCACCAGCTGGAACTGATTCCCGATCACGCTCCAGACCACCAGCGCGGCGATGATCACGTTGGTGACGATGATCGCGTTGACCGGCGAGTGAGTCCGCTCGTTCACGTTCGCAAGGCTCTCAGGCATGAGCCGGTCGAACGACCAGGCGAAGAACGACCGGATCGGCATGAAGGTGTTCGCGATCATCGAGGGCAATGACCAGAACAGGAACGACCCCATGATGATGATCGTGAGAACCGGCGTGTTGAAGACCAGCGACGCGAGGAAGGGATAGAACGGGCCGGACGGGATCTTGTACGCGGTGCTGAGGTCGTTGAGCGCGTAGACGAAGTTGTAGCCGGCGATCCGGAAGAGCAGCAGCACGCCGATGACGAGCAGGACGGTGTCCCACCCGAGTGCCCCGAACATCACCGACAGCTGACGACGACGGTTGGAGGCACTCTTCAACTCGCCCGACATGTACACGGACCAGAAGTTCCACATCATGAAGCCCTGGATCGAGAAGAGCGTCGGCAGGGTCGCGGCGCTCCAGAAGTTTGGCGCTGCCCCCGCGGCTCCCGGAGCTCCCTGAATGACCGCCGCGACGTTGCCGCCCCCGAAGCTCTTGTTGAGCGCATCGAAGTGCGAGAAGAAGTCGCCCTGGCTGCCGATGAGCAGCACGATGAACGCGACGAGCGTGCCCGCCATCGCGATGATGAACGAGTAGTTCTGCCAGCGGAAGGTCGCCTTGGTGCCGCTGATGAGTATGAGCGTCTGCAGTAAGACCATGAACAGCGAGGCGCCGAGGATCCAGCTGTTGTTGGTCTGGAACGACGTTCCCCAGCTGATCAGCGTGTTGTTGTTGGCGAATGAGCCGAGCGCGACCAGCACCGGCCCGAGCGCGAGCAACGAGAAGAACTTGGCGAAGAACGCGGCGCCGAGCAGGCCGCCCATGATCATGCAGAGGTTGGAGATCAGCGCCAGGGGCGGCGAAAGCACTCGACTGACCCAGACGTAGTCGCCTCCCACTCTCGGCATGCTGGCTCCGAGGAGCGCGAACATGATCAGAACGGGGATGTTGATGATCGCCACGAGGATCAGGACGCCGACGACATCCGCGCCTGGGAACGCGACCAGCGCAAAGAAGATCGAATACGCGATCGTCGATCCCACCGGCGCTGAGATGACCGCGTTGAAGATCGTGGCATCGACTGCCGACGCAGAGCGCACCAGCCCCGTGCTGTTGCGGACGAACAGCCTGCTCGCGGTAGACATGGCGACCCTCCGGTGGTCCCCACCACCAAACTTGACACTCGCGTCGAAAACCTGCAGAGTTTGAACACAATCGAACACCAGTGTCAAGAGGGTTCGGACACGGAGGGACACCTTCCGGTCAAAACCCGACAAACGAGAACTCAGTAGGGCAAGGAGGAGCGGCGCAGGGTGTTAGCGGTCGAGAGGCGCCTGAAGGTGCTGGAGCGCGTAGCAGAGGACCAGGCCATCGAGGTCAGCACGTTGGCTCGCGACTTCCAGGTTTCCGAGATGACCATCCGGCGCGACCTCCGCCGGCTCGAGCGCGACGGGTTCGTGCGGCGCACCTACGGCGGTGCCACCACGCACCTTGTCCGGACGTTCGAGGTCGGCGCCAACGCGCGGACGCTGCACCACGCGAGGGAGAAGCGCGTCATCGCCAAGCGCGCAGCGGAGCTCACCGTCGGCGTGCGCTCGATGTTCCTCGGGATCGGCACGACCGTCGAGCATTTCGCGCGACTCCTGCCGGTGCGCGAAGACCTCATGGTGATCACACCGTCGCTCGCGGTCGCGAGCCTGCTCGGGACCCGCAATGTGCGCGTCATCATCGCGGGCGGCCTGGTTCGCCAGGACGAGCTGACCTGCATCGGTGCGTCGGCGGTCGAAGCCGTGCGCCGCTACAACACGGACACGGCGGTGATCGGCGCCGCGGGGCTCTCCGCGCGGCGTGGCATCACCGAGCTTGATGATCGCGATGCCGATGTGATTCGCGGCGGTCTCGAGCGTACCGAGCGGATCATCGTGATCGCTGACGGCTCGAAGTTCGGCGCGGTCGCGATGAGCACCGTGGCACCGATCGACCAGGTCTCGACGATCGTGACCGACAGCAGTGCCGACGCCGAGGAGATCGCGCGCATCGAGCAGGCTGGCATCGAGGTTGTGGTCGCGGGATCCGACGCATCGCTGCTCCGCCCCATGGAGAACGGCCGTACCCGTCTCACCGACGTTCGAAGGCCCGCATGACGTTGCTGCGTCGAGTGTTCGGCGTGGATAAGCCAATCATCGCGATGCTCCATCTCCCGGCGATGCCGGGTCGGCCGCGCCACGACCGATCAGCCGGGATGCGCCATCTTGTGGAGTCGGTGGAGCGTGACCTCGAGGCGCTGCAGGCGGCCGGAGTGGACGGTTTTCTGTTCTGCAATGAGGCGGACCTTCCGTATCAGATGCACGTTGGGCCCGAGGTCGCCGCGGGGATGGCGGCCGTCATCGGCCAGGTGCGCGACCTCATCACCAGGCCGTTCGGCGTCGACCTTGTCTGGGACCCGATCTCGAGCCTCGCGGTCGCGCGCGCGACCGGCGCCTCATTCGTGCGCGAGGTTTTCACCGGCGTCTTCGAGAGCGACCTCGGAGTGATGCAACCCGACTTCGGAACTATCGCCGCCTACCGCGAGCAGAGCGGCGCCGGATCGGTGGCGATGTTCAGCAACATCACACCGGAATTCGCGAGCAGCCTCGGGAACCGCTCGCTCGGCATGCGCGCGAAGAGCGCCGAGTATCTGGGCGTCGACGCGATCCTGATCAGCGGACAGATCACCGGCACCCCCACCCACCTCTCGCAACTGCTGGAAGCGAAGCAGGCCGTTCCGAACATGCCGGTTCTCGCGAACACCGGTGTGCGCGAGGAGACCGTGGATGAAATTCTCGCCATTGCCGACGGCGTCTTCGTCGGCACGAGCCTGAAGCATGACGGCATCACCTGGAACCCGGTTGATCCCGAGCGTGCCGGGCGATTCATGAGCGCCGTGCAACGTGCACGCGAGGCGGTTCCCGCCTGACATGGCGAAGACCAGGATCTATTTCGTCAGCGACCTGCACGGATCGAACGTCTGCTTCCGCAAGTTCATCAACGCCGCGAGGATCTACGACGCGAAGGTGCTGGTCCTCGGTGGCGACGTGGCGGGGAAGGCGATCCAGTCAATCGTGCGTGCGCCGGGCGGCCGCTGGCAGTGCCGCTTCGTGGGTACCGATTACGACGTCGTCGAAGGACCTCAGCTGGTCGCGCTGGAGAAGCTCATCGCTGACCACGGCTACTACCCGTACCGCGCCGACCCCGGCGAGCTCGAGGCGATGGAAGCGCAGGGCGGCCTCGATGATCTCTTCCTGCGTCTGATGCGCGAGCGACTGACAGAGTGGCTCCAGCTTGCCGATGATCGTCTCCGGCCGCTCGGCATACCGCTGTATTTCATGCTCGGCAATGACGACCCGGAGGAGCTGAGCACGCTGCTCGACAGCGCTCCCTGGGGCACGCATGATGAGGGCAGGGTCGTCTGGCTGGACGACGAGCACGAGATGATCAGCTGCGGGTACTCCAACGTGACGCCGTGGCACACGTATCGCGAGCAGGACGAGGCGCATCTCCGTGCCTCCATCGACGCGATGGTGCCCAAGCTGGAGCATCCCGAGCGAGCCGTCTTCAACCTGCACGCCCCGCCCTTCGGAACGCAGCTGGACGAGGCACCACTCCTGGACGCGAACCTGCAGGTGCAGGCAACGCTCGGCCAGGTGCGCATGGTGCCGGTGGGGAGCACCGCGGTTCGCGATGCTGAACAGACCTATCAGCCACTGCTCGGCCTGCACGGGCACATTCACGAGTCATCAGGCATCCGCAGGATCGGCCGCACCGTCGTGCTCAATCCGGGCAGCGACTACTCGACCGGTGCGCTCAACGGCGCCCTGATCACCCTCGACGGAGACAAGGTCAAGGCACAGCAACTGGTTCGCGGGTAGTACGGAATGCCCGCAACCATGACCAGGGGTGAAGCGCTCGTGTCCGTGGACGTGGGAACGTCCGGCGCCCGCGCGACGGCCTATGACACGGCAGGCGCGATGCTCCTCGAGATACGCCGCCCGTATCCGACCTTCACGCCGCGCGACGGGTGGGCGGAGCAGGACGCAAACAGGTGGCGCTCGTCGTCGCTTTCCGCGCTCGGCGCGCTCGTTAGGCAACTGGGAAGCCGTCACAGCATCCGGGCGATCGGGCTCACCGGCCAGTGCCCTTCGGTGGTGCCGATCGACGGCCGCGGCGCGCCGCTTCGCCCGGGGCTCATCTACCGGGACAACCGCGCGGTTGCCGAGGCAAACACGCTCTGCGAGACATTCGGTGTCGAACGTCTGCACACGTTGACCGGCCACGTGCCCGCCGCTTTCCACGTCGCCGCGAAGATCCTCTGGATTCGCGGCCACGAACCGGACGTCTTCAGCGCGACGCGCCTGTTCGTGCAGCCCACAGAATTGCTTGCGCTCACCCTCACAGGTGACGCGGTCACCGACTGGAGCCTGGCCGCGGCGAGCGCGCTCCTCGATCTCCGCGCGCGCCGTTGGGCGCCGGAGCTCGTCGAAGCCGTCGGTCTCGACATGACCCAGCTACCGGTTCCCTCTCCGTCATGGAGCGTCGTGGGCGAGCTGCGACCGTCACTGGTACAGCGACTCGGACTGACCGAGACAATCCCGGTGGTTGCAGGCGCGGGCGACAGCATCGCGTGCGCGCTCGGTGCGGGGGTCACCGCACCCGGACCGGTGAGCGAGATGGCAGGCAGCTCAACGTGCCTCAACACGGTGGTGAGCGAGCCGACCAAGGACCTGGCGATCACCCACTACCCGAGCGCGGTTGCGCCGGAAGGCTACGTCACCGAGGTCGGGATCAACACTGCGGGCGAGGCGATCGACTGGCTCGCCTCGCTGATCTACAGCGGCCGGTCGGGCCATGTGCGAGCGGACGACTTCGCACTGCTCGACCGCGAGGCCGGCGAGGTGGCTCCCGGGTCGGATGGGCTGCTCTTCGTGCCGGTCCTCGGCGATGGTGAGCGTGACGACCCGGCGCTGCGCGGTGCGGCCATCGGCCTCTCGACACGCCACGACCGGAAGTCGCTGGCGAGAGCCGCCTTCGAAGGCGTCGCGTTTGCGATTCGCGCGCACGTGGAGCTGCTGGGGAAGGCGAGCACGCCCGCCACCGAGATGCGCGTCTCCGGCCGCCCCGCGTCGCTGCGAACCTGGAACCACATCAAGGCGGATGTCCTCGGCGTCCCAGTCGCTCGTGTCCCCGGAGATGCCACCACCTCGGGTGTTGCGATGCTGGCAGGGCTCGGTGTGGGCATCTACCCGGATGCCGAGTCGGCAGTTGCGGCCGCGTGCCGTCCCGACCCGGCGATCCAGCCAGATCCTGCCAATCACGACAGATACGAAGCGGTCTACGCGCGCTATCGATCAGTCGTCGCATCCGCCGCGCTCCACGCCGGCACATCGTCCACCGAACGCCCTGCGGGAGAGCTCCCATGAAGGTCAACCTGGGCATCAACACCTGCTTCGCGCTGAAGCGCTGGCCGCGTCCCGCCGACTGGGCCTCGGTGGTCCGCAATGACCTCGGCCTCGATCTCGTCGAGCTGTCACTCGACCTCGTCGAAGGCATCGAGACCTTCGCCGGCAGCCGCGATGCCGTGGAGCGCCACCGCGCCGCGCTCGACGCCAATGGGCTGCAGGCACACGCCACCTTCACGGGTCTCGCCGCGTACTCGCTCGACCTGCTCATGCATCCCGACCAGGCGCGGCGTGCCGCGGCAGTGCACTGGTACCACACAATCATCGACCTGACCGCGGCCCTCGGATGCCGCGCGACGGGCGGGCATGTCGGTGCCATGAGCGTTCCCGAGTGGAACGTTCCCGAGCTCCGCGCCGAACGCTGGGACGGCCTCAAGCGTGATCTCGAAGCAATCGCGGCCCACGCCAGTGCGGCCGGACTCGAGTACCTGCTGATCGAGAACCTTGTGACACTGCGCGAGCCGTCGACCATGGCGCACATCGAGCAACTGCTCACCGATGGTGATGCGGAGCACGTGCCCTGGAGGCTCTGCCTCGACGTCGGGCATCACTGCGTGCCGGGGACCACCGGAGCGGAGCGAGATCCGTACGCCTGGCTGCAGCGCTTCGGCAGCCGCGTCGTCGAGGTGCAACTGCAGCAGTCAGACGGTCTCGGGGATCACCACTGGGCGTTCACCGAGGCGCACAACGCGGGCGGCATCATCGAGCCGGGAAAGGTGCTCGAGACCCTCGATGCCGCGGGCGCCGGGATTGTCGACCTGATCTTCGAGATCATCCCCGCTTTCGAGGACCCGGACGATCGCGTCATCAACGATTTGCGTGTCTCGGTCGACCTGTGGCGCAACGCGATCGACGCCCGCGGTCTGCGGACATAAGGGATGCCGATCGTGCACGCCAACGGACTGGACATCCACTACCGCATCACCGGCGATGGTGCGGAGAGTGTGCTGCTGGTCAACGGCGTCGGTGACGACCTCGAGGGGTGGGCGCTGCAGGTCGGTCCTCTCGTCGCCGCGGGACTGCGCGCGATCACGTTCGACAACCGCGGCGTGGGCCAGACGTCGTTGCCACCTGGACCGTACTCGAGCCGTGAGATGGCGGCTGACACCAAGGCGCTGGCCGACGCCCTCGGCCTGACCGAGTTCCACCTCGTCGGTGTCTCGATGGGAGGCGCGATCGCACAGGAATATGCGCTGTCCCACCCCGAGGATCTGCGCACGGTGGTGCTCGCCAACACGTACGCCAAGCCGGACGCCTACACACGAGCCGCGTTCGATGCCTGGGGGCAGATCGCCGAAGCAGGCGGGATGCCGTTGATGATGCGTCAGCAGGCGCCGTGGGTTTTCAGCCCCGCGTTCTACGCCGCGCATCCCAGGCAACTGGCGGCAATCCTCGAAGAGATGGAGCGGAGTCCGCAGCCCGCGTCCGCCTTTTCGGCGCAGATTGCAGCACTGCTGACGCACGATTGCGCAGATCGTCTCGGATCGCTGCGCACCCCCGCGCTGGTGATCGCGGCCGACGACGACATCATCATCCTGCTGTCGCTCTCCCAGCGGATCGTCG
>Ga0182018_10002768_pt1 | contig 16883 bp, 14 predicted proteins | sample 812P2MmetaG_FD_120490 | JGI IMG/M metagenome (GOLD analysis project Ga0182018, IMG submission 120490) | Permafrost microbial communities from Stordalen Mire, Sweden - 812P2M metaG | ecosystem: Environmental > Terrestrial > Soil > Wetlands > Permafrost | place: Sweden: Stordalen | collected... | reverse complement strand
GGAAAATCATGGGCGCGGAAGTATCTCGCGCGAAGTATTGATCGCCTTCTTTTTTGCCCACAATCAGGGTGGCACTTTTCCCTTTGTCATCCACGGCCGTAAACGCGAGAACTGGATTCGCCAAGCTGTACTTGGCCAGATTATCTGGAGATTCGCTCGTAACACTTGTCCATTTGGCGGCACCAAGGCTGGTGAGGAGAGCGCCAATATTTCCCGCATCGCCGCGCGAACCGGCCGGCTTCGTAAATTCCCACTGATCTTTTTCTTTCTTTGCCGAAAGCTGCCCGGAGGAATTCCTGAGGTCGAAGGATACGACTTTATCGCCGGCGATGTGCAGCACTCCACGATCGCGCAAATCCTGAAGAGATTTTCCGGAACTGATCAGAAGCGATTCCGGAAGGAGCACGACATCTTTGCCGCCGTCCACAATCGAGTAAACCGAAATCCCGGAGAAATCTTTCTTGCCCAACGCCACGGTGTGTTTCGCGCCGCTACGCAGTTGAAATTCGAGCGAAACAGCAGGGGGATCCAGACCATAGATCTTCAGCCGGTCAGGTGCGCCTGGTTCCGTTTGCGCAATACGGGCGCTCGCCAGGCCGTCAATTATTCCATCCAGGGACGCTTGATCAGCGCGTGCCTCGAGTGGTTGAGTTATTCTCCAAAGTTCATCGCGCTTCTGAAACTGCAGCGTGGGCTCAGCGGGATTCGCAGGATGCTTGATAGCGAGCGAGGTTATATCCTGGGGCTGAATCGAGAACGCGAGGTTCGTTGCGTCGGCGGGCGGCTTCTCGCTTTCCTTCTGGCTGCGCCGCCAGTCGAAGTAATACACAGCAGCGCCCAAAATAACGGCGCCGAGAAGCAAAAATAGAGTCGTCTTCTTGATCATGTGATGTATTTTCAGCGAGCGCGGATTACCGGCGCTTCCACCAGATATAGACTCCCGAAAAAATCACGATGCCGGGAAGAATGATAAGGTCGAGCCAAGTAAGGGCGCTGTCCTGACCTTGCGTCAGAGTGACGCGGCGGTTCGTTTGCGATTTAGGGCGAATGGAGATCAGGTTTTCGTCCTGGGCCAGCCAATTAATCGTGTTATAGAAGAGGTCGCCGTTCTTCTGCTGACCCACATATGGATTCGCGGCAAATGCCGAGTTACCAATCACGACCACCCGAGCTTCGCCGCCTTCCGATTTGCGCGAAGCAGCCACGCCGAGCGAAAGCGGACCCAGCGTTGAAGTCTTCGGATCGTACGAGACTTCGTTCCGTCCCTGTTTCAAATTTGCAACGGTAAAACTCCGAGGAGAAGTCTTCAAAAACTCGACCGGTTGGAGGTCGGTCTTCGCTTTGTCGGCTACGGTGACGGTGCGAGCCAGAGGGAAAAATGTCATCGAGCCTGCAAAATTCTTCGTGATCGGGCTGTTGCCGAAGTCTGTGACAAGCGGGATTGCTGGACCAGCGCCAAACAGCCGACCCACCCCGCTCGCGTCGATCACCACGTTGTCGCCGACATTCGTGTTCCAAGCTTGGAAGATTTCTCCAAGTTTCGGATCAGTCTGAGGGTCAACAAGAATCAGGCCTTTTCCCGTTCCGGCCAGATATTTGTTGAGCAGTTCCGCTTCCTGCGGGAAAAATCCCTGCGTCGGACCGGCAATCACTACGACGCTGCAATCGGGAGCCACTCCATTTTCAGAGACGAGATTGATCGTCTTGGTAACGTAGTTTTCCTTTTTCAGGCCCGCATCGAGGTGGCTGTAGCCGTTTTCGCCGTCATCAGTTAAGGATTTTTCGCCGTGCCCGGTGACGAAGCAAACCGTCTTAACCTTGTCTTGCGTGACTTTGATAATGGCGCCCGTGATGTCTTCTTCGGACGGAACGCCGCCGGATTCCAGGTGTTCTTTTCGCGAGCCTGAAGCGAGGATCACGTCGCCCGGTCGTGTGGCTCCGTATTGCTCGGCAATCTCAGGCTTCTGTTGCGGGTCAATATTCTGAAATTTCAGATGGCGGCTCAGGCTGGTGTACTCAGCCATCTGATCGTCGAGAGCGGCGTTTGGGGACTTGTCGAAATGGACGATAGTGACATCCTTCTGCAAACTGCCTACGATTTGCTTGGTTTGATCGGAAAGCGTGTACAGCTTTTCGGTGGTTAGATCGAAACGCTTATGATGGCGAAACCCGACGAAATTCACGATCACCAAAATGGCGATCACAGCCACACTCAGAACCGTGGTGTTCGTCCCCTGCTGCGAAGACCGCTTGGAGAAAAAACGGAGAATGCCGCCAAATCCAATGACAATCGCTGCGAGCAGCAGCAGAGCTCCGACAGCCAATACAACCTTGCTGAACGTTAGAAGCTCGCCCTGAATCGAATAACGCAAAAATCCGGCGACCAGCATGGCTATGCCGGAAGTGCCGAGAAATCTCGCCAACTCTTCCCGATCCCATTTCATCCTGCAAGTTCCTCCATAATTTACGAGCGCGAGATAAATAGCGGCTAAGCTCGCCGCCAGCGCATTGAATCGACGGAGCGCACCGTCAAGAAAACGAAAAGAGCGATGAAGCTTCCATAATAAATCAGGCTGGAAGTATCAATCACCCCGCGCGCGAAATCCTCGTAATGGCGGATCACCGAAAGATACTGAAGCACGGCGCTTGCGCCGCTATCGCTGTTGCGTCCTATGTCCAGCACCCAAATAAACAAGGAAGCCGCGAACGTTACTACCGCTGCAATCAGCTGGTTTTCCGTGAGAGACGATACAAATGACCCGAGCGCCAACAGCGATCCGCCAAGCAGCAGCACCCCTGCGTACCCTGCGGCCAACATGCTCCACGGCGGCCTGGGGTCGCTGTGGAGGACCATGAAAATCATGTAGCTCGCGGTGGGCAGCAGCATGAGCGCGAACAGAGACAGCGAAGCCAGATACTTTCCCAGCACGATCTCCAACTCGCTGACCGGCGAGGTCATCAGCAGTTCCATCGTGCCGCGCTTGCGTTCCTCGGCATAGACGCCCATGGTCAGAATCGGCGTAAAAAACAGAACAAGAGTAGAAAGCAGGCCAAAAAAGCTACGCATCACCGCTGCCGGAGCGTCGAAATCGGATGGCCCACCAAAACGCATTCCCTGCATTTCCATCTGGAACGTTTGCTTGATCACTTCTGCAAGAATCACGTTGAAGAAAAACGCGGTCAAAACCAGGAAAAGCCCGATGAAAATATAAGCGATGGGCGAAACAAAATAATGTCCCATCTCCTTGCGATAAATTGCGTACAAACTTCCCATTGTGCTCTCCACTCCTTTATCGGATTGCCCTAACTGGACGCCTGCGCGTGGGCTGCGTCGTCCGTGGTGAGTTCGAGGAAAATGTCTTCGAGACTCAGGCTCACACCGTGAAGCTCGTAAAGCGGCCAGCCATGTTCCACAATTTTCGCCGCGATTTGATTGCGAATGTCGTTCCCTTGCGCTGCTTCCACGGTAACGGCCTGATGCCCTCCGGCACGCGCCGGCTCGATCACCACGCGGCTCGCTCCGGGAATTTGGGCCAGCATATCGCGCAGCGGTTTTTCCGGAGCGTCCGTTTCAATGCGAATTTTTTGGCCGCCTTTGAGCTGCGAAGTCAAATTCTGCGGCGTATCCACCGCGGCGATTTTGCCTTTGTTGATGATGACCACGCGGTCGCACGTCATGCTGACTTCCGGAAGAATGTGCGTGGAAAGAATAATGGTGTGATTTCCGGCCAAGCTTTTAATCAGGTTGCGGACCTCGATGATCTGCTTCGGGTCCAAACCAACGGTCGGTTCGTCGAGAATGATGACTTCAGGGTCATGTACGAGCGCCTGTGCGATGCCCACGCGCTGTTTGTAACCGCGCGACAGCCGTTTGATGAGTTCCGAACGCCGGTCTTCAAGATTGGTTTTTCTTAGGGCGTCATCGATGCGGGCAGGACGCCGCTCCGCCGGAACATTCTTGATGCGCGCGACAAAATCGAGGTAGGTCTCGACGGTCATGTCTGGGTATACAGGCGGGTTTTCCGGCAAGTAACCGATCCTGCGGCGAACTTCCATCGAGTCACGGAACACATCGAATCCTGCTACGCGCGCGGTCCCGTGAGTGGCGGGCATATACCCCGTCAAGATTCGCATCGTCGTCGTCTTCCCAGCGCCGTTGGGCCCGAGAAAACCGAGAATTTCGCCTTTGTTCACGGTAAATGAAACGTGATCAACGGCCGTAACCGCGCCGTAAGACTTCGTCAGATCCTGAACTTCGATCAAAGCACTCCTCCAAACACGAACGCCTTACGCAGACTGCCGGGCGCTTCCAAACCAATCTTTATACTAAAGTTGGGGGAAAATTGAAAATTCAGAGCCAGTGGTCGCTGGAGCGAATAATCAGTGTACTTGACTGAGATGCAGTGCGTGTCCACGAAAGTTGTCATGGAAACGTCTGCACGGGTGATCTCGCGACTTGGCTCGCGTTGCACCGCTTGCCACCGAAGATCCTTGGACCGCGCGAATAACTCATTGACGCCCTTAAAATCGAAACACGAGGTAGGCAACGGCCTGCTCATCCGGCGCATCCACCTTTCTTACAGATGCAGCTTATCGTTCTTATCCCCATATGCTTAGCCACGTGCGATGAGAGTCTGGGACGATGAACCGGGCGACACCGGCAGGCGTGTATTAGGAGATGTGCGTTGACACATCGCGGCCGTTTTGTTATTCAATTTGTTTCGCATTATTAGCTTGCGATTCGACAACGGGTTCTGTCCCACCTCTTTGGGCAGATCTGAAAAAGAAATCCAAGGTGATATGACAATTTCGAAGGCGTATGCCCAAATGTTCGAAAATGCCGGAAGCCGGCGCGCAGTTGGTGCAGGCCTCACGGTTTGCGGTTTTCGAGCGGAGCGGCTGCGATTGCTTGCGTTTGCGCTGTTGGCGTTTCTCGGCGCAGGGTTCCTCGCGGCTTGCGGAGGTGGCAACTCAGCCATCACGCTGGAAGTGACGCCGAATACGGCGCAGACAGTGGATCAAGGCCAAGTAATACAATTCACCGCCATTCTGGGCAACGACACGGGTAATCAGGGCGTCACCTGGAAAACGCTTACTGGCTCGGGATGCGCAGGTACCGGTTGCGGCACGTTAACCAACGTCACGAAGACTTCGGTGACGTACACTGCGCCCACGAATAGCTCGGTCGCCCTTACGGTCAGTTTGGAAGCCGTCGCTAATGGAAATAGCGGCGCTACCGTAACCACGATGATCAGCGTCGTTCTGCCTCCCACGTTTACAACCACTACCCTTGTTAATGGATCGAACGGCGGACAGTACAGCCAGCAGGTGGTGGTGACGGGCGGCGTCCCACCGTTGGTATTCAGCGTAGTCTGTCCGAACAACCAACCCACCTGTCTCCCCCCTGGATTGACCCTGAATCAGAACGGAAACCTGATTGGTGTGCCCACGACCTCAGGCACGTATCCATTTTTTGTGAAAGCAACGGACCGCGGCGGTATTCCCGTAATTGGCCAGCCCCCTCCGTTTTCTGTCACATCTACGCTTTTCACAGTGATAATCAATCCGGCCACGCCGCTGTCCGTCACGACGACCTCCCTGCCTCCTGGGACCGTTAACCAGCCGTACAACATATCTCTTACTGCGAAAGGCGGGGCAACACCATACACATGGAGTGTGACCCCGAACAGTTTGCCTCCCGGATTGGCCTTGAATACCTCCACCGGACAAATCTCGGGGACTCCGACTACCGTCGGTTCATTTCCGCTGATCGCGACTGTGCAGGACTCGTCCGTTCCGGTGCAATCAGCTTCGTCCGGCCCGCTCACCATCTCGATTCAATCTCCAGGGGGGCTGCACATAACCACTGCGTCGCTGCCTTCAGGGATGACGGCAACTTCCTACAGCACGACTCTAAACGCCGTCGGCGGAACTCCGCCATTCACGTGGAGTGTTATAAACGGCCAGCTTCCGGCTGGGCTGACTCTGGATGCCCAGACCGGACTAATCTCGGGAATTCCGATTCTTTTAGGCACTTCCACTTTCACGGTCCAAGTGCAGGACTCTTCCGCCGGCCCTGGCGGCCCAGCGAAGGCGACGCAGCTGTTTCATTTAACGATTACGGCCGGTTCCACGAGCAGCAATTCCCTGATCACCGGAAACTACAGTTTCCTCTTTAGCGGATTCGACTTGAATGGAACGGTTGTTATCGCAGGTAACTTTTCTGCGAACGGAGCCGGAGCAATCTCAAGCGGCCAGGAAGATATTAATCGTGTTACCGGCGTTGTGGTCGGAGCGACTCTGACGGGAACTTATGCGGTTGGAACCGATGGCCGTGGCACCATGCAGTTGATCGCAACGACTGGTAACCTCACGGTGTTTACCTCAAACTATTTGTTGGCGCTCGATTCGAGCGGCAATATACACGTAATCGAGGATGAGACTGTGCCGACGAACGGCGTAGGAATCACGCACGGCTCGGGAATCATGAAGGTCTCCGTTGGTACGTTTGCAGCAACAAACTTCTCCGGGAATTACGCGTTTGAATTCGCCGGACAGGATTTTTTGACTGAACCAACCGTGCTGGCAGGCGTCGTCAACCCCGATGGCATGCAAACTTTTAGGTCGGGTACTGTCGACTTCAACGACGGAGGCGTGTATTCCCCGCAACTGTCTCTCACGGGAGGCTTCGCGGTCGGGAATGCAAGTTCGAAGGGTCTCGCAACGATGACGTATCAACCGCCAACAGGCCAACAGATCACTCTCACGTTTACATTCTATTTCGTCTCAGCCGACGACATTTTCTTCGCGGAGATTGACGCCGCCTCTTCAACGAATACCCTGCCCAGACTGAGCGGCGAAATGTTCCTTCAAGACAGCGGAACGCAATTCACTCAGAGCGTTTTGCAAGGAACTGGTGTTGTGACCGGTACGGGACTCGCCGGCACCGGGATCGCCGGCTCAAACTCGACCGTTTTCGCGGGTTTGTTGACCTCGACTCTAGGTGATGGCACCGCGAACCTAACTTTCGACCAGAATGCCGGTGGCACGGTCACGCAGCTGAATTCGGCATCTGGCACATATCAGGTGTTTCAGAACGGCCGTGTAGGATTTACGAGTTTGGGTAACCGGCTGGCCGCAGCTTACCTGATTGGACCCGATCAAGGGTTTATCATTGGCTCTGACTCGGCTGCGACGTACGGCTTGCTCGAACAACAAAGCGGCGCTCCATTCTCTCTGTCGTCCGTTCAGGGCACTTATGTCCTCTCCGCGCCCCAAGAAGCTGACACCCTAGCGGTAAATATGATCGGCGAATTGAGTTCTGCGGGGGCCGGTAATATCGTCGGTACTCTGGATGAATTCATTCCCCCCAGCCCTCCTCCGTCCACGGACATTCCTTTCTCTGCCAGTTATACGGTAACTCCCGACGGCCGCGGGAACATGACGCCGCTTCTGATTGCCGGGTTCCCGACCAATCTTGTGTTCTATATTGTTTCACCCAGCGACGTGCGGATGATTTCTTTGGATTCAAACACAGGGAATGGCCATCCCCAGGTTATTTTCCTTAGCCATTAGGATTCTAGTCAGATAGTTGGGAAGAAGTGGGCGCAAATCGATCGCGGACGCTTACTTGTCTTTTTTCTCGAGCTTCAACGCAGCAGAATTAATGCAAAATCGTAGGCCCGTGGGTTCCGGCCCGTCTTCGAAAACATGCCCCAAATGCGCGTCGCAACGGCTGCAGATCGCTTCCGTGCGCGCCATTCCGTGGCTGTTGTCTCGCTCCATCTCGACATTCTCGGCTGCAATGGGCTGGTAGTAGCTGGGCCAACCTGAACCGGAATGGTATTTCGCGTCCGAACTAAAGAGCGGCTGGCCGCAGCAAACGCAAACGTATGTTCCCTTCGTTTCCGTGTCTGCGTACTCTCCAGTGAATGGCGGCTCGGTGCCTTTCTTCCGCGTCACCTCAAATTGCTCTTCCGTCAGCTTCGAACGCCACTCCGCATCGTCCTTCTTGATTTTCTCGCTCATGTTTTTATTTTACACCCGGCAGGGCTGTTCCATGAAATGCGACTTGGAGGGCTTTTGGCCGCCGGCAGCGCGAATAGAAACTCAATGGCGGTCAGCTATACTAGAGCGGTTCCACTGACGCGCAGTTTCCTTCGCGTGCAGCAATCAGTGGCCGATTTTTTGGGAGACTTTTGTGAATGAGGTTTTCATTTGTGATGCAATTCGCACGCCCTTTGGGCGTTATGGCGGGGCGCTCGCTTCAATTCGGACCGACGATTTGGCTGCCATCCCGCTGCGTGGACTCATCGAACGCAATCCTCGCGTGGATTGGATGGCGCTCGATGACGTCGTCTTCGGCTGCGCAAACCAGGCGGGAGAAGACAACCGCAACGTCGCGCGCATGGCCTTGCTGCTCGCGGGTCTTCCAAAGGAAATTCCTGGTTCTACTGTGAATCGGCTTTGTGGTTCCAGTATGGACGCCATCGGCGTGGCCGCTCGCGCCATCAAATCAGGAGAAGCGGATTTTATGATCGCTGGCGGCGTGGAGAGCATGACGCGCGCTCCGTTCGTGATGGGCAAGGCCGATAGCGCGTTCAGCCGAGTAGCGGAAACGTTTGATACAACGATCGGCTGGCGTTTCGTAAATCCGCTGATGAAAAGCAAGTACGGCGTTGATTCCATGCCGGAAACCGCTGAAAACGTGGCCGAGGAGTTTCACGTTTCGCGAGCGGACCAGGATGCTTTCGCTTTGCGCACACAGCAGCGCTGGGCGCGTGCCAATGCCGCGGGCTTCTTTAAACACGAAATTTTCCCCGTTTCGATTCCACAGAAAAAAGGCGATCCGAAGATTTTTGACACCGACGAACATCCCCGACCGGATACTACTCTCGACGCGCTGTCTAAACTGAAGCCCATCGTGAAACCGACAGGTACCGTGACCGCGGGAAACGCTTCCGGCGTGAACGACGGGTCGTGCGCGCTCCTCATCGCCTCCAAAACGGCTGCTTCAAAATACGGTCTAACACCTCTCGCTCGCATTATCGCAACCACCGCCGTGGGAGTCGCGCCGCGCATAATGGGATTCGCTCCCGCGCCCGCAACGCGCAAAATCCTCGAAAAAACGGGTCTAAGACTTTCGCAAATGGATGTAATCGAGCTGAACGAAGCATTCGCCGCCCAGGCGCTCGCCGTCACACGTGATTTAGGTCTGCCGGATGACGCCTCGCACGTAAACCCCAATGGCGGCGCCATCGCCATAGGACACCCGCTGGGCGCAAGCGGCGCTCGCTTGGTCACCACAGCCGCCTATCAGTTGCAGACTACCAAAGCGCGCTACGCTCTTTGCACCATGTGCATTGGCGTAGGCCAAGGCATCGCAACAATTATCGAACGCTGCTGAAGGACTGATTTCCGGTCTGCTTTCCTGCATCCGTCCGCCTCTTTTCGATGGCCTTAAGTGTAGGGTTGCGTTAGCGGAAGTGGAGTCATATTATACGGGTCGAAAGAGAGGACTCATGAAGGCCGTCGTAGGCGTATTCAAATCGCGACCAGATGCAGAGCGTGGCGCTGCTGAGCTCACCCCGCTGGATATTCCGAAGGATCGAGTCACCGTTCTTACGCCTCACGCGACCGCAAAGGAACTCGCCGCCGTCCCGACTGTTGCAGGAGAAGAACCGGGCATGGGTAAAGCGATGGGCGCGGCTCTGGGAGGCGCTATCGGGGTTGCCGGAGGCGTGGGACTGGTACCGATGCTCGCAAGCTTTCTGATCCCAGGAGTGGGACAAGTTCTCGCGATTGGAGTTGTTGGGGGAGTGCTCCTCGGCGCGATCGGCGCAGTTGGTGGCGGCGCGGCCGGCGGAGCCATCGAGAGCAACGTCTTCGAAGGATTGCCGGAAGACGAGATGTTCGTCTATGAGGATGCCTTGCGCAAGGGCCGCTCCGTCGTAGTAGTGATGGCCGATAATAACGAAGCCGACGCGGTTCGCGGCGTACTGGAAAATGCCGGAGCCGAGAGCATCGATCAAGCTCGTGACAACTGGTGGGCCGGTCTGCGCGACGCCGAAAAAGAAAAATATGAGACCAGCGGCGGCAAGTTTCAAGACGACGAGCGCTATTTTCGCTGCGGCTTCGAAGCAGCTCTGCATGCGAAGAATCGCGATCGAACCTACGAGCAATGCCAGAAAGTGCTCGGTGATCTGCACCCACGCATGCACGAGAGCGAGCCTTTCAAACGTGGCTTCGAGCGCGGCCGCGAATATATAAAAACAATCCGTAAACACGTCAGCTAACCCCGGCGCCGGCGGCCTTGGTGTTCACGTTTTTCCTGCGAATGTCGACGGAATACCAAACGTTCCTTCGACTACTTCCACGAAGTCTCTCTCTTCGCGGAGAATCAGCCGCTTCTCCTGTGCCGTCGCAAAATTCTCACGCGCTTCCGGATCTGACTTCAATCGCGCTCGGTAAGCCTCATAAGAGGCGAGACTATCGAATGCGATCAAGCCCCAGGCCACATCATTCGTGCCTTCATACGGAAGAAAATATCCGACAAGGTGGCCGCCGCATTGAGGAATGATTCTCCCCCAGTTCTCGGCGTACTTTTTGAACGCATCGTGCTGGAACGGATCAACTTGGTATCGGATGACGCAGGTTATAGTCACGAAAATCCTCCCGGTGGACAGTCTGGTCGCTGGAGCGATGCGGGGGCTTTGCTGGCTGCACCTTCGGCAGCATGCCGGTTGCTTGACATGAACAATTCGTCTACGATCAAAGTATGAATGTCGAGGAGCATGCTGACATAGCAGTTTGCAGAATCGCCGCCGCCATCGCCGAGCCTGCACGCGCCCGCATACTTTTCTGCCTGATGGACGGGCACGCGCGAACGAGCACCGAGCTTGCGGTGGTGGCTGACGTGAGTCCGTCAACCGCGAGCGTGCACCTGAATCGGTTGAAGACAGCACAGCTGGTCAAAGTGCTCGCCCAGGGAAAGCATCGTTTCTACAGCATCGGTGGACCCGACGTGGCCGGCGCACTGGAAGGATTGACTGTCCTCGCCGGCGGCTCGCGCGATAAGTTCGTGCCAACCGCGCCAAGTCGGCTGCGCGCCGCACGGACTTGTTACGACCACTTGGCCGGCACGGTCGGCGTAGCGCTTCACGACCGCTTCAAAGCACTGGGTTGGCTTTCAGCCGCTTCGAAACGTAATGACAATGCGTACGACCTCAGCTTAGCTGGAACGAAGGCGTTTGAGACTCTCGGCATCGACCTCGTGGTAACTCGGACGCTGCGTCGCCGATTCGCTTGCGCATGCCTGGATTGGAGTGAGCGGCGGCCTCATGTCGGCGGCGCGCTGGGGGCAGCCCTCCTGAAAGTCGCGCTGAAAAGGAAATGGCTGACGCAGGATCTCGATAGCAGAGCCGTCGACGTCACAAGTTTTGGGCGGCGCGAAATGCTGGCTCGATTTGGCCTGCGTGTTTGAGGGATTTAATCCGCCAGCGGTATCCAGGCCGGCAACAGCGGCTATTAATCATCCACAGTTGAGTATAATAACCGTGCGCCGGCATCGTATTTCCGTGCGCATCTCGGAGAATGAGTGACGTCCGCTTCTAAGCTCATCCAGAACTACGTCAACGGCAAGTTCGTACGCGGGCCGCGTGAGTTCTCCGATATCAATCCGGCTGACGGCACGGGGATCGCCCAAGTTTCGGAAGCTGATGAATCGCTGGTAAATCAAGCGGTCGAATCCGCGCGTCTTGCGCTTGACGGAAATTGGGACAAGCTCGCCGTTCCCGCCCGCGCTGCCCTTTTACACAAAATCGCGGATGGCATCGAAGTGCGCTTCAACGATTTCGTTCAAGCGGAAGTGGCGGATACCGGAAAGCCAGTCTCGCTCGCCTCGAAAATTGACGTTCCACGCGGCGCCGCGAATTTCCGGGTTTTTGCGGACCTTATCAAAAATGCGGGGATCGAAGCATTTTGGACGGAAACTTCTGACGGCGTTTCGGCGCTCAATTATTGCGCTCGCAAACCACTCGGAGTAGTCGGCATCATTACCCCATGGAATTTGCCGTTGTTGCTGCTCACATGGAAAGCCGCTCCGGCGCTGGCCTGCGGAAATTGCGTGGTGGTGAAACCATCAGAAGAAACTCCGGCGACTGCGACGTTGCTCGCCGAGGTGATGCAATCGGTGGGCGTGCCTCCTGGAGTCTTCAACGTGGTTCACGGTTTCGGCTCAGGCTCGGCCGGGGAATTCCTCACCAGCCACGCGGACGTGAACGCGATTACGTTTACGGGAGAATCGAAAACAGGATCGGCCATCATGCGCGCTGTAGCGCCCACGGTGAAGCCAATTTCGTTCGAGCTTGGCGGCAAAAACGCGGCGATCGTTTTTGCCGATTGTGATTTCGACGAAACAGTAAGCGGCCTCGCTGATGCCGTGTTCCTCAATACCGGCCAAGTCTGTCTCTGCGCTGAGCGTGTTTACGTGGAACGCCCGGTGTTCGACCGTTTCGTTTCGGCGCTAAAACAAAAAGCGGAAGGCTTGTCACTAGGTTGGCCAGGCGACAGCAAAACGACCACAGGTCCGCTGATTTCGAAAGAGCACCGTGCGAAAGTGCTTTCCTACTACGAGCTCGCGAAAAAGGAAGGCGCTACGGTCGTAACTGGCGGCGGCACACCCGAATTCGGCGACGCTCGCGACAACGGGTTCTACGTTCAGCCGACCATTTTCACTGGCCTTCCCGAATCAACGCGCTGCGTGAAGGAAGAGATCTTCGGACCTGTGTGCCACATCGCACCTTTCGATACCGAAGAAGAGGCAATCGCCAAGGCCAATGACACAAAATATGGCCTGGCGGCTTCGGTGTGGACTACGAATCTAAAACGAGGACACCGCGTCGCGGAAAAGTTGCGCGTGGGCATCACCTGGGTCAATTGCTGGTTCTTGCGCGACTTGCGCACACCCTTTGGAGGCGCGGGCCTGTCAGGCATTGGTCGAGAAGGCGGCCTGCACTCGCTAAATTTTTATTCCGAACTGAACAATATTTGTGTCAAGTTGTGACCGGAATCTCGCGGGCGGCAATTCGAGGTGATCTGAAATGGAAAGCAAAGTCGTCGAAGGCAAAGCCAAGCCGCGGGGCAAGTTTCCGCATATAAAGCGCTCCGGCGATTTTCTCTTCGTGTCGGGGACGAGTTCGCGGCGCGCTGATGATTCCATTGCCGGTGCCGAAACCGACAAATTCGGCTCGACGCATCTTGATATTCGCGAGCAAACTCGCGCCGTGATAGAAAATGTTCGCGGCATTCTTGCCAGCATGGATGCCGGCCTGAAAGACCTGGTCGAGATTTCGACCTATCTAGTCAACATGGATGATTTCGACGCTTACAACGAGGTTTACGCGCAATTCTTTGACGAGCAAGGACCGGCGCGAACTACCGTTGCAGTCCACCAATTGCCGCACGCGTATCTGCTAATTGAAATGAAAGCCATTGCCTACAAGCCTGTATCGCACGCGGAAACGCAAGCCGCAGCCGGGAGGACAAAGTAATGCCATCGATCAAGACGCTGAAAGCTTTTAATTTCCAAGGATGGATCGACGCGAATCGCGACAAGCTGAAGCCGCCCGTGGGAAACGCGCAGATTTGGGAAGACGGTGATTTGATGGTGACTGTGGTGGGCGGGCCCAATAATCGCAACGATTATCACGACGATCCCACAGAGGAATTCTTCCACCAACTAAAAGGTGACATTTTCCTGCGCTTGATGCCGGAGCCGGGCAAACCGCCGGTAGAAGTTCACATCAAGGAAGGTGAGATTTTTCTTTTGCCCAAGCACATGCCGCATTCGCCGCAGCGTCTCGCTCCGGACACCATCGGATTGGTGGTCGAAATGCCGCGGCCCGAAGGAGTGATGGACGGCTTCGAGTGGTATTGTGCAAAATGCAATCACCGCGTGTATCGCGCCGAAGTTCTTTTGAAAAGTATCGTGCGTGATCTGCCGCCGCTCTTTGAAAAGTTTCAACAAAGTCCGGAACTGCGGAAATGCAAGCACTGCGGTGAAATTCACCCGGGCAAACCGGCTCCGCAGAAATAACGGCACAGAGACAACATGCCAGTCATAGATATTCACACACATTTTTTCCCGGAGTCCTGGCCCGATCTCGCCAAGCGTTACGGCACTCCCGATTGGCCGTCGATCAAACATACCGGCCCGGGCAAAGCCGACATCATGCTCGGCGATCGCATGTTCCGCCACGTCACTTCCGGTTGCTGGGACGTGAACGTGCGTCTCGAAAACATGGATCGCAACGGCGTGGACATGCAGATCATTTCCGCCACGCCTGTTCTTTTTGCCTATGCCCGCGAGGCCAAACATGCGCTCGATTGCGCGCGCTTGTTCAACGACGTCGCCCTTGAAATGTGCCAGCGCTCGAAAGGCAGGCTGAAATCTTTCTGCCAGGTTCCTTTGCAGGATATCGATTCAGCCTGCGCGGAACTTTCCCGCTGCATGCGCGACGGCCACCTCGGCGTCCAGATCGGCAATCACGTCGGACAAAAAAATCTCGACGATCCCGGCATCCTGAAATTTTTGCAGCATTGCGCCGCGGAAGGAGCTGCAGTCTTCGTTCATCCCTGGGACATGATGGCCGGCGAGCGCATGCCGAATTACATGATGCCCTGGACCGTGGCCATGCCGGCCGAAACGCAGCTATCGCTTGTGTCCATGATTTTAAGCGGAGCTTTCGACCGCTTGCCGACGAGCCTGCGTATCTGCTTCGCGCATGGTGGCGGAAGTTTTGCTTTTCTTCTCGGCCGGTTGGAGAACGCGTGGAAAAATCACGAAGTCGCGCGCGGCGTTTCGCAGTTCACGCCCAGCCATTATCTGGATCGCATTCGCGTCGACTCCGCAGTCTTCGAACAACGCACTTTGCAATTCCTCCTCGAAGTGATGGGAACTGATCGCGTGCTTCTCGGCTCCGACTACCCGTTTCCATTGGGTGAAGCGCGCGCCGGCACATTAATCCGTGAAAGCCATTCTTCGCCGGAAGTGAAAGCGGAATTGCTCGGTGGCAACGCAGTGAAATTTCTGAATTTGCCCAGCGTGAATGCCGCGGCGAACGCAACGGCCTCATCCACATCATCAGGTGCGCCAAAGTCAGAAACTTCCGCCGGCTGCCCATTTGGAAGCGGCGCGCTTGCAAACGACCGGGCGGCCTCCTCCAGCGATTCAGCCGAGCCCGAAAATCGATTGACGTATAGCTCTTATCTACGCATCCCGGAACTGCTTTCGCTTCATCACCCAGTTTCCTCGCCTGTACATCACGACGAATTGCTGTTCATCATCATTCATCAGACCTACGAGCTCTGGTTCAAGGAATTGCTGCACGATTTGGACGCTGTAGTTGCCAATCTTCGCGCTGCCGGCGCTGATCCGTCTTCGCGCGATGGTGTTTACGAAGCCGCACGCTTGCTTCGACGCTGCACGGAAATCATGCGCGTCCTGGTGGAACAGTTCACCATCCTGGAAACGATGCTTCCGTCTCACTTTCTCGCCTTTCGCGGAAAACTGAATCCGGCCAGCGGTTTTCAGTCGGAGCAATTCAGAGAGATCGAATTCCTTTGCGGCTTGAAAGACGAAAAGATGTTGCTCTACCATCAACTCACGCCCGAAGCTCATGCCATCCTTCACCGACGGCTCAGCGAGGATTCGCTCCACGACGTATTTTTTCAAGCTCTGAAATCGCTGGGAAAGCTCCCGGAAATGAGCGCCGTCGCGACAGACCGCGAGCGATTCGAAGCGCGCGCAAAGGCCGTTCAAGCGCTGTATCAGGACGAGCGCAATCATCGCGACTGGATTGATGTTTGCGAGCGCTTGACGGAATTCGACGAGCTGGTTGTTAGCTGGCGGCTGCGTCACATTCAGATGGTCGAGCGCACCATCGGAGTGCGCATGGGCACGGGCGGCAGCACTGGCTCCTCCTATCTGAAGCTCACGTTAGAGAAAAAATTCTTTCCGGAGTTGTGGGAAGCGCGCTCGCGTCTGGGAGATTGAATCTTCCACTGCTAATCTGAGCCGTTGAGATTCCGGCAACACATGCCAAGTCCATCCGACACAATTACACTCATCGGCGCCGGCCTCACCGGTCCCCTGCTTGCGATTTCTCTCGTTCAACGCGGATTCCGTGTCGCGATTTACGAGCGGCGTCCGGATATGCGCCGCGTTCAGTTGCCCGCCGGACGTTCGATCAATCTCGCCATCTCCGTTCGCGGGATTCACGCGCTTCGGGAAGCCGGGCTGTGGGAATCTATGCGCGGCATCATCATTCCGATGAAAGGCCGCATGATGCACTCGCTCTCCGGCGAGCTTACGTTTCAGCCGTACGGCAAAGACGAAACCGAAGTCATCAATTCGATTTCTCGCGCGGACTTGAATGCCGCCCTGATGAATGAAGCTGAAAAGCGAGGCGTCAATATTCATTTCAATGAACGCTGCCTCGGATTCGATCTGCATTCCGGAACCGCGCGGTTCCACAACGAAGAGACCGGCCGTGAATCAACTTCCGAACCCGGGATTGTCATCGCCGCAGACGGCGCGTCCTCTGCAATTCGTCTCGCGATGCTCAAACTTAGCGACTTCAATCTTGCGCAGCAGCATCTGGATTATGGCTACAAAGAGCTGACCATCGCAGCCGGGCCAGATGTAAAGCATGTTCTGGAAACGAACGCGCTGCACATCTGGCCGCGCGGCTCGCACATGTTGATCGCATTGCCCAATGTTGACGGCACTTTTGCCTGCATCCTGTTCCTGCCGTTTGAAGGCGAAGTGAGTTTTGCCGGCCTGGATTCAGAAGCAAAGTTCCTGAAATTCTTCCAGTCGAACT
>Ga0182018_10002767_pt1 | contig 16884 bp, 22 predicted proteins | sample 812P2MmetaG_FD_120490 | JGI IMG/M metagenome (GOLD analysis project Ga0182018, IMG submission 120490) | Permafrost microbial communities from Stordalen Mire, Sweden - 812P2M metaG | ecosystem: Environmental > Terrestrial > Soil > Wetlands > Permafrost | place: Sweden: Stordalen | collected... | reverse complement strand
ATGGTCCGCCGCTTGATTTCCCTGCACAGCCAGGGAGATCGTAGAGGCAGCTTCTTAAAAGGAGGATCATCGACATGCAGATACATTCAGTTGGCATCGATCTGGGCAAGACGACCTTTCACCCAGCAGCCTGTGGCAGAACTACGAAAAATGTGCGAGCGGTGACGAGGTGTGCGGCACCGGAAAGATGGTGCCATCCGCAGGCCAGTCGGGCGAGTGAGTCGCCAGATGAGGGAAGCGGCCGTCATCCAGCATAGAAAGCCCAAAAGTCGAGAAAATACTTGCCCAGCGCGGTTTTTCAGCTCGCGCGGCGTACCCGCTCTCAGCAGCTTGCGCAGAATCAGGCTCAAGTTGAACGCTCCTACATGGAGCAGTTGCCGCTTCAGAATGTTCTCCCGTCCTCGTAGATGGCAGCGCCGCATGCCACCTGTCTCGTAGCAGTGCGCAAAGCTGCGTTCGATCAACTCACCGCGCCGTCGCAGTAAGCTCTTGCCGTACTCGCCCCGCACCCGTCGCCGGTTCTCGTACACCGCCTGCTGCTCGGCATGCTGGCCTTGCCAGTCGCGCCGTCCCTTCGCCTTCTTCTCCGGAATGTAACTGCGCACCTGGTAACTCTTCATCCGCTGGACCACCGCACTACTGTGGTAGCCTTTGTCCGTCACCAGTTCTTCGATCCCCTGCAGATTGACCTTCGGTTTATCCTGGGGCCGCGACTCGGCCTCGCGTCGGATCTGTTCTGCTACCTGCTCACCGGCCTCGCACAAGGTTTCATCCAGCGTTGTCGTATCGCCCTGGTCGGCTGCCTGCAGCGTCACCGACACGATGGCGCCCGTGTCTATGTCCACGGCGTGCTCCGCCTTGTGCGCTAAGTGCGTCCGCCCATCCTTCATCTTCGCAATCCGCGCGTCTCCGTCCGCCGGGCTCTTCCACTCCTTGTTTGAGGTTCGCTTCTTGCGTTTTCGGTCCAACCGCACCAGGTCCTCGCGCGTCGGCGTCTCCATCCCCGACGCCTTCGCCAATCCCCGCAAGAACTCGTCGTAGGTCTCCCCAGTGTCACGCCGCACAATCGACCGCATGGCCGCATTCGCTTCCAAGGTGGTCGCGTCGATACCCATCCGCTGCCCCTCAAAGGCCGAATACATTTGCGCAGACTTGTCTCCTCGCCCCTCAGTTTTACCTTGCAGTCGTGCGGCGGACCATACATTCTGGCCCGTGTCGTTGAGAGTACGTCCGCAGGCATAACTTCCGCTTTTGCCCGTTAACCAGGAGTTAGCCGCTTCTTCATCGGCTAAACTGCATCGAATCCATTTCATGCGGCGCATCGGCGGCAGATTCGCCAAATGTTTCTCAACGAAGCGCTCGCTCGCCCGACATCCATCGCCGGGATAGTAAACTGAATTCGCAGTGATCAGTCAGACTATTTGCAAAAACGGAGGAGAAGATGAAATAGGTAATCAGCTGGTTCGAACGCCCGCAAGGTTCGCCCATGGAGTATGAGAATGCCCAGAAGCGAATCCTCGAGGTGTTTGGCCAGTGGAAGGCGCCAGCTAATTTCAAGGTCGAGTTCTTCGTGGTGCGTGTGGGCGAGTGGGGTGGGCATATGTTGATGGACTGCGACGACCCGCTAACGATTCACAAGTTTTGCTCGATGCTCCCGGCATTTGTATTCCAGGTGCAGCCCGTGGTCCGCGTCGAGGACGCAGTCCGGGGCGAACTCGAAGTAATCGCCTGGCGCGACGGGCTGAAAGGCAAATGACTCCGATAGGATCATGTTGGTGATTCGGGCCGGCAATCCGTCGTAGGAGCGGGTTTGTCGGCCCGGATCACTTCCGTGTGGCCGTTATCCGTCCACGATCAGCAAAGTTTGGGGGCCGGCTGCGCTGACCGCGCGTGCGCATCAATTTGGGCCATGCTGAGGGATAAGTTGGCGGGGCTCATCTCGCGCCGTTGGCACCGCGCAGCACCAGAGTCATCGGACGATAGACCCCCAATGCCTCAAACAATCCCCGCCCCGAAGGGGCGGAATCTAAGCACTAACGGAGAACGTCGCTTCTCCATTTCACGCTGAGCCAGGATAGAGTAGGGTTCTTGCGTTTGCCACCCATCCTCGCACGCGGCACGAGTTACCTATATGGGGCCGCGCGATGAGAAAGTCGAGTTACGATGATGAAGCGTGATGCGTTCTTGCTTTGCCAAGTTCTGCTGATTGTTCTTCCAGTTCGTGCTCAGGAACGGCGCCAGCAACCGGTCCAGCAGGTGGATCAATGGCATCTCCAGCACCATCCGTTCGACGACCCAAATCTGTCGACGGAAAAGCGAATCGATAATCTGCTGTCATTAATGACGATCGACGAGAAGATCGATTGCTTGGGTACGCAGACCGGTGTGCCGCGCTTGGGAGTCCCCAATATCGGCAGTTCGGAAGGCATTCACGGCGTTGTGCAACGCGAACCGAGATTCGGCCGCGAGCCGATCCCCACGACCCAGTTTCCTCAGCCACCAGGGATGGGCGAGTCGTGGGATCCGGACATTGTTCGCGAGGCGGCGGGCGTGGAAGGGTATGAGGCTCGTTTCATCTCACAGACGCCGAAGTACAACCGGCAGATCCTGATGCAGTGGGGACCGCAGTCGGACCTGGATCGCGATCCGCGCTGGGGCCGCAGCGAGGAAGTCTATGGCGAAGACCCCTTCCTGAACGGAACCATGGCTACAGCATTTGTGCACGGCCTGCAGGGCGAGGATCCGAAATACTGGCAGGCTGCGGCGCTGCTGAAGCATTTTCTGGCAAACGAGAACGAGGACGAACGCAACAGCTCGTCTTCCAATTTCGACGAGAGGCTGTTTTGGGAATATTACTCGGTGCCGTTCCGGATGGCCTTTCTGGGTGGCGGAGCCAAGGCCGTGATGGCCTCGTACAACGCATGGAACGGGACGCCGATGGCTGTCAATCCGATTCTGCGTAGCATTGTGATCGACAAGTGGGGCGTGGATGTTGTTTCGAGCGACGGCGGAGCGGTCAAGCTGCTGGTGACCCCGCGGCATCTTTTCTCTAATCAGGAGAGCGCTGTCGTGGCGTGCTTGAAGGCTGGCATCAATCAGTATCTTGACGTATATCGGGATGAATTGCATGCGGCGCTGAAGGACGGATCGATTAGTGAGGTCGACATCGACAATGCGCTGCGGCCTAAGTTCCGTATCGAGGTCAAGTTGGGCCTGCTTGATCCACCGGATATGGTGCCGTACACCAGTATCCGAGATTCACCCGAGCCATGGACGACTGAGAAGGATCGCGATGTTTCCCGCAAGATGGCGCTCGAGTCCGTAGTGCTGCTGAAAAACGAGAACCATTTCCTGCCGCTCAGCCCGAGCACAATCAAATCCATCGCGGTGATCGGACCGCTGGCGGATGTCGTTCACTGGGACTGGTACGGCGGGACACCTCCGTACGCGATAACGCCTCTCAAGGGCATTCAGGATGAGGTGGGGTCGGAGGTGAAGGTGAATTTCGCGCCCTACGACACCCCGGACGGCGAAGACGCTGCGATGAAGGCGGCGAGTGAATCGGACGTTGCAGTGGTGGTCGTCGGAAATAATCCGACCTGCGGAGACCAGGCGCACCAATGGTACAACTCGCCCACCGAAGGCGGCGGAATCACCCTCCCCTGCACCGTGCCGAGCGATGGGCGCGAGGGCCGCGACCGCGAGACGATCGACCTGTATCAGGAGCAAATCATTAAGCAGGTCATGGTCAAGAACCCGAAGACCGTCGTGATGCTGGTCTCCAGCTTCCCGTTCGATATCAATTGGACGGAGGCGAACGTGCCTGCCATTCTGCAGATGGCCCAGTCTTCGCAGGACGAGGGCACGGCTCTGGCGAAGGTGCTGTTTGGCAAGTACAACCCAGGCGGGCATCTGGTGGAAACGTGGCCGGAGTCGGCCGATCAGCTTCCGCCGCGGATGAACTACAACATTCGCGACGGTTACACGTACATGTACTTCAATGGGAAGCCGCTCTATCCTTTCGGATTCGGCTTGAGCTATACGACTTTCAAATTCTCCAACATCAAAAGCACTTCGCCGCGGCTGGCAAAAGACGGAAGTGTTACCGTCAGCGTGGACGTGACGAACACCGGCGACCGCGCGGGCGATGAAGTCCTCCAGCTTTACGTGAAACATCTGCACTCTGCCGTGCCGCGTCCGCGCCAGGAACTGGAAGGCTTCAAACGCGTAACCATCGACGCCGGACAGACGAAGACAGTAGAGATTCCGCTGCCGGCTTCGCAGCTGGCCTACTGGGACGTGAAGACGGAAGCCTTTCGCGTCGAAACGGAGAAGGTAAGTCTTATGATCGGCGACTCTTCGGCAGATCTGCCGCTGACGACAACGATCCACGTGGAGTAGCGACATCGATAGGGACATGATGAAAGCATAGTGAAACTCACCGCCCCGTCGAATGTCGCGTCGGCGAAGGCCGTGGCATCTTGGCGCACTACGGTGACATTGCGGCCGCTCATACGGCGTGAGAAAGAATCGGCGAATGCGCGATCGATTTCCACGCAGGTGAGGCACTCCACGCGTCCGCGAAGAAGATCCGTGGTTACGCCAGGACCGGAGCCAACTTCGAGGACATTCGTGCCTAGGTCGAGGCCGTCAAGCACCCAGGGAAGGATGTAGGTCTCTACCGTTTTTCTCCAATAAGCGGAACGGCAGAGCCTGCGGTGCGCAAGGTTCATGGTGGCGGATCCTGTCTGCTCAAAACTGCGTGATGCTCAACGTGTTTCCATCCGGGTCTTTGAACCACGCTACCCTCGCGCCGCTAGGCGAGCTCCAAATACCGAACTCGTCTTGCTGCATTCCCGGATAGCGTTCCAGGGCAACGAGCGCCCTCTGGAGTTGCGTCGCCGTCCAAACGATGTCCCGGACTTGCCAGCCCAATACCGTGTACTTCGCCGCGGCCACTTCTTGAACCCGTGTAACTCGCAACATCGTTCCCGCGGCATCGAATACGAGCGCAAATTCGTCCTCGCTAACCAGCGGCAGACCAAGAGTGTCACGATAGAACTCTTTGGCGCGACTTGGGTCTCGTGTGGCCACAAAAGCCATAAGCTCTTGAGATCCCAGCATAGATTCTTTTTGTCCCGCGAGACTCGCTTTCTGCGGAGTATTAGCGGATGTTCGCTTTGCCATGTCAATAGTATCTACCGAATTTGCCCCTGTCGCTACACGGCTGTTACGCCGTAATATATCTCTCATGCGACACAGCGCCCTGAGGCAATACGATCCCAAGATAGGCGTTTCGGTTTCCACGCTTGCCTATGAGTATCCTGCCGGACACAACGTTCCTGAACACGCTCACGCCTCTGACCAACTGATCTACGCAACGCAGGGGGTCATGGAGATCTCGGCGGATCAAAGCCTCTGGTTGACCCCTCCTCATCTCGCCGTTTGGATTCCCGCAGGAACGCGACACCGAATTCGGATGCCCGGCGCGGTTTCGATGCGGACGCTCTATCTAAGGCGAGGCCTTCTCCCACGCGCTCCGAAGATCTGCACCGTGCTGCACATCTCTCCGCTTTTCCGCGAACTTGTGGTGGAGGCGGTACGAATCGGGCAGTTGCGGACCAAAAATCATCTTCACTGTGCCCTCCGGGATCTCATCCTGTCCCAATTGCGGAACGCCTCGCCAGTTCCTATGTTTGTGAGGCTCCCCGAGGATTCGAGAGCGCTTGGAGTCGCTGAAGCCTTCATCGCAAACCTGGCAGACGCTCCATCACTGTATGCGCTGTGTAGAAAAGTCGGTGTAAGCGTCAGGACGATCCAAAGAACTTTCCGCAGAGAAGTTGGGACGAGCTTCGAGTTTTGGCGACGGCAGGTACGTCTGATGAAAGGCATAGAGCTGCTGGTTGAAGGGCGTCCTGTAAAGACGGTTACGGCCGAGGTCGGCTACCGGCAGCAGAGCGCCTTCGTCGAACTTTTCCGGCAGACTTTTGGAATGACACCGAGAACATGGGTAGCCGCGCTCGAAGCCCAAGACAAGCGAATGAGACCGAAATAGCGGTCGATGTTCAGTGCTCCAGCCTATGCGAACTTCCGACAGGAGAAATGATCGGCCCAGAATCCTGACGATTCAGGTCGGATCACGGGCTAAACGGAAGTTATGCCTGCGGCCGTACTCTCAACGACCCGGTCCAGTCGGCTTCGAGGAGATCGCCAGATTGATGTCGTCCAAGCCCGTTTATGAGGACTCAACTCATCTCCTGTCACTTGCCAAAAGCCGATAGCGCGCTATTACGGTCGTCGCTCTTTCACCACCTGTGCCGTTTCGTCTCTTCTTCGTCAGGTGAGCGTCGGCGAGTGAGTCCCTTTGCCGAGGCCTCGGATCCAGGTGGTTCACGGAACGGCTCCACAGAAATGCGCTCGTAACACACTTCCAGCACGGTCAGGTATTCTGTACCGCCCGGCAATTGAAGGACAACGCTGTCACCCGCTGCCGACTTCATCAACGCGCGCCCCAGAGGGGACACCCAACTGATGTGGTTGCGGCTGAGATCGATCTCGTCGGTGCCCACGATGCTCACCACTCGCGATACTCCCGCGGCATTGGCATAGCGCACGGTCGCTCCGAAGAATGCCCTGGTCGCCGCCTGCCCCGCTCTGGGAGCTTCGGGGTCCACAACTTCCGCGGCTTCGATTCGCTTAGTGAGAAAGCGAATCCGCCCATCAATCTGCCGCAGCCGCCGCTTGCCGTACTGATAGTCGGCGTTTTCACTGCGATCACCGTTGCTGGCAGCCCACGCCACCACCTCCGTCACGGCCGGGCGTTCCCTGGTGAGCAGAAACCGGTGCTCATCTTGGAGGCGCTGCAGCCCGCCCGCCGTTATGTAGTTCTTGACTCGCGTCGCGGGCTCGTCCGCTTGTGGTCTTCTCGTAAAACCTTTCCGCATCTCATAGTCCTTCCAGCGCGAATCCAGATTAACGGGCAGACCTTTAATAATCCAACGTGCCAGCGTTGGCCGGCAAGTTTCTGGCCGGGCTACACTGGAAGAGGCAGAACGTGTCAAGCATGCGCGGAAACCGTCGGAACGATTTCAGGAAACCTGTTTGCGGATAACTTCCCCATTGCCGACGATTCCGAAGTTTATGGCGATAAGCGCGTTTCTCGGTACTGATCCAAAGGCATAACTTCCGGATGCCCGTGATCCGCGCGGAATCTGGCTTCCACACTGGACGCATTTAGAGCTCTTGCTGCTCAAATCCCGTGACGTTCGAAACGCAGCAACTGCTGCCGCAGGTGCCATAGCTTACACTCAAACCATGCTCAACCGGGGCCATGCCTATACCACAATCATCATCAGCAAATATCACGGACGAACCCTGCTTTCACACCTGGCAAGCCTTTACCCACACTCAACCCCACAAGCCTGGCAACAAAACCTGAACAACCGCGAAGTCACCGTCAATGGCGTCACCGCGACCGGAAGCGAATCGCTCATTTCAGGCCAAACCCTTGTCTGGAACCGTCCACCCTGGATCGAACCGGACTCTCCTCAGCACTTCGAAGTACTGTTTAATGACGCCTATCTGTTGGCCGTCAACAAACCTGGCGGGCTGCCGACCCTCCCCGGCGGCGGCTTCATGGAAAACACCCTCCTGCGCTTGGTGCAAAAGCAAACCCCCAACGCAAACCCTGTCCACCGGTTAGGCCGGGCCACTACCGGCATCGTTCTCTTCGCCAAAACACGGCAGGCCGCCTCTAAACTAGGCGCAGACTGGAACACACCCAGAATTCAAAAAATCTATTGTGCGCTGGCTCAAAACATTGCACAGCACGACGCCTACGAAATCCTCACACCCATCGGCCTTCTACCGCACCCGCGCATCGGTTCGGTGTGGGCCGCCAACCCGAGTGGCAAGCCGTCAAAGTCATTAGCGAAGGTGATCTCACGCACGACAAGCACCACAACATTTGAGGTAAGCCTAAATTCGGGCCGCCCTCATCAAATCAGGATCCATCTGGCATCCATCGGCCATCCCCTGGTAGGCGATCCTCTGTACGGTTTATCCGGCCAGCCTCTTGAAAATCTCCCCGGCCTCCCAGGCGATGGAGGATATTTCCTGCACGCCCAATTTCTAAAATTCCACCACCCCATCACCGGCGAACAAATCAATCTTGAGGCAGCTTTGCCGTCTCGATTCTTATTGCATCAGTAGGTTCACGGCGGACAGAAATTCGTGGACAGACGATGTGACCCCAATTGTGGTCACGTAACGGACGTCGTGTTGCTGGCCGACCAACGGCATGCGGTATGTCCTAGCTGAATTGGGGTCAGTTCCGTCTGTCCCCGAATTTGTCACAACTAGAAATTGGTGAACGTCCCGTCTGTCCTCAGTTTTTCGGTACAATCGCGGCAGTATGGCAAACCAAGCAGTCAATTACATTGAGTTCTACGACGACGAGAAGCTACTGTTCGAGAAGGTCGGGCCCGGGTTCCGGCGAGGAGTTGATCCTTCCGTGATGCACCTCGAGACGCTCCTCGCCTGGAAATCGGATCGCCCCGGCGACGCGCACTGGATGCGCCTGACTAAGATCTGCGGCCCGACTATGGAGGGCGCGGTTGCGGCGCTCTGCGCCGACATCCGATCGGCAGAGCATCACGAGGCACGGCTCAAGGTGCTGATCCGGAAGTGGCGGTTCGCGCTGCCGACAGCGGTAACAATCCTAACGGTGTTCTATCCCGAGTTCTTCACGATGTACGACGTACGCACACGCAGGCAGACCAACACGGAGGACTGGTCACAACGCAGGTTCACTCCATATCTCTGGAAACACTATTGCGAGTTTAAGGACAAGATCGTCGCTCTCGCGCCGCCCGGCGTAACGTTGCGCGACGCCGACCGCTATGTGATGGGCAAGGACGCCTATGAGTTCCGCGAGACCAAGCTGGCGCGCATCGCGCAGGGAGAAGGCAAACCACGTAAAAAACGACAACGAAAAAAGACGAGTGCGAACATAGCAGTTGCAACATTATCGCAGCGTGCTTCCTAAGCGGAGTCAACAACCATGGAACGCGCGATAGATGTCGTCAGTCGATAGCACCTGCCGAAGCTTCAACCCGTCGATAGTTAACTCCGGAATCGACGTCAGAGGCACAGTCGCGCGTACCCGTTGGACGGCAGCCGCGATCCGGCGGATCGCATCTACGAACGGAGTCAGGATTGATTGCGCTTCGGCAACTGTGGCGTCCCAAGACGGCGCGCCAGGCAGTGAAAAGTCTCTCTTGTCGCCGATCGGCTCGCTAACAACCTGTCCAAAAACCAGCAACTCAGCCGCTGTTGCTGCCGCGTCGATGAGATAAGACTCTTTCGTCAGGCCCACGTTCTCGGTTATGGTGCGCCAGAATACCCGCCCCTCATCCGCGAGCTCCACAAATATCCCCTCGCAGTGTCGCTTCTGAATAACAGCCATGGTCGCGTGCCCCGCTTCGTGTACGGATGGTTGGTCCAGCGAATTGGGCGAGTTGCAAATGTCGATCACCGTGGCAATTATGCAAGAAATCGGGAATCAACCGCGAGCGTCCAGATCGAGCAGGTACGAGATGGCGCAATCTCTGCGAGCCTTCCGTGTTTCCACCACAGCTCCCGCGGCTTCTTTGGTTAGATAGAGACCGGCTGCACCAGCCATGGTCAGCAAAGCAGGCCAGGAAGTCCTCCAAGAATCTGTGCAATCGCAGCGGAGGAAGAAACCAGTCCGCCCGCCGCGCCCACAGCGATCGCCCCAACGATCTTGTCGGTCACTGCCGTGAGTTGATTTTGAAATTTGCGCTTAGCGGGGCGAATCTCGACATCAATCAGCTTTTTGATCGCAATGCTGTAGTCGCCATCGTCTGGTATGGACTCCATCTTCGCCTGAAGGACGACGAGATGCTCCAAGAAAGCTTCTCGCGCCTTCTCCGAGTCCTTTCGAATTGCGAAAACCGTGTCGAGCTTAAGACCGTGCAATATCTCCGGGCGGACCAGTTCGTCCAAGATGGCGAGGCTCAGGTCGGTCGCCGGAACCTGCATCTCGCGCTTGTCTGACGCCGCCTTAATAGCTCTGCTGTACTTCGCTTTCAGAAGCTCATTGAACGGCGACATGTCCGCGAGCGGAGCGATGCCTTCACGCGTACTCACATCGAGCGCAAAGTTCATTTTGGCGGAGCAAGTCATGGCCTCGCTGACCAAGCTCTTAATGCGGTCCTCGTCGGTCGAAAAGCTCAAAGGAATCAACTTGGGATCGGAAAAGATTTCCAGAGCAGAGTCCCCATGCTTCTCCAGGTTTACGTTGATGAGCTTCTCGGCGATCGTCTTTTGCGTTTCGCCGTTTCCGAAATTCGCGCCCGCAGGAATATGCAGGTTCAGAAAGTAGTCGGAGGTCCTCAGGCCATGCTGAAACCGCTGCAGGAACACCTTGTCGGAAACATCGGCGCGAACGGCTTCATAGAGGTCGCCCACCATCGCGCCGGTAGGTGCGGCATGAACGTATATGGGCACGCCCTGGCTTCTGAACCACTGGCCATGCAAATGGAGGAATAGCATGGTAAGGGCGTCCAGCCGTTGTTTCTCGAATACCGAAAGGAAATCAGCGCCGCGCAAGAGGGTGAGGGCGGCGATGCGAATAGCTAATCTCGCTATTCTCGATTATCATAGATTGTGAAAATAGCGAGGAACGCTATTTTCGACCTAAGAAAGGCGGAAGTGCCCAACGTTACCAACATTCCCGGCAAGAAAGTATCGCAGGGCAGCTATTCAGCCTATGTGCCAGCGCCCCTACCTCCTGAACTGGAGTGGACACCGCGGCTGATTGGGGCACTCTCGGATGCAGACCGGCTAGTCGGAAGATTAGCGGGCGAGGGTGGGCGGCTTCCCAATCCTCATATTTTGATTCGGCCCTTCGTACAGCGTGAAGCTGTTTTATCGAGCAAGATTGAAGGCACCCAGGCCACGCTGGGTGAGCTGCTTGCCGCTGAGGCGGGAGCGATCGTGGATCGCAGTCCCGAAGATCTTCGGGAGGTTGGCAACTACGTAGTTGCTCTTGAGCATGGAATCTCGCGCCTCAAGAAGCTTCCTCTTTGCGTCCGGCTCACCCGCAGGTTGCACGAAAAACTCATGACGGGCGTTCAAGGGCACCAAGCCGCCCCCGGACGTTTTCGTAAAATTCAGAACTGGATTGGCAAGCCCGGCAGTACTGTCCCAACTGCCTCCTACATTCCACCTCCTCCGGGAGAGGTCGAGCCGTGTCTCGCGGCCTGGGAAAAGTTCCTGCACGAATCGACCCTGCCGCCTTTGGTGACCATTGCACTGGCCCACTATCAATTCGAAGCCGTTCACCCGTTTCTTGATGGCAATGGCCGAGTTGGACGTCTGCTCATTACCTTGTTCCTGATCGAGCGCCAGATCCTACCGACACCACTACTCTATTTGTCAGCATTCTTTGAGGCATCGAGGCGGGACTACTACGACGGCTTGCGTGGGATCAGCGAACGCGGAGCGTGGAACGACTGGCTGGAGTACTTCTTGCTTGGAGTCGCTCGCACGTCAGAGGATGCTCTGAGTCGAGCCATGCGCATCAACCGACTGCTGGCCGAGTGGCAGAAGAAGGTATCCGGAGAATCAAGCAACAATCCATTACGAGTAGTCGAGCTCTTGGGGGCAAATCCCTTCATCACTACGACAGGAGTAGTGGATAAACTGGCGGTCGCATTTACGACAGCGCAGCGTGCCATCGAGCGGCTAGAACGTGCGGGTATTGTGAAACGGGTAGGCGATGCGAAGCGCGATCGAGTCTATTGCGCGACTACTCTCCTGGATATCCTCGAAGAGCCGGCCGGCCTCAAGCCAGCCGACAACAAGTAGCTCTGAGCGCTTTCAAACCAGGAACGCTGGAAACGGGTCAGGCGCAAACGGCAGGGTTGTCGGGCATCAGTGGCCGCGGGCTTCCCCCCTCCAGTGAAACCTCATAGATTTTAGAAGGCTTGTTGGTACCCGCGTCAAAGAACAAGATGGTCTTGCCGTCAGGGGACCAGCGAGGCATCAGGGCTTGCGAGGGCGCATACGTCAGTTGCAAACGCTCACTACCGTCCATTTTTCTTCGCCATAGACTGCTGGTCGTGTCACTTGCGGAGTGACTCCACACGGCAGCACGAGGCGGCCCTTTGCAGTTTTGACCGACTTGGAAGCTGCCTCGGCCGCGAGACGCGAATCAAACAGGAAGAAAGCACCCAAGCCTCACGGCTCCCCTGACGATCAACGGTCCCCTTTGCGGCGAACGCTGCTTGGACTCGATTGGCTTAACTTTCTCCTGGCCGACGTGCAGACGGGAGTGGGGCCGTTCCTCGCGATTTACCTTGCTGGCTACAAGTGGGACGAAGAGCGCGTCGGGCTTGCGCTCACGGTTGGCGGGATCGCAGGGATTCTCACGCAGACGCCGGCTGGTGCGCTCGTTGACTTTCTGAGATCGAAGCGGGCGCTGGTCGGTGTGGCCGTGGCCGCTCTGGCTGCCGGGGCGCTGTTGATCGCTCTGTTTCCGTCGTTCTGGCCAGTCATAGGCGCTCAAGTCCTGATTGGCGGCACTTCCAGCGTTTTCCTCCCCGCCATCTGCGCGATGTCGCTCGGGATCGTCGGACGTGCCGGGTTCGACATCCGCCAAGGTCGCAATCAGACGTTCAACTCGGCTGGTAACGTGATTGCCGCCCTGTCAATGGGTGCCCTGGGCTACTTCGTTTCCAACAGGAGCATCTTCTTCTTCGTCGCGGCTTTCGCGGTACCCACGATCCTGGTCCTGCTTCTGATCAGACCCGCCGAGATTGACTATGAAATCGCCCGCGGCGCAAATGACGGCGAGAATGGCGGCAAAACGGAAAGCGTCCGGGTACTCTTTAAGGATCACCCACTGGTTATCTTCCTGGTCTGCGCCGTGATGTTCCATTTTGCAAACGCAGCGATGCTACCGTTGCTTGGGGAGATGCTGGCTAAGGGTCATGGCCGAAGCTCGATGATGTTCATGTCAGCGTGCGTGGTAACGACCCAGTTTGTCATCACGCTGATCGCGTCTTGGTCGGGACGCGAGGCCGGAACATGGGGTAGAAAGCCACTTCTGCTGATGGCATTCGGCGTTCTTCCTATTCGGGGCCTTCTTTACACTCTCACGTCCAATGCGGCATTGCTCGTGGCCATTCAGATCTTGGACGGCGTTGGGGCGGGGATCTTCGGTGTCGTGTCCGTGCTCGTGATCGCCGATCTGACACGCGGCACAGGCCGATTCAATCTCACGTTGGGAGCCATCACCACTGCGGTGGGTATCGGCGCGGCTCTGAGCCAAGTCATCGCAGGTAGTATCGTCCACCATGTGGGTTTTCGCGCCGGCTTCCTCTTCCTCGCTGGGGTGGCGTCGGCAGCGTTCGCCATTCTTTATTGTTTCATGCCCGAGACGCGCAATACACTGTTGGCAATAGAGTGACAGGCACAGGGCGCATCGTCGTCACTCTAACCGTCTTCGCGGCGATGCTCGCCCTGGTGGTCGTGCGCCCGCGCCGATGGAGCGAGGCTTGGTGGACAGTGCTCGGGGCAGCGGCGATGCTCGTCCTCGGGCTCGTGTCGCCGCGAGAGGCGATCGGCGCAACCATGGCCGGGAAGAACGCGCTTCTCTTTCTTCTCTCGCTACTTGCACTATCCCTGCTCGTCGGCAAGAGCGGATTTTTCGATTGGGCCGCGATTCGATGCGCGCGCATTGCCAAAGGAAGTGCGCACTCGCTCTACCGAAACGCGTTCGTCCTCGGCGCAATCGTCACGGCGATATTTTCCCTCGATACCACGGCGGTCATGCTCACGCCGGTTATGTTGGCCATCGTGAGGAGGCTCAAGCTCCCGGCGGCGCCATACGTCGTGCTGTGCGCGTTCGTCGCGAACGTAGGCTCGCTGGTGCTCCCGATCAGCAATCTCACGAACATTCTCTTCGCGGACGCGTTCCACATGACGTTCGGAGCGTTCGCGGCAAGAATGATCGCACCGCAGTTTACGGCACTCATTACCACCTACGCTCTGCTACGTTGGCACTTTCGACGCGAACTTCCGAACCGCTTCGACGGCGAGTCCCTCCCGGACCCGGCGAGCATGGTGCCAAATCGGGCCTACTTCCTCGTTTGTGTGACCGTCCTCGTCGTCGTACTCGTTGGTTACTTTCTGGCGCCCTTCGTGGGGGTTGAGCCTTACGTGATTGCCTTCGCGGGCAGTGGCGCGCTCGTGATCGCCGGCGCAGCGACCGGACGCGTTCACATTCGAGCGGCGGGCGAGCTTTCGTGGGGCTTATTTCCTTTCATTGTTGGGCTTTTCGTCGCTGTACAGGGGCTTGAGAATCTGGGCATCGTCGGCGTGTCGGCAAGGTGGCTTGCGCACATGAGACCGGGATCGCCCGGAAAGCTCTTGGCTGCCGCGGGTGCGACGGCGTTTGCCTCCAATATCATGAACAACCTTCCGGCGGCATTGATCGCGCGAAGCGTGCTTTTGGCCTCGCACGCCCATACGGGTACGGTCCTCGCCTCGCTCGTTGGCGCTGACGTGGGGTCGATGATCACGCCTTTCGGCTCACTTGCAACCATGCTCGTCCTGACGCTCGCGCGGAGTGAAGGAGAAGATGTGCGCGCGGGGAACTTCGTGATGTTCGGCCTGTGGGCGACGCCTGTGATCGTTGTCGCCACGGCGCTTGCCCTGACCGTCTGCCTCGCGATGGCTTGACAACCAATAGCCATATGGTTATTGTTTCTCCATGCCGGTCATAGCAGATCACGTCTTCAAGGCCCTCTCCGACCCAACCCGCAGGGCGATCTTTGAGGGACTGACGCGTGATGGCGAGCAGACCGTTCATGCGTTAACCCGCCGCGCCGGGATCTCGCAGCCTGCCGTTTCCAAACATCTGGTCATACTGAAGCGCGCGAGGCTTGTGGGCCACCGACATGAGGGTCGTGAAACCCATTACAGTGCTCGTCCGCAGGCTCTGGCCCCGCTAGTCGACTGGATGGCCCTCTATGGCGCCTTCTGGCGCGACCGATTTGATCGCCTCGAAAACCTACTGAAAAGGATGGACAAATGACCAATTTCGCCCCGACACATACTCTCGTCATTGAACGGGAAATACCACATTCGCCGGAAAAGATTTGGCGAGCGCTCACTGAAGGCCCGTTGATCGAGGAGTGGCTGATGCAGAATGATTTCCAGCCGGTGGTTGGCCACCGGTTCAACTTCCGCGCCACGCCTATGCCGAATTGGAACGGGGTCATAGACTGTGAAGTCCTTGTGGTCGAACCGAATTCACGGCTCTCTTATAGCTGGGGTTCTTTGGGTTTGAAGAGCGTCGTCGCCTGGACGTTGACGCCGACCAAGGGCGGCACGCATGTCCGCATGGAGCAATCCGGTTTCCGGTCGGACGAAGATGCCTACTATAAGGGTGCGAGCTACGGCTGGCAGAAGTTCATCGGCAGCTTGGAGCGTGTCGTTGGGGGGTTGGACTGACCATGAAAGCAAAAACTATGAAAAAGAGCGCAACGACCAAGGGCGAATCCCCTTCTCGGCTGATCGACGCGAGGATCAAGGAACTGGACGACTGGAGGGGCAAGACGCTCTCCCATGTCCGCGCTCTCATCAAACAGGCTGACCCTGAGGTGGTCGAGGAGTGGAAGTGGAGAGGCGTTCCGGTTTGGTCTCACGATGGACTGATCTGCACCGGCGAGACGTACAAGAGCGTCGTGAAGCTGACTTTCTCCAAGGGCGCTTCGCTCAAGGACCCTTCAGGACTATTCAACTCCAGCCTTGAAGGCAACGCCAGGCGCGCTATCGATTTCCATGAGGGTGATGAAATAGATGAGGATGCCTTCAAGAGGCTCATACGCGCCGCTGCAGCCCTGAACAGGTCATCGGCCCGATAGTCGAATCCGGCGCCTCATGAGTTGGCGCGGCTGTGAGTCGCTCCCGTGCGATGTCCACGAACGCGGGATTCAACTCGATGCAGATGAACCGCCGCCCGAGTTTGAGCGCTGCTACGCCGGTCCTGCCGGAGCCACAGAACGGATAGAAGATGATGTCGCCGGGGTTGCTGGTGTTCTCGATGAGCCACGTGAGCACCTTCTCTGGCTTCGGGTCGGGGTGGTCGGGCTTGTCGCTCGGCGTGTAGCCAGCGGCGGGCAAGGAGATGGTGTCCGTCCAAAACGTCCCGTAGTCGCCGTAGACCATGATGGGCGTCCAGTGACAGAACTTGCCGGTCGGGGTGCGCGTGGTCGCGCCCGTCCGGTACCACGACGTGACCCAGGACGGCTGCGGGTAGGCCCAGATGGTCGTGGGGGCCGTCGTGAAGATTCCAACCGCCGGTGCTCGAAATCTGATACTTTCCGCCCGGCCCAGGGAAGGGAACAACGTAGACCTCGGGCCTGCCCGTCTCATACGAGAAATAAGCCAGGCAGTGACCGTCAGGAGAAAACTGGCTGTCGTACTGGTCAGCCGTCGCCGCAGCAGGCTGGAACGGCTTGCGGTCGCCGAACAGAGGAAGGATCCAAGTCTCCGCGCGCCCGTCCTTACTGTTAAAGGCTTAGTAAGAGATGTAGCGCCCGTCGGGAGACCAATCCTCCCTGGGGCGACCACATTCCCGGCGTCACGATCTTCGCGTACATTGCTGCCACTTGGCTGATCGCAGGAGGCGCAGCGATGCTGTGGCGCAGGAGCGCGCGGTTCGGCGCAGCGGCGCTAGCCATCCTGTACGGCATCTTTAGTCCTGTTCCCCTTGCCCCGCTTCTCTACGGCGCCGCACTTCCTCAAGAGAAATGTCGGTGCCGCACCGCTCAATGAGCACAATGACCTGTT
>Ga0182018_10002766_pt1 | contig 16887 bp, 13 predicted proteins | sample 812P2MmetaG_FD_120490 | JGI IMG/M metagenome (GOLD analysis project Ga0182018, IMG submission 120490) | Permafrost microbial communities from Stordalen Mire, Sweden - 812P2M metaG | ecosystem: Environmental > Terrestrial > Soil > Wetlands > Permafrost | place: Sweden: Stordalen | collected... | reverse complement strand
TTCGTCCAGCAGCTTCTTGAACATCTCGATGCCCGTCACCACCGTCTGGCGCGTATCCCGGAAGCCCACGATCTCCACCGCCTCGCCTACCTTCACGATGCCCCGCTCAATACGCCCCGTCACCACCGTGCCGCGGCCCTGGATCGAGAAAATATCCTCGATCGGCATGATGAACGGCTTGTCGACTTCGCGCGGCGGCAGCGGCACGTAGCTGTCTACCGCCGCCATCAATTCTTCCACCGACTTCTCCCACTGCGGCTCGCCGTTCAGCGCACCCAGCGCCGATACCCGCTTCACCGGCACATCGTCGCCCGGAAACTGGTAGTTGGTCAGCAGTTCGCGCATCTCCAACTCCACCAGATCCAGCAATTCCGCGTCGTCCACCATGTCCACTTTGTTCAGCGCCACTACGATGTACGGCACTCCCACCTGCCGCGCCAGCAGCAAGTGCTCGCGGGTCTGCGGCATGGGTCCGTCGGTGGCCGCGACGACCAGAATGGCGCCATCCATCTGCGCCGCGCCGGTAATCATGTTCTTGATGTAGTCGGCGTGACCCGGGCAATCCACATGCGCGTAGTGCCGGTTGGGGGTTTCGTACTCCACGTGCGCCACCGCGATCGTAATACCGCGGGCCTTCTCTTCCGGCGCGTTGTCGATGGAGTCGAAACTGCGGAACTTCACCTTGGGGTTGTTCTTCCCCAGCACCTTTGTGATGGCCGCCGTCAGCGTGGTCTTGCCGTGATCGATGTGCCCGATCGTGCCGATGTTGACGTGCGGCTTGCTGCGATCGAATTTTTCCTTTGCCATTTCGAATTAGCCTTCTGTGCGGATTCGCTACGGGAAATGCTGGAGCCGTTGACCAGGATTGAACTGGTGACCTCGTCCTTACCAAGGACGCGCTCTACCAACTGAGCTACAACGGCCCGTTCAACTATTGCACCGCGCGCCCGGCGAATCTGGTGGACGGGGGAGGATTCGAACCTCCGTAGCCCGCAAGGGGCGACAGATTTACAGTCTGTTGCCATTAGCCGCTCGGCCACCCGTCCAGACTTGCGGCGACGCACCTCTGCTTTCCGCGCTCCGCCGGTGAAGTATCCAGTGTACCACGCTCGCAGGAGCGGGTCTTCGTCATTCAACAGGGTGACGATGGCGGTGGCCGCGCCGATGCCCAGGGCCAGCGTCAGCAACAGCTGTTGCAAAGCAGGCTGTGGCGGACAGACGATTGTCCGAATTCAAAGCGGCGCTGTTAACAATCGAATACATCCTCGGACTCCGGCCCTTGCCCCGGCGCGCAACGCGCGCTTGCCACCCGCGCGTCCATGCGGCATATTGGATGCTACGGTGGAAAGTACGCGCCATAACAAATTCAGGTCCGCGTTCAAGCAACAGGGGGGAACCGCATGATCGAAGAACACGAATTCAAGAAGCACGCTCACGAAGTACTGACAGCCTTGCAGAGCGATCTGGTCCTGGCTGGCGACGATTATGGCTTTGAATCCAGTCTTCACAGCGGCGCGATTGCCATCTCCTTCGAGCGGCCGCCGGGTAAATTCACAGTCGTGCCGGAAGCCGGCGCCCGCCAAATCAAGGTGACGCTTGGGGCACGCGGCTACAAGCTCGATTGGGACATCGTGGAGAATACGTTCGTCCACACCGAGACGGGCCAGACATTGAAAGAGTTGGTCGAGCAGGCCATCAGCAAGCACTTGAAGCGGGACGTGGAACTGTAGCCGGCTTGGGGCGATTCTGACCTTCTTATTTCGTTGGAGTGCATGCGGTCACGGGCTAAAGCCTGCGCTTCCAGGGAAAGCTATAATCGTAGTGGCCCCGTCCGCCTGATTTTGATGCAGCGCCTGCTGGAAGCGGTAGAATTTCGCAATCCATCCCGCGCGCGCGAAGATATTGCGCGCCTGGGCGGCGGCATTCCTGAACGCATCGGGGCGCGGATCCAATCGCTGCTGGCGGTCGTGCCCGATCCAGACGAGGCGCTGCACTTTCTGGAGCGGCTGCGCCAGGAACGCCCCGCCGCTTTCAACCGCATCACCAGTTCTCCCGCCGCGCTGCGCTGCCTGATCACCACATTCTCATACAGCAGCTTCCTTTCCGAGGCCGTTCTGCAGCATCCCGAATGGCTGTTGCAGGCAGCCGATCGGGGCGATCTGCACCGCATGCTGGCGGCCGAGGAGTTCGCGGAGCGCTTGCTGCAATTCGGCGCGGCCGAGGGCCCCGATCTGCCGGCGCCGGTAATTCTGGCGCGCTTCAGGCGGCGGCAGTCGCTGCGCATCCTGCTGCGCGATGTGCTGGATCTCGCGGCGCTGGCGGATATCACGGGCGAGCTCTCCAACCTGGCCGACGCCATCCTGGATTTCGCCTATCGCCAGATTCGCGCGCAACTGATCGCGCGGCATGGCGAGCCGTTGTTTGAGGGGCCGGACGGCCAACGGCGCGCATGCGGATTTGCGGTGATCGCGCTAGGCAAGCTGGGCGGCCAGGAGCTGAACTACAGTTCGGACGTGGACCTGATGTTCGTGTATACGGGCAACGGCGAGACGGCCGGACCCGACGTTGTCACGAACAAGGAGTTCTTCAAGAAGGTAGCCAATCGGTACACCGAGTTGCTTTCGACGTACACGGCGGATGGCTCGTGCTACCGCGTGGATCTTCGTTTACGGCCCGACGGCCGCCTGGGCGAAGTCTGTATTTCGCTGGACGGCGCCAAACGATACTACCAGGAGCGCGCGCGCGACTGGGAAAAGCAGATGCTGATCAAGGCGCGCGCGTGCGCCGGCGACTTGGCCTTGGGCCGCGACCTTTTGGAATTCGTCGAGCCGCTGATTTATTCGACGACGCTGGATTTCCGGGCCGTGGAAGCGGTTTCCGAGGCGCGCGAGCGCATCAGCGAGAAACTGGCAGGTAAGCGCGCGCATGCCGGACTAGATATCAAACTGACGCCGGGCGGCATCCGCGATATCGAGTTCCTGGTGCAATGCCTGCAACGCCTGCACGGAGGCCGCGAACTTTGGGTACGGCATGGGGGCACGCTGTTTGCGCTCTCCCGCGTACACGATAAGAACCTGCTTTCGGACGGCGAGTACGCGCGCCTGGCTTCCGCCTACGAGTTCCTGCGCCACATCGAGCACCGGCTGCAGTTCTACGGCGACCGGCAGTCCCACACGCTCCCTACCCACCCGGAGGAAATGGAGGTGCTGGCGCGCAAGATGCCGGTCGAAGCCGGCGAACCGCTCACCGCGGAATCGCTCAAGGTGCTGCTGGAGGGGCACCTGGGTAATGTACGGGAGATGTACGCGCGCGTGATTCAGGCGCGGAAGCCCATGTACTACACGCTGGCGGATGGCGACGCGGACGATCGCTGGCAGCCGCTGGATTTGGACCCGCTGCCATCGGCTCCGAGCAATCTCACGCGATCTCTGGACGAGCGTGCGCCGCATCTGGCCGCCGTGCTGGCGCGCGCCAAACTGAATCGCGGCCGGGAACGCTTCGAACTGTTTCTGGAGAAGCTGTTAGCCAGATCCGAAAACCTCGCCGGCCTGGATGCGGACGCCGGGCCAGTGGAGCGCGCGGTGGATATCTTCGAACACAGCCAATATTTTGGCGATCAGCTTCTGCGGCATCCCGAGATGCTGGTGGAAATGGATGCCGCCGGCGCGCCGCCGGATGAAGCCCATCAGGAAGCTATTGACGACAGCGCGTCGCTGCGCAGCTATTTCCGCCGCCGGATGTTTCGCATTCAGAGCGACAGCCTGCTGGGTCCGGCGCCCATTTTCGAGACGCTGGAGCGCACTTCGGATCTGGCCGACGAGGTAATCGCGGCGGCGTACCGCATTGCGCTGCTGGAAGCTCCCCAGCCGGCCAATCCGGACTATCGGCCGGTGCGGCAGATGATGGTAGTTTCGTTGGGGCGGCTCGGCATGCGCGAGTTCGACCTGGCTTCGGATGCCGATTTGATCTTCGTCATTCCCGACGAAGACGCCGCGGAGCAGGGGTTCTGGACCGCCGTGGCCGAGCGCATGATCAACGCGATCAGCGCGTACACCGGCGATGGCGTCATGTTCACCGTGGACACGCGTCTGCGCCCCAACGGCCGCGAGGGTGCGCTGGTGCAGCCGGAAGGGACCTATCGCGAGTACTTCGCGAAGCACGCGGAGGCCTGGGAGGGAATCGCGTACATGAAATCGCGCGCGGTGGCCGGGAACCTGGAGCGCGCCACGGAATTCCTGCACAAATTGCAGGAGGTGGATTGGCGGCGCTACGGGCAGAGCGGCCGGTCGCGCAAGGAACTGGCGCAAATGCGCGCGCGGCTGGAGAAGGAGCAGGGCGTCCGCAATCCGTTAAAGGCGGCGGTGGGCGGCTTCTACGATATCGACTTCGCCTTGATGTATCTGCGGCTGCGGGGCGCCGGGATTTTCTACAAGGTGCTGAACACGCCGGCGCGCATCGACGTCATCGAGCAGATGGGTCACCTGGAGCGCGAGGATGCGGACTTTCTGCGCGACGCCGCCGTGTTCTATCGCGCCATCGATCACGGCTTGCGCGTTTCGAGCGGCTATGCGGGGGGCCACCTGCCCACTTCGCCTTCCCAGTCCGAGACGCTGGCGGAACTCGTGCGCCGCTGGACTCCAGACCATTTGCACGATCAGCGGCTGGATCTGAAGCTGGGCGAAATCCGGCAGAAGACGCGGGAATTCTTCAACCGCGTCTTCGGAGTTTAATTAGGGCGTGGCGCAGCCACTCGTGCGTGCGCTACATCATTGGGCGGGCGGCGGAGCGACACGTTCGACGCGCACGCGCGCGATGCGATTGCGCTCCATCTCGAGGACCGTGTAACGCCGCTGGTCATAATCCACGTGTTCGCCGGCGTGCGGAATGTAGCCTAGACGAAACAATAGGAATCCGGCGAGCGTCTCGAATCCGGCTTCGGCGGGGATCTCGATGCCGTACTCGGTTTCGAGGTCGCGAATGCGGGTAGCGCCGTCGAGTTCCACTTCGCTCGATTCCGCGCCGGGAGGGCCGCCACCGGTGTGCGCGTCGGTCTTCTCGTCGTACTCGTCCTGAATGGGTCCCACGATCTGCTCCAGCACATCCTCCACGGTGAGGAGTCCCGCGATGGTGCCGAACTCGTCCACCACCATGGCCATGTGGGAGCGGCCTTGCTGAAACTCGGCGAGCATTTGCCCCACCGGCTTGGTTTCCGGGACCACCAGGTGCTTGCGCAGCAGACGCCGGATGCGAAACGCCCGGCTGGGACGGCCTACGCGGATGGCCTCGCGGCGCTCCTCCCAAACCGGGAGCAGGTCTTTGTAGTGCAGCAGGCCGACGATCTGCTCGGGCTTCTCCTGGTAAACCGGTAGGCGCGAGTGCCGATGCTCGATCATGGCGTGCAAGATGAGATCGAGCGTGGCATCCACGGAAACCGACACGATATCGTTGCGCGGCACCATGATTTCGCGCACGGAGAGTTCACTCAGATCCAGCACCCGGTGGATCATATCTTCCTGCGATTCGGGCAGGTAGCCGAGGCCGCGGCTGGAGGTGACGATCAGCTTCAACTCCTCCGCCGAATGGCCACCGGAGCGATGATGGCCGCCGATGCGCAGCATATTCGTGATGGCCCCGCTGGATTTCTCCATCACCAGTACGAAGGGGAGGGAAATCCGGTAGAAGACCAGCAGGGCGGGCGCCATGGTGACTGCCAGACGGTCGGCGGTGGCGATGGCCAGATTCTTGGGCACGACCTCGCCGACGACTACATGCAGGTAGCTGATCACCAGGAACGCCAAAAGCAGGCTGGCGCCGTGGACGATACTGGCGGCGGCGGGGCCCCAATCGGGATGGAACGACGACTGGATGATGCGGAATAGCGTTTCTTCGCCGGCCCATCCGAGCCCCAGGCTGCTGAGGGTGACGCCGACCTGGGTCACGGAGAGCAGCCGCGCCGGATTCGCAAGCAGGTTGAGCGCCGTTTGCGCGCCGGTCTGGCCTTCTTCGGCAAGCTGCCGCAGGCGCGAACCGCGTACCGTGAGCAACGCCACTTCCGCGGCGGCGAAAAAGCCGTTCAGCCCGATGAGCATCGCCACCAGAATGAGGCGAAATCCCAGATACGATTGGATCATGGACGTGGCCGGGGCCAGAATCTAGTGGTAGCACAAGCTTCAGCCTGTGTGCGCGTGCTGGATTTCACAAAGATAGGCTAACCATTTCCTCGGCTGGCGCGTCTGTATAGATAACTCCGTTACACCTGGCGGGCGCAATCACCCGTATCCCCAAGTTTGCGCCCGCATTCATCCGATCGTCATGGTGAGAATGTGGGACAGCGCCGTGCGCTGCCGAGGGCAGGCATTCAGCCTGCCGGGTTCGCGCTTACGCGGTCCCCCCAACGGGGGCGCGCCATCGAAAGAGGAAGAAGTGGTGGCCGCAAAGAGCGCACCGGTAGGGTAGGAGAATCCAGTGCAGAGCTTGTTCCAGGGCGTTCCGGACGCCAACGCTTCTAAACTGCACGGACCGGCAATGTGGACATTGTGGAGAGAACACAGGGGTACCTCAATGGTGCGAGTGCTACGGTTGCGGAGCGCGCCAAGCCGCTCCCAGACCCTCTGTGGAATGCCGGCGCGGCGGCTTTCTCCTTTGCGCAGCCTCGTCCTTAGCCGCGGCGCGCGCCGTCGCGCAGGTACGCATTTCCTCCTCGGTGAAGATGAAGGTTTGCGTCTCGCTGGCTTCGTCACGCCGCTCCAGAACGCTCCGGCACAACAACGGCAGTTCCTGTATCTGGATGCCGTATCTCCGTATCAGAGCGAGATCGGCCCTGACCGTAAATGCCGTCCGCATTCGATCCACGGCAATGCCTTCGAACGCGAACACGCGGCATCCCAGATCCTGTGTGAAGCCTGTGAGAACGAACTGCATCTTATTTGTGCTCCTTCCAGAGCTTCCTCTCAACTCCCTCGCCGGACTTGGCGCGGGCGTCACGGGCGCCTCGGCGAGAGCCGGTTACAAGTGGGTCCGTACTCGTAAACCAGGCGATCCTGCCGGGCCGGCCGCCGCGCCCGATCGCAAACTTCGAACACAAATCCAGCGGGCTTGCTCTTCATGAGCGGCGATTCATATTCGCTAAAATGTGTCAACAGGGCGCTTTGAATGTCGTCGGTTTCGCCGATATAGATCCATTCGCGCGCATTCGAAATTCCATAGACCCCCGACGCCGTGGGCGCATATGCGTGGATACCCACTGGACCAAACGGCCGCGGAATCAGATGCTCAAAAGGCATCCGGTATCCTTCGACAGGCCGCGCACGGCGGCTGTCGCGACTATGGAACGGCGGCTCATGCAGTGGTGCCGTTTCGTTTCGCAATCGGGCCGCCTTTGGCCTGGTCCGCCATCTGCCGCAGGCGCTCCACTAATTCCTTCCCGAGGCGCACCTCGGCGGGATTGGACTTGTTGCCGGGCATTCGGGGATCGATATATTGTCTGCGGAATAGCTGATCCGATGCCAATGCTGTTAACAGATCAAGTTCCTCAGGGGTAAGTTTAACGGTAATGACTGTCATTCGACTGTGCCTATAGTCTGTAGCGATCGCGCGTGGGCCGGAATCCTCACGGTCAAGTACACCATCGCCAGCGTAAGAAGCGCACACCCAAATGCGCGCGAAGCACCCAATACTGTCAGACTTAAGATAAACGCGGCGATGAGGAAGGTTGCCGCCGTGATGAGGTCGATTCCCGTAGACTTCGCATCAAACATAGTAATCTCCCCCGGGCTGTCGGGCAGTCTAAGGATATGGGAATCAGATCGTCTGACTTAGTTCAGATGACCCGCGAGTGGGCATAAGCGCTCAGACGTCCACCATTATAGGTCAATCCGCTTTGGGTTGTCAAGCAGCCCACATGCCGGCAGCCCCACGCCGGACGTGCGCAACATGAAAGTGCGGCAACCGGCGAAGCGCACGCCAGTCGGTTGGCGAAGGCGGAGCATGGCGGCCCTCATGGGGCGGCCGTCCGCCCCACCAAGCACCCGCATCGCTTCCCGGTAACGGACGCCGAAGTTTCCAAAACTTTACAAAATGGCCACACTCGGGCGCGGGTGTCTGTCTTATCGTAAAAGCATGCCGGTAACGGACCAAAGCGTCACACAGACCGACGTCACGCGCAGGAAGTTCTACGTCGCAATGATCTACGGCTTGTGGAGCATCATTGCCGCGGCGCTCGCCATCCCGGCCGCGATCTATCTTCTCATTCCACCCAAGCTCCGCAAAATGCCGGAGTGGGCCGAGGCGGGAGACGTCTCCAACCTCGAGCCGCGCGTGCCGGTCGAGATGGTCTTCCGCCAGAACCGCGTGGATGGCTGGAAAATCCAGAGCGAAAAAACCACTGCCTGGGTGGTGAAGCTTTCCGATGCCCAGGTGGTGGCCTACGGGCCGCAATGCACGCACTTAGGTTGCGCCTACCATTGGGACGACAACCGCAATTATTTTCTGTGCCCCTGCCACACCTCCATCTTCGGTGTGGATGGCGCGGTTGTTTCGGGTCCCGCGCCGCGGCCGCTCGATCGCTATGAGACCAAAGTGGAGAGTGGCAAACTGCTGCTGGGTCCCCTCCACCAGTCGAAGGGAAAAGCGTGAGCTGGCTGGACCATCGCACGGGCATCGAAACCGCCATCCGGAACTTTCTCTATGAAGAGATTCCGGCCTCCAGCGGCTGGCATCAAGTCTTCGGCAGCATCGGCGTGTTCCTGTTTCTGGTGCAGGCGTTCACCGGCGCGCTGCTGGCATTCAACTATGCGCCCACGCCCGGCGACGCCTACAACAGCCTGCGCTACATCCTCACCGAAGTGACCGGCGGCCACCTGATCCGCGGGCTGCACCATTGGGGCGCCAGCATGCTGATCGTGGTGGTGGTGTTGCACATGACCCAGGTGTTCCTCTACGGCGCATACAAGAAGCCGCGCGAGGCTACCTGGATGGTGGGCGTGGTCCTGCTGCTGCTAACCATGGCCTACGGGCTGACCGGATACCTGCTTCCGTGGGACAACCGCGCCTATTGGGGCACCGTAGTCACGACCCAGATTGCCTCGCACATTCCGTTCGTGGGAACCTACTTGAGCCGCCTGCTGGGCGGAGACAGTGCCGTGGGGGTGGTCACATTTGCGCGCTTCTACGGCCTGCATGTGCTGCTGTTGCCGCCCGCCACCGCATTGCTCATTGCCACGCACATCTACCTCGTGCGTAAGCACGGTGTCGCGCCCGCGCCCGGCGATGAAGTCAAGGCCGGCAAGAAGTTCTATCCGCACCAGGCGTTCAAGGACACCGCCGCCATCTTCGCCGCGTTCGTGGTGCTGTTTCTGATGGCCGTGGCGGTGCGCGTGCCGCTGGAGCGCCTGGCCGATCCCACAGATGCCACCTACATCCCGCGCCCGGACTGGTATTTCCTGTTTCTATTTCAGACGCTGAAGTTTTTCGATGGACCGCTGGCAGTTGTGGGCAGCGTGATCCTGCCCTCGCTCGCGGTGCTGGCGCTGCTGCTGGCGCCCTTCGTGGATCGCGGACAGGTGATGCGCGTCACGCGGCGGACAGTGGCCTTCGGCGTAGTGGCGCTGGCCCTGCTGGGCTGGACCGGCCTGACTGTGGCTGCGATCGTCACCACGCCCAAACCCGACAATACCGTGGCCATCGACTACGGAGCGCCCACCGATTGGATGGGGCTTTCGCCGCAGGAACTGGCCGGCATCGGATATTTCCGCAAGGAGAATTGCGCCAGTTGCCACAGCCTGCAAGGCAAGCCCCGCGTCGGCCCAGACCTGGCCAACGTGCCCATCAAGAAATCGGCGGCCTGGATGATCGAGCACTTCAAGCACCCCGCCGCCATGGTGCCCGGCAGTTCCATGCCTGCGATCCAGTTGAGCGATGCGCAACTGAACGCGCTGGCGGCATTCCTGCTCAAGCTGACGCCGCGCAACGCCGAGGCGCTCGGCAACGCGCCGGACTTCGCGGTCCAGGCCGCGCTTACGTATCAGACCAGGAATTGTGGAAGCTGCCACCAGATCAACGGCGTGGGCATGAAGATGGGCCCTCCGTTGAATGGCGTGGCGCGCCGCCGCACCAAGACGTGGGTCGCGCAGCACTTTGCCAATCCGGAGGTGCTTTCGCCCGGCAGCTTCATGCCGCCTTATCAGTTCTCCAGGCGTGAGATGGATAACCTGGTCGCGTATCTGTTTACTTTGCCGGATTAAATTTACCGCGGCGAGACGCCCCAGAGAAAGCGTTCGACACCATTGGCGAAGCGGTGCGCCGGAACTGCGAGACGCCGCTCCACTGACCAGGGACAGGGTCTTTTACCATGCTAGCTGGACGATGTCGTCGTCACGGTCAGAATCGCTAGCGCGCCCGGTGCGTTCCAGGAAATCGTGGTCATACCGTCCTGCCCGTTGGTAGCACGGGACCGGATTTGGACTGGCGGTCAAAGTGGCGCCATCATAAGTGGCCGGAGTGGCGCTAGCGGTTGCCAAGGCCGCACTGCCATTGTGTGTGGGGCACAGGATGGCATCCTGCGCGCTGATTGGCAATCGGTGCAAACTTGCGGGGCCTAAGCAACCTGCGCTGGGCAATTAACATAACAATCGATCCAGTTTAACAAGTCTAATACCGCAGTGTTAGGACAGCCAGTTACTGCCCCCCAAGCTACTGCCCTCCAAACCCCGGCTTACTTACCGCCACCGCCAGCACGTTAGGGGCATACTTATCCGCCGCCTCCCGAATCTTCGCCGCATTGCCCAGCAGCACGGAAGTCAGACCGTCCGCCTGATAGTACTTGCGTGCGGCCGCGAGAAAAAATCGTCGACTTCGTCGCGGCCCAGCCCGTATAACTCCATATCGCCCAGTATCGCCGCGAGCTGATCCGCCGTCTGCAAACGATCCAAATAGGCATGCATCGGACGGCTGCGCATCTCGACGAATGTCCACCCAAGGAATAGTCTCGATACACCTCACTGCGGCAAGCAGCAGAACCCATCGCGCGGCTGGCCCTCAACATGTGGCGCACGCGAACCCAATCACCCGGCGGCATATTGAACGGCGGCCGTACGCAGAACTTCGCCGCGGAAATATTGGCTCAACTCGCCCGGTGCTCGCAGGTCGACTTTACGGCCTCCGAATAGAGTCGTTGACTGCGACCGTCCCGGTCATGCCGCTTGCTTCGCCAGCGTGCTGTGCTTGCGCCCGAACGGGAAGTAGATGGCGAATCCGATCACCAGCCAGACGAAGAAGCGCACCCACGTCTCGACCGGCAGCGACATCATCAGGATCAGGCACGTCACAATCGACAGGGCCGGCAGGTACGGCGATCCCGGCACGCGGAAGCTGCGGGGCCGGTCCGGCTGCTTGCGACGCAGCACGATCACGCCCGCGGAAACCACGATGAAAGCGAACAGGGTCCCGATATTCGCCAGATCCGCGAACCAGTCGATATCGAAGACGCCCGCCGGAATGCCCACCACCAGTCCCGCGATCCAGGTGCTGATGTACGGCGTCTTATGCGCCGGATGAATCTTCGAAAAGACCCGCGGCAGCAATCCATCGCGCGACATCGCGAACCAGATGCGCGCCTGTCCGTATTGGAACACCAGCAGCGAAGAAAGCATGCCTACGATGGCGCCGATGCTCACCCATCCGCGAATGTTATTAAAGCCCAGCGCCTTGAGCGCGTTTGCGACCGGAGCGGCATTGTTCAGGGTCTTGTAATTCGCGATCCCGGTCAGCACCAGCGAAACCGCGATGTAGAGTACCGCACAGATGATCAGCGTCGCAATGATCCCCATCGGCAGATCGCGTTGCGGTCTCTTGCACTCCTCCGCCGCGGTCGATACCGAATCGAATCCGATATAAGTAAAGAACACGATGGCCGCGCCAGTCAGGACGCCGGGAAATCCGTTCGGCAAAAACGGATGGTAGTTATCGCTCTTCACCGCGTGCGCCGCGCCGATCACGAAGATCAGAATGGCGGCGATCTTAACCAGCACCATGACGTTGTTGGTGCTGGCGCTCTCTTTCACGCCGCGCACCAGAATGTATGTCAGGATAAGCAGGATCAACAGCGACGGCACGTTGAACCAGGCCCCCGTCGGGCCCGTAGAGGAAAAAATCGGCTGCGAAATCTTGGCCGGCAAATGCCAGCCGAAAATATTATCCAGTATGTCGTTGAAATAAGCCGAGAAGCCCACCGCCACGGCCATGTTGGAGACGGCATACTCCAGGATCAGGTCCCACCCGATGATCCAGGCGATGATCTCGCCCAGCGTGGCATAGGCGTAGGTGTACGCGCTGCCCGCAATCGGGATCATGGAGGCCAGCTCCGCATAGCACAGCGCCGCGAAGCCGCAGCAAATGGCCGTCAGCAGGAATGACAGCGAAATGCCCGGCCCCGCTCCCGGCCTCCCCACCATGGATACGGCGTGCGGTCCATGCAGGATGAGATCCAGAACAGTGGCATGCAGGATCGACGTGTTGCGCAGGGTTTCGCCCGCGGCCGCCGTGCCGGTCAGGATGAAGATGCCCGATCCGATGACGGCGCCCACGCCGAACGCCGTCAGGCTCCACGGGCCCAGCGTCTTGCGCAGGCGCTTATCCGGCTCCTCGGAAGCCTTGATCAGAGCGTCGATGCTCTTGGTGCGGAATAGTTGGCTCAACGGCCTGTCCTTGGACCGCTCCCTTATGGGCGCGGCTCAGTTTTCCGACTTCTAACTGCTGTCTCCTGGCTTCTGACTTCTCAGCGCTTACGCTGACCTTGCACCATCTTCTTGACTTTCTTCTTCATCGAGCCCCGCGCCACGCCTGCCGCGCGCTTGGCCTTGGGAGCCGCCTTCTTGCGCGCCACCCTCTTCAGCTTCTTCCGTTCAAGTTTATCGGCGATTGCCGTCGTATTCATTTCAGCCTCTCTTCAGCCCCGCGTACTTTTCCACCAGCTTCTTAAGCCCGTACCGCGGAAAGCTGACTGTGATCTTGGCATCTTCTCCCTCGCCCTCGCGCCGCACCACCGTTCCAGTGCCATACTTCGGATGCTCCACCGTCATCCCGGTTCGCGCGGAGTTGCGCACCGGCGCGGCCGCGGCGGCCCGGACGGGGGCTGCCACTGGGACCGGAGGCCGCTGCGGCAGGCCCGCGGGCCCCGGCGGCTTCTGCGCCGGAAACGCCACTCCCCGCTCCGCAAAAAATTGCGAGATGTTCTCCAGTGAATTATAAGCCTTTCCGTTGAACGTATTGCGTTGCGCGCTCTGCCGCACCTGGTGCCGCTCGGCGTGCAGATCCACTTGCGGCACGCTATCGTCTTCGCCCAGATCGACAATCAGATCCGCCGGCGCTTCGCTAAGAAACCGCGACGGCACCATGCGCTCCTGCTCCCCGCCCCCAAACCGGCGCCGATACTTGGCCCAGGTCAGGTACAGCCGCTTTTGCGCGCGCGTCATCCCTACGTAGCATAAGCGCCGCTCTTCTTCGAGCGCCGCCACCGAGGCCATAGACCGCTGATGCGGGAACAGCCCCTCTTCCAGGCCCGCCAAGAACACGACCGGAAACTCCAGGCCCTTGGCGTTGTGCAGCGTCAGCAGGCTCACTTGCGCGTTTTCGTCCACGGCATCGGCATCCGCCACCAGGGCCGCATGATCCAGGAAATCGCCCAGGGTCTCGCCGCGCTCCGCGGCTTCCGCGGCCGCGTTCACCAGCTCGCCGAGGTTTTCCAGCCGGCCTTCGGATTCGGGAGTGCCCTCCCGCTCCAGCATCTTGCCGTAGCCGGTGCTGTCCAGCATGAACCGTATGGCATCCGGCAGCGGCTCGCTCATCACCCGCAGCGACAATTCCTGAATCATGGTACGGAACGCCACCAGCGCCGATTGCGCACGCGCCGGGAACAACTGCTGGTCGATCATGCGCGACACGGCGTCCCACAAGCTCAGGTCGTGTTCCCGCGTGAACGCCTCCACCTGATCCACCGTGGTGCGGCCGATGCCGCGTGCCGGCGTGTTGATCACGCGCAACAGACTTACCGAATCCCGATTCGACACCGCCAGCTTCAGATACGCCACGGCGTCTTTGATTTCGGACCGCTGGTAAAAACTGAATCCGCCCACCACCAGATACTTCCGGCCATGCCGCCGGAGCGCTTCTTCGATCTGCCGCGATTGCGAGTTGGTCCGGTAGAGCACCGCCACGCGATCGCTGGGACTTTCCGCCAGCAGCCGGTCGATGGTTTTCGCGATGAACATCCCCTCGTTCTCCGCGTCCCACCCGGCGTACAAGCCCAGCATCTCGCCGCTGTCCGCTTCGGTCCAGAGCGTCTTGCCCTTGCGCGCCTTGTTATTCGCCACCACCGCGCCGGCGGCCGCCAGGATATTCTTGGTGGACCTGTAATTCTGTTCCAGCCGGATGGCGCGCGATCGGGGGTAATCGCGCTCGAAATCCAAAATGTTCTTGATATCCGCGCCCCGCCAGCTATAAATGGATTGATCTTCGTCACCCACCACGCAGACATTGCCGTGCGTTTCCGTGAGCAGCCGCATCAGCTCGTACTGGCTGCGGTTGGTGTCCTGATATTCGTCGATCATCATGTAGCCGATGCGGCGGTTGTACAGCGCGCGAGTGGCTTCGTCGTGGTAGAGCAGCCGCACGGTTTCCAGCAGCAGATCGTCGAAATCCAGGGCATTGGCCGTGTGCAGGGCCTTCTCGTATTGGTCCCAAATCACCGCCAGCTTGCCCGCCGCCGGATCTTTCGCGTCGCGATAGAAATCCTGCGGCGTCTGCTTCGTATTTTTTGCCTGGCTGATACGCGACAGCGCCGCGCGGTATTGCAGAAACTTCTCGTCCAGGCCAAGGTGGCGATAGCCGGCCTTGATCAGCGCCAGTTGATCGTCGTCGTCGTAGATGCTGAAGCGGCGCGTGAAACCGGGGCGAATCGCCGCCAGCGGCTCGCCATCCCGCCGCAAAACGCGCACGCAGAAAGAATGGAAGGTCGAAAGATTGGGCGCGGAGGAAAGCTCTGCATCGCTCAACAGCGCCGCCACGCGCGCGCGCATCTCGGCCGCCGCTTTGTTGGTGAAGGTCACTGCCAAAATCGCGGACGGGGGCACATGCCGCGCCGTGATGATATGGGCGATGCGGTGAGTGATGACGCGCGTTTTGCCGCTGCCCGCTCCGGCCAGAATCAGCAGAGGGCCTTCGGTGCAGGCGACGGCTTCACGTTGTTGAGGGTTAAGGCCCTTAAGAAAGTCCATGACGGGGAGGACTCTTCGAATTTTACCATGCGATGTGGCGCACGCACTCTGCGACCTCGTCCCGACTCGTCGGGAGGCCTGCTTCAAGCTAAACTGGACAACTGAGCAGATTCCTCTTCTTATTCCTGTACTCCCTGATGGCCGTAGCCGCGGCACTGCTGGTCATCCGGTCTGTAGTGGGACCGTTTCGTTCCACGCTTGCCACCGTGAATTCTCCCGTAAATGCCGGAGCCGCCGTCGCTGTCGCATTCGTGCTGCTGGCTCTGATAACCGCGAAGGGTCCGGCCACGGCCAGCGCGCTTGGCTTTATTCTTACGTGGCCCGTCTGGACGGATCTGACCATCCTGGTAGCGGCCACCGCGGCGGCCTTTTGGCGCAACCTGGGATCGCCGTTTGTGTACGACGACTATGGGCACATCGTGCAGACCTCCCACACCACCTGGCGGATTCTGGCGGATGCGTTCCGGCCATTTCCCGGCGGGCATGGACTCTTCTTTCGTCCAGTCGGATTCATTGCTTACTGGCTCGACTACCAATGGGCGGGCGCGCATGCCACCCGCTGGCACCTGGGGAGCCTGGCCGCGCATGCCGCCAACACCTGCGTAGTGTATCTGCTGGTAAAGCGGCTGGGGATGCGGCGCGTGGCGGCATTGGCCGCGGCGCTGCTATTTGCGCTGCACGGATCGCGCGCGGAAACCGTCGCCTGGCCGGATGCGCGCTTCGACTTGCTGGCCGCATTCTTCGCCTTGTGCGCGCTGTTGGCCGTCTTGGAATATTGCCGTACGGGCCGCCGCCTGTTCTATGTTCCGTTGGGTGTCTGCGCGGCGTTGGCCGTGTACACCAAAGAATCGGCATTCTGTTTGCCGTTGCTGCCGCTCGCGCTGCTGCCTTTCTTGCCGGGCGCGCAATGGCGGCGGGCCATCGCGGCGAGCCTGACGCTCGGCGCGGTCTGCGCCATTCTCTTTGCTTACCGTTGGTGGGCGCTCGGCGGCATCGGCGGATATGCCGACCGTACGGGCGTCAGCGCGGTCTGGCACTCGCGGCCGCTGCATACCTTGGAAGCGTTGTTTTTCCGGCAGTGGGCCTTCCTGTTCTTTCCGGTGAACTGGTCTGCGCCGCTGGAGTGGTGGCTGCGCGCGGCCGCAACCGGATTCCTGGCGATGCTGGTTGTCTGCGCGGCGCGGGGCGGCGGGGCATGCTATACGGCAGCGCGGATGCGCCTCCTGGCGGGCCTCGCGTTTCTGCTGGCCGCGGACATACCGGTCCAGCACCTCTTGATGTTCCAGCCCGACTTTGCGGGCGCCCGGGTCTTGTACCTGCCACTTGCCGGACTCGCTATTTTCTGGGCAACCCTGCTGGAGCGCTCCGCTCAGAGCAAGCTCACGTGGGCGATGGCGGCGGTTCTGATCGCGTTCAACGTGGCGACGCTCGAGCACAACCTGGGCCCCTGGAGGACGACTCCGGCCGCCGCCGCCGCTGTCTGCCGCGCCCTAGGGCGCGAACTGGCCGAAGATCCGCGGCCCGCGTTCGTAAGTGGTCTGCCCGACAGACTGCAAGGCGCCTACTTTCTCTCTAACGGATTTGCGGAATGCGTGGAGATGAACTCGGGGCAGCCGGC
>Ga0182018_10002765_pt1 | contig 16892 bp, 15 predicted proteins | sample 812P2MmetaG_FD_120490 | JGI IMG/M metagenome (GOLD analysis project Ga0182018, IMG submission 120490) | Permafrost microbial communities from Stordalen Mire, Sweden - 812P2M metaG | ecosystem: Environmental > Terrestrial > Soil > Wetlands > Permafrost | place: Sweden: Stordalen | collected... | reverse complement strand
GGAAAACGTAAATCGTAGTGCAGCCTCTCCCGCCGAAAGCCTCGTGGACGAAGAGCCGCTGCAGGGACCCCTGGTCAAGGAATTCCTGGGCCATGATCTCCCTAAGACAAGTAAATAGAATGGCTTACGCACAAGGCGCCCAAATTTCTTCGGGAATCATCGGGGTTTGCCGGGATTTGTCAGGGTTTCTTCGTAACTCTATTGATTCCTTTGTCAATTAAGGGGTTATTCGTGCCCTCTTAACCGTGCCTTTATGGAGGAAACGGGATACTGGATGCAGCAGACCAGCTACAAGTCAGCAGCGGAGCGGGTTTGCGGAGAAGGAGCGCCCATGGCAGTCTCATCCATCTCGTATCTTTGGCGGGATCCGGATGCCTCGAGTGGATTTCGGTCCGGTGTGTCGCTGCACAGCCACACCAACCAGTCCTCAGAGACTTTGGATTTCCTGGCAAACTTCGGGAACCAGTTTCCCGTCATGCGTCCCGTTCTTTCCCGCCTGGAGCGCCGGGCCGAGTCGATCCACGGTTTCCATATCAACTACGCAGCCAGCTATTGGACGCCGCCCATGACACCCAAGCTGGCCTTCGATCTGGAGAGCAAGCAGATTGAGAATCTCGGCGTAGCGTCCATGGTTTCCATCACCGACCACGACAACATCAAGGCCCCGATGCTGCTGCGCACGGTTCCCAGCGCGCGGCAGATTCCGGTCTCCGTGGAGTGGAGTGTCCCCTACGGTTCCCAGTCGTTCCACCTGGGCGTGCATAACCTGCCCAGCGCCCGGGCCACGGAGTGGATGGCAACGCTTGCCGGCTACACCGCCCAACCCGATGAATCGCGTCTTGGAGAGATTTTCGCGGCACTCAACGATGAGCCCAACGTCCTGCTCATCTTTAACCACCCTCTGTGGGACCTCTACCTGATCGGGAAAGAAAAGCACGCGTTCCTGGTTGGTGAGTTCCTGCAGAAGTACGGCGCTCACTTCCATGCGCTGGAGCTGAACGGCCTGCGCCACTGGACCGAGAACCGCGCCACTCGCGGCCTGGCCGAAAAGTGGAACATGCTGCTGATCTCCGGCGGCGACCGCCATGGCGTTGAGCCGAACGCGAACCTGAACCTCACCAACGCCACCAGCTTCACCGAGTTCGTGCACGAGATTCGCAGAGAGAAAAAGAGCAACATTCTCTTTATGCCCCAGTACGCCGAACCCTGGAAGCACCGGATTCTGCAGTCGGCCATCGACGCCGTCCGCGATTATCCCGAGTTCCCGATGGGGTCACGGACTTGGGATGAACGCGTGTACCATCCCGATCGCTATGGAGTACCCCGTCCGCTGAAAGAGCTGTGGCCCAGTGGCAGCGCCCCGCGGATCATGTCCTGGAGCATCAAGGCCGTGCAGTTGATGGGCAAAGGCCTCGTCTCCGGCGGGTTGCGCATGGCCTGGAGCGAGGCACACCAGCAGCGGCTGGCCCTTGGCGAGCTGGATGGGTAATCTGGTTCTCGCAGAAGGAATCTGACTGAAGATGAGGACTGGCAAACCGCGGGTTGCGTACTTCCCCGACTCGTTCCATGAGATCAACGGGGTTGCGCACACTAGCCGCCACTTCGAGGCCTTTGCCCGCAGGCAAGGTCTGCCATTTCTCTGCGTTCGCGCCGGCGATCGGGCACAGGCTTTCACAGAAGACGGCAATGTGTGGACCCTGGAGCTTCCGCGCGGGTTCCTTTCGTTTGCCCTGGAAAAAGATCTGCGCTTCGATCCCGCGTTTCTCCGCCACATCCCGCTGATTGAGGAAGTGCTCGACCGCTTCAAGCCCGATCTGATCCACATCACCGGCCCGAGCGAGGTGGGCATGCTGGGAGCCGCGCTATCTCACCACCTCGAACTGCCTCTTGCCGCCAGCTGGCACACCAATGTGCATGAGTATCTGGCGCGACGCTCAGACTGGTTGTGCAAGCTGCTGCCCAAGCAGCAATCCGAGGCCGCCGGGCAGACCATCGAAGACCTGACCATGGCGCTTGCCGCCAAGTTCTACTCCATTGCGAAGGTACTGTTTGCGCCCAACCGCGAGCTCTGTGCTCTGCTTGAGAAGACTACCCACCGGCCCTGCCATCTGATGCCGCGCGGCGTGGACTCGGAGCTCTTCAACCCTTCGCGACGGAAGAGGGCAGCCGATGATCGCGAATTCGTTCTCGGCTTTGTCGGGCGGCTTTCGATCGAGAAGAACGTGTTGTTGTTGGGCCAGGTGCAGCAAGAGCTCGAGCAGATGGGCCACACCAACTTCCGCTTCCTCATTGTGGGGCACGGCACCGATGCCGAGTGGCTCCGCGGCCATCTGCCGCGCGCGCAGCTCCCGGGCGTTCTGCGCGGGGAAGCGCTGGCCGAGGCTTACGCCAACATGGACCTGTTTGTCTTCCCGTCGCACACAGACACGTTTGGAAATGTGGTGCTTGAGGCGTTTGCCAGCGGCGTGCCTGCGATTGTCACGCCGGATGGTGGTCCGGCGAGCATTGTCTGCGAAGGCGTGACGGGGCGGATCGTGCCGGATGCGGAGTTTGCTGCGGCGGTGGCGGGAATTCTGCGTGATCCGAGGAAGCTGGCGGAGATGCGAATTGGCGCGCGGGCACACGCGCTGACGGCGAGTTGGGATTCGGTGTTTGAGGGGGTGTATGGGGCGTATGAGGGGATTTTGCCGGCGGGGCAAGCTGAACTCGGCAATCAAGAGGGCGCGGTCGTAAAAGCCGGTTAGCCGATTTGTCGGCCAGTCCGTAAATCAACTTCAAATTCCGTTTCTTTGTCGGTGAGCATGTCCCAGCCCCGTCCACGGAGAATCGGTCCATCGATAGCGACGATCGTGATCCCTTCAGACGAGAGCTTTTCCGATTCCCACGCCTGCCCATTCGAACCCCAGGCAAGAACTGCGTGGTGGCCCACAAAGAGCAGCAGGTTCATCGCAGCGACGGGCCGCACTTCGAGGACCGGCCGGTAGGGGACCATCGCGAACCGTTCCGGCGCGGTGGTGTCGATTAGGTAGGCGTATCCGCCGGAGACGGCGCAAAGCTCATGAGGATTGGGGCAGGAACAGATTCCTGTGGGAACGACCGGGTCCTGGAAGCCGAGAGCGCATGTGGCCAGGAATTCCGGTGCGCTGGCTTCGGGCCGGACCAGTAATTCGAGTGCGCCGCGCTCAATCTCTTCTGCATCGCGCGGGTAGACGAAATGGCGCGGCGGAAGAATCAGGGGCCGCGCGGACAGAATCCCGGCTTGCCAGTTGTGCGGGAAGGTTTGGTCGGTCATAGGTCCGCTCATGCAAGCTTCAAATCCCGATGCAGCGTCCAGCCCTGCCGCATCCTCATGCCTTGTAGCTGAGGATCCAGTCTTCCTGCTCCTGCGTGTTGGGAACCATGCAGCCGCGCGCCTCGTGAACGGCAGCCAGGGCTGCGCTTGGTTTCCATCCCAGATGAATCAGTGCGCAGGCCGCTGTTACCGTGGCCCGGCCTATGCTCCCCTGGCAATGAATTCCCACCACACGCCCTGCCCTCAGCCTCTCGGCCAGATCCTGCACAAACCCGCGAAAAGAAATGGGATCCCTGGGAACGGTGCGATCTCGAATGGGATAGGGCAGAAACATGAGGCCCAGTTCTTCGGCAATCTCAGGCTCCTCGGCAAGTCCAAAGGCCACCGCCTCTTTTGCTTCCATCAGTGAGACGAGGATTCGGATTCCGGCATCCTTGAACTTCTCAAGCTCGCTGCGCAGAAACTGCCCGCCGCGCGGCCGGAGCACAATGGCCAGCCGCGGGGCCCTGGAACGCGGCGAAGCGGAACTCGATAACGCGGAGCTCTCAGAATCGCCCCGGTGCAGCTCGATCCAGAATATTTCCTTGATTCCCTCGGGCATGCCATTCGGCACACCCCTGGGCACGCCTTCCGGCTTCCCCTCGGACGCGTCCAACGGAAAGTCTTTCGGCACGATCCTCGGCACGAGCTTTGACCAATCGTCAAACACGTTCTCAGACTCCGACAAACTGCAGGATGCGGCCGTGGATGGTGGGGATCGGGAGGCCCAGCGACGCGCCCTCTTCAATCAGAGGGATGAGCTTGTCAAAGTCCGGACCGGAGTGATAGCCGGTGAGCGCGATGCGCACGGGGTGGTACAACTCCTTGCCTTTTGCTCCGGTCGCGTCTTTGATCTCGGCCATCCAATGCTTGAATTCTTCGGGCGTCACCACAGATGCGTGTGTCCGGAGCCGGCCGGCGAGTTCCGAAAGCACAGACCGTGCCGAGTCCACCGCAAGCACCGCCGCGTTTTCCGGGTTCTTCCGCGCCCTCTCGGGATCGAAGCCGAAGATGAACGCGGTCTTTGCCGGAAGCTGCGAGAGATGATCGACCGAAGGCAGGAAAACCGCGAGCAGGCGCGCGAACCAGGCCTTGCGCAATTCGATCAGCGGCGCGGAAAGCTGACCGAACTGGATCGGCGGATCCTGCTGGGCCAGCACCGCCATCATCTCGACTGTGTGGAGTTCAGACGAGGACCACAACGGAAAGATGTCAGGGCGCGCAATGCAGAACTGCCGCTCGGCCAGCTTGGCGATGCGCTCCGGATCGGCGTTCTTGATGTAGTGGCGGTTGAGCCAGTTCAGCTTGTCGAAGTCGAAGACCGCCGGGCTCGGCGTGACACGTTCGAGTGAAAACACCGGCACGAGGTCAGCCAGCGTGAAGGTTTCGGTCTTGCCATCTTCGGCGCCCCAACCAAGCAGCGCCAGGTAGTTGGCAACGGCTTCAGGCAGATAGCCCATCTGGCGGAAGGTCGAAACCGACGTTGCCCCATGGCGCTTCGACAGCCGTTCGCGGTCCGCGCCCAGAATCGTGGAAAGATGCGCAAACTGCGGCACAGGCCAACCGAAGGCTTGGTAGATTGCGACTTGCTTCGGAGTGTTTGAGATGTGGTCGTCGCCGCGGATCACATGCGTGATGCCCATCAGCGCGTCGTCTACCGTCACAACGTAGTTGTAGACCGGAACTCCCGCCGACACCGACGAAGCCGACCGCACCAGCACAAAATCGTCCACCGTTTCCGGCGCAAATTCGATCGGGCCGCGCACAATGTCGTTGAACTTCAGGGGGCGATCCTCAATCTTCAGTCGCACCGCAAAGGGCATCCCTGCGGCGAGATTCTTCTGGATGGTGGCTTCGTCCAGCCCAAGGCACCGCCGGTTGTAGATGTGCGTGCGCTGCTCGGCTTGGGCCTTCACTCGCTCAAATTCCAGGTCGTCGGGCGTGCAGAAGCAGCGGTAGGCCTTGCCCTCGCGGAGCAGCCGGGCGGTGTGCTCGGCATAGATCTCGAGCCGCTCAGACTGGCGGTAGGGTCCAAAATCGCCCGTGGGTTGATCGCCCAGCATCGCCTGGTCGGCGGTAACCGGGCCCTCGTCCCAGTCGAGTCCGAGCCAGTGCAGGTCTCGCATCAGGTCGTCTTCAAAGCGGGCTTCAGAGCGCTCGAGGTCTGTATCTTCAATGCGCAGAATGAATTGCCCCTTGTTCTTGCGCGCAAAGAGCCAGTTGTACAAGGCCGTCCGGGCATTGCCCACATGGAGCAGACCGGTCGGGGATGGAGCAAATCGTACGCGGGGAAAAGAAGAATTCATGGCAGTAAAGAATGATAGCGGGTGAATGGGACGATCGTCTTGGATTCGGATTGCCGGAACGGAGAAAACAGGCGTGTTTTCCGCGGTTATGCGGCCCCGGCCTCGGGTCTGGCTGCGGCCTTCGGGCTCCGCCGCGGCTTTTAAGCCACGATAACGAAATCACAAGTTCTGCGGATTATCAATTTACGGAAACTTACATGCCTTTACGGTGAGGTTCCATGCGGTTCAGTGAGGCCCGATTCTGAGAGTTTGGGCAAAGTTTGGGCGCAGTGACGGTGTTGACCGGCAGACGCATTCGCTCAACCCCATGGATTAAATGCGTCAACGCCCAAACCTTCAAAGTCTCTTACGTTGCGGGTGACAACGGTCAAATCGTGTTCCAAGGCCGTTGCCGCAATGAAACCGTCCGCCACCTTTAGGGGCCTGCCTTTCAATTTGCATTGCCCGGCCAGAAGACCCCAACGCTCGGCAATCGGCTCATTTACCGGCAAGATACGACCCTCAAACCATGGCCGCTAGGTTTCATCGAGCCATTGTTCAAGCCCGCTACGACGCTTGCTTGCGGGAAGAACCGTAATCCCCTTCAGAATCTCGCCAAGAGACATCACGCTGAAGTACAACTGGTCGTCGTCGGCATTGTCGAGCCATTGGGTGACGCTCAATTGCGGATACGGGCGGGTCATCTCCGAAGGAATGTTGGTATCGAGCAGGAATCCCTTCATAGCGCGATTTCACGCCCAAGGTCCGGGTCTCGTTCAAAATCCAGGTCGAGACCCTTGAAGGGTGAATCGGCGAACAACTGTGCCAAGCTCTTTCTGCCAGCGGGCTGTTGGCGCGCTGACTGAGTCCGATCCTGTGAGTTATTCACGATCGGGTTTGCGGCCCCTTCAAGCAAGGTGGCCGCGTAGGCAGGAACATCCATGTTACGCGCGGCGGCCTGGGCAGCAAGCCGTGCTTCGGTCTCGGCGCTGAGTTCTACCTGAATAGTCATTGCAACCGCCTCCTACGTCCATTATCCAATGCCGGGGCGACCCGGGCCTGAGGTCTGTTTGCCCCTCGGGGCTCCGCTGCGGCTTCAAAGTCCCGTTTGGCTGTGGCCTTCCAATCCCGTTCGGCCTTCAGGCAAAATGCTGCCAGCCCGCAGGGTGAAGCGGCCTTGCGCCCTCCGCTCGATTCAGGGTAACCGAGGCGCGCTTTCCGCCGCGCTTCAGGATGCGTCCGATCCGCGTGACGGGTACGCCGGCAATCGCCTTTGGAACGCGAGCAGAAGCGGGTGCGGTAAAGAGCAACTCGTAGTCCTCACCCCCGTGGAGGGCTTGTTCGAGCGTTGCGGCAGGGTGAATTGGCAAGAGCGCCGCATCAATCTCCGCGGCGACGCCGGACTCTTCGCACAAGTGCGTAATGTCGATTGAGAGGCCATCGCTCAGGTCAATTGCCGCGCTGGCGATTCCCCGCCGCCGCAGCCAGAGCCCCTGCGCGATGCGGGGCTGGGGGTAGAGGTGAAGAGCCAGACGCTCGTCGCCCCCAGAAATTGAAGTAGCGCGGGGAATCCGCCGCCGCTTTGCAGATCCCGCCGGGGGCTCACCCATCTCCGCCAGCCGTGCAAGACCCGCCGCTGAGCCTCCGAGCGTCCCAGTGACATAGACCACCTCGCCTGGCCGGGCCCCGGAGCGAAGCAGCGCTTTGCCGGCTGGAACCGAACCCACCAGGACAATGTCGGCCAGTGGGATCGGCGACTCAGACAGATCCCCTCCAGCGAGCGCCGTTTTGTGGGCATTGGCCAGCGCCAGCAGACCGTCGTAAAAGCGGCTGGTCCACACCCCGGCAAGTTTGCGCGGGACGGCGAGAGAAACCAAGGCAGCAACCGGCCGGGCTCCCATTGCTGCAAGATCGCTCAGGCCTCGGACGATTGCGCGATGTCCAATGGATTCAGGAGGATGAATCGCAAGCCAAAAATGCCGGCCGGCAATCGAGAGGTCGGTCGTGACGGCGAACTCCTCGCCTCTGCGGGGCCGCAGCAGGGCGCAGTCGTCCCCAATTCCCAGCCGCACCTCACTGCGCGAGAAGGAGGGCGCCCGTTGGCGAATCTGCCGGATCAATGAGAGCTCGCCCTGAGCTGGAGCGTTCGCAGTCACGGCCGATTTCCGGCTTGCAGTCTTGTTCGCGATCCTGGCAGGAATCGTGGGCACTTCTCGAGGATAGGACACAAATCCGATCGATGGGGTGGGCGCACCCTTTTGGGTCTCCCCCGACCTGCCTCCCGGGATGACACCTTTGTTGAAGGAAATGCACTGGAATTTGCGTTGACCCACATTCGGACGCTCTGGTAACCTTTAGCAACGTTACGAATCTGCTATTGAGTAGCGACGGGCTCGGCTTCTGCCGGGCAATTCTTAATTGCCATGCGCTTTCCTCGAGTACTTGGCGAATTTGCGGCTTTGTCGGTTGCACGGTTGAAAGGCACCAATGCTTCGCAAACGCTATTACATTCTTTTTGTAGCTCGCGATGAAGACGGTCGCATCCGCAAGATACCGCTGCCTCTCCACTATGCCTACGGGTTTGTAGGAGCGGCGCTGGTGGGTGCTTTCACGATTGTGGGCCTGGCGGGTTCCTACACCCGCATGTTGCTAAAGACCGAGAGCTTCAACCAGGTCCGGCAGGACAGAGAAAACCTCCGCAAAGACTACAAGCAAATGGCGCAGATCGCACACGATCGCGGAGTGCAGGTGGCTTCTCTCGGAGCCCTCGCCAATGAGGTAACGGCTCTCTACGGCCTGCGCCAGAACAAGCTGGCCGCAAATCAGGCTGCCAGTGCTGCCGCCGCTCCCACCCCGAAGACGCTCGCGCTCAACGAGGATGTCAATTCGCAGCAGGTCAAACTTTCGCTCGATCAGTTTTACAACCTGCGCACCCAGGCGCTTTCAGGGCGGCTAACCCGCGCACTTGAAAACGGCCTGAGCCCGAGCTTTAGCGGCGACTGGAATGCACTGGCCGATGCGCCTTCGCTGTGGCCGCTTGAGGGCCGCATCACCTCAAGCTTTGGCGAGCGTCAGGACCCGATCAACGGCGAAGGCGCCTTCCACTCCGGCATCGATATCTTCGCCGGCATCGGAGCGCCTGTTCGTGCCTCTGCGGAGGGCGATGTGGTTTCAGCGGAGATGGCCGCCGGCTACGGGCGTGAAGTTGTTCTCAACCACGGCCACGATGTCGAAACCGTTTACGGCCACCTATCGGCCTTCGCGGTGATCCAGGGTCAGCATGTATCGCGCGGTCAAGTAATCGGCTACGTCGGACAGTCGGGCCGCGCCACGGGCCCCCACCTCCACTATGAAGTTCGAGTGCATAACGTACCGGTGAATCCGTATAAATACCTGCGCGTGACCTTCGCCGAGGTGGCCTCGCTCGATGCCTCCGACTCGAACCGGGCGGGGCAGTAATTCCAGAGAATTTTCCATCGTTTGCCAGAACGGCTCCCCGAGATGAGGGAGCCGTTCGTTTCTGTGCGAATTCCTGGGATGTGCATCGGCAGTTGCGTCGTAGCGGCGTTCCGGCTCACTGCGCCGGAGGGTTCACGGTGCAGCCGTCAAACTTGAAGGAAAAAGTCCCTGTTCCTACAACGGCCATCGTGAGCGTGCGCGGAATCAGAAATCCGCTCACCGTCTGATACTCCACGCCTACGTCAATTTTCTGTTGCTGCTCGAGGGTCGCTCCCGGAGGCTGAATTCGCGCAGCAAAGCCGCTCACCAGCAACCCGTTCGGCGTCGGTTTGTAGGTTGGGTTGAAAGCAATCTTTGCTCCCTGCATCTCCACGTTGAACTGCTTCAGGATGTAGCCTGAGTCCAGCACCTCAGTGATCGTGGTTGAGCCGTCCACTGCATGAAGCGTGTGTCCTGTTTCGGTCTTCTCCACATCGATCCCAGCGGAGGTTTCCGGGATGACCGAGCCGTTGACGAACGGTATCCAGAACTGCAGAAAGCCCTGCAGGGTCTTCCCTGTTGCCTCGTGCTCATGGTCGAGCATCTCGACGGAGTCCGCATCCTGCGGGGCCATGGTACCCGGTGTCCAGTCCAGTCCCGATCCCGGCCCGGTCAAACGCGCGTGGAGGGTGATTTTGACGGAATTGAGCAGCGCAATATTCTTTTCGTCCGCCGCCTGATCGGTCGGCGTAGCCGTTGATTTCTTCTCCACGGTCTTGAAGATGTTGGCCCAGTCAGGGTGGACGGTGCAGTCGAAGCCTGTGAGCCCTTGCTTTGTGGTCGAGTAGTAGAGGCTGCTTGCCTTGGCCAGGAAGGCTGCGTTGGGATCTGGTTGAGCGGCGGCGGCGGGCGGGGGTGCGGTAGTGGCGGGCGGAGTCTGGCAATGGCCAGTTGCGGGGAGGAGAGAAACAACGAGAGCAATACCTGTAACGATTGACATTGCAAAACCGGGTCGGGACATGAAGGCCTGCTTTCTGAGTGATTCTGGCCTTCCTAGTATCGCAGGAATGTTCAATGCCTCGCGTGGTATGGTGGGTGCGGGATTTTTGTGCCCGCCTTCTCGGGAGATTTGCCGTGAGACTACGCTTCTGTTGCTTTGCCGCGTGCCTTATCGCGTTTTTTGGCGTCGCTATTTCCGCAGCTTCTGCACAGCCTCCTTCCACTCCTGCAGATCGCGCCGCGGGCGTCGTTACTGCGTTTGCGCGGGCCGGCCATCTCAAGCGCGGGATCAATGCGTCGATATGGTTTGCTCAGCACCCGAGCGATTATTCAGCCAGCTACACCGACAAGGAAATCACGAAGGACGACATCGCGTTGATGGCGCGCATGGGCTTTGACAACGTCCGCCTGAGCATCGACGCCGCTCCGCTGGGGCAGTCGATGATGGGCTACGGGCGCAGACCCAACGCCGACTTCCTGAGCCGTCTTGACGCCGCCGTCGACACCATCCTTGCCGATGGCCTGGCCGTGCAGATCGATCTGCATCCCGAGGAAGACTACAAGCTGCCGCTGAAAACCGACAATCAGGCCGTCGACCGGATGGTGATACTTTGGCGCAGACTTGCCGCCCACTACGCCAACCGCGATCCCGAGCGCGTGTTCTTCGAGATCATGAATGAGCCCGAAGTGAGCGATCCCTATCGCTGGGCCGGCATTCAGGCTCGGACCGCCGCGGCGATCCGTGAGGTGGCTCCGAACAACACGATCATCGCGACCGGGCCGAACTGGTCCGATATTGCCGACCTGCTAACACAGCATGCGCTGCTCGATGGAAACGTAATCTACAATTTTCATTTCTACGATCCGCACGAGTTTACTCACCAGGGCGCGGCCTGGGGAGCGCCTTATTGGATCTACGAGCACGGCATTCCTTATCCGGCCTCCGAGGACACAATGCCGGAGCTGTTGAAGGAAATCCCTGACCCGGCGGATCGTTATCGCCTGGAGAACTACTGGCTCGATCACTGGGATGCGCACCGCATCCGGCTGCTCGTAGATGAAGCCGCGGCGTGGGCCAAAACCAATAACGTGCCCCTGATCTGCAACGAGTTTGGCGCCTATCGCAGGGTCACCGATCCTGCCTCGCGCAATGCCTGGATTCACGACGTGCGGTCCGCGCTCGAAGCCGACGGAATCGGCTGGGCGATGTGGGACTTCCACAGCGGATTCGACGTGGCGCCGAGGGACAAGGAGACCGGGAAGTCGGTGCCCGACCCAGCAACCGTCGAAGCGCTGGGACTCGGGCGGCGATAACCGGAGCTTGCGCAAATATTCATTGAATGCACGCGGTCATTCGGGATAAGCTGCTTGCTTAGCCGACAGCTCCGCCGATTTCACTCCTCCCCGCGGCAGCCGAAGGCTATGGATTCCCGTTTGGCTCCTTCGCCTCTACCAAAGGCTACGGGACAGAAGCTGCAATTACGATCCATTCAATTGTGCGCGGGCTCTTCTTCGGCCTGCCGCTCCGGAGAGGAATGTTCACCATGCGCAAGGTATTCGCCGCTGTATTCTTCAGTCTGCTTTTTGCCCTTACCGCATCCGCAGATCCCTGCCCCGGGACTGTGATCCTGCAAAATCAGTTCGCCGCGCCAAGTCCCAACTGGGATACCGCAGCGACCACAAACTCGAAGGTAGCGCTGCAAAACGGCCAGTATGTTACAACCTTCCTCGTCCAGAACACCGCCCGCATTGAACTGTACCAGGGCGACGTTTACGGGGATGTAAACCTTTGCGCCACTGTCAGCACCCCGGCGACGGATAAGGCCGTGGACCAGGTGGCGGGCCTGGCTTTTTGGGCCACTGACTACACTTCTTACTACCTGTTGCTGATCAATCCGATCGCCGGCCAGTGGGAAGTTCTTCATCTGGCGGGGGGCCGGTATCTTAGCCCTTCTCCTTACCAGCCGAGCACCGCGATCAAGACCGGCGTGGGGGCAGCCAACGCGCTGCAAGTGCAGATGCGGGGCACAACCGCGACGATTATCATCAATGGAACTACGGTGGGAACCGTCTCAGGCGTAGCACCCACGGGAGGCGGGCAGGTCGGTCTTTATTGCCAATCCGCTTCGACGGCCACCAGCACCTGGCAGATCAGCGACTGGTCGCTTTCAAAGCCGTAGCGGCAAACAGGCAACGAGAACAGCATGGTTCTCAAGACAAAACTGAACGGGAAAACTGGGATGCAGGCCGCCCGTCATCTGGCCGTCGCTGCAATGTTGTTTTCGGCCATTGCAGCCCAGCCCGTGAGAGCGCAGTCCGCGCCGGACTTTCCTGCGAAGGACTGGCAGTTCGTCTCGCCGGAGTCGGAGGGGTATTCCTCGAAGAAGCTTGAAGCGCTTCGTGCCTGGCTCGCCGCCGGTCCGACGACAGCCATGGTGATCGTGGTCCATGGCCACATGATCTTCAGCTATGGCGATACGGCGAAGGTAAGCAAGATTGCTTCGGTCCGCAAGAGCATCCTTTCCATGCTCTACGGCAAGTATCAGGCTGACAAAACCATCGACCTCGACAAGACTGTCGAACAACTCGGGCTTGCCGAGCCTGACAAGCCGTTTCTGCCGATCGAGAAGACGGCGACTCTCTTTCAACTGATTTGCGGCCGATCCGGGATCTACCTGCTGCCCGGCGATGTCCCACCGGATAAAGACCTGATTCAGGCATCGCAACCCAGGCGCGGTTCAGAGTATCCGGGTATGTATTTCCATTACAACGATTGGGACTTCAATGCGGCGGGCGACGCATTTGAGAAGCTCACCGGCAAGAACATCTACGACGCGCTGCAGGCCGACCTGGCCCAGCCGATCCAGATGCAGGACTTCGATCGCGCCAAGCAGGCCAAGATCACGCATCCCGGCGAGTCGCACCCGGAATTTGCAATGTACCTTTCAACGCGGGACATGGCGAGGCTGGGATTGCTGATGCTGCGAAATGGAAACTGGAACGGAACGCAGGTAATTCCGGAAAATTGGGTGCAGGGGTCAACCGGCGTTTGGACCCCCTTTGAAGAGATGAATCCGCCCTATCTGCGGGCACTCGGAGCGCCAGAGCGCTGGGGATTTGGGCTGATGTGGTGGGTGTGGGATGCGCACCCGTATGCAGGCGACAAATATTTTCTGCCCTTTCAAGGGGCCTACGAGGCGCGCGGAACGGCAGGTCAGTACATTACCGTGCTACCGGCAAAAGACATGGTCCTGGTCCACAAGGTCTACATCGATGTCTGGCCGCAGCCAGCGATCAACCAGGAAGAATGGGACACCATAACGAACATGGCGATCTCGGCAGCTTGTTCGGGGCCGTGCAAGTAGGGACTGGGCGGAGTCAGAGCGGCCAACTCCGCCAGCCCGGCTCATTTGCCCGTGTAAGTGACGTGCCAGATTGACCGCGTGCCGTCGTCGGAGACAAAGAGCGATCCGTCGTTCGCCTGCGCCACTCCGACCGGGCGTCCCCAAACCTGGCCGTCCTTGGTGACGAAGCCGGTGAGGAAGTCTTCGTATTCGCCGGTTGCGTGGCCACCCTTCATCGGCAGCCGGATCACCTCATATCCTGACCGCTGCGCACGATTCCACGATCCATGCTCGGCCGCGAATCCGTCTCCGCGGAAGTTGGCAGGGAACTCGGTCCCGGTATAGAAGAGCATCTCGAGCGATGCGAAGTGCGGATTCACCAGGATGTCCGGCGTAATCACCTTTGCCTTCAACTCAGGATGCTTGCCCTGCTGGCGCGGGTCGTTGATTCCTCCCGCAGGCCCGTTGTAGTAGAACCACGGCCAACCGTAGAACCCACCTTCTTGAACGTGCGTCACGTAGTCGGGAACAAGGTTGTTGCCCAGCCCGTCGCGCTCATTTGTCGAGCACCACAATTCGCCGGTCGTCGGGTTGATGGCTTCGCCCACGCAGTTGCGAAGACCGGATGCATATACCTTGATGAACTTGCCCTCCGGCGTGAACTGGAGCACATTGGCGCGATGAAACTCCTCGGGGTGGGTGTCGGAGTCGTCGACATTGGAGTGCGAGCCGACCGACGCAAACAGCTTTGTTCCGTCCTTCGAGAAGGCCAGATCGCGCGTCCAGTGGCCGCCGCCACGCAGTCTGCCGCCGCCGGGGAGCTCGGCCAGGGACACCGCCGGTCCGGTTGCCTTCAGGTCACCGGATTTGTAAGGGAAGCGCACAATCCCGTCGGTGTTGCCCACGTAAAGCCACTTTGGATTTGGCCCGGCCGGATAGAAGGCGATCCCAAAGGGAAGATTCAGCCCGGTTGCGAAATCTGATTCGACTTTGGCTTTGCCGTCCGCGCCCACGCCGCGAAATACCTTGATGATTCCGGGCTGGCTCTCGGCGAGGAAGATGTCACCATTCGGCGCGGTCCGGATCAGCCGTGGATTGTCGAGCCCCGTCGCATAAAGCTCCACCTTGAAGCCTTTTGGCGCGATGGGCCATGCTCCCTCTGGCCGAGGAACGAGCGTCGGACCGTTGTCAACGGATTCGCTCGGGTTGGGCGCCGGCAGGTCAGCTACGGTCAGGTGACGCCGGATTCCCGGCGCTTCGTGCACAGCATCGGTAAACGCGGCCTGGCCGGTGAGTACGGCCTGCTTCGGCCGTTCGGCCACCTGCGCAACAACGCAGGAAAGAAAACCAAGGGAGCAAGCCACTGCAATCGCTCTGGATGAACCTTTGCGATGAAACACGCGTGCGTGACGAAACATTCGACCTCCGCGGCAGGGGTGGTCCCGCTCGAGCGCGGTTCCGACCCCATGGAGCTGCTCTCAACTGACGTTGCCGGACGGCGGAAGGTCGCGCACTCCGCCGGGAAAAGGAGGACTTCTCCGGGTAAAGTCAATCCGCCTAATTGGATGCGCCTGACGGGGCCTTGGATGCGTTGGGGGCGTACTCGAATTTTGGCGCAGCAACTTCAGGCGGAGGTGTAGTTTCAGTTTTGTAGTTCAGTTGCGGGCTCTCCGATTGTGCAAGACTGGCCAGCAGCCCGGACGAAATCGACGCGGTGACAAAAACCCGATTTTTCTTCGGAGTCACCTCGGCGGACTGCAGCAGTTCCCGGAGTCCGTTGTTTGCCGGATTGGCGGCAAGCGGCTGGGCCAGTTCGCGCGCCAGCGTGAGCAGGGTAGCCATAGCGGCAGCCTGGCTGGTGGCTTCGTCGTTGGACTGTGCAATCTCTTCCATTTTCAGGTTCAGCGTGCCTGCCAGGTTCAGCCCAGGCGTCACGCTGGCCACGATCGTCGAGTCCGCCTCAAGCGGGAGGGCCAGTCCAAAGATATGAATGGCCCCGCTCTCAGAAAACGGCAGTCCCACCTGGCCGACGCCCCATGCCAGCGAGAGCAGCGGCACCTCGCTGTAGTGGTCGCGCAGCAGCGTGGAACCGGCAAAGGGCAGCGCTGCCGTTCGATGCCGATCGATAATTGAATGGATCTTCTCAGTGGTTGGCCAGTTGGAAACGGCCAGTGTGTCGTAGCCGATCTGCACGATCCGCACCGTGCGTCCATCGGAAGGAATCGAGTAGATGGTGTGCCCGGCATATGTCTCGCGGTCCGCAGCATGGCTTTCAAGCCACGCATTCAGCCGCTGGCCCGTGAGCCTTCCCACCAGGACCATGGAGTAGGCCACCGGCCCGTTTGGCCCGTTCGGGTTCTCCATGCGGTGCAGCGCCACAGCCGCCTGATCCAGATCGCGTTCCCAGTCGATCCCCGTTGCATCCACAAACTGCTGATACTCCGGCACCCGCGTGGGCGGCTTCAGGTTCTTGAAATGCGCGAGGGTTCGAATCGGCTTGAGGTCGATGAAGACGATCCCGTCAGCCTCGGGCAGCAGGCGCGCCGCCTCAGGCGGAGCCTTGAAGCGTAGAAAGATCGCCAGGGCCAGAAGAACGAGGACCCCAGCCACCACCCAGAGCGTTCTGCGGGTTCGTCGATGCATGCGGCGTCTGAGAACAAGGTATCAGACCGGGAGCGGAGCCCTCGACGCCGACAGAGCGTTCGCTCCCGTCAAATCGGAATGGCGCCGGGCTATTCAGGAATGCTGAAGGAGAAGATTTTGCCGCCGCTTGCCATGTTCGAACTGGAAACCGAGCCGGGAGGCAGCAGGCCGTACTCGCCCTTGCCGAGCGAAGAGTCGAGGGTGACCTGGTAGAGCCGCGGAGCAATCTTTTCCGATTTAAAATCAACCGAATCGCGGGTTGCGCCGCCCGAGGAGTGAAAGACGCCGCCGGTCGTTGAGCGGAATTCGCGGTTGTCGGAATGAGCGCGCAGTCGAAGCAACTGGTATTCGGTGATTTGGGTTCCCTCGGGCGCGTACACGGCGATCACAACCGGGAATGTAGCTTTGACTTTCCCAACGGGGCCCTGCATGTGGCCGTTCATATCGCCTTTCACGAGTCCATCGGTGGCCAGGCTCTTCAAGACGCCGCCTGACTTGAAGTTGACGATCTCCGAGGGAACTTCAACCCATGCGCCGGTCTTGTCTTTGTAGTAGACGCCCACCTCGTCGATTCCGGGCGGAAGACCGTTGGCGGCAACTGCACCGGGGGCCGCCGCTGGCGCCGCGCCGGAGGCCTTGGCGATCATGGCGCCTACCACCTTGTCGCTGGCGCCCGCAGTCTTGAGGGCGATGAGGCCGTCAGCCGAGGTGTCATACTGGCCCGGCTGGGAGTTGATGGAACCGACGATGATGTCATCGGAAAGCCCAGCCTTCAGCATCTTGACGACAGAATCGTTGTTCATTGCCTGCTGAGCGGCGATGACGGCACAGATGGACAGGATGACGGCGGCG
>Ga0182018_10002764_pt1 | contig 16892 bp, 17 predicted proteins | sample 812P2MmetaG_FD_120490 | JGI IMG/M metagenome (GOLD analysis project Ga0182018, IMG submission 120490) | Permafrost microbial communities from Stordalen Mire, Sweden - 812P2M metaG | ecosystem: Environmental > Terrestrial > Soil > Wetlands > Permafrost | place: Sweden: Stordalen | collected... | reverse complement strand
TTTAACCTGACGCGGCTCGATCTGGGCGTCTCTTTCGGGCAGATTACGCTGTGGCGTGCTTACCAGGTGATGGGGCTTTCTTTCATCTTTATCCCGATCAGCACGCTGAATTACCTGGGCGTTCCGCGCAACAAGAACAACCAGATTTCGAGTTTCTCGAATTTTGCGCGCAACATCGGAGGTTCGGTGGGCACGGCGCTGCTGACGACGTTTCTGGAGCGGACCCAGCAGACCCATATTGCGACTCTCAGCTCACACGTGGTGGCCGGGAGCCTGCAATATTCACGGTTCGTGGATATGACGCGGGAAGCACTGACACGGCTGGGGCAAAGCCCGGATGCTGCAAAGCAGTTTGCGATTGGGAATGCGTGGCAGACGCTGAATCGGCAGGCGCAGATGCTGAGTTACCAGAATTCGTTCTGGGGGCTGGCCCTGATTATCGCGTGCCTGATTCCGCTGCCGTTTATCATGAGGCGGCCGCCGCGCCGGGAGCCGGCGCCGGAAGAGATGGCCGCGCATTAACAGGTGTTAAAAACGCTTGTGGGCGATGCCCGCGCCGCATATCCTTAATGATCACCGATGGATTTTGAAAATCTCCGGACGTTTCTGGAGGTCGCCCGCCTGAAAAGCTTTTCGCGGGCTGCGCAGAAGCTACTCCGCACACAACCGGCTATTTCGGCGCAGATTCGCACCCTGGAGCAGGAGGTGGGAGCGCGCCTTTTCGACCGCGACGGCGGAAAGGTGACGTTTACCGCAGCGGGGCGGCTGTTCGAGCCCTTCGCGGAGTATTGCGTGGAGCGGCAGAAGCACATTTTGCTGGCGATTGCCGAGCAGGAGCGTTCGCCGCGCGGCGAGCTGTCGATCAGCGCGAATGAGGCGACTCATCTTTACGTGCTGCCGCAGGTCTTCGCGCAGTTTCGACGGCAGTACCCGCGGGTGATGCTGAGCGTGGTGCGAGCCGAGAGGCTGCGCACGCTGGAAAGCGTCCTCAGCCGGGAAGTGGAGTTCGGAATCGTCTCCATGCCGGTGCGCGATGCACGGCTGACCGTGGAACTGATCCATCGGGACGAGCTGGCATTGGTGGTGCCGCAGGGGCACCCGCTGGCTGCGCGGGGCGCGGTGCGGCTGCAGGATGCGGTGAAGTATTCGCTGCTGCTGCCCGCGCAGGGGCGGCGGCGCGAACAGCTGGACGAGCTTTTTCGCGTGAACGAAATTGTGCCGCGAGTAGCGATGGAAGTGGAGTCGAGCGAAATGCTGAAGCGCTACATCGGTGTGGGGCTGGGGCTGGGATTTCTGCCGCGCACCAACGTTGCGGAAGAAGAGCGGGCTGGCACATTGCACTTGCTCGCTCTGGAGGGCGTGCGTCTGGCGCGGGATCTGGCGCTGGTCTTTCGCAAAGATCGGCAGCTGTCGCGAGCCGCACAGGAATTTCTGGAAATTGCGACGCAGTCCGTCGAAAAACGCGATCAGGAAACGGGTCCCGGACGGGGCCGCAGTGCCGTATGATTGAAACGGCGTGAATTCATTCAATCGGCGTCCCCAGCGGCATCTTCAGTGTGATAAGTTTCAGCGGAGCTGAGTTTTTTCCCGGGGATAGGCGCGCCGGAGATCAGAACAATCGGAGGAGTTGAGAATTGGGAAAAAGCATGGTCCCGAGGCGGCTGTTTTTCACCAAGGGTGTCGGGAAACACAAGGAGCGGCTGACCTCTTTTGAGCTGGCACTGCGTGATGCCGGCGTTGCGGCGCACAATCTGGTTCGCGTGTCGTCGATTTTCCCTCCCCAGGCCAAGCTGATACCTCGCAAAGAAGGGCTGAAATACCTGAGCCCGGGCGAGGTGGTGTTCGCGGTCGTGGCGGAGAACTCAACGCGCGAGCCGCACCGGCTGGTGGCGTCCAGTATTGGGGTGGCGATTCCAAGTGATCGTAACACCTACGGTTACTTAAGCGAGCATCACAGCTTCGGCGAGACGGAAGATCAGGCCGGGGAGTACGCGGAGGAGCTGGCGGCGGAGATGCTGGCGACGACGCTGGATGTGGATTTCGATCCCGACAAGAGCTGGGACGAGAAAAAAGAGATTTATCGCATTTCGAACAAGATTGTGCGCACGGCAAACGTGACGCAGTCGGCGATTGGCGACAAGCGGGGGCTGTGGACGACTACGATTGCCGCGGCGATTCTGATTTTCGAGTAAAAGAAGCGGGCATTGGGCGGGGCGTGGGCCAAAGGGCCTGCGCCTTTTGCTTCTTTCGACACTATTAGTAACTGTAACTGGCACAAATATGACGGAGAAAGCTACTTTTCGAGTCGGGCTGGTCCAGATGAGCTGCGGGCCTGATCCGGATGCCAATCTGGAGAAGGGAGCGGAGCGGGTGCGCGAGGCTGCGCGTCTCGGGGCCGAGGTTGTGTGTCTGCCGGAGCTGTTTCGGGCACAATATTTTTGCCAGCGCGAGGACATTGCTCTGTTCGATCTGGCGGAGCCGATCCCAGGCCCGAGCACTGAGATGCTGGGCAAAGTGGCGCGCGAAGAGAACGTGGTGGTGGTTGCTTCGCTTTTTGAACGACGCGCGCCGGGTTTGTATCACAATACCGCGGCGGTGATTGAAAGTGACGGGCGAGTTGTGGGGATTTACCGGAAAATGCACATTCCGGATGATCCGCTGTATTACGAGAAGTTCTACTTCACGCCGGGAGACCTTGGATTTCGCGCGTTTGACACGTCGGCAGGGCGCATTGGGACGCTGGTGTGCTGGGATCAGTGGTATCCGGAGGCAGCGCGGATTACAGCGCTGCACGGCGCCAACGTTCTGTTTTATCCGACGGCGATTGGCTGGCACCCGCATGAGAAAGAGGAGTTCGGTCCGGCACAATATGAGGCGTGGCAGACGATCCAGCGGGCGCATGCGATTGCTAATGGCGTTTACGTTGCTGCGGTCAATCGAGTGGGAATCGAACATGGCGACGTGCGTGGAAATCGCGCTGTGGGTCCGGGGCTGGAATTCTGGGGCGGGTCGTTTCTGGCGGATCCGTTTGGGAGGGTGATCGCGCAGGCGGCGCATGATCGCGAGGAGATCCTGATTGGGGAGATCGATCTGCGGAAGATGGAGGACACACGGCGGAACTGGCCGTTTCTGCGGGATCGGAGGATCGATGCTTATGCGCCTATCGTCAGCCGCTTTCTGGATGGCGATGGCGAATGAGTGAATCCGCAACAGAGGGTACACGGCGAGAGCGCGGCTACAGGATGCCGGCCGAGTGGGAGCCACATGAGGCGACGTGGATTGCGTGGCCACACAATCCTGAAGACTGGCCGGGAAAATTTCAACCGATTCCGTGGGTGTATGCGGAGATTGTCGGTCATCTGGCGCGGGTGGAAGATGTCCACATCCTCGTTGATGATGCCGCGGCGGAGAAGCGGGCGCGCGGCATTCTGAGGCGAGGGGGCGCGAGTCTGGGGCGCGTGCACTTTCATCTGTGGCCGACGGATCGGGTTTGGACGCGGGATTCGGGGCCGATCTTCGTGCGGAAGATCTCCACGCGTGGGGCTGGATTGGAAAAAGATACGGTGGCGGTGACAAATTGGAAGTTCAATGCCTGGGCGAAGTACCCCGACTGGCATTTGGACGATGAAATTCCTGAACGTGTCGCCGAGTTGCTGGGAATGCCACAGTGGACGCCGACGATTGAGACCGCTGAGGGTCCGAGGCGCGTTGTTCTGGAGGGCGGATCCATCGATGTGAACGGCGCGGGCACGCTGATCACTACGGAGGAGTGTCTACTGAGCGAGGTGCAGCGGCGGAATCCCGGAGTGAGCCGCGAACAGATCGAACAAGCCTTTCGTGATTGCCTGGGAGTCGATCAGGTTTTGTGGATGAACCGCGGGATTGCAGGGGATGACACGCACGGACACGTGGACGACATCACCAGATTCGTGGGGACGAACACAATTGTAACCGTGGTTGAGGCAAATCACGAGGACGACAACCATTTGCCGCTCACTGAGAACCTGGAACGGCTCAAATCGGCGCGGAATCTCGAAGGCAAGCCGTTTGAGATTATCGAGCTGCCGATGCCGCCTCCCATCGTGTTTCAAGGCCAGCGTCTGCCTGCGAGCTACGCGAACTTTTACGTTGCTAACAATCTTGTACTCGTGCCCACGTTTAATCGTTCCACTGACCGACGGGCGCTCAACATTTTGGCGGAGGCGTTTCCAGGCCGCGAAGTGGTGGGAATCTATAGCGGAGACCTGATCTGGGGGTTGGGCGCGCTGCACTGCATGACTCAACAGCAACCTGCTGCTGTGCCTTACCATCATCGGGATGGCTGAAGCAGACGAGGTCCTGATGCAGGCGGCGCTTGAAGACGCGTGCGCTGCACGTGATGCCGGCGAGGTTCCGATTGGGGCGGTGGCGGTGATTCGAGGCGAGATTGTTGCTCGCGGGCAGAATCGGGTTTTGCGCGACACCGACCCGACGGCGCACGCGGAGATGGTGGCGATGCGCGCGGCTGCGCAGGTTATCGGCAACTACAGGCTGGTCGATTGCGAACTGTTCGTGACGCTCGAGCCGTGCGCGATGTGCGCCGGGGCGATGATCCATGCGCGGCTGGGACGCCTGGTGTATGGCGCACCCGATCCCAAAGCGGGCGCGGCGGGGTCGGTGCTCGAGGTGCTGAATCATCCAAAGCTGAATCACCAGATGGCGGTGACGGCGAACGTGTTGGCAGAGGAATGCGGCGAGCTGCTGCGGGGATTCTTTCGCGATCGGCGATGAGTCTGGATTCCCCTACACTGTAGACAGGTGACCGCTCCCATCAGGATGATCGCCGTCGATATTGACGGAACGCTCGTTCCGTCGCCCGGGACGGGTGTGAGCCCGCGCACGGGCCGCGCTCTGCGAGAGGCAGAAGGGGCAGGCATCGAAATTGTGATCGCCACCGGGAGGCGCCAGGCTTATGCATTGCCGCTGATCGTTCCGGTTGGGCTGAAGCCGGAGACGGTGTTCATCACGTCGAATGGGACGGTGACGCGGACCATCTCGGGGCGGCGGATCGATCGGTTTCTGCTGCCGGTGGAGACGGCGCGCGCGTTGTGTCCGATGCTGCGGCCGTTCGGAACGTCGGTGTTCACGTTCGATCGCGAAGGCCCGGGCGAGCTGGTTCTGGAATCGCTGGAGGCGCTGCACGCGCGCGTTTCGCTGTGGGTAGAGGCGAATCGGACGTCGATACTCGAGGTTCGACCGCTGGAGCGGGCCTTCGACCAGGGGGAGGCGCCAGTGCAGGGGATGGTGTGCGGAGGCGTCGAAGAGATGCGGCGCGCGGAGCATTGTCTGGCTGAGAGCGCGATTGCATCCGATATTGAGGTGCACCGGACGGAGTATCCGTCGCGCGATCTGACGATCCTCGACATTTTGCCGCCGGGCTGTTCCAAGGGTTCTGCCCTGCGGCGGTTGGCGCGGCAGAGGGGTTTGGCTCCGGAGGAAATCGTGGCGATCGGCGACAACTGGAACGACCTGGAGATGCTGGAGTTTGCGGGGCGGGCGGTTGTCGTCGCAAATGGAGCGCCGGATCTGGTTGATCTGGCGCGGCGGCGAGGATGGGAAATTGCGGCCGCGAGTGACGAGGATGGGGTCGCGCAAGTGATTGAAAACTTGCCGGAGTCGCAGGCGCGATTGGCGGCGCCGGGTAGCCCGGCATCGACGCAAATACCACGACAGTAACCAGTTACCGCGTCACCAGGAAGTGAGCGTTCTACCCCAAAAGCGCGTCTTGAAGAATGGTAGAGTAGATAGGAATGTCGCGCTTGCCCCAGAAATCATGGTCCGCTGTGGTCGTCCTTGGTTGTCTGGGGACGTTTGCGCACGCCGCCGAACATGTGACTCTGAAGAACGGGTTTGACCTCTTCTGCGACCATCGCGAGGCGAATGGGGAGAGGGTCCGGCTGTATATGGATGCGGCGGGCGGCAGCTTTCTGGAAGTGAATGCTTCGGACATCGTGGCCGACGAGCAAGTCGATTGGCCGAAGCCGGTTGTTGTGGAGACGGCAGCGTACATTGCATCCGCGTCAGCCCCGGTGGCTGGTCCGGAAAAGCTGTCGGAGGCCGATCTGCAGCCGATGCTGGCAAAAGCGGGGACGACCTACAATCTCGACGCGGATTTGCTGGCGAGCGTGGTTCGTCAGGAGAGCGATGGCCATGTGCGCGCGGTGAGTCGCGCCGGGGCACAGGGATTGATGCAGCTGATGCCGGGGACGGCGTCGGATCTGGGCGTGTCCGACACTTTCGCGCCTGGGGAGAATATCAAGGGAGGAACGGCATACCTTGATTTGCTGCTTACCAGGTACCATGACAATCTGCCGCTGGCACTGGCCGCGTACAACGCTGGCCCGGCTGCGGTGGACCGGTGGCACGGGATTCCGCCGTATCGCGAGACGCGAGCCTATGTTGCTCGGGTGATTCGCGAATACAACCGCCGGTATGCCGAGCGACATGCGGGAGAAGCGCGGCCTTCGGCGACGCGGGCCTCTGAATTAAGCTCAGCGGTGATCCGCTGACGCCATGCGCCTTCCTCGTAAGCTCTCCTCCCCGGAGGGAGTGCTGATTTGAAATCCAACAGAAATCGGATCGTGGCGGCCATTATGTTGCTGGCGGTGATCGCGCTGGTCTGGTTAGGGCGCGGTCGCATTCATTTTGACTGGAGTGTGTTCGGGCGGCAGCTGCGCATGGCCGATTGGCGGAAAATGGCTATTGCGCTCGGCTGCATCTATGCGGGCTATGTTGTGCGCTCGGCACGCTGGGTCTGGCTGCTTCGCCACAAGAAGAAAATGGCGCCGTTGTCGCTGTTGGGCACCCAGGTGATTGGCTTTACCGCAGTCGCTTTGATTGGCCGGGTTGCGGACCTCGTGCGTCCTTATCTGGTATCGAAGCGGACCGGCCTGCCCATTAGTTCGCAAATTGCCGTTTACATCGTGGAGCGGCTCTTCGACGCGGGGTCGATGGCGCTGATCACCTCTTCGGTGATCCTGCTATCCCCGTCGGGAGCGCTGCCTCATGCGGAGGTCGTGCGGAAGGCCGGATATTGGGGGCTGGCGCTGACCCTGCTCGGGACGCTGTTTCTGGTGGCGGTGCGACTTTGGGGTGACACGGTAGGTTCGTTACTCGGGGGTTTGTTCGGGCGAATTTCGAAGGGCTTCGGGCAGGCGGTGGAGGGCAAGATCCAGGCGTTTCATTCCGGGTTGGACACGATACGGTCATTCTCCGATTTTGGAGTGGCGGCCGCGCTGTCGCTGGGAATGTGGGTGATGATCGCGTTTGCTTATCTGGAGACGACGCTTGCTTTTGTGGCCAGTCCGCAATTGGCCGCGATGACGCCCAGTGAAGGCGTGCTGCTGATGATTGTGAGCGGCGGCGCGAGCGTGATCCAGCTACCGGTGCTCGGGTGGTTCACGCAGATTGGCCTGGTGGCGGGGGCGATATCGAAGTTCTTCGGGGTTGCTCCGGAAGCGGCGACCGGCTGCGCTGCGGCGTTGCTGCTGATCACATTCCTGGGAATTGTGCCGGTGGGGTTGATCTGGGCGCGGTTCGAGCATGTCTCGCTGAAGAAGGTGACCGAGGAAAGCGAGCACGTTGCCGAGGAGATGGCGCACTCCGCAGGCGCTTCTACGCAGGAAGCTTAAGGCAGCGAAAAGCGTTTGGCCGAAAACCTCTCGAAAAACTGGTTAGAGAACGATAAAGACCAGCGAAGACCGCAGGTTGCTACAGCGCTCGGCGGACAGCTCGGCGGACTGTATCCGTTGCAACACCGTAGGTGGCGTGGGTGACCCACTCGCTGATGCGCTCCTGGGTGGGCTGGCGGCTGGGGGGAGCGGCGAGTCCCAGCTTTGGCAGGATCGCCTCGTGGGTGAGGCGGTTGAGGGTGATGCCGAAGGCGGCGCCGCGCCATGCGGCCAGCGATGGCTCGACTTCGACGAGCGCGCCATAGACCGCGCCGGCGAGCGCTCCAAAGATAAAGTGAATGCCCTGGAGGGCGAGCTGGCGCTCTTTTTCGGGAAGGCTGCGGCCGGCAACCTGCTCGGCGAACACCACGGGCGGTGGCGTTTGGCCCTGGATGCGCGGAGGAAACAGTTGTTCGGCGATCATTTTTGCGCCGGCTCCGGCAAGCCCGCCGACGAGGCCGGCAAGGGCGCCTTTGGCGATGCTGCGTCTCGAGTTGGACTTGCTCGTGTTCGGGCTCATGGTTGGATATGATGCGTCGGAACCACGATAGCCCACGAGACCAGCAACAGGCCAGCGAAAAGCCAGCGGAAAGCGATCCGGGAGTCAGCAAAAAGCGATTAGCGAAGAGCGCTAAGCGAAAAGCTATTAGCAGAAACCAGCCAATGGCGGTCAAGAGCCGAGTGGGAACCGCGCGCTGCTAGAATCGAAGCAGACCGATGAAATGTCCATACTGCGGGTTTGCCCAGGACCGCGTGATCGATTCGCGGGAGAGCAGGGAAGCCGACTCGATCCGCAGGCGGCGTGAGTGCGACCGCTGTAATCGTCGCTTTACGACTTACGAGCGCATCGACGAAATCCCTTACATGGTGGTGAAGAAAGATGGGCGGCGGGAGAAGTTCGAGCGGCCCAAGGTGCTGGACGGATTGCTGGCTGCATGCGAGAAGCGGCCTGTTTCTGCGGGCAAGCTGGAGCAGCTGGTGGATGAGGTCGAGACGTTCGTGACCGAGTCGACGGAACGGGAGCGGACCACGGCCGAGATCGGCGAGCTGATTATGGATCGGCTGAGGACGCTCGATACGGTGGCTTATATCCGGTTTGCCAGCGTTTACAGGGATTTCAAGGACGTGCGGGAATTCAAGGAAGAGCTGGAGCAGTTGCTGAGCCACCATGGGGAGAAAGGCAAGAAGAAAGGCTAAAGTTTAGCTGGGAGCTGGGAGGCGGGAGCTGGCGGCCAGTAGCTGGTAGGGGAGGTATGTGGGGAAGACGCACACCATTACGCTGATTCCCGGCGATGGGATTGGGCCCGAAGTTACGGACGCCGTCGTGCGAGTCCTCGAAGTGGTTGGGGAGGCGACCGGCGTGCAGTTTGCGTGGGAGCGGTTTGCGGCTGGCGCTGGTGCGTTTGAAAAGCACGGGGAATACATTCCCAAAGAGTTGTACGCTTCGATCGAGCGGAATCGGGTTGCGCTGAAGGGTCCGGTGACGACACCGGTGGGCGGAGGGTTTCCGTCGATCAACGTAACGCTGCGGAAGAAATTCGAGCTGTATTCGAATTTCCGGCCCATTAAGAATTTGCCGGGATTGGAGACGCGCTATCCGGGCGTGGACCTGATCATCATTCGCGAGAACACGGAAGGCGAATACGTCGGGCTGGAGCATGAGGTGGTGCCCGGGGTAGTGGAATCGCTGAAGGTGATCACGGAAAAAGGCTCGACGCGGATTGCTAAGTTCGCTTTTGAGTACGCGGCCAAGCATGGGCGGAGGAAGATTCACGCGATTCACAAGGCGAACATCATGAAGATGTCGGACGGGCTCTTTCTGCGCTGCGCGCGGGATGTTTCGAAAGGCTATCCGGATATCACGTATGGCGAACACATTATCGATAACACGTGCATGCAGCTGGTGATGAATCCGTATCAATACGACACGCTGCTGCTCGAGAATCTCTACGGCGATATCGTGAGCGATCTGTGCGCGGCGTTTGTGGGCGGACTGGGGCTGGTGCCGGGTGCGAATCTGGGCGCGGAGGCGGCGATCTTTGAGGCTGTGCACGGCTCGGCGCCCGATATTGCGGGCAAGGACATCGCCAACCCCACGGCGCTGCTGCAGTCTGCGGTGCTGATGCTGCACCATATTGGGGAGTCCGAAGCGGCGGACAAGCTGCAGGCGGCGATCGAGAAGACGTACACGGAGCGGAAGACACTGACGCGCGATGTGGGCGGATCGGCGGGCACGCGGGCCTTTGCGGACGCGGTGATTCAGGCTGTCGAGACGAGTCGCGAGAGCGCCACTATCACCTGAATTGAGGAGACACACTGGATGAAGACTGGACGACTGATCGCGGTGATGACGTGCCTGGTGGCGCTGGTTGCGGCCGGGTGCAAGAAGGAAGGCTCCGGAGGCGCGCCGGAGGGGAGCTACACGACCATTGACTGGAGCACCGCCGGCGCGATCCAGGGAACGATCCACTATGTGAAGAGCCCGCCTAAGCCGATCGAGATCGACATGAGCCAGGACCCGGCGTGCACGCTTGGGCCGGCTCTCTACAGCGAACAATACGTGGTGAGCAACGGCGGCGGCTTTGCGAACGTCTTCATCTACATTAAGGATGGCCTGGGGAATCGTGTGTATGCCGCGCCTTCGCAGCCGGTGGACATCGATCAGAAGGGCTGCCGGTATATTCCGCACGTAGTCGGCGCGATGGTGGGACAGCCGGTGCGCTTCACGAACAGCGATCCGACGATGCACAACATTCACATGACGCCGACGGTCGGGGGCAATCAGCCGGTGGACATTTCGCAGGCACCGAATGCGGGGCAGGATTCCCGGACGTTTCATGCGCCGGAGCTGATGATTCCGGTGCGCTGCAATAACCATCCCTGGATGCAGGCGTTCATCAATGTGTCGGCGAATCCGTTCTTCGCTGTGTCGGACGTGTCGGGGCGGTACTTCATCAAGGGTCTGCCGCCGGGGACTTACACGGTGGTCGCGGATCAGGAACAGCTGGGGCAGAAGATTGCGACGGTGACGGTGCTGGCGAAGGGGACGGTCACGCAGGATTTCACTTACGGAGACGGCGCGCAGAAATAAGGACCGCCTTTTTAGTGTCCGATTCTTATCGACAAGCTAATCCCACGTTCGTGTTACGGATGGCACGACTGTGTTATCCCGGTTGCGGTGCGTGCTATCGACGACGGCGTGGGCCGCCCCGAACATAATTGAGGACGTTTCCCCCCGAATTCCGCTAACGGCACCTGACCCCGGGCACCGAGTACCGATCGCTGAGCACCGTAGTACCGAGCCCCGGGTACCGAAGACCGAGGGCAGAGGAGCATCGCATTGCAGTCAGGCCATCCAGATTCACCGCGTGCGGATCAGCTCGCTCGCGCGTTGCTGATCGGGTTTTTGGTCGCGGGCTTCGCTTTTGTCTGTTTGCGCGGCGCGGCTGAATCGGTCGTCGATCCGGACATCGGATGGCATCTGCGTACAGGACAGTGGATTCTCGATCACCATGCGTTTCCGCACGCCGATCCGTTTTCGCGTGTAACGGGAGGGAACGCGTGGCAGGCCTACAGCTGGCTGTTCGAGCTGGTGATCCTGAAGCTCTACACGTGGATGAATCTGAAGGGTCTGCTGGTCTTCACGGCGGCGATGATGGCGCTGATTGCGGCGGCCGTTTATCACATGATGAGCCGGTTGCAGGCGGACTTCACCCAGCGCGCGGTGCTGACCATCGCGGTCATGTTTTGCCTTTCGCGGATGAGCACGCCTCGGCCATGGCTGTTCACGATTCTGTTTTTCGCCATCGAGATGGACATTCTGATGAACTCGCGGCGCGAGGGCAGGAGCCGCGAACTGCTGTGGCTGCCGCTTCTGTTTGCGGTGTGGGCCAATGTGCACATCCAGTTCGTCGATGGATTGCTGGTGCTCGGTATTGCGGCCATGGAACCATTGCTGTCGCGGTGGTGGAAGTCGGAGGCCAGGTGCGCGCCAGCGCGGAATCTGTGGCTGACGCTGGGCGCCTGCGTCGCGGCAACCTGCCTCAATCCTTACGGCCCCGGGATTTACAAAGTCGCCTGGCAGCTGGGCTCGCAGTCCGGAGTGCTGGACAGCGTCGCTGAAATGATGGCGCTTCCATTTCGCGCCTCGGGCGATTTCGTTCTGCTTTTTCTTGCTCTGGCCGCGGCTGGCGTGCTCTTCCGCTATCGGCGTCTGGCTCCCTTCGAGACGCTGATGCTGGCGACGGCGGCGATCCTTTCGTTTCGTTCCCGGCGCGATTTGTGGGTGATGGCGATTACCGCTGGAGCGATTCTGGCTGCCGGACTGCCATCACGCCCGCAAAAGGAATACCAGAGGAATCTGCCGGGATGGGCGCTGGCGCTCAGTGCCATGACGGCCATCGCCGCTTTTATTGCGAGTGTGGCGCTGCTGCACCTGAACAACGGGCGGCTCCAGGCGATGCTGGCAGAGAAGATGCCGGTGCAGGCGGTCGAGGTTGTGAAAGAACGGCATTACGGCGGGGCTCTCTTCAACACGTACGACTGGGGCGGATTTCTGATCTGGAATCTTGGTGAGCCGGTGAGCATCGATGGGCGGGCGGCGCTGTATGGGGACAAGCTGATCGACCGGTCCCGGCATACCTGGAGTGGTGGCCCGAAGTGGGCGTCGGATCCGGATCTCGAATCGGCGGGCGTGGTGATTGCTCCCGATGACGCGGCGCTGACACAGTTGCTGCGCACGGACGAAGATTTTGAGCTGACCTACGAGGACAAGGTGGCAGCGGTATTCGTCCGGAAGAAAGGGGACCGCAATATCGCCGAATTGAGCCGGAGCGGGAGCGGGTCCGCGGCGCCACGGCGACTGCCGTAACCGGGGTCGAAGCACAGCCGCAGAGCATGCGCGGAAAGTCAGCCCACTTATGGGGGATAGACGAGAGGGGCGGAAAGTTCCGATCATAAAGGTACTGTCCTGAAAGGCGATGAAGGCTCGGGCCGATCGCTCGACACGATCGAGTCCAGGTTGAATTTGCGCGTTTTCCAGTCGTTTGGAGGTAAGGCAGTGAAAGGTATTCGAACCCGCCTGAAGCAAGTACTGAAAGACGAGAGCGGTCAGGCTGTCGTTCTTGCAGCTGCCGGCATGGTTGCCATTCTCGGTTTTGCGGGGCTGGCCCTGGATATCGGGCAGATGCGCTACGAAAGGCGTCAGCTGCAGGCGGCGGCCGACGCAGCGGCAATGGCGGCCGTGCTCGAGCTTACCAAGTGTGCAGGAACGGCCGACTGCAGCACGATGATGACGGCGGCCGAACAAGCGATGACGGAAAATGGAATGACGGTCGCCAGCGCCAATGACCTCAAGCAGTGCGCATCCGGCAGCACCACCGAGCTGACGCTGACGATCAACAACGGACCGTGCGCGCTTGGGTCCACGGCGAGCGATCCAAACTACGGGAACACGGGCTACGTCGAGGCGGTGGTGTCGACGCCGCAGAACACGTTCTTCGCCAGAGTCCTGGGGATCAATTCGAAGACAATTTCCGCGCGGGCTGAGGCCGCGCTGGGCAATTCGCAATTCTGCGTTTACACGTCGACGTCCAGTACGGACCAGGGAAGTTCAGGGCCAGTGGGCATCCTGATGAACAGCACGAGCTCCATCACGGCAGGGTGCGGTATCGAAGACGATTCGGGGTCGAGCGACGCTCTGGAAACCAACTCGGGATCGAGCATCACGTCGACGATCTTCAAAGTAACCGGGCAATGGGGCCTCGTCAACGGAGGCACTGCCAGTCCCACGCCCACCACCAGCGCGACGGCGGTTTCCGATCCACTGGCCTATCTGCAGAGCGACGAGCCCACAACCGGCGGCTGCACGCAAACGAACCTGGTCGTCGCCGGTACGACGTCGCTGTCTGCCGGCACTTACTGCGGTGGAATCAACTTCAACAGCGGCAGCGGTGCTTACACTGTGACGTTCGGCGCGGGGACGTATGTTTTCACGGGAGATGTGAACGTCGACACCGCCGTAACGCTGAACGGCACAGGCGGGGTTACGCTGTATTTCGCGTCGGGGTCGCTGACGATGAACTCCGCCTCGACCGTCGACCTGGTGGCGCCGACCAGCGGTTCATACGCGGGCATCCTGATCTGGCAAGCGAGCACCGACAGCAGCGCGATGATCATCGACAGCAATTCATCGTCAACGCTCCAGGGAGCGATCTATCTTCCCGATGCACAACTCACGCTCAACAGCGCTGGCAACCTCGCGGCGTACTCGATCGTCGATGTCAACAACCTCATCGTAGACTCGGGCGCGAGTTTCACTCTCAACAACAATTATTCGTCGCTGTCCGGCGGTTCCCCGATCAAATCGGGCGCGATGCTGGCGGAATAAGGATATGAAGATGCGAAAGCGGGAAGGAATTCTCCGGTCCGAGCGTGGCTCCAGCCTGATAGAAGTCGCGCTGATCATGCCGACCATGGTCATGCTGGCGTTGGGCGTGGTCGACTTCGGCCGGGCTTTTTTCCTGGCCAACGAAGTCGCGGGTGCGGCTAACGCAGGCGCCATATTTGGCACGCAAAATCCGACCGACATCACCGATATGGAGACGGTGGCCAAGGATGACGCGCCGGAGGTTTCCGGCATCGGGGCCACGGCCGTCTATGGCTGCGAGTGCTCCGACGGCACGAGCTCGTCGGCCAGTTGCTCCTCCCCGCCCTCCTGCAGCAGCACCACACTTGTTTATTACGTGAAGGTCACGGCAACGGCGCCTTATACCCTGATGCTTCCGTGGCCAGGATTCAGGTCGTCCTTCACGTTGTCCAACACCGTTGAGATGCGCGGCTTTTACTAAAATTCACATGCTCAGGATGCGGATGCCAGGAATGCGGAAGTTGACTCGAGACGAGCGCGGCGACTCGCTGGTGGAGTTCGCGGTCTCCGCCATCATTCTGTTTACCGTCATTTTCGGCATTATGGACTTTTCGCGGGCGCTGTTTATCTACCATTTCGCCTCCTATGCCGCGCAGGAAGGAACGCGCTACGCGGTGGTGCGGGGCTCCTACTGGAGTGGAACGTCCTGCGCCTCCACGACAAGCTCCAACTGCGAGGCAACCTCGTCGGAAATCACCACCTTCGTGAAGGACATGGCGCCGGCGGCTGTGAGCTCGGGCAGCATAACGGTGACCCCTTCGTGGCCGGGTAAATTGCCGAACGGGAGCACAGGCAGCTGCAGCACCACGGCGAGCACCGATGGCTGTCTGGTCAAGGTGGAGGTCCAGGTGACTTTCAGTTTCATTCTGCCGTTCCTGCCCAAGAACTCCATGACCTTTGTCGGAACATCTGAGGGCGTCGTTCAACGCTGAGCTGGATGCTCCCGAGACGGGCCGCTGCCGCTCAACCCCCGAACCGCTCCCGCCGATAAGACCCTCGACGCCGATCCACAACGCAAGCCTCAAACCCTGAACGGTTTCAATACACCGCGGCGACCCGATGCACTGCTTCGCTTGACAATGGCCTGACCGGTCAGGAGAATGGCAGTTTGTCTGGCCGCATTAAGGTACGGCGTACCTTGCTGCGGAATGGAGCGGAGTCGCAGACGTGGGCGTTATCGATCGCTTCCGGCTGGAAGGAAGGACCGCACTGGTCACCGGCGCCGCCAGCGGTCTGGGTGCGGCGATCGCGCTGGCGCTTGCAGATGCGGGGGCGGCGGTCGCCTGCCACGGCAATCGGCGCCCGGCAGAGGAGACGGCGCGGCAGATTCGCGAATCGGGACGCGAGGCGGGCAGCTTCTCCGCCGATCTCAGCGAGGAGAACGGCGCCGACCGGCTCTTTGCCGAGGTGCGCGAAGCTATGGGCGCTCCCGACATCCTGGTCAATAACGCGGGCACCATCCACCGCGCCGCAGCCGAGGACCACGACCTCGATGCCTGGAAACAGGTGCTGCAGGTGAATCTGACCAGCGCGTTCCGCCTGTGCCAGCTTGCCGGCCGGGAGATGCTGAAGCGGCAGCAGGGGAAGATCATCAACATTGCCTCCATGATGTCGTTTCAGGGAGGGATTCGGATCGTGGCCTATACGGCCTCGAAGGGCGGCGTTGCGCAGATGACCAGGGCGCTGGCCAACGAGTGGGCCGCGCGCAACGTGCAGGTGAATGCAATTGCGCCGGGATACTTTCGCACCGAGGTTACTTCTGCGCTGCAGAAGGACGAGATGCGGAATCGCCAGATCATGGAGCGCATTCCGGCGGGGCGCTGGGGCGAGCCTGAGGATCTGACCGGGGCCGCGGTGTTTCTGGCTTCGCCGGCGAGCGATTATGTAACCGGCACGGTTCTGGTTGTCGATGGCGGTTGGTTGTCCCGCTAAGGGATGAGATTGGTTATGCGTCAGGGAGCGAAAACAATCGGAACGCAGTCGCCCAGCCGCGAGGAAAAATCCAGGCCAGCCGATCCCTATCAGCTGCAGAGCCTCGATCGCGCCGTCGCGGTGCTGGAGCTGCTGGGCGAAAGCGAGGGCCCGCTTGGCCTGGCGGACGTTTGCGAGCGTATGGCTCTGCACAAGAGCACGGCGCATCGCGCGCTGATGGTGCTGGAGCGCTGTGGGCTGATCGAGCGCACGCCGGAGAATCGCTTTCGCCTCGGGCTGAAGCTTTACGAGCTGGGCAGCCGCGCTGTGGAGCAGATCGATCTGCGGGCGCGCGTGCATCCCTGGTTTCGACGGCTCTCTGTTCAGGTGGGAGAGACAGTGCACCTCGGCGTTCTGCAGAAGACGTCCGTCGTGTATCTGGACAAGGTGGAACCGAACAATCGCCGGGTGTGGCTGGCGTCGCGGATCGGAACTTCGAATCCCGTTTACTGCACGGCGATGGGGAAAGCGATGCTTGCCTTCCTGCCCGCGGAGGCGGCTGCGGAGATCATCGGCAAGATTCGGTTCACGCGCTTCACGCATCGGACGCTGGTTACGCCGGAGGCGTTGATGCGGTCGCTCGATCGTGTGCGGCGGCGCGGCTACGCGATCGACGACGAGGAAGTCGAAGCGGGCGTCCGCTGCATCGGGGCTCCGATTCTGAGCGAGAGCGGACATCCGATGGCGGCCGTCAGCGTTTCCGGGCCGACCTCGAGGATCACGCAGCAGAGTGTGCCGGGCATCGCTGAGCATTTGATGCGTTGCTGCCGGGAGATTTCGGCGTC
>Ga0182018_10002763_pt1 | contig 16898 bp, 17 predicted proteins | sample 812P2MmetaG_FD_120490 | JGI IMG/M metagenome (GOLD analysis project Ga0182018, IMG submission 120490) | Permafrost microbial communities from Stordalen Mire, Sweden - 812P2M metaG | ecosystem: Environmental > Terrestrial > Soil > Wetlands > Permafrost | place: Sweden: Stordalen | collected... | reverse complement strand
TCGGAAGACTGGCTGCTGCGCATCCATAAACTGCTGATCCCGGGCGGCATCCTGCTCTTGATCGCGCCCTCGCTGGATAGTTGGACGCGCCGCCTGATGCGCAGCCGCTGGATGGAATACAAGGTCGAGCATTTGTGTTATTTCAGTGCGCGGTCCATCCGGCTGCTGCTGGAACGGTGCGGGTTCGACGAAATTCGCATCTCGCCCAACCGCAAGGTGCTGACGATCGACTACCTCTCGCGTCACTTTGACCGGTTCCGCGTGCCAATTCTGAGTCCGCTGGTTGGCCTGTTGCGGCGGGCGGTTCCCAACCGAATCGCCCACCGGCACCTGCTGGTCTCCGCCAGCGGGTTGATGGCGATTGCCCGGAAGGCGGGTGCGCATCGGCCCAAATGAACTGCCCGGTTTGTGACGAGTCGCGCTTCGCCCATCTCTTGGCCGTCTCAGGCCGAGCGTTGACACGCTGCCAGGGCTGCGGGTGTGTGGCTCTGGACGCGCTGCCTGCACCGGCGGACTGCGCAGCCACGGAGCGCTCGGCGGACCCCGAACCGGAGCCAGGTGCGGTCTCGCGCCACGCCGCGCGCTATATGGATGCTCTCAGGCGCCGTGGCTTTCGCAGCGGGTCGCTGCTGGTCGCCGCCGCCGCCGAAGCGCGGGCGGGTCTTGAAATTTTTCTCGACCGAACCAAGGCGGACGGCTACCGGGCCGAGTTTGTGGATCTTTCGACTGCATCCGCCAACCCGGCGCCGGCCGGTTTCGACGCAGCCATTATGCTGCATCAATTGCAGACGCAACCAGCGCCCGGCCAACTGCTCCGCGGAACCCGGGCGGCGCTCCGGCGCGGCGCTCCATTGCTGCTGACGGTTCCGCGCCTCGATCTCAGTTCCTTCACACGGCAGCGGACGGAGTGGCGGACCGGCAACCGCTGGTACTTCGACGAATCCACGATCCAGTTGTTATTGCTGCGGCACGGCTTTCACGAAGTTCTGGTGCGCAAACCCGCCGCCGCCTGCATGATCGTAACCGCCGTAAGGGAGGAGCCGCCGGGGCGCCCCAAATGCTCGATCATGGTGGCCGCATTCAACGAGAACCGGACGTTTGGGGTTCTCATGGATGCGCTGCTGAAGAAGGCCATCCCCGGGGTCGATCGCGAAATTATCGTGATCGAGAGTAATTCGACGGACGGCACACGCGAGCTGGCGAAACAATACCAGGGTCATCCCGAGATCAAACTCGTGCTCCAGGATCGCCCACGCGGGAAGGGCAACGCAATCCGCGAGGGATTCCAGCACGCCACCGGAGACATCGTGCTGATCCAGGATGCCGACCTTGAGTACGACCTGGACGATTATGACGCATTGCTGGCGCCCATTCTTTCCAACCGCGCGCTCTTCGTCCTCGGTACGCGGCATGCCGGCGACTGGAAGATGCGGACGTTCGCCAGGCAGAGAGTCCTATCGGCTGGGCTGAACTTGGGGCATGCGTTGTTTACCGGCCTGATCAATGTTCTCTTCCGCCAGAACATGACGGACCCGTTCACGATGTTCAAGGTCTTTCGACGCGATTGCCTGTTCGGGCTCGAGTTCCAATGCAACCGGTTCGATTTCGATCACGAACTGGTCATCAAGCTTGTCCGGAAAGGCTACCGGCCGCTGGAAGTCCCCGTGAACTACCGCTCGCGCTCCTTTTGGGAAGGCAAGAAAGTGCGCTTGTTCCGCGATCCGCTCACCTGGATATGGGTCGATCTAAAGCTGCGATTCACCCGTGTGCTTCCCAAGCGTCTCTAACCGCGTGGCGCACGCACTCCTGCGTGTCGCGTCCCCACTCCTGGGGACGCCTGGGTCGCGGCGTGCTCTTCCTCTTCCTTCCGCCGCAGGTAATCGCCGCGCGAAAGGTTATGCTCAAGCCACACATGCAGCACGATGAACAGGTAGCGGCTTCCCATCTCTTTGATCTTCAGCTTGGACATGCCCGACTTGCGATTGGTCCACGAAATCGGCAGCACCGCGTAGGAATACCCGCGCACGATGGCTTTCAAGGGCATCTCCACGGTCAGATTGAAGTGCTGCGAGATCAGCGGCTGCATGCCTTCAATGGCTTGCCGCCGGTAACATTTGAACGCGTTGGTGATGTAGTTGTATCGCAGGCGGAACAATATCCGGATAAACCAGTTGGCCATCCGGTTGATGGCCAGCTTGTGCACCGGATAATCCACAATTCTGCTGCCTTGGATGAACCGCGACCCGAAAGCGCAATCGTATCCTTCTTGCACCTTCCGATAGTATCGAACCAGATCTTCCGGGCTGTCGGACCCGTCGGCCATCATCACCGTGAGGGCCTCGCCGGTGGCTTGCGCCAACCCGGCGCGTACGGCCATACCAAAGCCGTGGCGACCTGTATTGCTCACCAGCCGGACACCCGGATAACGCTCCATCGATTGCCGGACGCGGGCCGCCGTTCGATCGGTGCTGCCGTCATCCACTACTACGATTTCAAATGAAATCCGCTCTCCCGACAGGACCGTCGCGATTTCGGCGACCGTCTGCTCGATCGATCCCTCTTCGTCGCGCGCCGGCATGACCACCGATAGCTTCATCCGTCGTTAACTCCGTGCTCCCGCCGGCGCATGCGCGCGGCCCGCGTGCCGTCCCACGATTTCGTCCAGAATTCGCTGCAGGTCGTACTGCATTTTCCAGTTTGGGAAATCCGCCCGCAGCTTGCGCAGGTCCGAAATATAACAGATATGATCGCCCACGCGGTTCGTATCTTTGTAACTGTAGCGCAGCTTTAGTCCCCTGGCTGCGAGTAAATCCACAGTCTCCAGGATGGAGAGGCTATTCGCCCGGCCTCCGCCCAGGTTGTATACTTCCCCGCAGCGCGGGGCGCGGAAAAATTCCATGAACAGATGGGCTACATCGTAACTGTGGATCTGATCGCGCACCTGCTTCCCTTTGTAACCGTAGATGGTGTATTCTTTGCCCGTCGCGGCGCAGTGAACGATGTAAGCCAAATACCCGTGCAGTTCGACGGCGGCATGCTGTGGTCCGGTAAGGCAGCCGCCGCGAAAGACGCCTACCGGCATCTGGAAATAGCGCCCGAATTCCTGGCACATGACATCGGCGGCCACTTTTGAAGCGCCAAACACGGAATGCAGGCACTGATCGATCGACATATTCTCGTCCACGCCATCCAGGCCTCCGGCGTAGTCGTAGCGCTTGTCGAGTTCAATGAGCGGCAGGTAATTGGGCCGATCGCCGTAGACCTTGTTCGTGCTCGTAAAGCAGAATGGCGATTCCCGGCAAAAATCGCGAGCGGCCACCAGCATGTTCATGGTGCCCAGCGCATTCACGTCGAAATCGTCGTAGGGGATGGCCGCGGCTTTGTCGTGGGAAGGCTGTGCGGCTGTGTGAATGATGAACTGCGGCCGCTCGGCGTCGAACACGTCCCGGACGGCCTGCCGGTGTCGTATATCGATGGGCAAGTGCCGGTACCGCGGCAGCGTCTTCCGCAACTCCTCGACCACCGGATGCGTCGTTCCCTGCTCGCCGAAGAACTCCCGGCGCATATCGTTGTCGATCCCCACAACCTCCCAGCCTTTGACCGAAAGTTGGCGCACGCATTCAGAACCAATCAGCCCGCCGGATCCAGTGACAAGAGCCTTCATAGCTTATAGCCAAAGCTCCACTCTACTATTACGCGTGCCCGCACGGCAAACCGGGCGCTGTTCGGATGAAGACGTATTCGTTGCAGCCCAACGATCCGCCGCAGGTCGTCAAGCGCGTCAATGTGAAGCCGCGCCGTACATAGAAGTCCAGAATCGCCTCCGGTTTGGCGACCTCAAAGGGATAACCGCCTACCCAGTCGATCAGGTCGCGCCAGGGAGACATGCCGCGCTCCTTACCCTCACTACGCCACGTTTCAAAGGGCCGTCCGCGCAGAAAGTCCTTTAGCGTTCTCCGCCAATACAAATGCACAAGGACGGGAATCGTGACCAGGAAGCGCAAGCCGCCAGGCAGACGGTTGTAAGCGCGCTTGATTGCTCGCCAGCGGTGGCTGATCCTGCCTTGATCGTTGTAAATGGCGATGAATAGCTTCCCGGCTGGCGCTACCAGCCCGGCTGCATTGTCGAGGGCCTGCCACATTGCGCCGGTATGATGCAGGACTCCCCACGAGTACACCACCTCGAAGGGACCCAAGCTGGCAATGTAACCGCCATCCAGGGCCGAACCTTCCTCGATTCGCCAATCCGGGTCTTCCAGGAAGTACCGCCGCCGCAATTCCTGGGCGCAAGCTACCGATTGCTGGTCGTAATCGAAGCAATGCACGCGGGCTCCCAGCCGTCGCGCCGCCAAGCTGAACAGACCGCTGCCGCAACCTATATCCAGGAATGTCTTGCCGTGCAGATCGGAAACTTCTAACATGCCGCGCAAGGAATCTTCTGCCCTTACGATGCGGCCCTCGTCGAGAATGCGCAGAAAGCGCTGCCAGTTTTCCCCGAAAGCGAACCGCTCACGAGCGGCGATCTCTTGCTGAGAGGTGGCGGCCATCAACCTCACTGTAGCGCAGCCCTTCAAGCGATGATGGTGTCTATCGTGGCGAACGGCAGCACGGCCTGCCCCGCGCGTTTGCGCAGGAGCCACTTGCTGTAGGGTGGCACATCGTTCTTCGCGAGTTCCTGCAAAATCAGATCCGTCACTTCACGATCCCGCACATCCGGCGCCATTCTTTCCAACCGGCCTTCACGGCGAAGCCACTCCGATTTCTCTTTGGAAAGCGCTTGCTTGGACGACTCGCTAAGTTGTTCAAATAAGCCCTGCGCCGTGGTCTGCCGGAACTGCTCGTATTCTAAAATTAGGGCGCGCTCCTCAACTTCCTGACTCTGCCGCAAGACGGCCCGTTCGCGCTGGCGGTAACGTTGCTTGGCGGCGGCCTCCATGTGTTCATCCAGGAAGCGGCGGCGGGATGCCGGGTCTTTCACGATCTTGATGACTAATCCAGCCGCATTCTTCAGACTCTGACCGCTGCGCTGCTTCTGTCTGCATATATCCAGTGCCATCTCGCACCAGTCGAGCAACTCCTGACCTTCCCCGGCGGCCGCTCCCATATCGAGAGCACGCGATATGTAACTCGCAGCCACATGTGGCAATACACCTTCCTGCTTCATGGCAAGCACAAGTTGCGCGGCCCGCTCCAACGCGTACAACTGCTCCGGTGTCTCGGCTGCGGCGGTCCATACCGTCGCTTGTTTGTAACCAAAACCCGCCTTTTCCAGGACGCTTTGGCAGTGCGCCCGGCTCAATTCGGGACAAGTCGTACTCTGTAACATCAAGCTCTTACGCTCAGGCACATAGGAAGGATGCCGGTGCATGGCAATGCGCCAGTCCTCGGCGGAAATTACGTTGTACGACCCGAGTACCTGGATTTTAATCAGTTGGTCGAATGCCGGTTCCAACGTCTGCATCAGGCGTGAAAAATACTGCGGCGGATTCAAGATGCCTACGTGCTCCATGGCTAACTTCCGGGCGTCCATGACGATCAGGTCGGTTTTCTCGAAGGCTACGGCGAAGAACCGGTATAAATGCTTGGCCGTAATTCCGTCGAGTTCCATGTACCGCCCGGCGTCCAGCACGCGGAAGAAGCCATTGTTGATGGACTGTATCAGTTTGTCGGTCCAGGTGATGCTGCCCGTACAACGGCCGGTCTCCCTGTCCAACAGAAAACTTGCCTCCTGAAACACGTTGCTCCATTTCACTTCTTCCTGTTGGTCTGTGGCCGTCAGCGCACGGAACCGTAATGGAATGAAGCGATCCATGGCAAGTTTCAGGCGCTGGTAAAACTTACCATGCACCGAGTTGATATTCAGCATCCGGGCGATCTCCCGCCCGCTGAAAGTAACTGTCTTGGCAAAGTTGCTACGGAAAGTGAGCACGCCCAACACCACAAAAATGTCGAGATCCTGTTCGGTCGGCAGGCCCAACTCGTTGTTGCCCTGAATCTGCCATACCACTTCCATCTCGCTGCCATTGGGAAGCACCTTCGTGCCTTTGATTTCGATTTTGCCGATGCGCTTGCCGACTCTACGCTCCAACACGGCGAATGGAATGGCGGCAAGATTCTCTTCCTCGACGGAAAGGTTGACAAGTGCGGGCTTTGGGTTGTGTTTGGTCACGTCCGGCCTTTAGAACACGAAGTGCATCCATTGTTTTTGTAACATTAGTCGAGCGTTCTGTTCTAGCGATTTACGATGAAGCCCGTGGGGGACCGCTGTTTTTATTGGCAAGCACACACCAAACCAACCAGAATTCGTTCTCAGGTGCTTGGCTCCACTGCCTTTGGTTATAGTTATCCAAACCATAAACCATTCCATATAGAGGCTTGGCCGTGGCTCAATTGAACCGTTAAATAATTGCGATTCAAGAGCTTACCGGCCAATACCAGCTTTCGTAGAGCATGTGCTTCACCGTAAGGGCCATGGGTTTGATCGTAAGACCTGTGTGCCTCGACGTAAGGAGATCGTAACCCGTTCAAAACACACCAGATGCTTGCATGTACCTGAGCGTAATCAAACAAAGTATTTAGTTTCATAAACTTGGAAGGCCACTAGACCTGTAGCTCGATGGGTATTTACGCTGAAGCACATAAGCCGGATATACCCCTTACGCTGAGGCACAGGCTGGGAGGTGCCGCTTTACGTCCAAGCCCACGAACCATGGGTACCGTTTATGATGAACCTCACGCCACCAAACCTTCACCGTGGGTTTAATCATAACAATGCAGCGCTACCACAGGCTCGGCGGCCAACTGGCGAAACCACAGTTCAAGCGTCAACAGCGACCATAACCAGTGCGAGTTGTCGCGCCGCCCGGAATCGTGCTCTCGAAGCATCTGTTCGACAAAAGCTGCGGAGACTATGCCTCGACCGGCAAAAGACGCACTAGTCAAGTGGTCCCAGAGAAACGTCCTTAACGCGCCTCGAAACCACAGTGCGAGCGGCACACCGAAGCCCATTTTTTGGCGGCTTAGCAGCGCTGCCGGCAAGCGGTCTCCAAGAGCGCGCAGAAGGATGTATTTGCCTTGACCGTCTTTGATCTTCCAGCCGTGGGGGATGCTGGCCGCGAGTTCTCCAAGCTCATGGTCGAGCAAAGGGCAACGCACTTCGAGCGAGTTCGCCATCGACATGCGGTCGACTTTCATCAGCATGTCGCCAGGTAAATTCTGTGTGGTTTCGAAGAAGAGCGCCTGCGAGAGCAAATCGGCGTCGCCAGGGAGCAAAAAGCCCGCCAGTGAGCGCACCAAGTAGGCGCTGTCGGCTGGCAGCATCCAATCCTCCTGGAGCAACTCCCGACGCAGAAACCAAGGCGCGAAGTTGCTCTCGAAGTAACGCTCTAACGCAGTGGAACGGCTCAGCATATGCAGATAATTCTTGCCATAAGCCGAATACGGCAGGCGGTCGGCAGTCCAGGAAATGAATGCGCGCAATGCCTGTGGCATCCGATCCAGCTTCCGTAGCTTGTCGAGTGTCTGGAAGCGATCATAGCCTGCAAACAACTCATCGCCGCCATCGCCGCTCAGCGCGACCTTCACATGCTGGACGGCGAATTCGGAAACAATGAAAGTAGGAATAGCGGAAGAATCTCCGAATGGCTCGTCGAAGTGCCGGACCAAACGGGATATCAGGTCCACAGCGTCCGGCCGCACCACGATTTCGTGATGCTCCGTGCGATACTGGCGCGCCACCATTGCGGCGTATGCCAATTCGGTGAAGGCGCTCTCTTCGAAACCGATTGAGAATGTGCGCACAGGCTCGGGCGACGCGAGAGCCATGGACGCAACCACTGAACTTGAATCGATGCCGCCACTCAAAAAAGCGCCCAACGGCACATCGGCGATCATCCGGATGCGCACGGATTCATCGAATTTTTCCCGCAACCGGGCGCATACCCTGGCCTCGGAGAAGTCCGCCGGTGTCTCCGCAACCGGCGTGGGGAACTGCCAGTAGCGGCCTTGGCGCACAGTTCCGTCCGCGTCGTAAGTCAGCCAGGAGCCCGCTGGAAGCTTGCGGACCGCCCGGAAACAGCTCCATGGCTCAGGAATATAGGTGAAATGAAAGAATAGGCGCAAGGCCTCCGCGTCGATCTCCAACGGCACGCCGGCCACCTGCAGGCATTTCAACTCGCTTCCGAAGTAGATCCCCTCCGGTAACACCGCATAGTAAAGCGGCTTCTTCCCAAAACGATCGCGCGCCAGAAAAATACGCCGCCGGTGGGCATCCCAGATGGCATAAGCGAACATGCCGCGTAAGCGCCGCAAGCCCTCCGCGCCTTGGTCTTCGTAGAGATGCACCAGCGTTTCGGTGTCGCTATTCGTAGTGAACCGGTGACCGCGGGCAAGCAGATCGTTGCGCAGTTCCCGATAATTGTAGATCTCGCCATTAAAGACGACCCAAACGGATTCGTCTTCATTCGCCATGGGCTGATGGCCCGTGCTGAGATCGATGATGCTGAGCCGCCGCATGCCGATGGCACAGCCGCCCTCCACGTGGTAGCCTTCATCGTCGGGCCCCCGGTGCCGGATCTGGTCGCACATCGCGCGCACCGCGGATAAGCTGGCCTGCCCCTCGCGCAAGTAGAATCCGGCAATGCCGCACATGGCTTCGGATACCTTGCCCTTACTGTAGCATTCGACTGCGCTGCATCTGGGCCTCACTCGCAGGGCATGCGTTACATTGAGGATGCATGCCCGCTCCCATCCCCATTCTGCTGATGGTGCGCGAGCTGCATCTGGGCGGCAGCGAGCGGCAGATGGCGGAGATAGCCAAGGCGCTGGACCGATCCCGGTTCGATCCGCGCGTCGGCTGCTTCCGTTCGGCGGGCTTGCGCGCGGACGATCTGCGGGCCGCCGGCGTGCCCATCGTGCACTTTCCGGTACCCTCGCTAGCCAGTCTAAAGGGCGCCCTGCGCATAGCCGCGTACATCCGGGAACAAAACATACGGCTGGTGCATACCTTCGACACGCCCGCGAATCTCTATGGAGTGCCCGCTGCGCGTCTCGCAGATTCCGCGCTAGTGGTTTCCAGCCAGAGGGTGGACCGGGCGCTGTGGCCGGCCGCGCAGCGGCATGCCTTGCGCATCACCGATCGCCTCGTCGATGGCATAGTAGTCAATTGCGAGTTCTTGCGCCGTCATTTGCGCGACGACGAGAAGGTGCCACCCGGGCTGATCCATCTCTGCTACAACGGCATCGACGCCAGCGCGTTCCAACCTGTACACTGCGCCCGGCCGGACGCCTTGCGCGCCGCCTCGCTAGTGGTAGGGGTGGTCTGTGGTCTGCGGCCGGAAAAAGGACTCGATACCTTACTGGATGCCTTTGCTGCGGTGCGTGGGCTGGTGCCTGGCATGCGGCTGGCCATAGTCGGCAGCGGACCCTGTCTGGCAGACTTGCAGGACCGCGCGCGGGTGCTGGACATTCTGTCGGACTGCATCTTTGAACCAGCCACGCCGCGAGTAGCCGATTGGCTGCACGCCATCGACATTTTCGTGTTGCCGTCGCTTTCCGAAGCGCTTTCCAATTCGCTCATGGAGGCCATGGCTTGCGGCTGTTGTGTGGCCGCATCGCGCGTCGGCGGCAATCCGGAGCTGGTCGCGCACGGCGAAACCGGCATGCTCTTCGAACCGCGCGATGCGGTGGGGCTGGCCGAACTATTGCGCCTGCTCGTGCGCGATCCCGCGCTGCGCGGCGCATTGGCATCGAGCGCCGCCCGCCTGATTCACAGCCGCTTCTCGCTGGCAGCGGCCGCGCGGAGAATGGGTGAGATTTACTCCGCGCTGCTGGCTTGATCGGCCGCCTGCTACCACAGCACCAGCGGCACATCTCCCGGGCTGAAGTTCAGCCCGAGCGTGGCCCGGTACTCGGTATGCGTGAACGCCGCCGAACTGGCGATATCGTAGTGCTGCGTGTCCAGGCGCAGCACGGTATGTAACCCTTTTCCCAGGTCCCGCGTAATGCCGACCCCGCCACCGTAAGCGGTGTACGCGCCCACTGTCTGCACCAGGGCGGACATCTGCCCATAGGTGCCATGCACGCCGAAATTCCAGTGACGCACACCGGTGTAGCCATAGGAGGCGTTCCCGGATTCGTTCCTGGATGTGAGATAGACTCCGTTGCCGGGAACTACCTGGTCAAGGAACGCCAGCGTAAACTGCGACCGGCGGATAATGTCTGTCAACTGTACTTGCACGTCGGGCACGTAGTTGAGGCGGTAGGCGGCCTGAATAGCCTCCGACTCGCCGAGCAGAGCCGCTATAGCCGGGTCGAGCGTAACTTCGGTCAAGCTCGTGCTCTCCACGCGCGCGCCGCCGACGCGCGCCGATAGCTGCACGTGCGGCGACAATTGGGTGCTATAGTTGATGCCCACCGAGTTTATATCCGTGCTGCCGAAGGCCCTGGTGTAGTCGAAGTACGTGAAGCGATAGTCTGCCCCCAGGGTGGTGTGCCGGCTGATCCGGTACTCCAGGTCCCCGCGCGCCACGGCCCCTGTCACGCCGTAAAGTGAGCTGGATTGCCGCCGCACCAGAGAGCCTTCCCCCCCGATATTGAATGACAGCCGGTGCGTTAGAAGGTAAGTCAGATCCCCCGAAACGCCTGCGAATATGACCCGGCTATCGTAAATGTCGTTTTGGGGCAGTTGCAGGTAATTCGGATCCACGGCGCCAAGCGGCGAGGACAGGGAATAGTTATTGAGGGAATAGATGCCGGCCTGGTTTCGCAGCGTGAACGTCACCCGCTTGGTGGGCCGGTCGGTGAGGATGAGCGACAAGAATTGATCGGTTCCGTCCCAGTAGCTGGCAGAGTAGTCCCGGAAATCTCCCCGGTAATCCAGCCCCAGAGTGGTGTGCTTCCAGACGCGATAGGTGTATGCGCCCAGGTTCAACTCCAATCCATACAAATCCATGGAAGGTATTTGACCGGTCGACGTTACCGAGACCGGTACCAAACCGGTGTCGTAGATCCCGCTCAGGCCGATGTACGGCCGGAAGGATACGGGCGCCACTGTTTGCCCGGCGGGGGTTTGGCCCCGGCTCAAAATGGCGGGTCCGCTATACTCGTCATCGGAACTGGCCGGCGTGGAATCCGCCTGTGGCGAATCGGATTGCGCCATCAGGCTTGGCGCGCAGCCGAAAACTAAGACCAAAAATAGGGTCGTTCGAACAATCGGCAAAGGGCCTCCGGGATTCCCGGTTTTGAGCGATGATTCCAGCAACCAGGGTTCAACCTTCACTCTGACGCGCCGGAAGCAGCGGTGTCAAGCTGATCGGGTGCCGTAGACGTTTGTTAGGTGGCCCGGTAGACGCAGGTCAACCATATACCAGTACAAACCGGAAATAATTGAAACCATGTGGCTTGACACGAAGCAGCGGGCTGCGCCAACATCGAATGAGTAGCCGGAGGTTTCCCTGTGCATTCCTTGCTCTGGTTAGGGTTCAGAGCATTTATCGTCTCCCTGGTATTGACCCCGATTTGCCGCGATATATTCCGGTCTTACGGGGTAATGGACCAGCCTGGCGCCGCGCGTAAGGTCCATCGCTATCCCATTCCGCGGGTGGGCGGCTTGGCCATCGCCATTTCCTATCTGGTGGCGTATGTATTGGTGCGTCCGGAAGAAGGCAGCCCGCTTGCCCAGCAACTCTCGCTGGTCTGGCGGCTCCTTCCTGGCGCCGCGCTGGCTTTCGGGATCGGATTGCTGGACGACCTGTTCAATCTTCGCGCCTGGATCAAGCTCGTCGGACAGCTTGCGGCGGCGAGCCTGGCCTGCGTGGGCGGCGTGCGCATCCTGTCGATCGGCGGCGCTCCCACGGATGCCTGGTGGAACGTCCCGCTTACCATTCTCTGGCTGCTGGCCTGCATGAACGCCTTCAACCTGGTCGACGGGCTGGATGGTTTGGCCGTGGGAGTGGGTCTGTTCGCTACGCTGACCGTCTTCACCGCGGCCATGATGCAGCACAACATGGTGCTGGCGGTGGCCACCTTCCCGCTGGCCGGCGCTTTACTGGCTTTCTTGTGCTACAACTTCAACCCCGCGACCATTTTCCTGGGCGATTCCGGCAGCTTGCTGATCGGCTTTCTATTGGGCTGCTACGCGGCCATCTGGAGCAATAAATCGGCCACGCTGCTGGGCATGACCGCGCCTTTGATGGCGCTCTCGATTCCTTTGCTGGATGTCGCGTTGGCCATCGTACGGCGTTTTCTGCGGCGTCAGCCGATTTTTACGGCCGACCGAGGCCATATCCACCATCGGCTGCTGGATCGCGGGTTCACGCCGCGCCGCGTGGTTTTGATGCTTTACGGTCTCTGTGGCTTGGCCGCTGCATTTTCACTGTTGCAAGGCGTGATGCACAGTTTCTCCGGCTCCCTCATGCTGCTGTTTGGCGTCTTCGTATTGCTGGGTGTCCAGTACTTGGGCTATGCCGAATTCGATTTGGCCGGCCGGCTGCTGTTTGGCGGCGATTTCCAGCGTTCGGTGAGCGCCCAACTGGACCTGCGGAAATTTCGCGCCGCCCTGGCTGCCGCCGCCACGCCGGCCGGTTGTTGGGACGTGATCCGCGAAGCTTGCGGAAAGTTCGGATTCCACCAGGTGCGCCTGTGCCTGTCGGGCGAAGTCTACGAATACTCCGCCGATGAGACCGAGGCTCCCTGTTGGACGATGCGCGTGCCGCTCGCCAATCGAGATTACGCAGTGCTCGTGCGGCCCTTTGCATCCCCCGTGTTGCCCATGATAGTCGCGCCGTTTGTCGACTCCCTGCGGGAGGTATTGGTCGAAAAATTCCCCGAAATTGCGACGAACGAGGCCAAAGCTCCGGCGGATGTGTCTTTGGCCGAACCATAAGCGGGGTATTCTGGAATCATGCAAACCCTGGTCGAAGAATCCGAGCGGCCGATGGCCATCCAGTAAGCGGTATTCTAGAATCATGCAAATCCTCGTCGGGGAATTAGCGCGGCCGGTGGCCATCCAGTGGGAACCCCGGATGACCGACGACGAGTACTTCCAATTTTGCGCGAACAACTCGGAACTACGCGTGGAGCGCACCCCGCAGGGAGACATCGTCATTATGCCGCCGGCGGGTTTTGAGAGTGGCCACCGGAATAGCGAATTGATCCGGCAACTGGGAAACTGGGCTATAAACGACGGACGTGGCTTGGCTTGCGATTCCAATACCGAATATCTCTTGCCCAGTGGCGCCGCCTACGCTCCGGACGCCTCGTGGGTTCTCCAGTCGCGGCTGGACAAGTTCACCCGTGACGAGAAGCGTAAATTTCCGCGGCTGTGCCCGGACTTCGTGATCGAGTTGATGTCTCCTTCAGACCGCCTGCCCAAGGCCAAAGGTAAGATGCGGGAATGGATGGAAAACGGCGCGCAATTGGGATGGCTGCTGGACCCAGATCACCGAACCGTATATGTCTATCGCCCGGACCGGGAGCCTGAGCGGCTGGTCAACCCGGAGCGGCTCGCGGGCGAGGGTCCCGTGGCCGGATTCGTTCTGACGCTCGCCGGCATCTGGGCTGAGCTATAGCTCGTGCGCAAAGGGAGCGCCTCTGATGGGTCCGCCTGATTCTCGCGCAGCCGGTGCGAGAAACCGGGCGCAGCGGAACGGAAGTTCTACTTCCGGGCGACGCAGCATTTCGGCGGGACCCGTAACGTTACCGCGTGGCAAACCCTTCAACCGGCGCAAGATCGGCACTGATACGATGAAGACACGGGGATTTCTTATGACGGTGATCGAGCTTCCCGACGAACAGGCTGCGGCGCTGAAAGCCAAAGCGTCTGCGGCGCAGGAACGTCCGCCCAGCCAGCCGGCCCTGCATATTGCCGACCTGATCTGCGAGAACATGCAGGACGTGCCCCCTGAAATCATGGCGGCCATGCCTGCGGATGGCGCGAGCCAGCATGACCATTACGTCTACAATTGGCCCAAGCGAGAGGTATGACGATGGAACTGCATTTCACCCCCGAGCAAGAAGCCCAACTCGCGCAGATCGCCACAAAGACCGGGACCGCCCCCGAGCGCCTGGTCGAAGATGCCGTGCTGCGTCTGCTTGAAGGCGCGGCTCACCTTAACAGCGACACGCCAGCAGAGCCAAACGGCGATACACGACCCATCTGGGAAGTTATGCTCGATAATCTAAAGGATGTGCCGCCCGAGGAATTCGCCAGCCTTCCGAGAGACGGCGCCAGCCAGGTCGATCACTACCTCTACGGGCATCCGAAGCGCAATCAATGATCGGGGTTTTCGGGGATACGTTCTACTGGATCGCCTTCACCAACCCCCAGGACCTCGCCCACGAAAGGGTAAAAGCTTTCACGCAAGCCAGCCCGCCGCGTCTGATCGTCGTCACCAAAGAAGTGTTGACGGAGTATCTGAACTATTTCGCCGCCTGGGGACAGCGGTTTCGAGGCATGGCGGCGGCGAACGTTCAGGAGATGCGCGACAGCCGCAGAGTGCGAATTGTGGCGCAAACAGCGGCCTCTTTTGCATCGGGTCTGGCCCTTTATCGAGCGCGCCTCGACAAGGGCTACAGCCTGACAGATTGCATTTCGATGCAGACGATGCGCCAGGAAGGGCTGAGCGAAGTCCTCACCAACGACCGGCACTTCGAGCAAGAGGGCTTTCGCGCGCTGTTCCGCAATTCCTAAACCTATTCCCTGGCGCCGCCGTGTTTCGCAAAGGGTCCTTTGTGCAGTGGCTTAATCCGCTTCCGCGCGAACTCCGGTAGACGCCCGCAGCATCGCGACGTAATAAGCTTCAATTAGCTTCAATGAAATTGAGAAAGGTAGAATAAAAGAACGGATGAGTTCTGCACTTCTCACTCGCATGGTGCCACGCAGGCCCGCCCAAGCGGTAGGGTAAAGAGCGAACGCTTTATTGGACCGGAGGAGCCACCCATGACCATCGTCACCAAACCCGAAACCGAAGCCCTCATCGAGCGCCACCTGCAGAGCGGCCGCTTCCACGACATCGACGAGCTGCTCAAGAGGGCGCTCGGCTCCCTCGACGAAGAAGCCCCGCCGTCGGCCGCGGCGCCAGATGCCAGTGCGGCCGAACCCAACAATCTGTTTGATCTGTTCGCTCCGGTCCGGGGTCTCCTCACCGACGACGAAATCGACACGCTATTCGCCCGCAATCGTTCCATGAGCCGTCCGGTGGATTTCTCATGAACGGGTTTCTGGTCGATACCAACGTCATCTCCGAAATTTTGCGGCCCGCTCCTGACGCTCATGTTGCGGCGTGGAGCCAACGAACCGCCAGGCCGATGCTGTTTCTCAGCGTGGTTTCGATGGGCGAGCTGCGCAAAGGCGTTACCATTCTGCCGGCCAGTGCCCGGCGGGGGATCCATAGTACCCGCGGCCAGCCGGGCGCAAAGCGTGCCTTGGCGATTCAGGATCGACGATTTATCCAAACTATTCTTGAATTGAACGTAAGCTGAGGCGGCGTTTGGTAGGCGATAACATACTTTATCGTCTAGTAAAAGCAAAGCGTTCGCTTGGCGGGACCCGGTTCAGGCTGTGGTCGGGACAGCCATCAGTTCATCTGAAACCTGAACCCATCACATTCGACTGTGCCGGATGCGCTTGTACTTGGCGTTCCTTCTCCGTGACCGGTAATGATTATTTCGCAGAATGTCGTCAGGTGATGATGCCCAAAAATGTCGTCGTATTTCACGGTCAGATTAAACGGAACATTGAACGGAAGGTTCCCTTTGGGTAAATCATGCTGTACGTGGCAATGAAGAAGTTGTTTTTCATTGAAAAGAAAGGGCCACCGTCGCCACGTCAGCCCGTTGTCTGTATCCCGTTGGTCGAGAAAATGAGTGGCTACGCAACTCCCCCGCACATCCACGTTGAAGGCTGTCGTCCTTCCCGTGACCTCCAAAGTCGCATACGCGTCATACCCTTCCCAACCCGACGGGTACAATTGCATCACGGTCGTTTGCGGGTTCTTGTCCGCTACCTCCTCTGCCTTGATGCGTTCAAAAGTGACTTTTAGGTACGGGCGTTGGTCAAGTTGTAATGCATCGCGCTGGATTTTTGCCGACCACAATGCAATGAAGACGGCGGCAATTGCCACGATGACGCCGAGATTTTCTGTGATATGGCGTCTCCCAGAAGTAAGAGTGCGACGCATGGATGTGGACAAATGACCCATCACAATAGGATACAGGACGCGACGGAGTACCGAGAGGGCGACGACCTCGCGAAAAGGCTAGGTTTTGAGACAGCGGCGGCAGCCTTCAAGATCAGCCACCTCAGCGTCGCAGAACCCAGTCGCAAAACTGCAAGGGTAATCGAAGAACTGGCCTCGCCGCCCCGCTTCACAGCGCCATTGATGCGGTAGCTGCCTGGTGATGCGCGCGAGGCCTTAAAATTGAGCTTCACAATCGTTCGCTTGCGGACAGCTTCCGATAATCCGCGATTATGTAAACTTGTGGCTGTCGTGTCGCCAGCCCGGCCCCTATCCCCACCATACCCCGGTCACGGCGATTGCATACCGTCCCCGAGAGCAAAACCAGGAAGAGGGTCCGGTCCGCCCCCCTACCCCTCCCGAAACCGGACCTCCATCAAGCTATGCAAAACAATATAAGCATCCAGCGCCGGAGACATGTGCTTGATGTAATACAGGTCGTACTCCAGAGACTCCCGCGCGTCCCGCAGCCGCGAACAGTAATCGCAGTTGAGCTGGCTCCAGCCCAGACTGCCGGGGCGCACCGCATGCCGCTGCCCGTAGTAGGGCATTTGCTCCATCAATACCGGTATGAACTCCGGATGGTGCGGACGCGGCCCCACCAGCGACATTTCGCCGCGGATTACGTTCAATAGTTGCGGCAGCCCGTCCAAACGCAGGCGG
>Ga0182018_10002762_pt1 | contig 16898 bp, 15 predicted proteins | sample 812P2MmetaG_FD_120490 | JGI IMG/M metagenome (GOLD analysis project Ga0182018, IMG submission 120490) | Permafrost microbial communities from Stordalen Mire, Sweden - 812P2M metaG | ecosystem: Environmental > Terrestrial > Soil > Wetlands > Permafrost | place: Sweden: Stordalen | collected... | reverse complement strand
ATGTCCCTAACCCGGCGAATGAGACTGTGCATATGGATCTCTACGATTTCCATCACCTCGAAAACCCGCCGCAACCGCCTTCCGAAATTGTGATTCAGGCATTCGAGTTCGCACCCGGACCCGGCTAACCAGCATGCAGCCGGAGCGCCCGGAGGACGCGGTCAGCGTAGAATACGGGCGGCCTCACTCCGGCGGATTCGGGAGTGGGGGAGGGACAGATTCGTGCAGCCAATTCTTGAAGCTCCAAACCGGACGAGGCGGCCAAAGCGCCTGATTTTCGTTTTTCTTGCCGTCATTGTTGCGGCGTTGATCGGCAGCAGTACGGCGTTGTCGTGGTATGTCGATTCGCTGTGGTTCGGCACTTTGGGGTACGGCAGCGTCTTTTGGAAGGGCTGGGGGCTGGGGTGGTGCGTCTTCGTGGTGTTTTTCGCGGCGACGTTCGTTCTTCTCTATGGCTGGTTCCTCGCGTTGTGGCAGATGCACCAGCCGGACCTGCCGCATGACCGGGCGTTCTTCATTGGACGGCAGGAACTGAGTTTGCCGCTGCGGCGCGCGCTGCGGTATCTCGGTGCGGTTGTGTCGCTCGGCGTTGCCGCGATCAGCGGTGCGGCGATGATGGCGGAGTGGCCGACGTTTGCTCTGTACTGGCATGCTGCCGGCGATGCTCGCGGCGGGCTCGATCCCGTCTTCGGGAAGCCGCTGAACTTCTATCTGTTCACGCTGCCGGCGTGGCAACTGATTTGCGGCTGGCTGATGGTGATGGCTGTGATTGCGTGCGTGGGTGCTGCGGGGTTCCTGCTGCTGGCGAGCGGCAGCAGGGCGTTTGCGAAGGATCGGGGCAGGACCATGCCGCTGCCGTGGCGCGGGTTCTCGGTCGCGTTTGCATTTTTCCTACTGATTCTTGGGGCGCAGGTGTATATCGACCGGTTCGGCACGATGCTGGACACGCACACGATCTTCGGCGGCGTGAACTATACCGATGCTCACGTGATGATCACGGGCATGTTGCTGGTGGCGATGGCGCTGATCCTTGGCGCTGCGATTGCGGTGGTCAATGCGGCGAGGGGGGCGCGCGTGAGCTGGCTGGTGGCGGCTGTGCTTCCGGCGGTGGCGTGCTACCTGCTTGTTCACCTGGTGGGTTGGTATGTGAGCAGCTTTATCGTGAAGCCGAATCAGCTGGAGCGCGAGCGTGCTTACATTGCGTGGAACATCGCCGGGACGCGGCGGGCATGGGATCTGGATCGCGTAACGCAGCATGAGTTTCCGGCGGAGACTTCGCCGGAGGCGGCCGATCCTGCCAATAATCAGGCGACGCTTCAGAACATTCGGCTATGGGACTGGCGGGCGCTGCAGGACACGTTGCGGCAGATTCAGGAGATTCGGACTTACTACGATTTTCCGGACATTGACATCGATCGCTACACCTTCGAAGGGAGATTGCGCGAGGTAATGCTGGCCGTGCGCGAGCTGAGCATAGATAAGCTGCCGGACAGCAGCCGCAACTGGATCAACGAGAAGCTGATTTACACGCATGGGTACGGGATCACGATGAATCCGGTAAACGGATTCACGCCGGAGGGGCTGCCGACACTGATGCTGAGCAATATGCCGGTGCAGAGCACGGTTCCGGGGCTGACCATCACGCGGCCGGAGATTTATTTCGGGCAGATGACGAACACCGATGTCTACGTGAAGACACGGGCTCAGGAATTTAACTATCCGCAGGGACAGACCAACAACCTGACGTCGTACGAGGGGTCGGGGGGCATTGTTCTGGGTGGGCTGATGCGGAGGGTTCTGATCGCGGCCGACCGCGGCGATCTGTGGAAGCTGCCTTTCAGCGACGACATTACGCCGCAGAGCCGGCTGCTGATGCGGCGGAACATTCTGAATCGCGTGCAGACGCTGGCTCCGTTTCTGACATGGGATTCCGATCCTTATGTGGTGATCGGCGACGATGGGCGGTTGTTCTGGATACTGGATGCGTTCACGACTTCGGACAGTTATCCGTACTCGAGTCACTATCCGCTAGGCGACGCCACGATCAACTACATGCGTAACAGCGTGAAGGTGGTGATCGACGCTTACAACGGGACAACGACCTTCTACGTTTTCGATACGCAGGATCCGATCCTCGCCACCTGGCGGCGAATCTTTCCTTCGCTTTTCCAGGACGCCGCGGCGATGCCTGCGGATTTGCGGCGGCATGTGCGGTATCCGCAGCTGCTGCTCGAGGAGCAGGCGGCGGTGTACGGGCTGTATCACATGAGCGATCCGGAGGTTTTCTATAACCGCGAGGATTTGTGGACGGTGGCGTCGGAGCTGGGCATGGGGGATTCCGGGGAGCAACAGACGCAGACCATGGAGCCGAATTACGTACTGATGAAGTTACCGGGCGAGGCGGCCGAGGAGTTTGTGGAGATCCTCCCGTTTACTCCGGCTAACCGGAATAACTTAATCGGGTGGATCGCGGGGCGCAGCGACGGCGCGAGTTACGGCACATCGATTGTGTATGACTTTCCGAAGACGAAGCTGATCGATGGTCCGATGCAGATTGAGGCGCGCATCGACCAGAATGCGCAGCTTTCCGGGCAGCTGACGCTGTGGAACCAGCAGGGCTCTCATGTGCGGCGGGGGACGCTGCTGGTGATTCCATGCGGAAAGGCGTTGCTGTATGCGGAGCCGATTTATTTGCAGGCGGAGCGGAGTCCGATGCCGGAGTTGCGTTTAGTGGTGCTCGCCTTGCAGGACCGGCTTGCTTATGGACCTACTTTCGAGACGGCGATGGGGGCGCTGTTCGGCGGCGAGGCTTCGTCGATCACCGCAGCGGCTGGTGCTCCTTCGCCAGAGTCGGGACAGACGACGGCAGCGGGCCCGGTAAGTGGGAATGCGACGGGGCGGAACCCGCTGATCGCGGGAGCGGCTCAGGACCTCGAGGATTATCAGCGGCTGACCGCACAGGGGAAACTGGCGGAGGCCGGGCAGAAACTTGAGGACCTGAAGCGGAAACTTGAGCAGCTGCAGGCTGGACAGAAGTAGGCGGTAGGTCTGTCTAGCGAGGGTGCAGCGTCAAAATTGCCGGACTACGTGCTTATGCGGGGAAATCGAAATATGTGTGATTGCATTGACGAATAAACGGACGCGAGGAGCCGATGAAAAGGCAGTTTGCCGGTGAACTGATTTCGGAAGCCGTCGCGATGCTGATCATCATCGCCTTTGGCGACTCGGTGGCGGCGATGTATTCGCTGTACGATCCCAGCCCTTATCGGCAGGCCTACTGGGGCGTATGCATCGCGTGGGGACTGGCGGTCGCCATTGCGATTTACACGACGGGCTCGATTAGTGGCTGCCACGCCAATCCGGCGGTGACGCTGGCGCTGGCGCTCTATCGCAAATTCTCATGGAAGAAGGTTTTGCCGTATTGCTTTGCGCAAACGGTGGGCGCGCTGCTCGGCACGTGCATCGTTTATGCCCTCTTCAACCCGGTGATCGATCAGTTCAATCTGACGAATCATCTGAGCCGCGCGGGGGGCGGGGCTGCCGGTGTTTTCTTCACTCATCCGGCGGCGGGGATTGCGGTGTCGCACGCTTTCAGCGATGAAATTATTCTGACCGCATTTCTGATTTTCGGTATTTTCGCGATTACAGAGCAATACAACGAAATGGCTCCTGGCGCGAACTTTGGCGCGCTGATGATCGGTTTCCTGGTTGCGCTGATCGGCGCGTCGATGGGTTATCTGGAGGCGTGGGCAATCAATCCGGCTCGCGATCTGGGGCCGCGGATTTTTTGCTTTTTCACGGGATGGGGCCGTTCCGCGTTTCCGTCGCCGCTGAATTACTGGTGGGTACCTGTTATAGGCCCGCTGATCGGGGGCGCGCTCGGTGGAGGCGCTTACCAGGTGCTGATCCATCCGTTTCTCCCGGCGCGGAGACGAGCATCGTTGGGGCCTGCATCTCCTGACGGCTCGTCCTAGTGTTGCTAACGGGTCTTAGCGAGCAAGGCGTCTACCTCCTGGCGATGGGGCATGGAGGGCGCTGTTCCTGGGCGTGTGACCGAGATGCCTGCCACTGCGCACCCGAAGCGGATGGCGTCGACGATCTGCTGGCCCTCGGCCAGCGCTACAGCGAAGCCGCCGTTGAAAGCATCTCCCGCGCCGGTGGTTTCGAGCACCGGACCTGCGTCGATTGCCGGCACGTGCTGGCGTAACTTCGCATTCTTCACGAGCGCGCCTTGCGCTCCCAGGGTCACGACGACTGTGCCCACGCCGCGGGTGAGCAGCGCATCCGCCGCTCGTTCTGCCTCTTCGAGGGAACTGACGCGGATTCCGGTGAGCACCTCGGCTTCGCTTTCGTTGGGCGTGAGGTAATCGCAATGCGGATAAATCGAAGCTGGAAGCTTACAACCCGGTGCGGGATTGAGGATGGTCGGCACGCCGAGAGAATGGGCCAGTTTCAGCCCGAATTCGACGGTCGAGAGAGCCAGCTCCAGCTGCGCGAGGAAAACGGCGGACTCGGCGATTAGACCCTTCGCCTGCGCCACCTCTTCGGGGGTCAACTCGTAGCAGGCGCCGGGCACGACGATGATGGAGTTCTCCCCGGAGGCCGCGTCCAGAATGATTGCGGCTGCTCCCGTCGGCGAATCCGTTCTGAGGAGATGCTGGGTGTCGATGCCTTCTGTGCGGTAGAGCTCGCGCGCCATATCTCCGAGCGCATCGCGACCCAGCTTGCTGATGAAGCTCACTCTGGCGCCGGCGCGGGATGCGGCGACCGCCTGGTTCGAGCCTTTTCCCCCTGGGCCGAGGCGGAATTCTTTTCCCATGTATGTCTCGCCCCACGCTGGTAGCTTTTCGGTGCGAAAGGCCAGATCGGTTACATAACTACCCATCACAGTTACAAATTTCGCGCTCATCGAGTCCTTTTCGCCCGCTATCCACTACAAACGTCACAGTCTCGCGCACAATTACCCCGCATAAGCCCGCGCGATCAGCACCAGGGCCAGCAGGTATGCCGCGAACATCGACGCCAGGTAGACTTTGGCGTTTATGTTTGCCCCGCGAAACTCCTTCCACGCGAACACTCCCCATAGACAGGCCACCATGGGCGATGCCTGACCGATGGCGTAGGAGATCGCGACCCCAACTAACGAGGCAGCTACAAAATTGAAGACCGTGCCGCAGCCCCAGATGGCTCCGCCGAGCAGCCCGAGGGCATGGTACGAAGCCGGGGCGCGAAAGTACTCCGCTGCTGCTACCGGCGTTCCGGTGATCGGCTTGCGCATGAGGATGGTATTGAAGAAAAAGCAGCAGACGAAAGCGCCAAGGGTGAGAAACACCGCCGTAGTGTAGGGCGTCAGGGTCGCCCCACGCGTCATGGCTCGAGTTACGAAGGGCGCAAAGATTCCCATCAGGAGACCGGAGATGACGCAAACCACGACGCCACGGCGCGAGACGGCGCTGCCCGCCGTCCGCAGCGCGCCATAGGCCTTGCCGACCAGCACCAGCGCGACCAGGGCCATCAAAATGCCCATCGTCAGCAGTGCCGGATTGCCGCGTGGTTGCAGCGCATAACTCAGCACTACGCCTTCGACCAGGGCAATCCCGATGGAGACAGGAAAGGCGATGGCGAGGCCGACAATTTCGATTCCCGCGACCAGCAGGGTATTTGCAATGTTGAAAATGAAGCCGCCCAGAGCGGCGTAGAAGAGGTTGATGGGGTCGGCGGCATGGAGGTTGGCAAGAAATGCGGTGGGACCTCCGGCATAACTGCCCATGGTGAAGGCGAGGAGGAGGGAGATGAGGAAGATGCCCAGGCCGTAATCCCAGTAGTAGAGTTCGAAGCGGTAATTTCGGGTGAGCTTAAACGTGTTGGCGAACGAACCCCAGCAGACAGTGCTGAGCGCGGTCATGAAGAGAGCGGCGTGAAAGGTAGTGGGAACGAACATGGCGGACCCCGTCTCGGGCGGGTCCATGCTTCGGCCCTTGCGCGAGATCACGCCATTATCCCCTGGCGGAGGCCGGATTCCCGACGATTCTTCGGGGCGGGAGAATTACGGGGTTCCGCCCTCAGCGGCCAGTTCGTGTTTCAGATTCTCGATCTGCTGGAGCTTGCGCGCCGGCATCGATTCAAACTTGAACTCGACGCCCTGCTCCCGCCGTTCGACGAGCCTGGCCGCGACGCGCAAGGGCATGCCTTCGGTGCGCATCCAGACCTCGACAGCTGTGCCCGGCTCCAGACGGCATTTGGTCTGGATCACGCAGCCTTCCCCGTTCAGGACGGCAATCAGGCCCGGATATTGGAGCCCACGCCCCGGCAACACAATCTCCGCATCGCTGGCTGTTCCGCGCCGCGGCGCTTCTTTGCTGTCCGATGACCGTGGGGGGCCCTCTGGCGCTTCCCACCGCATAACACTCGATCCTATTGGCATAATGCTCCCCTTATCGGCGCTGGCGAATCGGACTTGATCGGGGCTTCGCTAAAGATTCGTGGGCAGCGCGTCTGCATTCCAAAAAGGTACAATCCATTTTTCCTTCCCCTTATGGCACGATCCCCCATTCTTCTGATCCACGGCGGCGCATGGGACATCCCCGCCGACCTTCTCGAAGCCCACGAGCAGGGCGTTTTCGATGCTCTTCAGGATGGCTGGCGCATTCTTGAACGCGGCGGAACTGCCCTCGACGCGGTCGAAACCGCGGTGACTTCTCTTGAAGACGACCCCGCCTTCGACGCTGGTCGAGGCAGCTTTCTGACCCGCGACGGCCGCGTCCAGCTCGACGCGCTCATTATGGATGGAGCTACTCTGCGCGCAGGCGGCGTCGCCTGTGTCGAGCGCATCCGCAACCCGATCCAGGCAGCGCGTCTCGTGCTCGACAAAAGCCCGCATGTGTACTTTGTCGGCCCGGGCGCCGAGGAGTTCGCTCAGGCCAACGGCATTCCGCTCGTCGAAAATGCGGAGCTGGTGCTCGACCGCGAACGCCGGCGTCTTGCGGAAGCTCAGGCCCGCGAGCAGGCTGGCACGCCGGACCGCAGTTTTTCAGGACGTCCGGATCCGGATTCGTCCGAGGACTCACCCCAGGACTCGCACGACACCGTCGGCGCCGTCGCCCTGGATCAGTATGGCCGCCTCGCCGCCGCTACTTCTACCGGCGGCACGCTGAATAAGGATCCGGGTCGGGTCGGAGATTCTTCGCTCATCGGGTGCGGCTGCTATGCTGACAACGCGAGCGCGGCTGTTTCTCTGACCGGGTGGGGCGAACCGATTATGAAGCTGGTGCTGGGCAAATGGGCGACGGACCGAGTGATGGCGGGCCGCTCCCCCGAGCAGGTTGCGCCGGAAGCGATGGCGTATCTGCTGCGACGCCTGGGCGGGCACGGCGGCATCATTCTGCTGGCGCCTGACGGCCGCTACGGGCTCGCGCACAACACTCCGCGCATGGCATGGGGCGTCCACACCGCCGACGGTCCACGGGTGGGCACGAGCCTCAGCGACGAGGCGCCGCTCACCGGCGAAGCAGACCTCTATTGATTCTTAACTGGAAAACAGCTGCATCAGGTTCGCCATACTGACGAGGTCCTTAATGCGCGGCGACAGGTTCTCCAGTTCCAGCTTGCAGAGTCCCTGATTGAGTGCCGACACCTTCAGACCCACGAGGGCTCCCAGTCCGGAGCTGTCCATATAGTTCAGGTCGGCGAGGTCGATCACGATGCGGCCGCCGCGTGCGATCAGCGGCTTCACCAGTTCCTTCAACTCGGCGGTGCTCTGGCTCACCAGCTTGCCATGACACCGGATTCTGGTCGTTTTCCAACCTGTTGCGTCTGCCGACTCTTCCACTTCGCAGTGGAAGGCGGGCTCCTGCGCGATGGCCATGCAATCTCCTCTTAAGGGGGATAGGTAGGGATACGTGCCATACTAGCCTTCGCCGCAAGGGGCATCGTGTTAAATTCTGGTTACGTTCCGCATCACCGGCGGACGCCAGCGCAGCGGATGCTGCGAGTCCACCAAGCTGGATGCGGCGCCCATAATTCGCAACAAATCGAGATTCCTGGGGGATCGACATGATAAAGGGCTTTCGCGATTTCATTCTGCGCGGCAACGTGGTCGACCTGGCGGTTGCCGTTGTCATTGGCGCAGCGTTTACAGCCATCGTCAACGCGCTGGTCACGGATATCGTTAATCCGCTGATCGCCGCCATCGTGCGCAAGCCCGACTTTTCCGCGCTGATCTTCGACCTCCATGGCGGCAAAATCAAGTACGGAGACTTTCTGAATGCCGCCATCTCCTTCCTGCTCATCGCCGCGACTGTCTATTTCATTTTCGTTCTGCCCATCAATGCGCTGCTCAAAAAATACCGGCCCGCGCAGGCTGCTCCGCCAACCACGCGCCCCTGCCCTGAATGCCTCTCGGATATTCCGCTCGGCGCAAAGCGGTGCTCGCACTGTGCTCAACCCGTCTCGCCTGCCCCAACTGCTGCCTGAATCGGACCTCCCCCCGGGCTCGATCGATCCGCACAGGTGGTAAGCTTTCTTCTTTGCTTCGGCTTCCAATCCCGGTACTTTGAAGGAGCAGTTCGCTGATGCCCTCGCGCGTCCCCGTTCTTTTCGCCTGTTTTTTTCTCCCCGCTATTGCCATCATCGGCGCCCAGATCGCCCCTTCATCCGCTCCGGCTCAGTCTGGCGGCGTCTTCGGCTATAAGGATTTCGCGGCCGAGCAGGCGAAGATCGACCAGATCTTTCTCGCGGTTCCCGACGCGAAGCTTGCCGGCGAAGAGCTGAAGACTCTGACCGCGGAGCCGCACATCGCTGCCTCGCCGGAAGACCTCAAAACCGCGCAGTACGTCGCCTCGAAATTCAAAGAGGCTGGCCTCGAAACCAACATCGTGCCCTACAAGGCGTGGCTCAACATGCCCGTGGAGGTCAAGGTTCAGGCGTACGACTCCGACGGCAAGCTCCTCATGACCGGGCCGGTGCCCGAACACGTCGACGGCAACGATCCCTTTCAGGACGATCCGCGCGTGACCCCCGCCTTCAACGGATCATCGCCCTCCGGCGACGTCACCGGGGAAGTCGTCTACGCCAATTACGGGCGCCCTGAAGATTTCCAGAAGCTCAAGGATCTGGGGATCGATCTCAAAGGCAAGATCATTCTTGTCCGCTATGGCGGCAATTTCCGCGGCGTGAAAGTCTACGTTGCCCAGCAGTACGGAGCAGCTGGGGTCCTCATCTATTCCGATCCCGCCGACACCGGCTACTACCGCGGCGACATGTATCCCCATGGTCCCTGGGGCCCGGCAACCGCCGTCCAGCGCGGGTCTGTTCAGTTCATGTTCAAGTATCCGGGAGACGCGCTCACTCCCGGCATCGCTTCGCGCCCCAACCTTCCCGAATCGCAGCGCATCCCTCTCGATCAGGTCACCAGCCTTCCCAAAATTCCGTCTGAGCCACTCTCGTATCACGACGCGTCCCCCATCCTTGAGCACCTCAGCGGACCCGACGCCCCGCGCGAGTGGCAGGGCGCGTTGCCTTTCACCTATCACGTTGGCCCCGGCGTCAAGGTCCACATCGTTCTTAAAATGGACTACCAGTACCGCACCATCTGGGACGTCATCGGCACCGTCGCGGGATCGGAATTCCCGGATGAATGGGTGGTTGCCGGCAATCATCGCGACGCGTGGGTTTACGGGGCTGTCGATCCCAACAGCGGCACCGCTGCCATGCTTGAAGCTGTCCACGGCATCGGCGTTCTTCTTCAGCAGGGATGGAAGCCGAAGCGCCGCATCGTCTTCTGCAGCTGGGACGCCGAGGAGGAAGGCCTGATCGGTTCAACCGAGTGGGTTGAGGACCACGCTATTCAATTGGTTCACGCGGTCGCGTACTTCAACACCGATGTGGGCGTCTCCGGTCCCAACTTCGACGCCTCCGCTGTGCCGTCGCTGAAGCAATTCGTTCGCGACGTCACTAAAGCCGTCCCCAGCCCAAAAGGCGGCACGGTTTACCAGCAATGGAAACAGCACCAGGCCGACGCCATGGCGCATCGGCAAGTCGGCGTCGAAGAGCACGCCGGTCGCGGCAATGCTCATGTCGATAACGATGTCACTATCGGCGACCTCGGCAGCGGCTCCGATTTCACGCCGTTCATCCAGCACCTCGGCGTGCCCTCCACCGACATCGGATCTGGCGGTCCCTATGGCGTCTACCACTCGGTCTTCGACAACTACGCCTGGTTCGTGATGAACGCCGATCCCACGTTCGTTTATGAGCAGGAGATGGCTCGAGTCTTCGGGCTTGAAGCCCTGCATATGGCGGATGCCGACGTTCTCCCCTACGACTACGTCACCTATGGCAAGGAACTGTCGTCGTACCTCGACACCGCGCAGAAGAAAGCACAGGATGCCGGCCTCACCGGCCTCGATTTTGCTCCAGCAAAAGCTGCAGCCGAAAAATTCACCCTGCTCGCGAAGCAGGTGAAGGAGAAGCAGGAGCACGCCGCCTCCGATTCATCCGAGGCCCTCGCCGCACTGAACACTCAGCTGCGCGCAGTCGAGGGTGATTTCCTAACAGAGCCGGGTCTGCCCAACCGGCCCTGGTTCAAACACACCATTTACGCGCCCGGCGAATACACGGGCTACGCCGCCGTCGTGATCCCCGGTGTCAACGAAGCGATCGACGCGAAGGACCTTGCTCGGGCGCAGGCACAGATGACCGTGCTCACCGACGCTCTCAACCGCGCCAACGCAACTCTGGAGGCTGCTGCGAAATAGGCTCAGTCATGGTTACGATTTGCCCGAATGAGCATGATCTGAGGTGTCACCCTTCGGCGGCTGCTTGAATTCTTCGAAGCCGCCCCGCCGCTTCGCCACCATAGCCTCCGTCGCATCTGCATCGCTCACTCGCGAGCCGGTCATGGCGAACGCGCCGGCACCCACGATCAGCAGGAAAAGCAGACCCAGTGCCATACTGAAGTCCACCCGCGCCTCATGCAGCATCGCCCACACACCCTGCTGATGCAGGATCGGAACTTTGGTCGTAACAATGGCGGTCACAATTACCGCCAGCAGCGGAATCGCCGCCAGCCGGGTGAGCAGCCCTAATATGACCATCGCACCGCAGGCGATCTCCACTGCTCCCACCAGCGGAGCCATCACCTCCGGATGAGGAATGCCGATCTTCGCGAACCGTCCTACGCCGAGCGCCGCCGGAAACAGGAACTTCTGAATGCCCTCGGATATGAAGACCCATCCCACCAGAATCCTGATCAGAATCACGGCTCGCATCGACGCCCCTTAAGAACACTATCGATCATTCCGGTCGTATCAGGCAACGCATTACAACTCACGACAGCTGCTTCCACTGGCAGCACGGAGGCGTACATCTCTTGCCTGGTCCGAACCGGATTTCGACGAGGTTCAGCGGCAGTTTATCGCGCGCATGTACCGCGCGTGGCCCTTACGCCGTCTGGTTGTATCGCAGTGCAGCCGCGTCACCGATGGTCGCAGCAGGCGCCGTCTCGAGGCTTCGGACCTCCGCCCCGCGCCGCAACTCCGGCTTTCCGGCAACCGCCGCTGGCAGCAGCCGATTCACCGCGCCCATCGCCAGACCGACGACCTCCGGCGCCAGATTTCCGAGCCGTGCCGCCGCAACTGCTTGCGGAGTGATCGCGATCTCTGTCTCGCCCGCAACGACTGCGCGCACAATCCTCCGTGCCGCGGCGGCCGCGCTCGTCGAAACGCCCGGCAGGGTCGCCGCCAAACTGAACCATCGATACTCCCGCGCCGCGTCTCCTGAAAACATCGCGTTCCCATGCGATCCCGTCCTCATTAACCCCGGACAGACGGTCAGCACGTGAACTCCCTTGGCGCGGAGTTCGGCGTGCAAACCTTCAGAAAATCCCACCTCCGCAAATTTGCTCGCGGTGTAGGGCAACATGTGGGGCACCGCTACCTTGCCGCCAATCGACGCGACGTTCACGATGGTCCCGCTTCTCCGCCCCAGCATCTGCGGCAAAACCGCGAGCGCACAGTGCACAGCCGAAAAGAAATTAGAGTCCATCACATCGTGAAAATCCCCGACCGTTTGGTTCTCCACCGGGCCCACTGTAGTCACGCCGGCATTGTTGACCAGAACATCGATGCGCCCGAAGTGCTCGGTCGCCCGCTCGACGAGATGTTGCGCCTCGTCCGCCTGCCGCAGATCCGTGGGGATCACCAGGATATCGGCCGCATCCTGCACGGCCTTTCGCTCCACCAGCGATGTGCGCGCCCGCTCCAGCTCCCACGGGTCGCGAGCCGCCAGCACCAGCTTCGCTCCGCAGCGTCCAAACTCCTCGGCCATGGCAAGCCCCAGTCCGCGCGAGGCGCCCGTGATCAGCACGACCTTCCCACTCAGCCCTCGCAGTCGCCGCGCCGTCCTCCGGCTTATCCAGCGATAGACAACCGCCGCCGTTGTGCCCGCACAAAGAAGTCCCGCGCCCGCCACTGCGGCGCCCGTAATCAAAACTGCTTTTTTGGGATTCATCGAAGTCTCCAGCGCTCCCGCTATCTCCTGATTATGAGCTTTCGCGGCGCACATTGCCTCCCGCTCCCCAATAGTCCTTCCCGGTCGTGACCGCAAGTCACTCCCGTAACCCCTTTCCCGCCGTTCGAAACGGCCCGTTACCGACGTTTGCTCCGCACTCACCTCAGCCTCCCGCATCACCGTAAATCCTGCCCATCCGCTGCTACACTCCCCACAGAATCCGGCTTTTTTATCCCTGTCCATGCTCTTCAAAGCCCTCAGCGCCGCGGTGTACGGCATCGACGCCAGCATCATCGACGTCGAAGTCGACTTCTCCGCCATCAAGACCCAGGAGGACCACTTCAACACGGTCGGCTTGCCCGATGCCGCCGTCCGCGAAAGCCGCGACCGCGTGCGCGCCGCCATCCGCAACTCGGGATTCGATCTTCCCACCACCCACATCACCATCAACCTTGCCCCCGCCGACATTAAGAAGGAGGGCTCCGGCTTCGATCTGCCCATGGCAGTCGGCATCCTCGGCGCTTACGGGGCGCTTCAGCTTCGCGACCTCGCCGACTTTCTCCTGATCGGCGAACTCGGCCTCGACGGCGCACTCCGCCCCGTTCCCGGCATGCTCCCCGTCGCCGTCGCGGCTCGCGAGCGCGGGATCAAGAACCTCGTCATCCCCAAAGCGAACGCGCGAGAAGCCGCCGTCGTCGATGGCGTCGACGTCTATCCTGTCGAAACTCTCCTCCAGGTTCGCGATCTCCTCAACCAGGCCGGCAATGGCGGCATCCACACGCCCGCTTTCAAAGTGGAAGCCGCGCAGGTTCTCGGCGAGCTGCAGCACTTTGCTCTCGACTTCGCGGATGTTCGCGGGCAGCAGACCGCCAAGCGGGCGCTGGAGATCGCCGCCGCCGGCGGCCACAACATATTAATGATCGGCCCTCCCGGCTCCGGCAAAACCATGCTGGCACGCCGCTTCCCGTCCATTCTCCCGCCCCTCACCTTCGAGGAGGCCCTCGAAACGACCAAGATCCACTCCGTCGCCGGAGTCCTTGACGCCGAAGCCGGGCTGGTGACGCAGCGCCCGTTCCGCGCCCCGCACCACACCATTTCTGACGCCGGCCTGATTGGTGGGGGAGTGATTCCGCGTCCCGGCGAAGTCTCTCTCGCCCACAACGGCGTGCTCTTCCTCGATGAGCTGCCCGAATTCCCGCGCAACGTCTTAGAGGTGATGCGCCAGCCTCTCGAAGACCGCCATGTGACGATTGCCCGGGCTTCGATGTCGCTGACGTTTCCCGCTGCCTTCATGCTTGCGGCCGCAATGAACCCCTGCCCCTGCGGCTACTTCAACGACCGCTCCCGAGAGTGCCACTGCACCCCGCCCATCATTCAGCGATATGTTGCGAAAATCTCCGGCCCGCTCATCGATCGGATCGACATCCACATCGAAGTTCCCGCCGTCCAGTACAAGGAGCTTCGGGGTGGGGCAGCCGCGGAAAGCTCGGCGAACATTCGCGCTCGCGTGCTTGCAGCGCGGGATCGCCAGCGCCAGCGCTTCGCTTCGGCTAAAGAGAAGATTTTCTCCAACGCGCAAATGGGGACTCGCCAGATTCGCGCCCACTGCGAGCTCTCCGCCGATGCTGAAAAGCTGCTGGAGCGAGCCATGCTGCAGCAGGGACTCACCGCCCGCGCTCACGACCGCATCCTCAAAGTGGCGCGCACCATTGCTGACCTGGAGGGGATGGAGAAGCTGGCGGTTCCGCATATCGCTGAGGCGATCCAGTACAGGACACTGGATCGGAGTTATTGGAGCTAACTCGTGGTAAACCACGTTTCACCCAGATCATCACCAAGTGGTGATAAAATGAGTGCTACAGGAGTATCCATGCGAGCCACTGTCACACTCGATGATGATTTGGTACGTAAAGCACAGAAGTATTCAGGCATCAAGGAAAGATCGGCGCTCCTCCGTGAGGCGCTGAAGGCCCTGATTCATTTCGAGGCTTCGCGCAGGCTCGCAGCCTTAGGTGGTTCGGAGCCCGATTTGGAAGACATTAAGCGGGTAAGGGCTGATCGCTTGTGATTCTGGCGGATACGTCGGTTTGGGTCGATCATCTGCGCAGCCCGGATCCGCAGATGGATCGGCTTCTCGGAGCCGGAAGGATTGCAATGCACCCCTTCATTGTGGCAGAGGTCGCTCTCGGCTCGCTCCACAACCGGCGCAAGAAGCTCGCCGCGCTGGATGAATTGCACGAAGTCAACGTGGCGGAACTCGACGAGGTTCGACACCTGATTGAGTCCCATTCGCTCTACTCAAAAGGCCTTGGCCTCACGGATGTACACCTGATCGCATCTTGCATGATGAGCCTCGGCACGCAACTGTGGACCAGGGACAAGGCGCTTGCGATGGTGGCAGTCTCTTTGGGAATCCAAGCGAACCTGCCGTGACGCACCAGCCGACAAACCTTAATCCGCTTCGGGCTGTTCCCTATTGCCTGTTTTCTCTGTTCCCTGTTCCCTGTAGCGCTCACTCCGTCCGCTCACAAGCCACAGCCACCGAGAAGAAGGACCCCTCCACCCCATAGACCCGATCGATCCGCACCGTCGCCCGCCGGCTGAACAGCTCATAGCGGCTTCCCACCACCACCGTCGGCGTCGATAGCAAGCACTTCGAAGCCAGCACCGGATCGTAACCCTTCCACGCGCCCGCCACCATGTTCGCCATCTCCCCTATCGCGTCCCGCACCATCGCGTCCACTTCGGTCGGCCCAATACCCGTCATCAACTCGGAGACGTGCATCGCCGCCGCGCTCTCGCTCTGCAGCACCAGGGTGCCGCTCATTGCGCCCGCCAGTCCGATCAGCGCCGCGATTGTCTGCCCCTCCATCGGCGCCGCGCTCTCGGTCCGCGCGCAGTTCACCCCGATCATCGTCCCGAACACTTCCCCCATCGCCCGATCCAGACTCTGCTCCAGTTGGGCGATCTCCGCGCCATCCGCAAGTGCTGCCATCTTTCTCTGCTCCCTGCTCAAGCCCGTCTCATTGGGGCGATTGGATTGCTGAGCTCTCCCTCGGGATTCTTGCTCTCAAGTCTCCTTATCGACCGGTTCACAGACTTTCCTCAGTCAATCTGCGGAGTCAAGGTCCCAAGTTGGGAGCTGGCGTCAGGCTCGGATAGAAAGACCCACGTGCCCGTGATAGCGACTAACTGTCGAGTTTCTTCGTGACCAGCTCGTTGAGGAGCGCGGGATTGGCCTGGCCTTTGGAGGCCTTCATGACCTGGCCTACGAAGAAGGCGGCAACGGTCTTCTTGCCTTTGCGGTACTGGTCGACCTGGGCCGGATTGGCGGAGATGACCTCGTCGATCATCTTTTCGAGGGTCGAGGCGTCGCTGATCTGCTGTGGCTTTTCGCACTCGTAGACGGGACCGAAGTCCTCGTTGCGTTCGAAGGACAAATCGAAGAGCTGCTTGAGCTGCTTGCTTGACAGCTTACCTTCTTCCGCCAGATCGGCAGCCTGGGCAACGCCTTTCATGGAGATGGGAGACTGTTCGAGCTCGAGGCCAACGGCTTTGAGGCGCATGGTGAGCTCGCTCTGCACGAGATTGGCGACGCGGCGCGGATTTTTTGCGGCGCGGGCGGCGGCTTCGAACTGATCGGCGAAGGCGCGGGTCGCGGTGAGGGTGTGCGCATCCTGGCCGGTGATGCCGTATTCGGCGATCATGCGGGCCCGGCGTGCCTCGGGTAGCTCAGGCATCTGCGCGGCGATCTCGGTCTTCCACGCGCCGGAGACGATGAGCGGCGGGAGATCGGGCTCGGGGAAGTAGCGATAGTCGTGGGCCTGTTCCTTGGAGCGCATGGACCAGGTGCGGCCTTCGTTGGCATTCCAGAGGCGAGTTTCCTGGACGACGCGGCCGCCGGATTCGACCAACTCGATCTGGCGCTCGATTTCGTATTCGAGCGCGGCGCGGATGAAACGGAAGCTGTTGACGTTTTTTACTTCGGCTTTGGTGCCGAATTTTTCCTGGCCGCGGGGCCGAACGCTGATGTTGGCGTCGCAGCGCAGCGAGCCCTCTTCCATATTGCAGTCGCTCACGGCGGTGTAGAGCATGATTTCCTTGAGGCGCGTGAGGTATTCCCAGGCTTCATCCGGAGTGCGCATGTCGGGCTCGCTGACGATTTCGATCAGCGGCGTGCCGCAGCGGTTGAGGTCGACATAGGTGCGGGTGGCCGAGTCGGGGAAGCCATCGTGGAGGCTCTTGCCGGCGTCCTCCTCCATGTGGAGGCGGGTGATGCCGATGCGCTTTGCGCCGGTGGGCGTGGGGACTTCGATGAAGCCGTGCTCGGCGAGGGGCTTGTCGAACTGGGAGATCTGGTAGCCCTTGGGAAGATCGGGGTAGAAGTAGTT
>Ga0182018_10002760_pt1 | contig 16900 bp, 13 predicted proteins | sample 812P2MmetaG_FD_120490 | JGI IMG/M metagenome (GOLD analysis project Ga0182018, IMG submission 120490) | Permafrost microbial communities from Stordalen Mire, Sweden - 812P2M metaG | ecosystem: Environmental > Terrestrial > Soil > Wetlands > Permafrost | place: Sweden: Stordalen | collected... | reverse complement strand
GGGTGACGCCCATCCGGATCATGGGTGGAGTCCGGAGCACGAGGCCCGGGCAATCAACCAGGGGAGACACGATGCCTGGACCATCGTCAGCCGCAAACAGAAGACCGAACAGTTCGACTTGCCCAAGGGCTGGGCGAGGAACACTGACGCCAGTCAAACAAGGGCAGAAGGAGCGCCTTCGATTGGTCCGAGGAACCGGCGGGCGGGCGGAATGTGCCCAGACTTCACCCGACGTTCAGGTGGTGCTCGTGACGGAAGGTGGTCTCGAGCTGCCGCTTGTGGCATCACCCGTGCAGGTTGCTCAGCTCCTAGAGAGTGTCTCGGAGATGGCCGCCGGCGTCGACTGCGACGGACTCTTGCTGAGCCCCGGGCTAGCCGACCGGCGAGCTCACCCGGTTCGCATGGATCAGGTGCTCAGTCGTGTGCGAGTCGTCGTTCAGCGAAGCACGAGCACTGAAGGTCACGCGTCGTGAATGGAGCTGGATCTGCCAACCGACGGTGGGACCGTAGCCAGGGAGGTCGCCGGTCCAGAAACGTGAGCCGAGTGAACCGGTATGGTTCGTATGACGCTCGGAACTGCGCCCAGTGGTTTGCCCGATTCGAGGAGCGCTCCGGAGGGCCGGACGGACGTCCCAGCCGCAGCGAGGTTCGGCGACTGCGAAAGGAACTCGAGGCATTGCGCCGATTGGTGACCGGTGAGCAGATCCCGTAGGGCGGATGGTCACATTCCCACGTCGCGCTGGGGTCCAGCTCGCGAAGACTACGCGGGGCACCATAGGAGCGTCGACTGCCATCAACGAGGCGACGAGTGACGTCCACGCCATTATCGCCATTGCACACCGAACCAGCAGAGTCCGGTGGGAGTAGCCATGCGAGCACTACTGTGATCCGCCGCGGTCGTCCGGCGGCGCCGGCACAGCGGCGGCTTCTGGACATTGACGTTCTGGCCGAATGGCTCGCAACCTCTCCACGACATATCCGCCGTCTAGTGGCGGAGAGACGAGTTCCGTTCGTCAAGGTGGGCCACTTCATCCGCTTCGACCCGGACGACATCGGGCGCTGGATCGAGGAACAGAAAGTCACGATCGACGGAGATTGAGAGGCCAAACAAATACGGGGCGCCTTGACGATCTGGCAATTCCGGAGGAATTACTTGGCTCTCTCTACGCTTCGCGACACGACTCAACCTAAGCCCCGGCATCCAAACCGACCGGCGGCCCAAACAGCGCCCCACCGATCCGGTCGGCAGCGTCCCGCTGCATGGTCGGGGTGACGTGGCTGTAGAGATTGGTAAATAGGGTCGGATCGGCGTGGCCGAGACGTTCTGCCGCCACCTTCGGGGCGACACCGGTTACAAGCATGAGTGTGGCACTTGTGTGCCGCAGACCGTGTGCCGTCAACCGTGGGAGACCGAGTTCCTCGGAATAGGATCCAAGCCGCCGTGACAGGCGTTGGGGGTGGTAGTGCCCGCCCTTCCTTTTGGTAAAGACGTACTCGCTTGACTCGTATCGAGGGACCGCCCGCTGTTCCTCTGCTTGCTGCCGCTGTTGCCTACGCAGAACGTCAACGAGGCCGGCATCAAGCTCGATCGTCCGAATTGCCTCGTGACTCTTTCCCATTGACGGCACGAGATCGTGACCGAGGGTCGACGCGAACTCCACCACCCGTACCCATTTCGCGTCAAGGTTCACATTTGGCCATCGCAGCCAAACGAGTTCTCCGATGCGGAGGCCCGAACCGAGCAGGAAAGCCCAAATTGGCCAGGTTCGGTCCCTTTCCATTAGTCCCAGGAACTCGCGGGCCTGCTCGGGAGTCCAGTGCTGAGGAATCGAGCGCTTCGGTCGGGGCCTGGCAACCTGATTGATCGGATTACTAGCTACCACGCCAAGGCTCACCGCAAGCTTGAAAGCCCCCGACAGCGGTGCGCGGGCAAGACGGACAGTGTTGGGCGATAGAGCCTTGCCAGGCTTCCGTTTGCCGTCCTCGTCGACCTTGCGCTTGGTACCGCCATCCTTGGTGAGCTTCCTTTGCCAGGCCAGGATCACCTCCGGCGTGACGTCCCGGACGCGCTTCTTGCCGAGGTGGGGCCTCACGTAGTCGTCAGCGGAGTGCCGGTAATCAAATCGAGTCTTGTCAGACAAGTGTCCGTCCGCGTCGAGACCGTCGAGATAAAGATCCAGAAGCTCGTCGACCGTCATCCCCCCTGCGACCGGCTTGAGTTCACCCCGGTCGACCTTCCCGAGCAGCTCCCGGCGTGCCTTTCCTGCCTCAGCTGCGGTCCCGAAACCCCGCCTTGTGACCTGCTCCCGCCTTCCGGTAATTGGGTCCCGTCCGATGTTCACCTTCAGGTACCAGCCACCCCTGGCGTCGGGATAAACGCCTTCGGGTTTTGTGGGCAAATCGACCTCCGTGAGACCGTTTGGTTCTCACGAGGTTCTCACGGGGGTGCTCCGAGGATCAAGTACCAGAGCCCAATAGCGCTCTCACCTGCACTTATGTGGCGCGCTCGGCAGGATTCGAACCTGCAACCTTCTGATCCGTAGTCAGATGCTCTAGTCCGTTGAGCTACGAGCGCTGGTCATACGCCGGCGGAGGCATTGCTCTACTCACCCGCATTTCACGTCGGGATTCTGGAGATCAGCCTGCTCCGAGCGGTTGCCCACTCTATCCGAAGGCTGCCCGGTGGCTCCTCGGGGCGCAGGCGACTGACTGTTTTCCAAGTTCCTCCCATACGGGTCGGTTTCCGCTGCCTCGCGGCAGAATGTCCACGATGACCCGCTCAGACATGGTGGTGGACCGCCTTCGCGAGGTGGTCGGTCCGCAGGTCATCACCGACGCCGACATGACCACCTCGTACACCACGGACTGGACGGGCCGGTTCGCAGGCCGGACGCTGGCCGTGGTCAGGCCGGGCACGTCCGCGGAGGTGGCCGGCGTGATTGGGGTCTGTCGTGAACTCGGCGTCGCCCTCGTCCCTCAAGGCGGCAACACCGGCCTGGTCGGGGGTGGGGTGCCGCTGCAGGGCGAGGTGGTCCTAAGCCTCCGGCGTCTGCAGTCCCTGGAGCCGGTCGACACCCGGGCCGGCCAGGTCACCGCCGGGGCCGGCATCGCCGTCTCCGCCCTCCATCAGGCTGCGGGTGCCTGCGGCTGGGCCTACGGGGTCGACCTGGCCAGCCGCGACTCGGCCACGGTGGGGGGCACGGTGGCCACCAACGCCGGCGGCATCCACGTCCTGCGCCATGGGGACACCCGGGCCCAGGTGATCGGGGTCGAGGCGGTGCTCGGAACGGGCGCCACCATCTCCCACCTCGGTGGGTTGGTCAAGGACAACACCGGCTACCACCTGCCAGGGCTCCTGTGCGGGAGTGAGGGGACGCTGGCGGTGGTCACCGCGGCCCGACTGCGCCTGGTGCCGGCCACGCCGTGCCGGACCGTCGCCGTGCTGGCCTTCTCCACGGTCACCCGCGCCATCGATGCGTCGTCGCTCCTGCGCCGGTCGCTTCCCACCCTCGAGGCGTGCGAGCTCTTCCTCGCCCCGGGTCTCGAGCTGGTGTGCTCGACCATGCAACTGCCGATGCCGTTTCCGATCATGCACCCCGTGTACCTCCTGGTCGAGATGGCTGACCGGAGCGATCCGACCGACACCATGGCGGAAGCGGTCGACTCGCTCGACGACGTGCTCGGCGTAGTGGTCGCCACCGACGCGTCGCGGCGCGCCGAGTTGTGGCGCTACCGCGAGGCCCACACCGAGGCCATCAACACCCTGGGGCCGCCGCACAAGCTCGACGTGACCCTTCCTCTCAGATCGCTGGCCACGTTCATCGACCGGGTTCCCGACACGGTGCAGTCCATCGATCCGGCCGCACGGACCTGGCTGTTCGGCCACGTCGGCGACGGCAACATCCACGTCAACGTGACCGGGTTGGCGCCGGACGACGATCGTGTCGACGAGGGCGTGCTCGGCATGGTTGGTGCCTTCGGAGGGAGCATCAGTGCCGAGCACGGGATCGGCGTGGCCAAAAAACGATGGCTGGGCCTGTCCCGCAGCGACGCCGAAATCGCCGCCTTCCGATCCATCAAGCGGGCCCTCGACCCGGACGGTGTGCTCAACCCGAACGTGCTCCTGCCACCCGAGAACACCTGACGGACCGTCAGATACTATTGGGCATGCCCGCCGACGCGCCCCTGCACGGCATTCGGATCATCGAGTGCTCGGCCCTCGGGCCTGCTGCCATCACCATGCCGCTGGTCGACCTCGGTGCCGAGGTGATCAAGGTGGAGCCGCCGGCCGGCGACTACATCCGCGAGATGACCTGGCCCATCGTCGAGGGCGTCTCCCTCATGCACCTCCACATAAACCGGGGCAAGCGCAGCATCGTGATGGACCTCCGCAACGACGAGGACGTGGCCATCTTCAAGGAGCTGGCCAAGACGGCCGATGTGGTCGTCGAGGCCATGCGCCCCGGGGGACTCGCCCGCCGCGGCGTCGGCTACGAGCACCTCCGGCTGATCAACCCCGGCATCGTCTTCTGCACCATCTCCGGCTACGGCATGACCGGTCCGTATCAGAACCTCCCCGCCCACGGCATCGCCTTCGACACCTGGGCCGGGATCGTCTCGCCCCAGGTCAACGAGGACGGCTTCGCCTACCTCCCCGAGCACGCCTCCATGGGGATCCACGCCGGTCCCCTCTTCGGCGCCCTGGGCATCGTGGCCGCCGTGCTCCGGGCCAAGACGACCGGCGAGGGATCGTTCCTCGAGGTGGCCCAGTCCGACGCCGCCGCCGCCATGGACTGGTACCGGAGCGAGACGTGGAAGGCCTACGAGCGACCCGACTCCGAGGTCACCGGCAACAAGGCCGACCACTACGAGCGGCGGGAGCCGGGCACGGCCGGGATGGTGGAGGGCGTGCGCTACCAGGTCTACCAGGCCAAGGACGGACGCTTCGTCCTGTTCATGGCGTCGGAACAGGCCTTCTGGAAGAACTTCTGCGCCGCCGTCGATCGCATTGACATGTTCGAGCGCTGGCCCGGCTCGAAGTACGCCGACCATGCTCGCAACAACCTCGAGATGCGCAGGGAGCTGCGCGACATCTTCCGCACCCGGACCGCCGAGGAGTGGATCGACTTCGGGGTGACCGCCAACGTCCCCATCAGCCCGGTCAACTCCCCGAAGACCATCGCCGAGGACCCGCAGTTCAACGACCGGTTCCACTGGTACTCCCGCGAGCAGCTGGGGGCGGAGCAACTCCCCACCCCGCTCAAGTTCGTCGGCGAGGAGCTGCCCACCCCGGCGCATGCGCCAACCGTCGGCCAGCACACCGACGAGGTGCTCCGTGACGTGCTGGGGTGGGACGACCGGCGCATCGCCCAGTCACGGGCCCGTGGAGGTCTGGGTGGCTCGGACCGGTGAGCCGGCCCGTCGATGCCAGCCCCCGGGGCCCCGTACCTCCGAGCGTTAGGATCCGATGATGCATCCGGCAAAGACCCGACTGCCCGTCATCGAGGGGTGGTTCACCCTCGACGCAGATGCCCCCGCCCTCCTCGGCAGCAAATGCACCACCTGTGGGAACTTCGCCTTTCCCCGGGAGACCTACTTCTGCCGCAATCCCACGTGCCAGGGCACCGAGTTCGCCAAGACCGAGCTCAGCCGCACCGGCAAGGTCTGGTCGTATACCGACGCCTGCTACCAGCCACCCAAGCCCTACGAGTCGGCCGACCCATACGTCCCCTTCGCCATCGCCGCCGTCGAGCTGGCCGCCGAGCGGATGGTGGTGATGGGCCAGGTGGTTCCCGGGGTGGGGGTGGACGACCTGGCCGTCGGCGACGAGGTGGAATTGGTGCTCGACACCCTGTACGAGGACGACGACCACGAGTACCTGGTGTGGAAATGGCGACCACGAGGAACGGAGGCCGCACATGGCTGACGACAAGCGCGTGGCCGTGTTGGGCGCGGGGATGCACCCGTGGGGAAAGTGGGGCCGCAACTTCGTCGAGTATGGCCTCACCGCGGCCAGTGACGCCCTCCGGGAGGCCGATCTGCCGTGGACCGACGTCGACTATGTGGCCGGTGCCGACACCATCCGCAACGGCTACCCCGGATTCATCGCCGGGGCCACCTTTGCCCAGGCCCTGGGGTGGACCGGGGCCCGGGTATCGTCGGCCTACGCCGCCTGCGCCTCGGGGGCGCAGGCCATCAACAACGCCCGGGCCCAGATTCTGGCCGGGCTGTGCGAGGTGGCCCTGGTGGTTGGGGCCGACACCACCCCCAAGGGCTTCTTCGCCCCGGTGGGTGGCGATCGCAAGGACGATCCCGACTGGCTCCGCTTCCATTTGATGGGTGCCACCAATCCGACCTACTTCGCTCTCTATGCCAGGCGGCGGATGGAGCTCTTCGGCGCCACCGAGGCTGATTTCGCCGCAGTGAAGGTGAAGAACGCCCGCCACGGGCTCGAGAACGCCAATGCCCGCTACCGCAAGGAGGTCACTGCCGACGAGGTGCTGGCGTCACCGATGGTGGCCGATCCGCTGCGTCTGTTGGAGATCTGTGCCACCTCCGACGGGGGTGCGGCACTGGTGCTCACCAGCATGGAGTTCGCCCGTCGCCACGCCGGGGGTGACGACCTCGTCACCATCGACGCGGTGTCTACGGTCACCCCCCGCTTCCCCCAGACCATCATCGAGATGCCCAATTTCTCCACCGACTCGGCGGCCACGGCGGCCTCCGTCGGGCCCACCTTCAAGCAGTCGGTGGCCCTGGCCGCCTACGAGGAAGCGGGCATCGGCCCCGACGATGTCGATCTGGCCGAGGTCTACGACCTCTCCTCGGCCCTCGAGCTCGACTGGTATGAGGACATCGGGCTGTGCAAGGAAGGGGAGGCGGAACGGTTGCTCCGCGACGGTGACACCACCCTCGGCGGGCGGGTCCCGGTCAACCCGAGCGGCGGGTTGTCGTGCTTCGGGGAGGCCATCCCCGCCCAGGCCATCGCCCAGGTGTGCGAGCTGGTGTGGCAGCTGCGGGGCCAGGCCGGGACCCGGCAGGTGGACGGGGCCACCGTTGGGATTACCGCCAACCAGGGCTTGTTCGGCCACGGGTCGTCGGTCGTCGTCTCGCGCTAGTCGAATGGCCGGTCGGGTGCGCCGCGGCCCGGTCCTCAGGTGACCAGCACGATCTTTCCGAACTTCCCCCCGGCGGCAAACCGCTCGTAGGCCTCGGACGCCCTTGCCATCGGTACCTGCTCGGCCACCGGTACCCCGATGTTGCCCATGGCCAGGAGGGGCACCACGTCATCCACCACGGCCCGGGCCACAGCCGCCTTCTCCTCGGTGGTCCGGGCCCGCAGCATCGACGCACGGATGGTCCCCCGGCGGCCCATCAGGGTGAGCAGGTTGAGCTCGACCGTGGCCCCGGCCCCCACCCCGATTACCACGATCCGGCCCCCGATGGCGAGCGCAGGCAGGGCGGCGGCCACCCCCGGCGCACCCACCAGTTCGAGCGACACGTCAAAGGGACCGTGGTCGGGGGCGGTGTCGGGCTCGATGACCTCGTCGGCACCGAGGCCGAGTACGTCGGAGTGACGCGCCGACGAGCGGACCGAGGCCACCACGTGGGCGCCGAACGCATGTCCCAGCTGCACCGCGGCGGTGCCCACCCCACCGGCCGCACCGGAGACGAGCACCCGTTCGGCGGCCAGCAGGTGGGCCTGGGTGAACAAGGCATCGTGAGCGGTGCAGAACGCCTCGGGGAACCCACCCGCCTGGTCCCAGGGGATCCCCTCGGGCACCGGCATGGCCATGGCGGCCGCCACCACGGCCATCTCCGCCTGGGCCCCGCCGCCGGTGATGGACATGACCCGGTCGCCGACGGCGAACCGGGTGGCCCCCGGTCCGAGGCCCACCACCTCCCCGGCGAACTCCATGCCGGGGATGTCCTCGGGGAAGCCGGCCGGTGGCGGGTAGAGGCCCTTTTGCTGGAGGAGGTCGGCGGCGTTGATGCCGGCGGCGGCCACCTTGACCAGCACCTCACCGGGACCGGGGTCGGGGTCGGGATGCTCGAGCCACTCGAGGGAGCCCTCCACGATGGTGACGGCGCGCATCGGCCCAGGGTAGACGCAGGCCTCCCCACCCACACCGACCAGCCGCCACAGTGACAGCCCCGATCGTGCGCTCGTAGGCTGTTCCCAGGAGGCCCGGGTCATGGTGATCAATCCATCGGAAGAGCAGCACTCGTCGGCCCTGGATCCCCAGGCCCGCCTGCACCGCGTGCCGGGTATCGACGCCGACGAGCGATTGCCCGAGCCCACGGCCGGCATGGTCCTCCACCGGGTGCTGGCCGGGGCGGCCCGAACCTTCCTCTTGAACGACATGGGCGATGAGCTGATCGACGACACCACCGGGCGCGAGATGGTGGGTCCCTTCGACACGCTGGTGCGGCCCCGTCCGGTGTGGGCCCAGTCGGCGGCCATCGAGCTGGACGGGATCCAGCGCCGAGCGACCCAGACCGAGCGGATCCATCAGAGCCGGGTCGCCCTGCGCCGTATCCGCTCCAACGTGCGCACGTTCCGGCTCCTGGTCGACCCGGCGTGGGGCACCTTCCTACGGGCCGAGTTGGCCTGGTACGGGGACCGCCTCGGCCAGGCGCGGGACCTCCACATCATGCGAGAGGTCATCACCACAAAGGGGCCCACCGTCATCGACCCCGGACAGGTGGCCCGACTCGACGAGGTGGTGTCGGCACGCCTGGCGACGGCGCTGGTCGACATCGCTGCCGAGCGCGGCGGTGCCCGGCGGTTCCAGCTGACCGAGCAGATGATGGTCCTGTGGGACGGGCCGGCATTCAAGTCCAAGGCGCAACGGCCCGCTCGGGAGGTGATGCCGGTCATGCTCCATCGGGCCTGGCACGATCTGCGCGGCGCCGCCCGCACCGCTCGAAAGAAGCCCACCGACGAGAACCTGCACAAGTTGCGCATCCGTCTCAAGGACCTGCGGTACGGCTGCAACACGGTGACCCTGGTCGAAGGCGGTCCGGCCCGCAAGACGGCCAAGGCGGCCGAACGACTCCAGACCAGGCTCGGGGACCTCCACGATGCCTGCTACTCCATCGAGTGGCTCCACGCCCTGGCCGACGAACGGTCCGACCTCGCCGATCCCATCGACGACCTGGTCACGCTCCAGCGGGACGCTGCCGCCCAGGCGCGCAAGGGCTGGAAGCGCGAGTTGAAGGAGATCGAGCGGCGCTGGAGGCGTTGGCAGACCTGAACGGGAACGGGGGTTACTGCGTCACCTGGTTGACGGCCAGATGGTTCTGGGTCCACAACTTGATGCCGCCGAGGATGCCGGCGGTGTTGTCGACGATGGTGACGTCCTCGTCGAGGTGGTCACGCTTGACCCGGCGCGAATTGCCCCCGCCGATGTAGAGGTGGTCGAAGAACATCATCGCCCGCAACGTCACGATGGCTTTGTGGACCCGTTTGTTCCATCGCTCTTCGCCAATTTCCTTGCGAGTGGCCTCGCCCAACTGATCGTTGTAGGTCTCCCCCTTCCGGAACGGCTGGTGGGCGATCTCGAGGTGTGGCATCAACTGACCCTGGTAGAAGAGGCCGGTCCCGAACCCGGTCCCGAGGGTGATGGTCAGCTCCAGCCCGTGCCCGCTGACCACCGCCGCGCCCTGGATGTCGGCATCGTTGGCCACCTTGGTCGGGAGGGCGAGCGACGTGGTCAGGGTCGACGCCAGGTCGAACTTCGACCACAGCGCGGCCAGCTCGGGATCGACGTCACTCCCCGGACCGTGCTTGGTGGAGAAGTGCGGGGCGGAGAGGACCATGCCGTCCCGGACCATGCCCGGGAATCCCACCGACGCCCGCTCGGCGGCCGGCAACGGTGCCACCAGCCGGGCCAGGTCGGCCACCAGCTTGTCGGGAGGAAGCGGATACGACGTCGGTACCCGGACCCGGTCGGCCACCATCATCCCGTCAGCGTCGAGAACGGAGGCCTTCAGCCCGGTCCCGCCGATGTCGACGGAAAGGGTGAAGGGGTGACGGGGCTCGGCCCCCGTCCGGGTCGTGTCGGACCCGTCCGTGCCCGGCGTCTTGCCGTTGTCGCCCTTCGGTGTCTGGTCGTCGCTCATGGCCCCACGCTAGGCCCATCGTCCACCGGACGATGGCGCGTCATCAACGGCCGGACTTCTTCGGTCTCGCTCACACCATGCTTCCGTTTTGCCGGTAGCGTCAGGGTTCGTGACCGTAGAACCGTGGTTGGGAGACGCCTGTTCGCTCGTCGACGCATTCCGAGCCGGGGTCATCAGCCCCACCGAGGCCGTCGACGCGTCGTTCGCCGCCATTGGGGAGTCGGGGCTCAACGCCTTCAGCCACCTGGACATCGAGGCGGCGCGTGTCGCCGCTGCATCGGCCGATGTCTCCCTCCCCTTCGGTGGTGTCCCCATCGGCGTCAAGGAGCTGGAGTTAGTCGATGGGTGGCCCTCGACCGAGGCCTCACTGGTGTTCAAGGATCGGGTCGCCGAGTACGACTCCACCCAGATCACCAGGCTCCGGGCCGGCGGTGCCGTCCTGGCCGGCCAGACCACGGCCTCGGAGTTCGGGGGAATCAACTGCACGGCCACCAAACTCCATGGGATCACCGGCAACCCATGGAATCCGGAGCGCACACCGGGCGGGTCCTCGGGTGGATCAGCGGCGGCGGTGGCCGGGGGCCTGCTTCCCATCGCCAGCGGCGGGGACGGGGGCGGGTCCATCCGGATCCCCGCCGGCTTCACCGGCCTGTTCGGGCTCAAGTCGACCTTCGGCCGCATCCCCAAGGGCCCCGGGACCTTGCAGCCGCCGCTCACCGTGGTGGTGGGCTGCGTCTCCCGCTCGGTGCGGGACACGGCCCGTTGGTTCGACCTGTGCAACGGCTTCCATCCTCGGGACACCCTGAGCCTGCCCCGGGTCGAGGGCTGGGAGGCGGGCCTCGACTCCTTCGATCTGGCCGGGAAGCGAGCGGTGATCTCGATCGACCTCGGAACGGCGATCGTGGAGCCAGGGACGGCGGCCCTGTTGGTGGAGTCGGCCGAGGCCCTCATCGCCGCCGCTCGCCTCACCCGCGTCGACGTCGTGGTCGAGTTGCCCCAGGGAGGCCTGGAGTGGGCCATGTCCAACCTGATCGGCCTGGCCGGTCTGCTCGGGGATCGCTACCCCTCGTGCAACGACGACCTCACCCCGGAGATCCAGATCGGCATGAACCTGGCCACCTACAATCTCAACGTCCAGACGGCCGGGGCCACCGAGATGTTCCGCATCGACGTCAACGAGCGGATGGCCGACATCTTCGCCGAGACCGACTTCGTCTTCGCCGCCACCAATCCGGACACCGCCTTCGCCGCCTCCGGGCCCATGCCCACCACGGTGGGAGACGTGGACCTGATCACCGAGTACGGGTTCGACAAGGCACTCGGCAACAACGGGGCGCTCACCATCCCGGCCAACCTCACCGGCAATCCGGCGGTGTCCATACCGGCGGGGTTCATCGACGGAATGCCGGTCGGGCTGCAGGTGATCGGCAAGCACCACCACGAACAACTCCTCCTCGACTTGGCCCGTATCGCCGAGCGTGAGCGCCCGTGGCCACTGGTGGCTCCCGCCGCTCCTGTGTGACCGCCCCGTCCCTGGGCGGCAGGTCCCGCCACCCGCACCCTGAGAACCGGCCCCACCGGCAGCACCAAAGGAGACCCCATGCGTGTCGATCTGTGGATTCCGACCGCCAACCCGTTCACCACCCCGGAGCTGCTGGCACTCATCGGTGACGAGGCAGAGCAACGAGGCATCGGCACCATCTGGGTGGGCGAGCACGTAGTGCTCTTCGAGGAGTACGCCTCGTCCTATCCGTACGCCGCCGACGGACGGATCCCCGCTCCCCCCGGGACCGGTCTCCTCGAGCCTCTCAACACCCTCTCCTTCCTCGCCGCCCACACCACCACGGTGCGGTTGGGGACGGCCATGGTGCTCCTGCCCCAGCGCAACCCGGTGTACACCGCCAAGGAGGTCTCCACCCTCGACTGGCTGTCCAACGGTCGGGTCGACTTCGGGGTCGGGGTCGGGTGGCTCGAAGAGGAGTTCGACGCGGTGAATGTGCCGTGGCCCAATCGCGGCCGGCGCACCGACGAGTACCTCGAGGTGCTCTCGACCCTCTGGTGTGACCAAACGTCCGCCTACGAGGGCGAGTTCTACTCGCTCAACCCGTGCTCGATGTTCCCCAAACCGATACAGCAACCCCATCCCCCGATCCACATCGGTGGCGAGAGCAACGCCGCCCTGGCCAGAGCGGCCCGAGCCGGCCAGGGGTGGCACACCTTCAATCGGGCGCCCGAGGATCTGGCCGAGCCGTTGGGCAGGCTGGATGGGCTCCTGGCCGAGCATGGCCGCCGCCGCGACGATGTGACCATCACCGTGTGCCCCTACTTCCAGCCCCTCGACGCCGACATCGCCGCACGCTACGCGGAGGCCGGCACCGACGCGGTGGCCGCCCTCCTGTTGGCCTTCGGCCCCGATGAGGTGCGCTCGGCCCTCGACGACCTGCAGCCGGTCTTCGACCGGTCCGCCTCGACGTGAGCACCACGGTGGGATCGCTCACCGACGACCGTCGGCCGGACCCGGAAGGTTCCGATCAGCCGCGCATGGACACCGGGAGCGCCTCCATGCCCCGGAGCACCACGTTGGTCTTGTAGCGCACCTCATCCACGGCCAGCGCCAGGTTGGGGGCTCGCTTGACCAGGGCGGTGAGAGCGACCTGGGCCTCCATGCGGGCCAACGGAGCTCCCAGGCAGTGATGGACCCCGAATCCGAATCCGAGGTGGTTGTTCGGCGCCCGGGTGATGTCGAACCGCTCGGGGTCGTCGAACTGGTCCGGATCGCGGTTCGCCGAGGCGATGAGCAGCATGACGAAGTCACCGGCCTCGAACTCGGCGTCACCGAAGGCGCAGTCCTCGGTGAGCGCCCGCCCGGTGAGCTGCACCGGGGACACGTAGCGCAGCATCTCTTCGACCCCGCTGCGGGCGAGCGCCGGTTCGTTGCGGAACCGATCACACTGGTCGGGGTTGCGAAGGAGGGCCAAGGCACCGCCGGCGATCAGGTTGACCGTGGTCTCGTGACCGGCCACCAGCAACAGGATGCAGGTCGAGAGCATCTCCCCCTCACTGAGCACGGTGCCGCCGTCCTCCGCCTGCGCCAGCCGACTAAGGAGGTCCTCGCCTGGGTGACGTCGCCGTTCGGCCAGGAGCTCGAAGAAGTACTGAGCGAACTGGAGCACTCCCTCGCTGCGCGCCGCAATGATCTCAGGGGTCAGGAGGAAATCAGGATCGAGACCGCGGGCCAGTGCGTTGGACCAGACCTTGAAGCGGTCCTGGTCCTCGAGCGGCACACCGAGGAGGTCGCAGATGATCCGTACCGGCAGCGGGTAGGCGAACGCCTCCAGCAGATCGACCGCGCCCGCCTCCATGGCCGCGTCGAGCAACTCGTCGACCACCTGTTCGGTTCGGGATCGGAGCGACTCCACCACCTTGGGGGTGAAGGCCTTGGACACCAGGCCCCGCAGGCGGGTGTGGTCCGGCGGATCCCGGAATAGGAACGGGCGCATCTCGAGCATGGTCGCCACCATCGGGTCGTCCTCGGCCATCGGTGTGCGGAATCCCTGGGGCATGCGGTCGACGGCCACGTTGAGGCTGTCCGAGCTGGCCCTGCGGTCGCGCAGGATGGCCAGGCAGTCCTCGTGGCGGGCGACCACCCAAAAGCCGAGATCGTTCCGGTGGATCGGGGCCCGCTGGCGGAGATCGGCGTACAGGGGAAAGGGATCACTGGCCCAGAGCGGATCGAACGGATCGAAGACGGGCCGTGCGGAGTCCGGGTCCTTGGTCGATTGGGTCATTGTCCCTTGATGCTACTGAGACGTGGCACGAGGCGGCGACCCCGGGCCCGGCGGCCCTCACGTCGTGGAGCCGTCGCGGAGCAGTCGCGGAGCCGTCGTGGAGCCATAGCGTTGTCGAAGGGGCGCCATCCTCCTTACTGTGGGGACACCCCGATCGAAAGGCGTCACATGACCTAGCCAGTGGTTCTGATCACCGGAACATCGTCAGGGATCGGGCTGGCCACCGCCATCGCCGCGGCCAGGTCGGGCCATCGCACCATCGCCACCCTTCGCACCCTCGGGGGCGATGGGCCCCCTCCGCCACGCCGCCTCCGAGGCCAGCGTCGAGATCGACGTTCGTCAACTCGACGTCACCGACGAAGCATCGATCCGGGCCTGCGTCCACGGGGTGGTCGCTGATCACGGGCGGCTGGATGCACTGGTCAACAATGCAGGATCCGGGCACGTGGGAACCATCGAGAAGGTCTCCCTCGACGAGGTCCGGCGGGTGATGGAGGTGAACTTCTTCGGGGTGGTGGCGATGACCAAGGCGGCCATGCCCCATCTGCGATCCTCGGGGGGAAGGCTCATCACCATCAGCAGTGTCGGGGGAGCAGTGGGCCAGCCCTTCAACGAGGCCTACTGCGCGGCCAAATTCGCCGTCGAGGGGTTCATGGAGGGCCTGGCCCCGGTGGCCTCGACCGTCGGTGTGACGGTGGCCATCATCGAGCCCGGCCCTGTCACCAGCCAATTCGTGAACAACGTCGGGGTGGATCCGGCGGTCCTGTTCGCCGAGGCGGGACCCTATGAGCCGGCACTAAACGCGTACATTGCCCACGTGATGGCGGACTTCTCCTCCGATGCCGCCCAGACATCGGAAGAAGCGGCCGAGGTGGTGGTGTCGGTGCTGACAGTCGAGTCTCCCCCGTTGCGCACCCAGACCAGCCGGTGGGCCTCCGAGTTCGTGGCCACCAAGCTGGCCGATCTCGACGGCTCGGCGGTGCTGGGCCAGACCACTACCTGGGTCGACTGAGCACTGGGCATGCCGGTCGCTGCCACCACTCGGGGCAACCTGATCGGCGTGTGGCCCGGACAGACGGATCAGGATGAGGGAGGGTCGGGGTCGGCAAGCGCCCTGGCAGTCAGGCACGGATCGGAGAACCAGGGCCGGAGCGTCAGTCGGGCGGGCGGAAGGTCGCCGTAGACGAGGATCCCCTCCCCTGGGGGCGTGCGCCGGATCGCGTCAGGGGGCGCCAGTCTCCGGCTCGACGGCGAACGGGTGGTGCTCGGGCCACCGCGGCCGCCATGCGTCACCGCCGGGAGGGTCACCTCCTCCTCGCCGATCAGGTGGCTGGCATAGTCCAACGTGGACGGATCGGAGATGCCGGACAAGAAGAGCTTGGCCCGGTGATTGTTGACCACCGTGGTCGCCCGCGGGCCGAAGCGGGCGGTGATCTGGGCCAGATCGTGCCAGATGGTCACCAGCTGCACCCCGTGGCCGGCAGCGGTTGACGCCAGCGCGTCGAGATCGGCAAGTGGGGCAATGTTGGCCGCTTCGTCGAGTACGACGAGCAACGGTGGATCGAGGGGGACGCGGGTGCGGGTGACCTGCTCGTAGACGTGCTCGACGACCTGGCGGACCACCGAGACGAACAACGGCGTCAACCGGCGTTGATCGTGGGCGGGAGCACACAGGTAGAGGGTGTTGGCCGCCTCGACCAATGGCCCGGGGTCGATCAACCGGGCGCACCCGGTGTCACCCGGTCCCGCCGTCCCGTCGGCGAACGGCTCAAGGATGGTCTCCACGGTGGTGTAGATCGAGCTGCGCTGTCGGTCCTCCTTGCCAAACATGGACGCGGCGGAATGAACAGCCTCGGCCACGCCGGCGGCAGCCAACAGATCGAGCACCTCTCCCTCCTCGCAGGTGTCCACCCAGCGCACTACGTCGTCCATCGAGCGCTTCCCGAAAGCGGCGGCGAACAGAAGGGGCGCCAACATCTTGGCCGCGGTGGCGTACCAGAAGTCGCCGTCGCTCATGGTGCCTGCGGAACTCTTGGCCACCTCGGTCAGCCCCGCGGCCACCCGGCGGGCGCCCGGCCAGGTGCGGGCGGCCGGCAACGGTGACCACCACTCCGAAGACAGGCCCGTCGATCCGGTAGGGTCGTAGCAGTGGACCGATCCGCAACGGCGCCGGTAGTCCATGGTGTGTTCGAGGAGATCGGCCTTGATGCTGGCAGCGATCACCGGACCTTCCCACCCCAAGATGGCGGGAACTGCCAGTCCGGACGTCTTGTGCGATTGCGTCGGGCCGAAGACGATCACCGACTGGGACCGCTCCGAGGCCACCGTCTGGCGGCCCACGCGGCCCAAGGCCAGCCGACCGGGCATCATGGCCTCGGCCCCTCCCTGCCTTGGCACCCGGAGGGGTTGAAGGTCCCGGGGTCGGGCCCAGGTGGCACCGCTCGGTCGACCCGACCATCGGCGGATCGCTGCCCCGCGGCCACGACCGACGGTCGGGCGCCCTGGGAATGGCATCCGGCGCCCGGGAGGGGGCAGCTGCAGGCGCCGGATGCCGAAGATGGGTCCGGTCGGCGAGGCACGACCCGACCTGGGGTGGTCCGGGCCGAGCAGGCCCGTCCCGATGAATGCCGACACGCCGACCATGCCGAGCACAGCCTCGGTGACGCTCATGGCACTGGCTCGCTCACCGCGCTTCGTGCAGTGCCGGTTCGTGCAGTGCCGGTTCCATCCGACAGGAGCGGGACGTGGCCGGTCATCGCCTGATCGGTGTCGGTGAGCCACCGCTCGCCCGAGGCCAGCCGGTGCTCGACCAGAAACGAGCGTCGACCCACTTTCCACAGGGCCATGCCGCGGCGAAGTTGGGTGACTAGTGCTCTCGCGCGTAAATCATTGTGACTTACGCGACTCGTAGGGGTTTGCCGTCATAGGTCCAGCGGAACGGTGCCGCTCGCTTGTTGTAGTCCTTGATGAAGGCGATGATGCGATCG
>Ga0182018_10002758_pt1 | contig 16908 bp, 19 predicted proteins | sample 812P2MmetaG_FD_120490 | JGI IMG/M metagenome (GOLD analysis project Ga0182018, IMG submission 120490) | Permafrost microbial communities from Stordalen Mire, Sweden - 812P2M metaG | ecosystem: Environmental > Terrestrial > Soil > Wetlands > Permafrost | place: Sweden: Stordalen | collected... | reverse complement strand
GATCTCGAACAGCACGTCCTCGCCGGGGTCGGTGGCCATGTCCAGAATTCTTGCCGATCCACCACCGGATCGCGAGTCAGACGACTACCCCGTCAATTGCAGGTTCTGACCCACGCTCCTAGCAAGAATCGATCTTGCGACCTCACCATTTACAGTTCGTTTCAAGGGGACGAACTGGAGGGCGTCAGCCTCTCTGTGGCACCCTGAGCTGCGACGATGGCAGCTCCGGAAGGTTCCGGACGCAACTAACGGCGCCAGTTGTAGGACATTTTGTAGGACAGAATGCGGCAAGTAAACCTCGGGAATGACCGCCTGAGACCCGCCGATCGGGGACGGCTGACAACCGACTGGGGCTCTATCCTGCCGACCGAAGTCGTTGTCCCGGCAGTGTCAGAGTAGCTACACCCACATCGTTCTCCGGAGTGGTCAGAGCTCCGAGGTTGGCTCAGTCCGTACGGGCAGCGCCCGTCCAACCTTCCTCGAACAGCTCGATCGGGTCGCGGAGGTCAAGCATCCCGAGGTAGCCGCCACCGCGCTCGATGGCGTCGTGGACGGCATACCCCAACACCTCCTGGCACCGTCGAGGAAGGCGACAGGCCAGCTCCGGCGGCACGGCAAGGTAGTTGTTCTCCTCGGTGCGCAACCAGCCCAACGTGTAGGACAGGTGCACACCACGGCGCGGCTCCAAGCCGGTGTGAGCGCCTCCGCCATGGAACGTCGATCCGAGATACAGGATCGCTGAGCCGGCCGGCATCTCCGCGACGACGGCCTCGTCGTCAGTCGGGTAACGACCGGCCTCCCATCGGTGGCTCCCCGGAAAGACCCGAGTCGCACCGTTCTCGGCTGTGAAGTCGACCAGAGCGATCACCGAGGCAAGCTGCAACTCGGGTTTGGGCTCAGGCATCAGGTTCCACACGATCTCATCCCGGTGCCAGAACTGGTGTCCTGCGCCCGGCAGACGCTCCAGCAGGTGGGCCAGATTGAGCTGATAGCGGGCACACGACGGTCCGAGGATGGCATCGCACACGGCCATGAGGAGCGGGTGGATCATGACCTCGGTAGCAAAGGTGGGCGATTTACCCGCCAGACCGGAGACGTGCCGGGTCTGGGCATGGAAGATCTGCACCCCAGGGTTGAGATGACGCATGTCGGGATCGGCCAGCGCGACGTACGGCTCGACTTCGTCGTTAATCGCCTTGACGACGTCTCGAGACAGCAGATCGTGGACGATGACAGCACCGTCCGCCAGAAGCGCGCCTACGACTCGCTCGGTACCTGCATCGGCCTGAACCCGTTGGAATTGACAGTCGTGAACTGGTGCCACGTGCTCCCCCTCTTGACGACACCCAAGTCTTTCACGTCGGCACGATGCCGGCCTTTAGTGTGCCGTCCCTGTGGAACGTGACCCCTGCGCAAGGTCGCAAACACCACCTCGCGCTCACTTTCACGGGCAGACGGGCGGCTCGCAGAATGCGTTCGGCCAATCGCAGGAGCTCGTCATGGTCCACGATCCCTTCGAGGATGACCTCTATTTTCTCACGGCGGCTCTCACGGCGGCCGCCATTCCCACCTCTATCCGGACGGAGTTCTCCAGGGTGTCACCCACTCGCCGGCCCGGAGATCGGTCTCAGTGCAGAAGGCTAGAGACAACATTGATGACCAAAGCGATGATCACCGCACCGAACAAATACGAGAACATCGCGTGCACGAGAGCAATCCGCCGTATCGGCTTGGAGGTCAGATTCGTATCAGATACCTGGAAGGTCATTCCAATGGTCAACGCCAAGTAGGCAAAGTCCAGATATGTCGGGAGGTCATCCTCATTGAAATCAATTCCGCCTACTGGTCCGGAATAGAAGCCGCGCGCGTAGCGCAGCGTGAACACCGTGTGGACCACCGCCCACGACAGCGCCACGCTCAGTACTCCCAGTGCAATCAAGTAAGCCTTGGTTCCACCTACTGCCTGACCAGCTCGAATTAGGACCAATCCCACAGCGGCGAGCAAGGCGACGCCCGAGGAAAGAACGACGAGTTCGGACAGCCGGATACTCGGGTCTTCTCTGCTGGCGTGAGACTTGCTCTCAGAGGCACTCAACTTCGCGACGGCGAGCCAGATCCAGGCGAGGAGACACACGGCCGTCGCGTCCCAGCCTATGAGAATCGCTGCCTGCCAACTGGTGAATGCCGACACGATCGCCCCCACAGCCACACCAATCGATGCGGTGATTGCGACGCGGACCCCTGCGGGTGCGGAGCGCAGACGTTCGATGGCGGACAGACCTCGACTCACCAACGAATCGTAGGACCACTGATCAGTGCGATCTCGCATACATCAGAAACCCTGGCCTGGCCGGAGATCACTTGTATCCCGCTCAACCAACCTGGGTGCGGCGTGACCATACCCGCAGGTTGGGAACGAGGACCAGCCGCGAAGGCGCGTTCCCGGATCGCCGGAATGGATCAGTGATCAGCCGCATTTGCGCGGCGGCGGCGCAGTGTGGGTCACGAGGTGCCGATGGCTTGGGCCGCGCAGTCGGTGTGTCAAGCGCCGGCGCCTCGGCATCGCGGCTGAATCACCGATCACGCCAGATTGCTGGCCAGCTCCTGGAACAATCGGCCGTATGCTTCGCTGTAAGTGGGAAACAGATGGACCAGTTGAGCCAACACCGACAGTTGGATTTCGGCATGGATGGCCAGAGCGGCTTCACTTATCCCTTCATCAGCGTGTGGCCCGATGGCGGCAGCACCGATCAGAACGCTACGAGACCGGTCCGATGTCAATACCAGTCGACCGCCATCGCCGTCGCTGCCGGCGCGGGCCAGCTCAGCGAGATCCATTGCGACAGTAACAGCGTGGATACCCTTCTTCGCAGCGGTTGCCTCGTCCATCCCCACCGACGCCACCGCAGGGTCGGTGTAGACCGCCCGGGGGATCGCCCGGTAGTCGGCGGTGAGCTGCTCAGCGCCGTGGGACCCGGTTCGGTCTCCGGCGCGGAGAATGTTGGTAGCGATGATCTCTGCCTGGTAGTTGGCAGTGTGGGTATACGGAGCCACAGCGGTGACATCGCCAGCCGCCCATACCTTCTGCTGACCCTGTACACGACACGTTTCACCGATGGCCAGACCACCGTCGGCCACTTCGATGCCGAGGGTCTCGAGCCCAATCCCACTGGTATTGGGGACCCGTCCAACAGCCACAAGGATCCGCTCGCAGTCCAGGATCAGGCCGGTATCCAGGTGAAGGCGAGCGCCATTGCGGCCGCCTTCGACTCGGGTGGCTTTTGTGCTGAATCGCAGGTCAACCCCGTCACCCTCGAGGACATCGGCCAGGCGTCCGGAGATGGACGGCTCCTCACTCCCCAGAAGGCCAGTGTCCTCCTGCAACAGTGTGACCTGAGTCCCGAAGCGGGCGTAGATTTGGGCCAGCTCGCAACCCACCGCCCCACCGCCGAGGATGGCCATGGACCGGGGCCGGTCCAACGAGGTGAGGGCCTGGTCGCTGGTCCATGTGGGCACGGTTTCAAGTCCATCGATCGATGGCCATGCCGGCGAGCTGCCGGTGCCCACCACCAGGTCGTCATAGCCGTATTCGATCCCGTCGACCACCACCACGCCGGCTCGGACAACCTCTCCTCGGCCCCTCACGACGCGAACCCCGAGGTCTTCAAGCTCTTTGACCTTCGCCGAGTCGTCACGGTGATGAACGATCCCGTCGCGTCGTCGGGCGGCGAGAGCGAAGGCTGAGTTCTCGTCGCCGTCGAACGTCGGCCCATCGGACATCGCCCCGAGTTCCCTGCGGCGGCCGATCAGATGGCGAACCTGGGCCGAGCGGAGTAATGACTTGCTCGGCATGCAGGCCGCGAAAGGGCACTCTCCCCCCACCCGCGTGGCCTCCACAAGAGCAACCGATCGCCCGGCCTTCGCCACACGTCGCGCTACCGCGGCTCCCGCCGAGCCGGCCCCCAGCCCAATGACATCGAAGCGCTCCATCGGTGGGCGAATATTAGCCCCCACCTGAACGGTGGCACACCGGGGTCCACAACTGACCAGGCTGTTTCACACTGCCGTCATCCACAAATGGCTCCAGGGGCGCTGCAGCGTTCCCGCTCCCGCATCGACGCTGCCTAAACCTTCAGCCGCTCAGGTCCAGCAGTAGAAGCTAGATTCGCTTTGTCATGCGTCGCTTTAATGGTCCTTGAGTACGTCTTTTACGTTCGACGCGGCGTCCTTGAGCTTCTCGCTGGAATCCTTGAGGGTTGACTTTGTCTGGTCGGTTTTACCCTTCCTTCTCAATTCCTCGTTGCCGGTTGCCGATCCGACCGTTTCCTTGGCCTTTCCCTTCAAGTCTTGAGCTTTGATAGATGCCTTGTCCTTCGTTCCCATTCACGTCCCCTTCGGGTGATGTTCTGACGGCTCGGTGGTGTGACCGATCTGGTTATCTAGTGCACTTCTTCGTGCACCTCCGTCGAGCGACCCAGCGAGTCGGTCGCCTCACGGTCGTAGGTGTGATGACGGCTGGCTGTCGAACGACGGGACGTAGCGAAGACAATCGCCGAAGCGACCAGACCCACTGCTCCAACGATCATGAGGATGACACCCACGGTGGACAGCCTGAATCCATGATCTTGGGTGGTCGTCACCGCCCAGTACATGACGGCACCCGCCGCGATTGCGACCATGCTGAAAAACATTCCTACCAGTCCCATTTCTTGCCTCCATTTTTGTTACCTGGCCATAGGCCAGATCCGACGGCTTACAGCTGCGCCTTAGTCGACGCGATGGAACGTTCTCAGGTGACTTCAGCCGACGGGCTCGGTCGTGGCTTCCTCACGGCAATGCCCGGTTGCTTGTCCTTCGTCCGCTCCGCTTTTCTCTTGAAAGTTGGCGCCAAATGCACCCTCGTTCCTAACACTGATGTGGTGTCTCGGTCGCGTTCGCGAGCTGATCGGTCGGCGCTGCGCCATCACGCCCGTGCGCTCTTGGAGCGGCCCCGACCAAAGGCGAAACCCACAATCCAGGCGACCAAGAAAACCACGGCAACAATCCACAGTGCATGGATGGCAAACCCGAGACCGCCAAAGATGAGGGCGAGAAGCAACAACACGACAATTACTCCCATTACGTCCTCTTTTCCTATGTCCAGGCAGACGCTTGCACTGACAGCGCCACCCGACAACGGCCAGTGTGCTCCATGGGATGTAACAATTGCAGCAACATCGATGGTGCTACTGATATGCGAGGACGCGGGACTCCCAGATCCGGCGCCTCGTTCGGAAGCGTTCAACCTGGGCTACCACGACCGGGACATTGGTCAGCTCAACTTCTCGTTTCGCTTGCGGTGACTGATCTGCCATCAACTGGTGGATGCGCTCGAGGACTGCTTCCTCCATGATCACGATCTCGGTGTAGATGTTCTTCCAGAACAGTGCTTGCGCCAGAGAGGCGGTTTCGGGATCAGCCTCATCATCCATGCCCACCGAATCGTCTCCGCCCCTTGTCGCCGCAACGATATCGGGCCTGTCCTGACCAGCGTCACCGAGGTTCATGGTTACGTCCTACATGGATCAGCGTAAAAAGTTCAGTAACACCCTCCCTATAGTAATGATGATGCCGGCAGGACCCGAAAGAATACCGACCTCGGTCCCTCTTGAAGGAGAGGACATCGAGACAGACCATTGGGAAGACGCCCGCCATTGGATGAGCATCTACGACGATCTGATTCGCTTCAAACTGGGACTCCTCGATCGGGTGCAGCGGGAATTACCCAAGCTGCATCCAGTGGCACAGAAGGCCGCCGACGTGGACGTAGCCTTCATCGAGACCCAGATGGCTGGGTACTACGAACGGCTAGACCTGTGGTACCAGCGGGTTTGGAAACTCCAGGGCCTGTGGCTTGATCCGGATGGTCGCGTATTGCGCCACAAAGGGAAAGAGGCTGTCCTCACCAACAGGGAGTTCGAACTCCTGCAGTTCCTACTCGACCATCCCCATCGCTTCTACACAGCGTCACAGATCATGGGCTATGCCTGGTCAGATTCCGCCTTGTTCCCGGAGGAAGTCCGAAACTACGTCTCCCGGGTAAGAAAAATCCTGGTCCGGCTGGAGATCCCTTGTGATCTGGTCAACCGCCCAGGTCATGGTTATTCCCTTACCTTTCGCAACGAGGACTAGCTGCGACGGCGATTCCCGGTTCGCAGGAACGGATTGACCGACAAGCCGAACCAACAGGAATCGTGCGCTCGTCGGTTTGGCAGGAGCGATGTGCCGCGACTTGGGGAAGGAATATCTCGTGTTCAACCATCGAACCCCTTCCGTTACCCTAGATCTGGCTTCGTTTCCGGTGACTTGATGCCCGATCGAAGTCCTGCGTTCGGCAAACGAGGAATCGGATCACGCAGGTACGACGTCTGCCGGTGAAGGACGCTGCCAGGGCACCGAGGCGGCCGGGAGTCGCAATGGACACGGGCATGGCCCCGGTTTGTCAGTGACCAATGGAACCATTGTCCGCAACACTCATTACAATCGATGGTGCGGGGGATCGCCTGGGGTCTATTTGATTTCACCTTCGCCCTTGAGGTGTGCCCCCAATTCCGTCATCTCTTCGTAGTGTTCAGCGACATCTTCACGATCCGCATCCAGTTCCGCACGCTTACGTTCCGCCGCGGCCTCTTCCTCAGAGGTTGGAGGTCGGTCGGCCGTATGCGATTTCCCAGCTTCGGCGAGTTCGGCCTCGCGAGTTTTGTCATCGGGTTCAGTGTTGTCTTCCATTTTGCACCTTCTCTAGATCACGGAACTCCACTATTGGGACGCGTACCGACGAACTTCATCGAGCCGAGTTGAATTCAACCGCACAAACTCCCAGCTGCATCTGCACGGTAACACTCATTAGGGAAGGCGAACCCAGGCGGCAGTGACCCAAAGTCGTGAAGGGAGGGAGCCGTCTCCGGCTACTTTTGGTCGTCCGCCGCATTTTGAAGCGCCAGTTCGTCGTTAAGCTTGTCCACGCCGGGATGCAACTGCGTGGATTCGTCTTTGACGTCGTGTTCGAGCTTTTCACCGACGGCCACGATCGCTCTGCCAACTCGGCTTTGGGGGGGATTGGGGTGAGTACTGGCGTGTTTCACCGCATGCTCCACGTTCCCAAGTAGGTCCTCACTCGCCTGGGGATCAAGTTCAGCCAGTATGGGGAAGAGCACGCTGTCTTCGTGCTCAGAGTGGATTCGAATTGCTTCGACGAGGCTGCCGAGTGCTTGTTCGAAACCCTCGGGGTCGTCAGCGTGGACGTAGTCGGGTTTGATGTGTTGGGTGCGTCGGCGGATATCGCTCAGCGCTTCGCGAACCGACCGCTGGTCCTGCTCGGCCCGGTCGATTTCTTTGCCGCCTGAACCACTGGCGCGTAAAGTAGACAACCCGAGCTTTCACGTCTTCGTATCTCGCACTGATCCCGACCAATTCGCTGGCGAGATCTGCTCGAGTGATGAGATCAGATGTTTGATCGAGGAGATCCAACGTTGCGAACAGCTGTCGGCGGTTCTCCTCCAGGGGTACCAGTGAGGTCGGCAACGTTGCCATTCAGCCCTCCTTGAGAATTCTTCATCCAGCGTTCGCTGGTGGCTTATGTCTTGAAGGAATACGAGTGAGAGACCATCAATGTTCATTCGTGGAATCATCGGCATAAGGGCCGATGGCGACCCGGTCGTTTCGCCGGACTCCGAACGTGGGTGTCGAGATGTTCGAACCGAAGGGCAGCGGGCAACTTGCCCTTCTGGCATCCGTAGCTTGAGACACTATCGACCGAGCCGGGGTACGGAGGAGAGCGCGAGCTCGTCAGTCCGCCCCCTCCTCTTCCAGTTGACCGTCCGAAGGTTTTGGGATCAGTTCGTCGAGCGGGTCCGAGATGTGCGCACCGTCCGCAATGCGCTGATCCGACTCTTCAAGAATGGCCCGTGCTTGGGCTTCCGGGTTGTCACTGGATTCCTCTTCTGCGGGCCTCCCGTCCGCTCGACTCGCCACTGCTTCAGGATCGATGGCACCCTCGGAATCTTCTGAGGAAAGACGGTCAGCGTCGTCAGTCATGGATCGACCTTACCCAGAATCATGCGGACCAAGCGCTACTCCCCAGCGTGCGACCTCAGCATTATCAGTTCGATCAATCAGGTCCCGAGCCATCCCTCCGGATCGCGAGGAGTCTCAATATTCCTCTTCAGACGGGGTAAGTGCACTCGACGGTGGGAGAGCGTGAAATGGAGCGGGACTGGCCAAGACCCGAATGTTGGCCCGGAACGCTCACCCGACGATGGAGATTGAATGGTCCGTGAGGTCGTCGCGGTGGGTCATTTCGACGTAGCTCGCGAGACCAAGGGACGCGTCCCCTTTTCATGGAGAAGGCTGCCACGAGCCAGTAGATCCAGAACGCCGCCCATCCGATGGCGAAGACGAGCTCGACCGCGTGCATCCGACTCATCCTTCCATCAGTACCGGGCGGTACGTGACGAGAAGTTCAGGGTCGGGGTCGGCAAGGCGCGCTCATCGGCTGGCAATTCGCCCTCGCCGAGTTCGTTGGCGGCCCGATCATGATCATGCTGATCGCCGTGCTGTTCTGGCTCAAGCACCACGCCAAGGTGCTCGAGGCGTCAATCCAGTGGAACTTCACCGCCATCGACATCGTCTTCCCGGCACTCGCGGCTGGGCTGCTCTGGGGGTTCGTTCGCTCAGGTGGCGAAGCCGACCGCGTCAACCGCGGCGAAGTCCTCGGCACGTTTTGTGGGGGGTTCCGACGGCATCCGGGCTTATCGGTGAGGAGCGCCCGTGCTGCTGTCCCGGCGAGCGCCCCTCAGGCGAGCGATCCCGTTGGCGAGGCCTGCCACGATCGCTACCCCACCTACGACGAGGACGAGCCTCGAGGCCGAGGTAACGATGAGGGCAAATATGACTAGAGCGACGCCTAACGCGATGTAGATGAATGGGCCGTAGCGGCTGCGAGCAAGAAAGGACATGGTCGGCTCCTTTTGTGGTGGATGGTCTTCGAATAGACGCCGGTGTCCGCTCGTGCTGGAGGCCAGGGCCGACCCGAAGAATTGATTGACTGACTGACTCGCTCAGTCTACACTACTCTCCATGCCTCGCATACCGGCCCGTCAGCGCCTCTTGGAGATCGCCAGAGTTGCCACGGAGCAGTTCGGGCGTCTCGGCTACCGCGCGACCAAGACGGCAGACGTCGCGGCCAAGGCGGGCATGTCGACGGGCTCCCTCTTCACCTACGTCGAGTCCAAAGAGGCACTCTTCCATCTGGTCTTCCTCCACTGGTTCGAGATGTCCTCGGAACGCCTGCCGGACCTGCCGGTGGCAACTCCGGGCCCAGGGGAGACACTCGGAGTTATTGAGGCGGGGCTCGCCCATATCCAGATGCCCCGCATGCGAACGGCGCTGGCCGATGAGCAGCCGGCTGACGTCGCACAGGAACTGCGCGAGATCGTCGAGGAGCGCTACGCCCTGATCGAGCGCTACTGGCCGCTCATCGCGGTCATCGAGCGATGCTCCGTGGAGATGCCAGAACTGGAAGCCGCATGGTTCGGACTGGCTCGGGCTGGAACCTTCGAGGAGCTGGGCACCTACCTGAAGCGCCGAATGGCAGTGGGAATGCTGCGAACCATGCCCGACGCTGAGGTGGCAGCCCGAGTGGTCACCGAATCGCTGTCGTGGTTCGCCTGGCACCGGCGTGAGGGACGGGATTCCGCTCTCTATGACGACGACGCCGTCAGACGGACCGTCATCGAGTTCATCTGCGCCGCCCTGGTTCCGCAAGACAGACGCTGAGCAACAGATCGTTGCCCGCATTGATGCACCAAGCTGAGGAGCTATGGCACTGAGTACCGGAGCACCAAAAGAAGACATCACACGCACACCTGCTGGACGCGCCGTCGATCTCGTGAAGACCTACGGCAAGGGCGACGCCATCGTCACCGCACTGGACAAGATCAATGTCGAGTTCGTCGGCGGGGAGTTCACCGCGGTCATGGGACCTTCTGGATCAGGCAAGTCGACCCTCATGCACTGCATGGCAGGGCTTGATATGCCAACGTCCGGGCACTCCTATGTCGGTGACCAGAACGTCACCCAGCTCGACGACGCCGGTTTGACCGAACTACGCCGTGACCACATTGGCTTCATCTTCCAGTCGTTCAACCTTGTGCCCACGCTCACTGCCCGGGAGAACATCCGCCTCCCGTCCGATCTTGCTGGGGCCAAATTGGACGGCACTTGGTTCGACTATTTAGTCGGCCAGCTGCGCGTCGGAGACCGCTTGTCGCACCGGCCGACCGAGATGTCCGGTGGCCAGCAACAACGCGTGGCCTGTGCCCGCGCCCTCATAGGCCGACCCGACCTGATCTTCGCCGACGAGCCCACAGGAAACCTCGACTCGAATGCATCGGCCGAGATGCTGGGCTTCCTGCGCCAATCGGTCAGCGAGCTCGGGCAGTCGATCGTCATGGTCACCCACGACGCGCACGGCGCCGCTTACGCGGACCGGGTGGTGTTTCTCGCTGACGGCCAGGTAGTGGGGGATCTCGCCGGCCCCACGGCTGACTCCGTGCTCGAGCAGATGAAGCGGCTGGGCAGCTGACATGTGGAAAGTCACCGTCAAGGGTCTCCTTGCCCACAAGCTGCGGCTCGCCCTCACCGCCCTGGCCATCGTTCTCGGCGTCACGTTCATCTCAGGGTCCCTGGTCCTTACCGACACCCTGCACAGCACGTTCACCACCTTGGTCGGCAACATCTACCAGCACATCGACTTCGAGGTCCGGGGTGACGCCGCTCTCAACAGCGGCGGAGGAGCTGTGCGCAATCCGATCCCCGAGTCGATCCTCCCGCGCGTCCGGCGGGTGGCCGGCGTGGCCTACGCCGATCCCTCGGTCACCGGCTATGCCCAGTTCGTGGCGCCCGATGGCAACGCCATCAGCAACGGGGGAGCGGGGACGGCCGGCATCTCGTTCGACCCCGACACCCAGCTCTCAACCTTCCACTTGGTGGAGGGGAAGGCTCCGACCACATCGAACGACGTGGTGATGGACCTCGGGACGGCGCAGAAGTACCACTTCGCCCTGGGCGAACGGGTGCGCATCCTGCTTCCCCAGGCCCCACAGACGTTTACCATCACCGGCTTCTTGAAGTTCGGATCGGCCGACAACCTGGCCGGGGCGACCATCGCCGCCTTCGATCTGCCCACCGCGCAGAGGCTTTTCGGGCTGGTCGGGAAGGTCGACACCATCAACATCCTGACCTCCCCCGGTTCCGATGCCGCGGCCGTGCAGCAGGCCATCGCCCGGACGCTCCCTGCGGGGGTCGAGGTGGTGACCGGCCAGACGGTGGTCAACGAGGACACCACCGTCATCAACCAGGCCTTGTCGGTCTTTTCGACCGCGCTGGTGATCTTCGCCCTCATAGCCCTGTTCGTCGGAGGCTTCACCATCTTCAACACCTTCTCGATCACCGTGGGTCAGCGCACCCGTGAGCTGGCGCTCCTCCGTATTGTCGGAGCCAGCCGGCGCCAGGTCTTCCGCTCCGTCCTGGCCGAGGCGGCCATTGTCGGCCTGGTGGCTTCTTTGATCGGCCTCGGATTGGGGGTTCTCGCCGCCAAAGGTCTCGTAGCCCTCCTGGGCGGCTTCGGCGTTTCGTTGCCCTCGGGTTCCCTCGTGTTTGGGCTCCGCACCGTTGTTGCCGGCCTGGCCGTGGGTGTCGGGGTGACCGTGGTCTCAGCCATCGGCCCGGCAAGGCGAGCGGTGGGGATTCCGCCAGTGGCAGCCATCACGGCGCAGAGCGCGGAATCCGAGGTGTCCTCACGGCGCCGGATCGCCATTGGTGGCGGCGGTATCGTCGTCGGCGTGGTGGTGCTCGCCGTGGGTCTCGCAGGATCCGCTGTCGCGCTGGTCGGCCTCGGTGCCGTCGGGATCTTCATCGGTGTCGGCATGCTGGCACCGATAGTGGCGCGACCCATGGCCAGCGTGATCGGTCGGCCGGTGGCGCGCCTGTTCGGCGTCTCGGGCCGCCTGGGCCGGGACAACTCCATGCGCAGCCCGCGTCGGACCGCCCAGACCGCCGCAGCCCTCATGGTCGGGTTGGCGTTGGTCTCGGCCATGTCGGTGTTCGGAGCGTCGCTTTCCAAGTCGACAACCAGCAGCATCGACAATGCGATCAGCGCCGATCTCATCGTCACCGGTCCGAGTTCGGGGTTCCCGAACTCCGCGGTGAAGGCCGTCTCTGACGTCCCAGGGGTCGTTGCCTCCTCGACCGCCTATCGGGGGCAGTTCGAGTTCAAGGGCTCGTTGGCGGCCGTGGTCGGGGTAACGACTGATCATCTCGCGGACACAGTGATCCTGTCGATGCAGTCGGGAACGTCACAGAGAGCGCTGGCGGCTGGCCAGATGCTGATCGATGCCACGACGGCAAAGGACGATCATCTGTCGGTGGGGTCTTCGGTCCCGGTGAAGTTCGCCCTGACCGGAACCGGTACCATGCGAATTGGTGGCATTTTCGAGCCCAACGCTCTGATCGGCCACTACATGGTGGGCAGCGGGTTCTTTCTCTCCCACTTCCTCAATCCACTCCCGATCGCAGTCCTGCTCAAGACGGACAGCAGGGCAGGCATGTTCAACGCGGTCAACAACGCCACGAATCCCTACCCGAACGTCGGCGTCCAGACGAGGGCACAGTACGAAGCGTCGCAGGTAGCAAAGGTCAATCAGCTCCTGGGCATCGTCTACGCCCTCCTTGCCCTGGCCGTGCTCATCGCCCTCATCGGCATCGTCAACACCCTCTTGTTGTCGGTCTTCGAGCGCACCCACGAGATCGGGCTGCTCCGGGCCGTGGGCATGAAACGCCGGCAGATCCGGGCCATGATCCGTTCGGAGGCCGTGATCCTCGCCCTCTTCGGGGCGATCATCGGCATTGTGGTCGGTACCGGCCTGGGCGCCGCCTTGTCGTCCTCGCTCAAGAAGTCCCAGGAGATCACCGTCGTCTCGATCCCCTTCCCCAGCTTGGTCCTGTTTGTGCTCATCGCCGCCCTGCTCGGTCTGGGCGCGGCGAGTTGGCCGGCAAGGCGAGCGGCCAAGCTCGACGTGTTGGCCGCCATTGCTGCGGATTGATCTGATTCTGCGCGGGGAGTCCAGTGAGGACGATCTCGCCTCTGAACAGGGACGTTACCGTGGGGCTAGCAAGAATCGAACTTGCGACCTCAGCATTATCAGAGAGGTCAGGGCCGTCTTGAGTCGTCATGCCAGGTCTCGGTGCGTCGCATTCTTGCTGGTCAGAACCGTTATCGCTCCATATAAGTGAGACGAATAGAAACGCCCGAGGATCACTTGAGACGCAATTGTTGGCCCGGCTCAATGGTCAAGTACGGTGACCCCTCCCGAAATGTTCTCTGGGTTCAGGGCTTCTCGACCGTCACCCAATGGCAATCGGCCAGGAGACGGCGCAGGTCAGATTGGTCCGATGTGAATACCACGGCCTCACTCGCATCTGCTGCGTGCGCAGCGACGATGGCGTCGATGCCACTTGGAGTCCGACGCGCACCGGACCGCTCGACTCCGAACCGCAGGTGGCCAGCCCGCCGGGCAGTCGCTTGGTCGGTATCCATGGTCCCAATCCGATTGACGATCTGATTGACCGGGGCGTCCTGAGGGCGACCGGTAACCGCCTCTGACAGCGTCACGGTCGGAATCACCGGCTCCCAGCCATGCTCGAGTAGATCACGCAGTACCCACCGGAACTCTTGATCGGTCGTTGTCCGATCAATGACGCCGGAATCGAGCACGAACATGGGGTTGCTCAAGACGATGCGGCTGATCGAATCTTCTCGGCACGACGGCCAGCTCGCTGTCTCAATGGGTCAGGAGTTGGATCATCGGCTTCGAGCTCTTCGAGATACCCTAGGAACACTCTGCGCCGCTCGTCGCGTTCGAGCTTGTCCTCCAGAGCCGCATCGACATAGGACGAAAGACCCCGTGGTCCAGCCGCACGTCGTGCCCGCTCAATGGCCGACGATTCGAGTGTCACGGAGATCTTCTGTGTCGCCATCTGCAGGATCCTACCAGCTTTCAACAGTATTATCGCATACTTATCCTATAGTCGTGCAGCAAGCATACGGGCGGCCAGGCGGCACTACATGCCCCGGTGGTCGGCGGTCAACGCACCCGAGCTCGTCGCCCTGGTTCGTGCCGGCGTGAAGTTCGAGAGGGGGTGATGGTCGAGCGATCAGACGAGCTGAACGAGGAGGCCGCCGCGTAGTCCGTCAGATTTCCATCCACAGGTCTTGACTATTTCTCGAGAGTCCCCGCCCGTCCTGTCGAGTCCCGTGGTGTCCCGTGTCCCCTGTTCAGATGGAGTGTCGACTCGAGGTCACGGGACAGGGCGACACGGCCCGGGAAGGGCAAGGACACAATTGTTGGGACGAACTCGTGGTCCCACGGCTGATCCGAGAAGTCGGAGATCCCCGGTTGGACCCCCACAGGAGGGCGATCGAGCGGGTCGGGTGGGCGTCTTCTCAACCAGCCCGTTATGCCGCCCGCAGTCGAGGGAAGACACCATTGGCAACCTCGTGGATGATGGCAATCGACTGTTCAGCAGACACTTCCTCGTTCGGGTCAGCGGGAGCTGACTCCAACTCGATGTCAAGTTGAACGGCAAAGGAGATGCACCCGGCGACGATCGCCTTACCGAGCCCGGAGAAGAATTGATCGAGTGCGTTCACATGTAGCAGATACTTTGGAACCGGTAGCGGTGTGATGTCAGGCCACTCATCTGGGTGCCGCGGGGTGTCGAGCGCGAAGACTGATGTGAACGTACGAGCGGAAGCATCCCGCTCGGTGAATGGGGCGCCGAGGCTCCATGCTTCCCGCAGCGTCGCCAACAGTGAAGTGTGTCGATACTCCTCGGTGAAAATCGACTGTTCCGCGACCCACGGTGATACGACTACAGCTGGAACCCGGTAGCCCGAGCGGTCGAACTCGAAATCGCACTGACCTACCGGTTTGGAGGCCTCGGGCGCTGGCACCCGGGGCGGCGGTACGTGGTCGTAGGTGCCCCCGGGCTCATCGAAACTGACAAGAAGGGCCGTATTCAGGTAGTTCGAACCTTCCTGCGAATACGCCGTCCGAACTGCACTATAAATCTGCCCAAGGAACGCCTCTCCAGCGAGCACCGACGATGGTGGGTCCACGGGCAGGTGCACCCCTTGGATCATGGCCATTCCGGCTGCTGGGTGATAATCATTGTGCCCCGAGATGAGTGCTGGCTCGATCAGGGAAAAATCGGGCAGCGTTCCGTTTGCGGAATCATCGAGGAATTCCGAGAAGGGGACGATATTCGTGGCAAAACGATCCTTGAGCCGCGGGGCGCTGATCAACCCAGTGAAAGAGATGGGACTGGGTTCGAGCACGTAAACTTTCCAAGTCTTTCCATTCTGTTCGAGGCGATTGAAGATGGTCTCGGCAGTGTTGTGTTCAATGAAGTTTGAGGTGGGAGCATTGTTCACAAAGCCTGACGAGGTTCCGGCCACCCAGAAGGATCGGTTCATGAAGGTCTGCGAGGGCACTTCACTGAACCAGTGGTCGAACACTCCGAATCCACGCGCCAGTCCGTTGAGAACCGGAACCTGCTCAGGTGAGTGACCCGTCATGATCTGCGCATACTCGTCGTAGGTCGGTTGGCGTCCCATTTGAGCGGTAAAGAAGCTGATGTAGTCGGTAACGAAACCGTCCATTGTTGGCATCTGAGCTTGTGCTGGCGCGTTCCAAGGGGCGGTAATTTTATCGGCCATTTGAAAGCGATTGTGTTCATTCAGAACGTTGAACAATTGGGTGTTCGTGTGCGGGTACTCCTCACCCGAGTCTGGGTTGGGCGAGTCCATGTTCGACGCAATCCGGTAGGGCACCACGTTGCGATCAGCGCCGTATTCGGCCCACTCGGGGATTGGGTTGCTGAGGTCCTTGCCGATGACCCCTTCGAAGGAGTCAACCTCACCAGGTTCATAGAGACGGCCCAGGAGGTTGTCGAAAGATCTGTTTTCGAACAAGACAAGCACGACATGGTCCATCGCGTGTTCTCGGGACTGGGACAATCTGGCTTGCCTCCATTATCTCGTCGACCAGGAAACGTACGGAAGCCACGTACAAGGTGGACGGTACCAGTACTGGTTGTGACGTTGTGGCGACGGGCAACCGTCGCGGCCAATGTCGACCACGACGCTCCAGAGCATTTCTCCGGCCGACTGGGAGTGGGCGATCCGCTCCCGTCCCGCACATGGGGATTCGGACGTCCGGGACCAGCGCGGGACTCTCGGCCTTATGTAAACTCAGGCGCTTTTCTTCCACGCCCCTTGGGTCAGGGTAGCAATGTGATGGGAGTGGATCCGACGTTGGTTCAACTCATCCTGCCACTCAGTGACCACGACATTCCAGTGGGGCTAGCAAGAATCGAACTTGCGACCTCAGCATTATCAGAGCAAACAATCAGGTCCCGAGGTATCCCTCCGGATCCCGAGGTGTCCCAATATTCCTCTTCAGACGGGGTAACTGAATTCGACGGTGAGACAGCGTGAAATGGTGCGGGACTGGCCAAGATCCGAATGTTGGCCCGGAACGCTCACCTGGCGACGGAGATTGATTGGTCCATGAGGTCGTCCACGGACGAGTCGCTCTGCGCGTTCTGTTGACGATCGGTTGAATCAGGTGGGCGACGTTGTTCACTCGGCTGCTATAGCCACACTGGAGTCCGAACGCGCTTTCGCGGCGCTTCGGAAGTTGAGGGGGTCTGGGGTCCCACGGTGAAAGGCGGGGGCCCGCCAATCTGAAGGTATCTAACGCCATCAGAGTGGAGAGCCCCCGTGGACCCCCAGACTATTTGCAACCG